>Ga0209269_1000166_pt1 | contig 92699 bp, 79 predicted proteins | sample MTBAKMMethaMetaG_FD_187455 | JGI IMG/M metagenome (GOLD analysis project Ga0209269, IMG submission 187455) | Enrichment culture microbial communities from Arthur Kill intertidal strait, New Jersey, USA, that are MTBE-degrading - MTBE-AKM (Arthur... | ecosystem: Environmental > Aquatic > Marine >...
CCAGGACCTTCCCTCGGCCCTGGGCATCTACCGGGAACTGGAGGCCCTGGCCGGGCAGCACGACGAGCCCCCGCTGCGCGAACTGCAAGCCAAGGCCGGCGTCAACCTCGTCAACGATTACGGTTCAAACCAGGACCTTCCCTCGGCCCTGGGCATCTACCGGGAACTGGAGGCCCTGGCCGGGCAGCACGACGAGCCCCCGCTGCGCGAACTGCAAGCCAAGGCCGGCTTCAACCTTGTCACTCTTCTCGGCCAGGCCCAGGACCTTCCCTCGGCCCTGGGCATCTACCGGGAACTGGAGGCCCTGGCCGGGCAGCACGACGAGCCCCCGCTGCGCGAACTGCAAGCCAAGGCCGGCTTCAACCTCGTCAACGATTACCGTTCAAACCAGGACCTTCCCTCGGCCCTGGGCATCTACCGGGAACTGGAGGCCCTGGCCGGGCAGCACGACGAGCCCCCGCTGCGCGAACCCTACGCCATGGCAACCCTCCTGCTCTGCTGGCTTTTCAAGAACGCGGGCAAGGCCGATGAGGCGCACGCCATGTGCGACACGTTGCACTCCCTGGCCGAGACGCATCCTACAGAGCAGAATCTCGCCGGCCTCCTGGCCTTGGCTCAAAAAGAAGGCCTGTGCGAATAGCCACCTGACCGCCCCGTTCCGCCTCTCCTGAACAGACCTCGCGCGTTTTTCCTGCCCATGATCCATTCAAATTTGTCTTGACAACTTTACCAATCGCCCATATACTATATTCCCATGCTCAACAAGAACTCCCCCATTCCCCTGTACCACCAGTTGGCCGAGCTGATTGCCGCGGACATTCGGGCGGGGGTGTATGCCGAGGGGGATCGGATTCCCTCGGAGCACCAGTTGGTCGCGCAACACGGGATCGGGCGGCCTACCGTGCGGCAGGCGTTGGACACTTTGGTGCGGCGGGGCGTCCTGGCCCGTCGCCGCGGCTCGGGGACATTCGTGGCGCCGCAGCCCGAGGCCGTGGACCTGTTCTCCCTGGCGGGCACCATGGTCTCGTTCACCGGGGCCGGGCTCTCCCCGAATGTGGAGATACTGGAAGGGCCGGCCCGCCGCGACGTGGGCCCGGACCCGGCCAACCCGTTCGCGGGCGGGCAGGCCATCGTGCTCTCCCGGCTCTCCCGGGTGGAGGACAGCCCGGTGCTGGTGGAGGACATCTTCCTCCACCCCGCGCTGTTCGCCGGGCTGGAGGCCATGGACCTGGCCGGCCAGTCCCTGTCCCGCATCGCGGCAGAGCGCTTCCACCTCGCGCTTTCCGGCGGCGAGCAACAGTTCCGCATCGACTTCCCGGACGACCGCCTCTCCCGCCTCCTGGCCCTGCCCCGCACCGCGCCCATCCTGGCGGTGAGCCGCACCCTGCATTTCCCGGAAGCGCCCCGCGCCATCTTCTCCACCCTGTTCTGCCGCACGGACCGCTTCGTCTTCACCCAGCAACTCGGAGCCCTGAACCATGCCTAAGCCCGGCTACTTTGGCGAACTCGGCGGATGCTACATCCCCGAGATCCTCCACGCCACGTTCGAGGAACTGAAACGCCACTACGCGCAGGCCAAGGCCGACCCGGCCTTCTGGGCCGAGTACACGGACCTCATGTCCACCTACTCCTGCCGGCCCACGCCGCTGACCTTCTGCGAGAACCTGACCCGGCGCTTCGGCGGCGCGCGCATCTACGTGAAGCGCGAGGACCTGAACCACACGGGAGCGCACAAGGCCAACAACGTCATGGGCCAGGGGCTGCTGGTCAAGCGCATGGGCAAGGCCCGGGTCATCGCCGAGACCGGCGCGGGCCAGCACGGGGTGGCCACCGCCACCATGGCCGCCAAGTTCGGGCTGTCCTGCACCATCTACATGGGCGAAGTGGACGTGGAGCGGCAGCGGCCCAACGTGTTCTGGATGGAGCGCCTGGGCGCGACCGTGGTGCCGGTCACCGACGGCACCCGCACCCTCAAGGACGCCATGAACGCCGCGCTGCGCGACTGGGCCGCCAACATGGACGACACCCACTACGTGCTGGGCACGGCCAGCGGCCCGCACCCCTTCCCGGAAATGGTGGCCTGGCTGCAGTCGGTCATCGGGACCGAGGCGCGCGAGCAGATCCTGGCCCGCGAGGGCAGGCTCCCGGCCCGGGTGTACGCCTGCGTGGGCGGCGGCTCCAACGCCATGGGCATCTTCTCCGGGTTCTTCGACGACCCCGTGGAGCTGGTGGGCGTGGAGGCCGGCGGCAAGGGCATCGCGACCGGCATGCACGCCTCCCGCCTGGCCGAGGGTGTGGACGCGACCCTCGGCGTGGCGCAGGGGTACAAGACCTATTTCCTGCAAGACCAGGACGGCCAGATGCGCGACACCCACTCGGTGGCCGCGGGGCTGGACTACGTGGGCGTGTCCCCCATCCTGGCCAACCTGCGGGACACCGGCCGGGTGCGCTTCGCCGCGGCCACCGACGCCGAGGTCATCGCGGCCCTTGAGCTGACCATGCGCCAGGAGGGCATCATCCCGGCCCTGGAGTCGGCCCACGCGTTCGTGCAGGCCTTCAAGGAGGCCCCGGCCCTGCCCCAGGACGACTGCATCGTCATCAACCAGTCCGGCCGCGGGGACAAGGACATCTTCACCGTGGCCGACGCCTTCAACGACCCGGCCTGGAAACTCTTCATCGCCCAGAAAGCGGAGAAATACCGTGCTTGAGTCCCATATCCGCACCCGCCTGCAGGAGCGCGACATCCTGCTCATGACCCACATCGTGCTCGGCTACCCCAGCTTCGACGACTCCCTGCGCCTCATCGAGACCATGGTGGAGGCCGGGGTGGACCTCATGGAGCTGCAGATTCCCTTTTCCGAGCCCATCGCCGACGGCCCGGTGATCCTCAAGACCAACCAGGCCGCCCTGGAGCGCGGGGCCACCGTGGCCAAGTGCTTCGACGTGGCGCGCCAGGCCGCGGCCCGCTTCCCCATCCCCTTCCTGTTCATGAGCTACTACAACATCCTGTTCAAGCGCGGGGTGGAGCGCTTTGCCGCGGATACCGCCGCCGCGGGCCTCACCGGGGCCATCGTGCCGGACATCCCCCTGGAGGAGGGCGAGGAGTACCTGGCCGCCATGCGCAACCACGCCCTGGACCCCATCTTCATCTTCGCGCCCAACACCACGGACCAGCGCATGCGCACCCTGGCGGCGCACGCCAGCGGGTTCGTGTACTGCGTGGCGCGCAAGGGCGTCACCGGCCAGCAGACCAGCTTCTCCGCGGACCTGGACGCCTACCTGGCCCGCTGCCGCGCGGCCACGGACCTGCCCCTGGCCCTGGGCTTCGGGGTCAAGGACCGCGCCGACGTGGACTTCCTGAGGGGCAAGGCCGACATCGCGGTCATCGGCTCCCAGACCCTGCGCGTGCTGGACGAGCACGGCGTGGATGCGGTGGGTGACTTCATCAGGAGCCTGCGGTAGCCTCGGGGCATGTCCGACTACTTCGCCAAGAAGGCCCAGGCCTGGGACGCGCAGCCCATGCGCGAGGCCATGGCCGCGGCCTTTGTGGCCGAACTGGAGAGCCTGGCCTCCCTCGGCCCGGGCACCGACGCCCTGGAGTTCGGCGCGGGCACCGGCCTGGTTGGCCTGCGCCTGGCCGCGCGGCTGCGCTCCCTGGCCCTGCTCGACACCTCGCCGGCCATGTTGCAGGTGCTCCGGGAGAAACTCGCGCCCCTGAACCTGCCCAACGTCGCAGTGCACGAGCAGGACCTGGCGGCCACCCCCTGGGCCGGCCCCGCGCCCGGCCTGCTCTACTCCCTCATGGTCATGCACCACGTGTCCAACCCGCCGGCCGCCATCCGGGCCTTCCACGCCACCCTCGCTCCCGGCGGCGCGGCCGTCATCGGCGACCTGCTGCCCGAGGACGGCTCGTTCCACGGAGCCGAACCCGCGCCCCACAACGGCTTCGCCCCGGACACCATGCTCGCCTGGTTCCGGGAGGCGGGCTTCGCTGACCTCACCGCCCGCACCTTCCACACCCTGCGCAAGCCCGGCCCGGACGGCGCCATGCGCGGCTACGGCCTGTTCGTGCTGGCGGGGCGGAAGGCGTAGGCGCAAGAAATGAAGACGGGCGATTCACGAATCGCCCCCTTTCCGCCTGTCTCTGTTTCCGCGCCGCCCTGCTAGAAGCGTGGGCGATCCAAGAACCGCCGTCTCCGCCAGGGGCGGAGTCATGTGCCATGGAATGATCCGGAATGGTTCGCCATGACGCTATTGCGATGCATTCTTTTTGAGCAACACATCCATGATCTTCCCAAAGATATAAAATGAGGACGTTTGATATATGGCCAAAACAAAACAAAGGACAATGAACACCAAGTATCCCAAAAAATACGGAAAACACATTATTTTTGAGGTTTCGATACAGGCGTAGACCACAAGAATCGCGGCGGTCAACGCAATAAAGAATATTGTTGGCATAATAGGATTAAAAAACGGCAGATGCATCCTGCCAACCTTTTCGATCTTTGCCAGTTTAAAAACAAATTCAGGTGTATATTGGCTTTCCCACTTCATGATTGAAACACCATCATTCATGGTAGCCAGTTCATTTTCTATTTCGCGTATCCGTCCCGCCAAGGCGGAAATAAGATAGCCGAGAGAAATTGCATAATATCCGATAAGAAATATGAAGATTGGTATTACTGGAAATACGAGCTTAGGATTAAATACTTTTGCATCTATCTTTGTAAATGCAAAAAATATTGAACCCAGAACTATAGCAGAGAATATTGTAAACAGCGGCGTAAACAATCTTAGAAAGGTTCGTATTTCATCGCGCAAATTGTTGTATTCCGCAAGGAGAATGGAAATCTTGTCTTTATTCTCGATCATTGCTCATCCCCACAGACGAATTCATCAGCTGCCATGCCGAATCCCCTTGAACACCCCGCAACGTCTTTATCGCCTGTCTTGAATTATAAAGAATTCACTACTTCTTTACGCGACAAGCCGTCAAGCTCCTGCCGCAACAGGGGTTCGCATCCGCGCAGTGTCAAAGCGTTGCAACCCCGTGCTGCGCCAGAAACGCCTGCGCCTGCTCGGACCCCATGTATTTTTCCAGGGTCCTTTGCGGAGTCTGGGCGAGGTCGACGAGCATGAGGCCGTCGATGTCCTGGCGCCGCTCGCTCACGTCGCGCAGCCGCAGGCCGCTGAGGCGATGTGTGGGGGAACCCTAGGCCCGGCCTGTTACCTGGCGGGCGCGTCCGGATGACTTTTTTGCGGCGTTTTCCTGTCGGCCTCCCCTGCGCGCGCCCGCCTGCTCGGCCCCGTGACGGTTGCGGGCCGCCGGCCGGGGCGGCAACGCGCCTGATGACAAACCCGCCGCCAGTGTTTAGAGTCCAAATCCCTCGCCCCGCCATGCTTCCCGCCAGGGAGGCGCCGCAGGGTTCGGAATCCGTCCCCAGGTGAATCAATGCCCAAGGTCAAGCCCCTGCCCCCGCACAAGCTGCGCGCCCAGTTCCCCGCGTCGAAGATCCCCTATGCCGACTCCGCGGCCATCCCCGAGAACGGCAGCCTGACGCCGCCCCAGCCCCGGGCCCTCATGGCCCTGGCCCAGGCCCTGCTCATCAGCGACCCGGGCTACAACGTGTTCGTGGCCGGGGAGCCCAACCTGGGCCGCACCTACCTGGTCAAGGACTTCCTGGCCCCGCGCGCCGCGCGCATGGACGCGCCACCGGACCTCCTCTACCTCTACAATTTCGACGACCCGGACCGGCCCAGCACCGTGGCCCTGCCCGCGGGCCGCGGCCGGGAGCTCAAGGCCGGCCTGGCGGAAGCCATGGACGCGGTGCGCCGCGACATCCCCGCCCTGTTCGAGCAGGAGGCCTTCCAGCAACGGCGCGAGGCCCTGTTCAAGTCCTTCCAGGACATCCGCGAAAAGCTCCTCAACGAGATGGAGGAGGCCGCCGGAGCCCAGGGCTTCGACCTGGACCTGGACGAGCAGGGCGCCATGACCCTCTATCCCCTGGTGGAGGGCAAGGTGGTGTCCGAGGCGGACTTCGAGCGCCTGGACCCGGCCCTGCGCAAGTCCCTCAAGTCCCGCAGCGACCGCATCCTGGAGGATATGACCACCTCCCTGCGCAGCCTGGGGGCCAAGGAGCGCGACTACCGCAAGAGCCAACTCGACCTGGAGAAGGCCGCGGTGTCCGACGTGCTGGCCGAGCGCCTGGACCCCCTGGTGGCCCGCTTCGCCGACGTGGAGGACCTGGCCGGGTTCTTCGCGGCGCTCAGGCAGGACGTGCTGGACAACCTGGACCAGTTCCTGCCCCGCGAGGCCGCGCCCACCGGGCCGGCTCCGGCCCACGCCATGCCGCACGGGGCCGAAGGCCCGGCCGAGGACTTCTTCGTGCGCTACGGGGTGAACCTGTTCGTGGACAACTCCGCGGCCAAGGGCGCGCCCATCGTGCTGGAGGTCCACCCCACCCCGGCCAACCTGCTCGGCGTCATCGAGCGCGAGGCCGAGATGGGCACCCTGTACACCGACTTCAGCCTGGTCAAGGCGGGCAGCCTGCACCGGGCCAGCGGCGGATTCCTCATCCTGCACTGCGAGGACATCCTGTCCCAGCCCGATGCCTGGGAGGGGCTCCTGCGGGCCCTGCGCTCGGGCCTGGCCCGCATCGAGGACCCGGGCGACGACGACCGCACCCGCACCAAGACCATCGAGCCCGACCCGGTGCCCCTGTCGGTCAAGGTCATCCTCATCGGCACGGACGAGACCTACGAGCTGCTGCTCACCCACGACGACCGGTTCGCCAAGCTCTTCAAGCTCAAGGCCCATTTGCAGGACACGGTGGAGCGCAGCGCCTCCGCGGTGCGCACCTACGTGCGCTCCCTGGGCCGCATCATCCGCGAGGGGGGGCTCCCGGTGTTCGACCGCGAGGCCCTGGCCGGCATGGTGGACTTCGCCACCCGCCTGGCCGGGGACCAGAAGAAAGTGGCCCTGCACCTGCCCTTGGCCCGGGAGCTCATGATCGAGGCCGCGGCCCTGGCCCGGGCCGGCAAGGCCAAGAACGCCGCCGTGGGCCGCACGCATGTCATCGTGGGCCGCACGCATGTGGAAGACGCGCGGCGCAACCGGCGGTTCCGGGCCAACCTCTACGAAGAGGAGTTCATGGCCGACTACGACCGCCAGCTCATCAAGGTCCAGACCTCGGGCCAGGCCGTGGGCCGGGCCAACGGCCTGGCCGTGACCATGCTGGGGGACTACGAGTTCGGCCTGCCCCACCAGATCGCCTGCAACGTGGGCGTGGGGCACGGCGGCATCATGGACCTGGAGCGCGAGGCCGAACTGGGCGGCCCCATCCACACCAAGGGCATGATGATCCTGAAGAGCTACCTGCTGGGCCTGTTCGCCCAGGACAAGCCCCTGGTCATGACCGGGTCGTTGTGCTTCGAGCAGAGTTACGTGGAGGTGGAGGGCGACTCCGCCTCGGGCGCGGAGCTGGCCGCCCTGCTCTCGGCCCTGGCCGAGGCCCCGCTCTCCCTGTCCCTGGCCTTCACCGGCGCGGTCTCCCACTCCGGCGGCATCATGGCCGTGGGCGGGGTGACCCAGAAGGTGGAGGGGTTCTTCCGCGTGTGCCAGCGCCGCGGCCTCACCGGCGCGCAGGGGGTGATCCTGCCCGCGGACAACGTGGTGCACCTCATGTGCGGGGACGAGGTGGCCGAGGCGGTGCGCCAGGGCAAGTTCCACATCTACCCGGTGACCACCATCGAGCAGGCCATGGAGCTTCTGACCGGCCTGCCCACGGGCCGCCGCCTGCCCGGCGGCGGCTTCACCCCGGGCACCCTCTACCGCCGGGTGGACAACCGCCTGCGCACCCTGGCCAAGCTGGCGGAGAAGTCGAAGTAAGCTAGGCGCCCTCGCACAGGCAGGAGAAGGAGCTGCCCCCCCGGTGGCCCTGCTCCTTGGCCCGGTACATGGCCGCGTCCGCCCGGCGCATGAGCCCCTCCATGTCCTCCCCATGCTCCGGGTACAGGGCCACACCCAGGGACAGGTTCACCTGGACATCCTGGCCGTCCACCCGCAGGGACGCCGCGAAACCGGCCAGCACCTTCTGGGCCACGGCTTCGGCGGCCTCCCGGCCCCCCACGTTCGGAATTACCAGGGCGAACTCGTCCCCGCCCATGCGGGCCACGGTGTCCGACTCCCGCAGGGCGGCCCGCAGCCGTTGAGCGGTTTCCTGCAGCACCTGGTCCCCGGCCGCGTGGCCAAGGGTGTCGTTGATCTCCTTGAAATGGTCCAGGTCCGCCACCATGAGGGCCAGGGGCTCCTGGTGCCGCTTGGCATGGGACAACTCCAGGGCCAGGCGCTCGGTGAACAGGGCCCGGTTGGGCAGATCGGTGAGCACGTCGTAGTAGGCCAGGTGCCGAATGGTTTCCTCGGCCTTGCGCTGCTCGGTCACGTCCAGGAGCAGGAGCACGTACCCGGCCAGGCTTTCCTTGGCGCGGATGCCCGAGAGCCGGGCGTGGATGGAGAGGACCTCGCCCCGAACCTTGCGGTCGAAGGAGAAGGCGAAGGTGCGGCCCTGGCGCACTTCCGCCATGGCCTTCTCCAGCCGCTCCATGGGCACGCCCTCCCGGCCGTGGAGGGCGGCCAGGCCCTTGCCCACCGCTTCTTCGGCCCGGCAGTCCAGGGTGCGCTCGGCGCCGGCGTTGAAATAGAGCACCCGGCCCGCGGCGTCGGTGGCCACGATGCCCATGTCGATGGAAGTGGAGAGGATGCTGTCCAGGTACATGGTCTTCTCGGTGAGCTCCCGGATGGCCTGGTTGAGCTCCGAACCCTGGTCTACGATGATCCGCTTGAGGGTCTCGATGTACTTGCTCTCCAGGCCGCGCACCATGTCTGTCTGGGTGCTCACTCCCACCGCGGCCCCGAACTCGTCCACCACCACCAGCCGGCGGATCCCCTTGCCGCGCATGAGCTCCGCGGCCTCGTAGGCCGGGGAGTCATGGCGCACCGCGATCACCGGCTTGCTCATGACCTCCTTCACCCGGACGGCGGCCAGGTCGCGGCCCTCCGCCACCAGGCGGGTGACGTCCCGCTCGGTGATGACCCCCTCGGGGCTCTGCTGGGACATGGCCACCAGGAAGCTCAAGGACCGGTGGGACATGGCCTTGGCGGCCTCCAGCACCGTGGCCTCGGGCAGAATGCTCGCCACGGTCTTCTGCATGATCTGGGACACGGTCTTGACCTTGACGAAATAATCGTAGCCCAGGTGGCGGATGAGGTCCGACTGGGTGACCATGCCCACCGCCTTGCCCGTCTCGTCCAGCACCGCCAGGTGGCGTATGCCGCGCTCGGCCAGGAGGTGGAAGGCCTCGTAGAGATGGGCGTCGGCCCGGGAGCCGAATACCCCCAGGGTCATGACCTCGGAGATGGGCCGATCCCGGAACCCCACGCTGTGCTCGGCCACACAGCGCACCAGGTCGCGCTCGGTGAAGATGCCGATGGGCATCTCCCCCTCCAGGACCAGAACGCAGCTCACGTTCCGGTCGCGCATGATGTTGATGGCATCCTGAGCCTTGTCTTCAGGCTGCACCGCAATGATGCCGGGGTGGAAAATCTCCGTCAGGCGTTTCTTCATCATAACTGGTAGGTCCTTCTTGGATGCTCTCCCGCCAGTCGGTTGCCGGCCAGGCCGTACTAAGCGGTATTCTTGCACTAGTAGCCTCCGGGGGGCGGGTCGTGTCAACGCCGACCGGGCGGGCCAACCGGCCAACTCCCCGGCAGGGCAGGGCATCTTTTTTTGCTAACCCCTTGCCATATCCCCATGTTGCGGTATTCTTCCGGACATACCCGGCAAGAGGTTTCCGCCTTTTGCCCTGACCAAAGGCCACCCATGCACACGCTCTCCCTGGCGCGGATGCTTGTCTGCGCCCTTCTCCTGATGCTGGCCTTGCCGCTGCCCGCCCGAAGCGCGGACGCGGTGCGCCTGCGCCTGCGCTGGGACCACCAGTTCCAGTTCGCGGGGTACTACGCCGCCCAGTGGCTGGGCTTCTACGCCGAGGCCGGGCTGGACGTGGAAATCCTGCCGGGCATGACCTCCCGCGGCAACGTGAACGCCGTCCGGGAGGTGGCTGCGGGCCGGGCCGAGTTCGGGATCGGCTCGGCGGACATCCTCCTGGCCAACGACGATCCCGCCACCCCCCTCACGGTGCTGGCCTGCATCTTCCAGGAAAGCCCGGTGGCCTTCGCTTCCCTGCCCGGGACCCCCCTGGCCAACCCCTCGGACCTCATCCACCTGCGGGTGCTGCGCCACCGGGGCGACCTGATGGACTACGAACTCATGGCCATGCTCCGGGCCGAGGGCCTGGACCAGTCCTGGGTCAACGCCCCCGCGGATCTGCCCAACAAGCCCGACCACCGGTTGCTCCTGGACCAGGACGTGGACGTGATCCCGGTCTACGACTTCACCCTGCCCGCCATCTTCGGCCCCAAGGCCCAGTCCTTCCACATCCTGCGGCCCGAAATCTACGGGGTGGACTACTACGGCGACTCCCTGTTCTGCTCCCTGCGCCTGGCTCGGCGCGACCCCGACCTGGTGCGCCGCTTCACCGCGGCCTCGCTCAAGGGCTGGGAATACGCCCTGGACCATCCCGAGGAAATCTGCGACCGCATCGCCCGGGAGCTGGACCGGCTCCAGCCCATCGGCGACGCCCTGTCCTTCAACCTGCTCCTGGTGGAAGGGGTGCGCCACCTGGTGCGCCATCGCCTGGCCAGCCTGGGCCACGTGAACCCCGGCCGCTGGAAGCGCATGCACCAGATCCTGGTCGATCTGGGCCTGGTCTCCCGGCCCCTGGACCTCAAGGCCTTCGTGTTCGACCCCGCGGCCCAGGAGATGGCCGAGGCCGAAAAGGAGCGCGGCCGCCTGCTCATCGGCGTGGCCCTGCTCCTGGCCGCCAGCCTGGGCGTCTTTTTGTGGAGCGTCATGCTGCGCCGGGCAGTGGCCCAGCGCACCCGCGCCCTGGCTGAGGAGCGCAGCGAACGCCGCCAGGCCGAGGAACGCCTGCGCCTGGCCATGGAGGCGGCCTCGGACGGAGTTTGGGACTGGAACCTGGTGAGCGGCGAAACCTACTTCAACCCCAGCTACTTCACCATGCTCGGCTACCAGCCCGGTGAATTGCCCTCCCTGCAGCGCACCTGGCGGGAACTGGTGCATCCCGGCGACCTGGAGCAGGTCCTGGACAGCTTCACCGTCCACATGCAGTCCGGTGCGCCCTATGCCGAGGAAATGCGCATGCGGGCCAAGGACGGACGCTGGGTCTGGGTGCTCTCCCGGGGCAAGGTGGTGGAGCGCGACAACCACGGCCGGCCGGTGCGCATGGTGGGCACCCACGTGGACATCTCCAGGCGCAAGGCGGCCGAGGAGGCCCTGCGCCAGGCCAAGGAGGACGTGGAGCGCCAGGTGGCCGAGCGCACCGCCGAACTCTCCGCGGCCAACGCGGAACTGCGCCGCGAGATCGAGGAGCGCCGCCGCGCCCAGGAACAGATCCTCAAGCTCTCCCGCGCCGTGGAACAGAGCCCGGTCTCGGTGGTCATCACCGACACCCGCGGGGTCATCCAGTACGTGAACCCCAAGTTCACCAAGGTCACCGGCTTTGCCGCGGACGAGGTGGTGGGCAAGCGGCCAAGCGTGCTCAAGAGCGGGGTCCAGACCGAGGAGTTCTACCGCGACCTGTGGCGGACCATCTCCTCGGGCCGCGAATGGCGGGGCGAATTCTGCAACCGGGCAAAGGACGGCAGCGAATTCTGGGAATCCGCCTCCATCTCCCCGGTGTTCGACCCCCAGGGCCGGATCATCCACTACGTGGCGGTCAAGGAAGACATCACCGAAAAGAAGCGCCAGGAAGAACACATCCGCCACCTGGCCCTGCACGACGCCCTCACCGGCCTGCCCAACCGGGTGCTGGGCATGGACCGGCTCAAGCAGGCCATGCAGCGGGCCACCCGCGAGGAACACACGGTCGCCCTGCTCTACCTTGACCTGGACGGGTTCAAGCCCATCAACGACAGCCTGGGCCACGACGCGGGCGACGAGGTGCTGCGCCAGGTGGCCGACCGCATCACCGACTCCATCCGCAAGGTGGATACCGCCGCGCGCATGGGCGGCGACGAATTCGTGGTCGTGCTCTCGGACGTGTGGGACGCCCAGTTCGTGGAACTGGCCGCGCGCCGCATCCTCTCCTCCCTGGCCGAGAAAATGGATTGCCTGGGCCAGCCCTGCGCCGTGCGGGCCAGCATCGGGGTCAGCCTGTTCCCGGACCACGGCGCGGACCCGGAAACCCTGCTCCGCCACGCGGACAAGGCCATGTACCAGGCCAAGAAGTCCGGCGGGAACCGCTTCGTCTTCTACCGCGCAACCTAGCAGCTCCGCCTTGAACCAAGGCAAGCGGTTGAAATGCCGTTCCGGTATTCCTGCACAATGCACAAGAGCGTCTGTCTTTTAATCAAGACCAGGACGCTCTAGCCGCCTTTTTCCCCTGGGCTTGTTTTCCAGGAGGGATGCGGTCTATACTGGCGTCCCTTTACCCCCAACCGGACCACCACCATGAGCACCTTCTACGACCTCGTGGTCATAGGCAGCGGGGCCGCCGGAGCCGGGGCGGCCATGGCCGCCCGCGCCGCGGGCATGACCGTGGCCATCATCGACAAGTCCCCCCTGGGCGGGACCTGCGGCCTGCGCGGCTGCGTGCCCAAGAAGGTCCTGGTGGCCGCGGCGGACGCGCTCATGGCCGTCGAGGCCCTGCGCGGCAAGGGAACCAAGGGCAAGCCCAGCCTGGACTGGAAATCCCTCATGCGCGCCAAGCGCGCCTTTCTGCGCCACAAGCCCGAACGCTTCGAAACCCGGCTCAGGAACCAGGGTTTGGCCGTGTTCCACGGGGCCGCGACGTTCACCGGACCAGACACCCTGGAGGTGGCCGGCATCCCCCTGGCCGCCAACCACATCCTGGTGGCCGCAGGCGCCACCCCCGCCCCCCTCGACATTCCGGGCGAGGAACACCTCTTTACCAGCGACCAGTTCCTGGAACTGGACCGCCTGCCCAAACGCCTGGTGTTCACGGGCGGCGGGTTCATCGCCTTCGAGTTCGCCCACGTGGCCGCGGCCGCGGGCTGCCAGTGCACCATCCTGCACCGCGGCAAACAGGTGCTCAAGCACTTCGACCCCGACCTCGTGGGCCTGCTGCTGGCCGCCCTGCGCGACCGGGGCATCGCCATCCACACCGAATCCCCGGTCTGCCGCGTGGACCGCGACGGCAACACCCTCACCGTCACCGCCTGCCCCGACGACCTGGTCCACTACCCCGCCGACCTGGCCGTGCACGGCGCAGGCCGCATCCCGAACATCCGCGACATGAACCTCCAGGCCGCGGACGTGGAGGCCTCGGTCCGCGGCGTACACGTCAACCAGTACATGCAAAGCGTGTCCAACCCCCGCGTCTACGCGGCCGGCGACTGCGCCGCCACACCCCTGGCCCTCACCCCCGCCGCCTCCCATGAAGGCGAAATCGCGGGGCACAACATCCTGCACGGCAACCAGCGCACCGTGAACCACGCCGGCATGCCCCGGGTGCTCTACACCTGGCCCCGCCTCGCCAGCGTCGGCCTGCACGAAACCCAGGCCCAGGAAGCCGGCCTCGATTTCGCCACCCGCACCGCCGACACCACCGCCGACTTCTCCGCCGCGCACCAGGGACTGCCCTGCGCCGGGTACAAGGTGCTCGTGGAAAACACCACCGGCCGCATCCTGGGCGCACACCTTCTGGGCGCCCGCGCCGAGGAAACCATCGCCGCCTTCGGCATGGCCATCCGCCTCGGCCTCACCACCCACGACCTGCGCCAGGCCTCCTTCCCCTACCCCTCGGAGGCGTACGGGATCACCGGCATGCTGGGTTGAGGCGGGGGCGCTGCCCCAGACCCCAGCAAGGGGCTCCTCGCCCCTTGCATCCCTCGCCAGGGGATAATCCCCTGGACCTTGTCGGGCGCAGCGGAGCCTTGCCCCGGCCGCGCCGTGATGCGCGCATGCCGGATTCCGGGCATCGGGCCACGAAGCGCGCGGTTCTCATTCCCCGGGCTCGCGCCCGGGAAAAGATTCCCGCCGGCCGCCACCGGCCGAAGCGGCCGGTAGAAGACCCCTCTTGAAGGGCTGAAAGCCCGTGATGAAAGTTTTTGTGGGGTGGGGGAGGGAGAGCACGAGAGGGAGGGGGAACCCCGCTTTTTTCAAAAAGTGGGGTTCCCCCTCCCTCTCGTCTAGATGTCGATCAAATGCGCTTCGAGCGTCTTGACGCCGAAGGTCTTGGCGGCATCGGTGTCGCCCATGAAGATGTCGATGTGGTTGCGTTTGCGTTCGGCCATGAGGTCGCTGATGGTGAACACGCCCAGGCCCTTGATGTAGATCTTCTTGCCGAAGACCCAGCCGCTGTCGAACAGGTCCCGGGACACGGCCACGGTGCCGGGCCGCACCCGTTCGTTGGTGGCGGTCTGGTAGGGCGTGTCGTCGGTTTCCTCGGGCCGGGCGCTGTAGGCCGTGACCGTGACCGTGAGTTTGCGCTGCAGGTTCTGGATGCTTTTGTGGTTGTGCACGATGAACTTGTAGAACAGGCCCGAGAGGTCTTCCTTCTTGGCCAGGGCCAGTTCCACGCCCGCCAGGCGTTCCTCGTATTCCGTGGCCTTGGCGGCCAGTTCGTCGATGGTGCGCTGCTGCTCCAGGGCCAGGGCCGCCAGGAAGCCGAGGCAGAACACCGCTAAAAGATTGCCGAAAAATCGCATATGCGCCGCCTCTGGAGCAGATTTTCGGCGCGCCGTGCGGCTGGAAAATCCCACAAGCCGCCGGTGGCCCATTGTCCGCCGAATTTACCAGAAACGGCTTTTCTTGTCACCCGGATTCGCCACGATCACCCACCCTGCCACAGGGCGCGCTTTCCCTTGATCCGCAGCCATCCCAGGGGCAGGCCGCGGAAGTAGAGGCCGGCCGGGTCGGGCAATCCGGCGCCGGAAACCGCCTGGCCGGACAAGAGCTGGCGCAGCTGCGCGGGGTCCTGGACGTCGTAGCCGGCCCCGGGAGCCCAGGCGGGCAGGAGGATCCTGGCGCGGGGGTCGGGCAGGAACCGGCCGGCCTTGGCGCGGCCCAGGGGGAAGCCCTGCCAGCGCAGGCCGGACGGGAGCAGGTCCGCGCCGGCGTGCAGGAAGAAGACCTTGTCGCCGAAGGCGGCTGCCCGGCCAGGGGGCAGGCGGTCCCAGTCGGCCAGGGGGCAGGAGGCCTTTTCCTGCGGGGTGAGGTCGCGGCCCAGGGGCGGGCCGGGTTCGGCGCGCCCGGGCTCCTGGCCCGGGGGCCGGGTGAAGGCGGCCAGGAAGAAGCCCTGGCCGTCGCCGCCTTCCACGCGCAGCACCTCGGGGGTGTCGGGCCGGGCGGGAGGCCGCAGTTCGATCCCGGGGGGCGGGCCGAGGGGGAGCGGGGCCAGGCCCAGTTCCTGGGCGGCGAAGGCGGCCTGGTCCTCGTTCTCCGCCTGGTTGGTGGTGCAGGTGGAGAAGACCAGCCGGCCGCCCGGGGCCAGGAGCCGCGCGGCCCGGGCCAGCAGCTTGCGTTGCAGGGAGATGAGGGGCCCGACCTTGTCCTCGCGCCACAGGGCCAGGACCTTGGGGTGCTTGTCCGCGGTGCCCCAGCCGCTGCACGGCGGGTCCAGGAGGATCCAGGGCCAGGCCGCGTCGGGCAGGGGCGCGTCTTCGCCGGCAAAGGAGGTGGTGGCCGCGTTGAGCGCCCCGGTGCGGGACAGGTTCATGCGCAGGGTGGCCAGCCGGTCGCGGCCGGGCTCGTTGCCGAGCACGAAGCCGGCCTGGCCCACCAGCCGGGCCAGGAGCCCGGTCTTGCCGCCCGGGCTGGCGCACAGGTCCAGGCAGGCGGCCCCGGGGGGCGGGGCCAGGGCCAGGGGCGGCAGCATGGAGGAGCGGTCCTGGATGTAGATGAGCCCGAAGTGCGCGGCCAGGGACGAGCCCAGGGGCGCGGGCTCATGGGCCAGGGCGAAGGCCCCCTCCCAGAAGGGCTCGGGCTCAGCCGCGAACCCCTCGGCCGAAAGCAGCCCGAGAACCCGGGCGTCCTCGTCCTCCCCGCCGCACAACCGGAACCAGCGCTTGGCCACGTCCACCTCCGGCCCCTCCATACAGCGAGGCCGGCCGGGCCGGCAACCCCGACGGCTTTACACCGGCTGCGGCTCCTGGCAAGGTCCCCGGCAAAGGCCAGGACATACCCTTTGCCTCCCCTGGGCGAAGGTGCTACACACACTCGCTACGCCGCGCAGGCGGCATGACGCCTTCAAGGAGCATGACATGACCCGTTGCGCATATATCGCGGCCCTTCTCTTGGCCGCCCTTCTGCTCCTCCCCGCGCCCTCCCGGGCCGCGGGCGAGGCCAAGACCTTCGCGGTCCTGCCCTTCACGGTGAACGGACCCGAAAAATACCAGTACTTCGGGCGCGGCATCCAGGACATGCTCATCTCGCGCCTGGAGTGGCAGGAACACCTGGTGCACGTGGCCAAGGAAAAAGTGGCCGAGTCCATCGCCGCCACCCCGGCCTCCGACGCCGAGGCCGTGTCCGGCCTGGCCAAGGTCGGCGCGGACTTCCTGGTCTGGGGCAGCGTGACCATTCTCGGCGACCAGTGCAGCGTGGACGTGCGCGTGGCCGAGAAGGCCGGCACGACCTGGCCCAAGAGCGCCCAGACCACCCTGGCCGGCCTGATCCCCTCCCTGGACGCCATTGCCCGCGACATCAACGCGGAAATCTTCAAGCGCCCCCAGGAACAGGCCCAAAAGGATGCGGCCAAGCAATCCACGGCCCCGGCCAACCCCGACATCCTGGTCAACGAGACCCGCGCCGACCAGGTCTACCTGAACCCGCAGTTCCGCTATGAGGGCGGCGACGACAGCCCCGGCCGCTGGCGCAGCCCGGGCTTGTCCTTCACCTCCACGGGCTGCATCGTGGGCGACCTGGACGGCAACGGCGCCAACGAGATCGTGTTCATCGACAACCATTACGTGCGCGCCTTCGAGTACAAGGAGCGCCGCCTCATGCCCCTGGCCGAGATCAACCCCTCGCCCCGGGCCCAGCTCCTCAACATCAACCTCATCGACCTCAACCGCGACGGCATCCAGGAGATCGTGGTTTCCGCCGACCTGGACGGCATGCCCGTTTCCTTCATCCTCAACTACGCGGACCACCAGTTCAAGGTTCTGGCCAAGGATCTCAACTTCTACCTGAGCGTGATCAAGTTCCCGCCCACCTACGCCCCGGTGCTGGTGGGCCAGCGCCCGGGCAGCGGCGGCAAGCTCTTCGACACCAGCGTGTGCGAGGTGGTGCGCATGTCCGGCGAATACAGGCTGGGCAAGCGCGTGGCGCACCCCGAAGGGGGCAACGTCTTCAACTTCGCCTACCTCCCCATGGAGGACGGCGACTACAAGGTGATCATGGTCACCGACCAGGACCACCTCCAGGTCTACTCCCCGAAGTTCGAGCTCATGTCCGCCACCTCGGAGCAGTTCGCCGGCTCCTCCCTGGGCTTCGAACGGCCGGACGTCGTGAGCGGCTTCGGGTCCAACCGCAACACCTACACCCTCATGTACTACCTCCCCTTGCGCATGGTCGTCGTGAACCTGGACAAGGGCCCCAAGCACGAACTGCTGGTCAACAAGAACGTGTCCGTGGCGTCGCAGTTCTTCCAGCGCTACCGCTACTTCCCCGAGGGCGAGATCCACTCCCTGTTCTGGGACGGCGTGGGCCTCTCCCTGGGCTGGAAGACGCGGCGCATCAAGGGCACCGTGGCCGACTACGGCGTGGCCGACGTGAACAACGACGGCAAGCCCGACCTCTATGTGGCGGTCAACACCTTCCCCGGCGTCTCCGGCTTCGGCGAACGCAAGACCGTGCTCATGACCTACACCCTGGACCTGGAGGCCACCGCCCCGATCCCGGTGAAGCGCGAGGAATAGCGTCCCCGGCCCCTGACCGATCCGACAAGGCCGGCTCCTCCATGAGCCGGCCTTTTTTCTCCCGAACCCCGAGCTTCCCATGGATTCCAAGACCCCGGTCCAGCACCTCACGGTCGCTCCCGAAGAAGCCGGCCAAAAGCTCTCCCGCCTGCTGGAGCGCCGCTTCCCGGGCCTGCCCGGCTCGTTCTGGATGCGCGCCATCCGCACCGGGCAGGTGCGCCTGGACGGCAAACGGGCCAAGCCCTTCGACCGGGTGGCCGCGGGCCAGGACGTCCGCGTCCCGCCCCTGCGCCCGGCCGACCCCGAGGCCCCGGCTCCCGCAAGCGCCCCCGGCCTGGACCTGCGCCAGGAGCCCGACGGCCTGCTGGTCATCCGCAAGCCCGCCGGGCTGCCCACCCAGCCCGGCTCGGGGCACGGCGAAAGCGTCCAGGCCCGCCTGGCCACCCGGTTCGCCCATGCCCCCTTCACCCCGGCCCCGGCCCACCGCCTGGACAGGGACACCTCCGGCCTCGTCCTGGCCGGGGCCACCTACCAGGCCACCCGCACCCTGCACGACTGGATGGCCCAGGGCCGCCTGACAAAACGTTACCTGGCCTGGGTCGAAGGCGTCCTCGCTCCTGGCCAGATCCTCGAACTCGCCGACACCCTTGCCAAGTCCGGCCCTCCCGGCCAGGAGCGCGTCTCCCCTTCCCCGGACGGCAAACCCGCCCACGCCCGGGCCCGCTGCCTGGCCGTCCGCTCCGGCCGATCCCTGCTCGAACTGGAGCTCTTCACCGGCCGCACCCACCAGCTCAGGGTGCAGCTCGCCTCCCGCAACCTCCCCATCACCGGCGACCCGAAGTACGGCGCCAAGCACCCCGGCCCCATGCGCCTGCACGCCTGGAAGCTGGAGCTGCCCGACGGCCGGGTGTTCGAGTGGGTCCCGGACTGGGACGGGGAGTTTGCGGTGGAACGGGGCTGGTTGGAAGAATAAGCGCGGGCGATTCGTGAATCGCCCCTACAGAAGAAAACCCAGCCAAACCCGGGGGCACGGCTCTCTTGTGTAGGGGCGATTCACGAATCGCCCGTCTTCTTCTCTTCTTACTTCCCGTCGTACATGCCCGAGACGTTTTCGGACCAGAGCAGGGTGTAGGGAGCGAATCCGAAGTGGATGAGGATGGTGTCGATTTCTTCCTGGTGGTGGGTGAAGTAGGGCTGCTCCCGCATGTCCAGCTGCAGGGTGCAGGCGCCGGCGCTGGGGATGCGCAGGCGGAACTGCTCCAGGCCCAGGGCGGCCAGCTGGTCTTCGGCCAGGGCCAGCCGCTCAAGAGTGTCGTCGTCCGGAGGCAGGTCGTAGGCGAAGCGGGTGAGCAGGCAGGCGCGGGAGGGCTGGTCCGGGTTGTCCAGGCCCACGGCCGCGGCCAGGCCGCGCACCTGGGGCTTGGTGATGCCCAGCTCCGCATAGGGGCTGCGCACGCCCAGTTCCTTGAGGGCCTTGATGCCGGGGCGGTAGGAGGCGGAGTCGTCGGCGTTGGTGCCGTCCACCAGGGTGCGGCCGCCGGCCTGGGCCTGGGCCTGGCCGAAGAGTTCGCGCTTGCAGAAGTAGCAGCGCTCCCGGGTGTTGTTGCCCACCTCGGGCACGTCCATGACCTCGGTGTCCAGGGTGTGGAAGGGCAAACCCAGCCGGTCGAGCCACAGGGTGGCCTGGGCGGTGTCGGTGATGGGCAGGTGCGCGCCCTGGAACAGGACCAGTTCGTAGTCCAGGCCCCAGGTCTTGGCCAGGAAGGCCAGGAGCCGGCTGTCCAGGCCGCCGGACACCGCGAGCAGGGCCGGGGCCAACTCGCGCATGCGGCCGGCCAGGGCCTCCAGTATCCGGTTCTGCTCGGCTGTGGGCATGGCCAGGCTACTCCGAGGGAATGGGCTCCACGGGCTCGCTCAGGGTGAACTCGCCGCTCTTGATCCAGGCCTTGAGGGTGTCCGCGATCTCCAGGGAACGGCTGTAGCTGGTCACCGGAACGGCCGGGACCTTCTTGCCGTGCAGTTCGAACTCCCCGGCCTTGAGCTCGGCCATGGACACGTGCTTGAGCACCTTGCCCACCCCGCTGGGGTAGTCGTGGCCGTAGTCCTTGACCGGGACCGAGATGTCCTCGTCGCTGACGCCGGTGAAGGCGGCCATTTCCTCGTCCAGGACGGGGATGGGGATGCCCACGCCCACGGCCAGGGAGCAGCCGTAGCCGGTGATGCTCATGCCGCGCAGGTAGCGGGCGTCCATCTTCTTCAGGTCGCCCTTGACCATGAGGGTGCCCGAGGGGGTCTCGGGCAGGCCGCGCTCGGTGCGGGGCGGCTTGGCGTTGTGCTGGGTGCCCGCGCCGATGACGTAGCCCACGCCGCCGCCCAGGAAGATGCGGGTGCCCAGGCCGATGGTGCGCAGGTAGGGGTCGTTGAACAGGGGCGAGAGCTGGCCCGAGGTGGCGAAGTTGGCGTTGCGCGCGTCGGGTTTGAGCGGCCCCATGTAGGTGTAGATGATGCGGCTGGTGAGGTTCACCGCGCAATTGTAGTTCTGGTAGCAGTTGCGGGGATTCAGCAGGTAGGCGTTGGGCAGGTCGGCCAGGGTGATGTCCCGGTCGAGCTCCTTGCGGGGGTAGCAGTCCGTGCCGTAGGCCTTGCAGGTGAGGTGGACGACCTTGCCGCGCACCAGGTCCTCGATGACGTGGCCGCCGCCGTACTTGAACTGGCCGGGGTAGACCTTGTTCAGGGGGTCGTCCTCGGTGGGCTCGGTGGCGCCCAGGTAGGCGTCCACGGCAGCCAGTCCGGAATACGCCGGCACACCGTTGAGCCACATCCTGGATACCTTGATGAGGGGCTTGGCGGGCTGGCCGATGTTGAAGAGGATACCCGACGAGCACATGGTGGAGAAGGTTCCGGTGGTGACCACGTCCACCTCGCGGGCGGCCTTGGCCTTGCCCTCGCGGCGCACGATCTCGACCATCTCCTCGGCATTGACCACCACGGCCTTGCCGCTCTTGATGCGCTTGTTGATATCCGCAATGGTTTTCACTGCTTTGCTGTCCTTGGACATGCACGGCTCCTTAGAGCATCCTAACCTTGTCCAAGGTTTTGATGCTCTTATGCATTTTGCTGAAATAATGTTCAATTATTTCAGCTTCCCGTCTTGTTTCAAGACGAAAATGCCCAGCGCGGTATGGCCGGCAATGCTGGCGCAATTCAAGCCCGAAGGCAAGGCTTTTCAGGCCATTTCTCGGCTTGGCTTGAGTCCGGTTTTAGGGTATAAAAAACAGGTTGGGGACGGGCTACGAGGGTTGTTTCAACACCCTAATTTTTCATATCTTTTTTTCAGCCTTTCCCCTGCCCGTCGCGAACCCTCAAACCCACCGCCCCCTGGCGACCCAACGTGCTCAAGGAAACCCTGCGCCAACACCTGACCCAGAACCACTCGGACAGCGATCTCAAGCGGTGGTACGACCCCTTGCGCATCGAAATGTGCGAGGACGGGAAGTGCCTGTGCGTGCATTTCCCGCACAGCTTCTTTGCCGAGTGGTTCGCCCGCTCGGTGCAGGACCGGTTCGAGGAGCAGCTGCACCTGTTCCTGGGCCCGGGGCACACGGTGCGCTACATGAACTCGATCCATGGCCCCCTGGGCGGGGATGACGGCCGCGGGGCCGGGGCCTCGGACAAGACCATCGATTTCCCGTTCGGCCACCAGTTCACGTTCGAAAACTTCTTGTCCAACAAGAAGAACTACTTCCCCCTGGCCACGGCCAAGGAGGTAGCCAAGAACCCCGAGGTCATCTTCAACCCGTTCATCATCTGCGGCGGGCCGGGCTCGGGCAAGACCCACCTGCTCAAGTCCATTGCCAACGAGATCAGCAAACGGCACAGCCAGGACACGGTCTTTTACGGCAACATAGAAGATTTGTTCAATATCTACCAGGTGACCTTCAAGAACGACGCCTTTGCGGCGCGCAACCACCTGTGCCGTTTCAAGTTCCTCCTGGTGGACGAGTTCCATCTGCTCAAACGCTACAAGCAGTTCCAGACCGAACTCATCAACCTGTTCAACTTCTTCTACGACAACAAGCAGCAGATGATCTTCTCCTGCCCGGACCGGCTGCCCAGCTACGACTTCCTGGACCCCAAGCTCAAGTCCCGGCTGGAGTGGGGGCTCATCGTCAATCTCAAGGAACCGGACCTGGACATCCGCATCCGGTACATCGAAAAGCAGTGCAAGGCCAAGAAGCTTCCCCTGGCCAAGGAACAGGTGCTCACCCTGGCCCAGACCTTTGCGGACCTGCGTTTCCTTCAAGGAATATTGCTTAAATTCTACGCATTTAAGGAGTTTGTGCACAAGGACTTCACGGACCGGGACTTCCAGCAGATACTGAGCCAGAGCGCCACCCCGCCGGTGCAGAACGTGACTCCCGAGGCGGTCATCGACACCGTGGCCCGGCATTTCGAGGTGGAGGTGCGCGACGTGACCGGCACCAAACGCCACCACCGCATCGTGCGCGCCCGGCAACTGGCCATGTTCCTTATCCGCGAACTCATGGGCTCGTCCTTCCCGGCCCTGGGCCGTCTCTTCGGCAACCGGGACCACTCCACCGCCCTGTATGCGGTCAAGAAGATCAGCCAGCTTCAGAAGGACAATCCCGAGGTGAAGAAGCTTGTCACCATCTTGAAGAAAAAATGTCAGGCCGGCGCGGAAACTCCGTGAACCCGGGCTGAAGACGCGCTGGGGGAGCAGGTTGCGAACCTGATAAGGATAGAAAAAAAGCATGGCATTCGAACAGGTTGTGTTGGAAGGGAACATAAGCGACACCCCTACGAGTGCTGCTGGCTTTCTTTTCTCACAAGAGAAAACAAGGAGAGTGTAGATGCTGCTCAAGCTGTTCCGTGACGACATCATCGAGGGCCTGCAGAAGTCGGCCAGCATCATCCCGGCCAAGACCGGGGCCGCCTTTTTGCGCACCATCTGGCTCAAGGTCGAGGACGGCAACCTCAAGGTCATGTCCACGGACTCCAACCTCGAATTCTCCGGCTCCTACCCGGCGGAGATAGTGGAGGACGGCCTGGTGGGCGTGCAGGGTCGCTCTTTCTATGACCTGATCCGCAAGCTCCCGGCAGGCCAGATCAGCCTGAAGGCCGAGGAGGACGGGCAGCACCTGGCCATCGAACAGGGAAGCCGGCGCTACAAGCTGCCCACCAACGAGAAGAGCTGGTTCCAGGACTTCGCCGAGTTCCCCGAGGAGAACACGGTGTTCTGGTCCGGCGACTTCCTTTCGGACCTCATCGACAAGATCGCCTATTGCCTGGGCGAGGAGGATGCCGAGGCCATCTCCTGCCTGTACATGGCTCGCTCCAGCACGGGCGAGCACATCGAGGTGTGTGGCCTGAACGGCCACCAGTTCGCCATGTACCGCTTCCTGCACGAGGACCTGAAGGCCCTGGTGCCGGACTCGGGCATCCTCATCCAGCGCCGCTACCTGAACGAGCTCAAGAAGTGGCTGGCCGCGGACGAGATCGAGCTGAACGCGGCGGGCAAGCGCCTGTTCTTCCGCACCGGGGACAAGAAGGAGACCTTCAGCCTGCCGCTGAACTTCGCCCAGTACCCGGACTACACGACCTTCCTGGGCAAGGTGCTGCGCGAGTCCAGCGCCACCCTCACCGTGGACCGGCTGGAGCTGGTGGACGCCCTGGAGCGCATCGCCATCTTCAACACCGACTCCAACCGCTGCGTGTACCTGGACCTGAACGGCGGCGAGGTCGTCCTGTCCAGCCAGGGCCAGGACGTGGGCAAGGCCACCGAGTCCCTGGAGGTGCAGTTTGCCGGGGACGTGAAGCGCATCGCCTTCCCCACCCGCAACCTCATCGAGATTCTCTCCCACTTCTCTTCGGAGAAGGTGAGCTTCAAATTCACCGGCGCGGAAGGCCCCTGCGGGCTGGAGGGCGCCGACGACCCCGAGTACCTGGTGATAATCATGCCCATGAAGATCACCGAGGAGACCTATTACAACGAGGAAGACGAAGCCATATGACCCAGGATTCCGCTCCCGAAAAACGCGCCTACGACGCGTCGAGCATCACCGTGCTCGAAGGCCTGTCCGCGGTCCGCAAGCGGCCGGCCATGTACATCGGCTCCACCGACGTGCGGGGCCTGCACCACCTGGTCTACGAGGTGGTGGACAACTCCGTGGACGAGGCCATGGCCGGGTACTGCTCCAAGATCACCGTGAGCCTGCACCTGGACAACTCGGTCACGGTCTCGGACAACGGCCGCGGCATTCCCGTGGACATGCACCCCAAGGAGAACCGGCCCGCGGTGGAAGTGGTCATGACCGTGCTGCACGCGGGCGGCAAGTTCGACAACGAGTCCTACAAGGTCTCGGGCGGCCTGCACGGGGTGGGCGTGTCCGTGGTCAACGCCCTGTCCGAGTACCTGGAGGTCATGGTCAAGCGCAACGGCCGGCGCTACTCCCAGCGCTACGAGCGCGGCATCCCGGTGACCGCGGTCAGCGACGTGGGCGAGAGCCAGAGCACCGGCACGGTGGTGCGCTTCCGGCCGGACGAGGAGATATTCGAGACCAACCAGTTCACCTACGACATCCTGCGCAAGCGGTTCGAGGAACTGGCCTACCTGAACAGCGGCCTGGAGATCGAATTCCGCGACGAGCGCACCCAGCAGGCCGACACCTTCCACTTCGAGGGCGGCATCCGCCGCTTCGTCAAGGACCTGAACGAGGGCACCGCCGCGGTGCATGACATCGTGGACGGCTCCACCGAGACCGAAGGCGTGACCATCGACTTCGCCCTGCAGTTCAACGCCGGGTACAAGGAGTCGGTCTTAACCTTCGCCAACAACATCCGCACCAAGGAAGGCGGCACCCACCTGGTGGGCTTCAAGACCGCGCTCACCCGGGCCATCAACGCCTACGTCAAGAACGCGGACCTGCCCAAGAAGCTCAAGGAGGTCCTCACCGGCGAGGACGTGCGCGAGGGCCTGACCGCGGTCATCTCGGTCAAGCTGCCCCGGCCCCAGTTCGAGGGCCAGACCAAGACCAAGCTGGGCAACTCCGAGATGGTGGGCCTGGTGTCCACCATGGTCTATGAGACCCTGTCCACCTTCTTCCAGGAGAACCCGCGCGACGCCAAGGCCATCATCGAGAAGGTGGTGGACACGGCCCGGGCCCGGGAGGCGGCGCGCAAGGCCAAGGACCTGGTGCGGCGCAAGGGCGCGCTCTCGGACAACGCCCTGCCCGGCAAGCTGGCCGACTGCCAGAGCAAGCGGCCCGAGGACTCGGAGCTGTTCATCGTGGAGGGCGACTCGGCCGGCGGCTCGGCCAAGCAGGGCCGCGACCCCAGCATCCAGGCCATCCTGCCCCTGCGCGGCAAGATCCTGAACGTGGAGAAGACCCGCTTCGACAAGATCCTCGGCAACAAGGAGATCAAGGCCCTCATCACCGCCATGGGCGCAGGCGTGGGCAACGACGGCCAGCCTGAGGAGAATGGCGAGCCGGGCGAGGGCATCGACCTGGAACGGCTGCGCTACCACAAGATCATCATCATGACCGACGCGGACGTGGACGGCGCGCACATCCGCACCCTGCTCCTCACCTTCTTCTTCCGGCGCTTCAAGGAGCTCATCGACCGCGGCTTCCTGTACATCGCCCAGCCCCCGCTCTACCGGGTGCACAAGGGCAAGCAGGAGCGCTACATCAAGGACGAGGAGGAGTACAACAACTTCCTCATGGAGCGGGTGGGCCAGGATCTTGCGGTGCGCAACACCGCGGGCAAGGAGCTGCGCGGCGGCGAGGCCGTGGCCCTGCTCAACTGGACCAAGTTCCTGCTGGCCAAGGTGCGCGAGGCCGAAAACATCGGCCTGGCCCGCGACCTGTTCATGAAGCTCTTGACCTACGGGGTGAAGCTCACCCCGGCCTCCTTCGACAACGGCGAGTGGGAACGCTTCCGCACCCACCTGGACCAGAACGGCTACCTGGCCGAGATGGAGGTCCAGGAGGAGGAGGACGAGCGCCGCATCTTCATCGTCTACAACAACCGGAAGGGCCACAAGACCCGCACCGGGGTCGAGTTCTTCAACTCCAAGATATTCAAGCAGTCCTTCGACGCCCTGGCCCAGATCCGGGACCTGGCCGGGGACCGGGACTTCGTGCTCCTGCGCGAGGGGGCGGAGATTCCCGCCCCGGACCTGGAAACCCTCTGGGACACGGTGCAGGACGAGGCCATGCGGGGCTACACCCTGCAGCGCTACAAGGGCCTGGGCGAGATGAACCCGGAACAGCTCTGGGAGACAACCATGAACCCGGAGAACCGCACCATGCTCCAGGTGGACGTGGACGACGCGGCCGAGGCCGACGAGCTGTTCCAGAAGCTCATGGGCGATGCGGTGGAGCCCCGCCGGGACTTCATCGTGCGCAACGCGCTCGCACTGGAAGCTCTCGACATTTAAGTGGGTAGAGCGGCGGCGCGGGGCTTTCCCCCGGGCGCCGCCACGGAATAACGCGGAGGCCGAGGGGCCTCCGGCGGCCCAAGGGCCTAAGGCCCTTGGGAATCCCTATCGAGCAAGGAACCCGAATGCAAAAGACCATCAGCATCGAAAAGGAAATCCAGAAATCGTATCTGGAGTATTCGTTGTCGGTCATCATCGGCCGAGCCATCCCCGACGTGCGCGACGGACTCAAGCCGGTGCACCGGCGCATCCTGTTCGCCATGCACGAGCTGGGCAACTCCTACAACCGGCCCTACAAGAAGTCCGCCCGCATCGTGGGCGACGTGATCGGCAAGTTCCACCCCCACGGCGACTCCGCGGTCTACGACGCGCTCACCCGCATGGCCCAGGATTTCTCCATGCGCGACCCGCTGGTGGACGGGCAGGGCAACTTCGGCTCCATCGACGGCGACGCGCCCGCGGCCATGCGGTACACGGAATCGCGCATGTCCCGCCTGGCCGGCGAATTCCTGGCCGACATCGACAAGGAGACCGTGGAGTTCCGGCCCAACTACGACAACACCATCCAGGAGCCCGCGGTCCTGCCCACCAAGGTGCCCAGCCTGCTGCTGAACGGCACCTCGGGCATCGCCGTGGGCATGGCCACCAACATCCCGCCCCACAACCTGGGCGAGCTGTGCGACGCCCTGCTCCTGCTCCTGGACAACCCCGACAGCCCGGTGCAGGAGCTCATGGCCCTGGTCAAGGGTCCGGACTTCCCCACCGGCGGGTTCGTGTACGCGGGCGAGGGCCTGCGCAGCGCCTACACCACCGGCCGCGGCTCGGTGAAGATCCGCGGCAAGATCGAGATGGAGGAGCGCAAGAAGGGCCAGGAATCCATCATCATCACCGAGATCCCCTACGCGCTCAACAAGTCCACCCTGGTGGAGAAGATCGCCCAGCTGGTGCACGAGCGCCGCCTGGAAGGGGTCAGCGACCTGCGCGACGAGTCCGACCGCCGCGGCATCCGCATCGTGCTCGACCTCAAGAAGGGCACCATCCCGGAGATCGTCACCAACACCCTGTACAAGTTCACGCCCCTGGAGACCTCCTTCGGCTTCAACATGATGGCCGTGGTGGGCAACCGGCCGCAGCTCCTCAACCTCAAGCAGGTGCTGGCCTACTTCCTGGACCACCGGGTGGAGGTCATCATCCGCCGCACCCGCTACGACCTCAAGAAATCCGAGGCCCGGGCCCACATCCTGGAGGGCCTGCGCATCGCCCTGGACAACATCGACGAGGTGGTGGCCCTCATCAAGGCCTCGCGCACCCCGCAGGAGGCCAAGGCCAACCTCGGCGAGCGCTTCGGCCTGTCCGAGGTGCAGTGCCAGGCCATCCTGGACATGCGCCTGCAGCGCCTCACCAACCTGGAGCACGAGAAGCTCTTGGATGAGTACCGCGAGCTGCTCAAGCTCATCGAGTACCTGAAGAGCATCCTGGAGCGTGAAGAGGTGCTCAAGACCGTCATCCGCGACGAGCTGGAGGAACTCAAGAAGACCTTCGCCACCCCGCGCCGCACCGAGGTCCTGGAGGAGCTGCCCGAGGGCATCGCCATGGAGGACCTCATCCCGGACTCGGAAGTGGTCATCACCCTGTCCAAGCGCGGCTACGTCAAGCGCACGGACCTGGACCACTACTCGGCCCAGCGCCGCGGCGGCAAGGGCATCTTCGGGGTGCAGACCGCGGACGGCGACTTCATGCAGGCCTTCTGCACCACCTCCAACCACCAGTTCCTGCTGCTCTTCACCAACCAGGGCCGCATCTACCGCATGAAGGTGCACCAGATTCCCGAGGGCAGCCGCACCGCGCGCGGCACGCACATCGCCAACCTGCTGCCCCTGGAAAAGGACGAGGTGGTCAACGCCATCCTCACGGTGCGCGAGTTCGCGGCCGAACGGTCCTTCCTGTTCGTCACCAAGCGCGGCGTGGTGAAGCGCACCGCCCAGGAGGCGTACAGGAACGTGCGCTCCACCGGCATCAAGGCCGTGCTCCTGCGCGAGGGCGACGAGCTCATCATGGTGCGGGAGGTGGCCACGGACAACGAGGTCATCCTCACCACCCAGCTGGGCTTCGCCATCCGCTTCAAGGTCAAGGACGTGCGGGAGATGGGCCGCACCGCGGCCGGGGTCAAGGGCATCGCCCTGCGCTCCGACGACATCGTGGTGGCCGGCGAGGTGGTCGGCGCCGAGACCCACAAGGAGCTGCTCACCGTGTCCCAGTTCGGCTACGGCAAGCGCACCCCGGTGGACCAGTACCGGCTCCAGTCCCGCGGCGGCAAGGGCATCATCACCATGAAGACCACCCCCAAGACCGGCCTGCTCCTGGGCGCGGTCTCGGTGGGCGACGTGGACGAGATGATCCTGATCACCTCGGGCAACAAGGTCATCCGCATGTCCGTGGAGGAGATCCGCAAGGTGGGCCGCGCCACCCAGGGCGTGCGCCTGGTGTCCATGGACGACGGCGACCAGGTGGTGGGCTTCGACCTGGTGCAGGACCCCCAACCCGCCGCTGACGGTGACTAGCCCGATCCCGGACCCTTCCCTTGCCCATAGCCGGCCGGCAGGAGCTTCGCGGCTCCTGCCGGCCCTGCTTCTGGTCCTGGCCCTGCTGGCCGGGGCCTGCTCCGGCTCCGGGCCCGGAGACCTGGACCCGGCGGACGCGGAATACGCCGCGGGCAACTACTTCCAGGCCCAGAACCTCTACGAGGAATACATCCGGCAAAAGCCCGACGGAAAGGAACGCCTGCACGCCTGGGACCGGCTGCTGGACATCGCCCTGGCCCACGACGACCGCCGCCGGGCCGCCTCGCTCATGGAGTCCATGCTCCTGGAGTTCAGCGACGCCGCGGGCCAGTACAAGGACCTGCTGCGCCGGCTGGCCTCCACCTACCAGGATCTCCGGGATTGGGAGCGCGCCCTGGACACCTGGCAGAAGCTCCTGGCCCTGCCCTCCACCCAGGCCGCCGACCAGTGGGAGATCCACTGGCACATGGGCAAGATCTTCCAGTACCAGGGCCAGTACACCCAGGCCCGGGACGCCCTGGCCAGCTGCGCCGCCACCGCGCCGGACACCACGGCCAAGGCCCGCTGCCTCTACGACCTGGCCCAGACCCAGACCCTGCTCAAGGAAAAGGACAGCGCGCGGAAGTCCCTGGTCCAGCTCCTCGACCTGGACATCGAGGATGCGGAACTGCACGCCCAGGCCGCCTTCCTTCTGGCCGACATCTACGAATCCGAAGGTGACGTCCCCAAGACCCGCGAACTGCTCACCTCCATCCTCCAGACCTACCCCAACCCCATCGTGGTCAGAAAACGGCTGGAAGCGCTGGGCAAGTAGCGGGTCGGGTCGCCCCCGGAAGAGATAAGACGGGCGATTCGTGAATCGCCCCTACACAAGAGGGCCGGAGCACCGCGTCTGGCAGGGGTCTCTTTTGTAGGGGCGATTCACGAATCGCCCGTTCTTCATGCCGGGGTCTGGGGCGGCGCCCCAGCCTACTCCAGCCGAACGCCCCAGTCCCGGCGGAGCGTCTCGTCGCCCAGTTGCCAGGCGGCGTCGTGCAGGGAGGCCAGGGCTGCGGGGTCGTAGAGGAGTTCCTTTTTTTCGCGGGCGGTGAGGGCGGCGGGGCCGTGCTCCAGGGCCTTTTGGGCCAGGGCGGCGCGGCGGTCGCGGATGGCGGGGGCCAGGCAGCGGGGCCGGCCCAGGGCGCCCAGGTGCAGCAGGTGGGTGGCCGGGTCCAGCGCCGCGCGGGCAAAGCCCTGGTGCTTGGGGATGCCCAGGGCCGGGGCGCGGCGGAGGTTGTCCGCGTGGTAGTCTTCCAGGTCCGTGAGTTCGCGGGGCGGGTCAACCTCTTCGGGGGTGAGGAACAGGCCCAGGCGGCGGGCCAGGCGGCCCAGGTCCGCGCGGCTGGTGACGACCGAGAGCGGGATGGCCAGCAGCAGCGGGATGAGGATGGGGGTGATCCACCAGAAGAAGGAGCGGTTGTAGATGAAGAGGGCTGCGCCCCAGAACGCGGCCAGGATGGTGCCGCTCAGGTGGAAGCGGATGGCGTCGGACCAGGGGGTTCCCGAGTCGTCGCGCTGCTGTTTGCCCCAGCCGGCCTTGCGGCCCAGCAGCGTGATGAACACGAACTTGCTGTGGAAGAGCATGCGGATGGGGGCCAGCAGGGTGGAGGTGGCCACCTCCATGACGATGCTGGCGAGCATGCGCAGGGCGCCGCCGTAGTATCGTGTGCGGCCCTTGATGAGCCACAGCAGATAGCTCTCGACCTTGGGCAGGAAGAGGATGACGCCGGTGGTGGCGAGCAGCGACAGGGCCCAGCCCGGGTTCCACACGGGCCAGGTGGGGAACAGGCTCTTGCCGAAGGGGAAGTAGTCGGGCGTGGCCAGGGCCTCCACAACGGCCTCCACCGAGGAGAGGACCAGGAAGAGGAACCAGAGGAAGGCCGAGCCGTAAGCCATGACCCCGTTGAGGAACAGGGCGCGGTGGGCCGGGAACAGGCCGCGGGTGAAGAGCAGGCGCATGTGCTGGAGGTTGCCCTGGCACCAGCGGCGGTCGCGGGAGAGTTCGGCCAGCAGGGTGGGCGGCGACTCCTCGTAGGAGCCCTCCAGGTCGAAGGCCAGCCAGACGCCCCAGCCGGCGCGGCGCATGAGCGCCGCCTCCACGAAGTCGTGGCTCATGATGTCGCCGCCCAGGGGCGGCTTTCCGGGCAGGCGGGCCAGGCCGCAGTGGCGCATGAAGGGCTTCACCCGGATGATGGCGTTGTGGCCCCAGAACTGGGCGTCGCCCAGCTGCATGAAGTGCAGTCCCGCGGCGTACATGGGGCCGTAGACCCGGTTGGCGAACTGCTGGACCCGGGCCAGGTAGGTCTGGCGGCCGGTGACCGCGGGCGCGGTCTGGAGGATGCCCACGTGGCGCTTGCGCTCCATGATGGAGACCATGCGCCAGAGGGTGGAGCCGGTCATGACGCTGTCCGCGTCCATGACCACCATGTAGGTGTAGGACTGGCCGTGGCGGCGGCAGAAGTCGGCCACGTTGCCGCTCTTGCGCTTCAGGTTGACCCGGCGGCGGCGGTAGAAGAGGCGGCCGTGGGCCATGAGTTCGTCGCGCAGGCGGCGGAAGGCGGCCTCCTCAGCCACCCAGGCGTCCGGGTCCTGGGTGTCGGACAGGATGTGGACGTGGAAGTTGTCCAGGCGTCCGGCGCGGTGGAGGGACACGCAGGTGGCGCGGATGCCGGCCATGACCCGCTCCATGTCCTCGTTGCAAACCGGGAAGAGGAGCGCGGTGAGCACGCCGGACCGGGGCTCGGCCTCGTGCTTGCCCATGTCGCGGGTGACCAGGACCCGCTCGTAGCGGCGCAGCATGGTGAAGAAGCCGAAGGTGGCGGTCCAGAAGCCGACCGACACCCAGGCGAACAGGGCGGAGAAGACGACCAGCACCGCGGTTTCCAGCAGGGATGCGCCGCGGTGGGGCAGAAACGAGCCCATGACCGACACCGCTGCGGCGGTGGGCAGGAGCATGACCAGGAGCAGGAGCAAGCGGCGGCGGCGGGCCACCTTGCCCCAGGGCAGGTTGAGGAACTCGCGGCCGGTCTTGCCCTGGGACGGGAGCACGGGGGTGGCGTCCTTGAACCCGAAGAGGGTGGCCAGGGCGCCGAGCTTGGTGCGTTTGGGCCAGATGTCCGGGGTCATGTGGCCGCGCCTCATGGGTGGGCGCAGGGCCGGGTCCGGGGCCAGGTCGCGGCCGGCCAGTCGGGCGCGGAGCAGGCGGATGGCCGCGGGCCCGGGGTCCGGGGGTTTCTGGGCGGTCAACTCCTGGAGCACGGCCAGGCCCAGTTCGAAGCGTTCGGTCTCGGACAGGGGCAGGCGGCGCAGGTAGGCGGCCAAGCGCCGGCCGGCCGACTCCAGGCCGTCGTCGGGCCGCCGGACGGCGGAGGTCCCCCCGGGGGGCGGCTCGCTGGGTGTGGGCGCGCCCGGTCCGGGGGTGTCGTTTTCGTGGGGCATGAAGCGGGCTATTGGAGCTTGTAGGCGTAGCTCCAGGTCTCGGTGAGCACGTCGTACCCGTGGCGCAGGAACACGCGCATCTCCACGGGCGACCGCTTGTCCGGAAGAACCTTGCCCAAGGTGGACTCGTTGTCCAGGGCAATCTTGAACTGGAGCCTCCAGGCGCCGGTCACGTCGTTGCGGTAGGCCTGCTGCTCCACCAGGTGCGCGCCCGCGCCCACGGAGATGACGCCCTCGACCTTGGCGTCGGTCTTGAGCGCGCGGATGGCCTTGCCGTCGAAGTCCAGCACGAAGACCTTCTCCAGGTCGCCCTTGCCCTGGGTGATGCGGGTGGCGGAGCAGAAGCCGGTGGGCCCGTCATCGGGCGTGGGCGAGTACCAGCGCATCTGGTAGTCGAAGCGCATGGGCTCGCCGGGCGCAGCCTGCTTTTCGGGAATCCAGTAGGCCACGATGTTGTCGTTGATCTCGGTGTTGGTGGGGATCTGCACCAGCTCCACCCGGCCCTCGCCCCAGTCGCCCTTGGGCTCGATCCAGATGGAGGGGCGGTTCTCGTAGCGGGCTTCCAGGTCCTGGTAGTTGGTGAAGTCCCGGTCGCGCTGCAAGAGGCCGAAGCCGCGCACGTTGGGGGCCTGGAAGGAGTTCACCTGCAGGCCCTTGGGGTTCTGCAGGGGCCGCCAGACCCACTCGCCGGTGACCATGCGCAGGAGCAGGCCGTCGGAGTCGTGGATCTCGGGGCGGTAGTCCTCGGGCTTGGGATAGGTGTTCTCGCCGAAGAAGAACATGCTGGTCATGGGGCCGATGCCGATCTTCTCCACGTTCTTGCGCATGAACACCACGCTCTGCACGTCGATGACCAGTTCCGCCCCGGGCCGCGCGGTGTATGCGTACGCGCCGGTGACGCTGGGGCTGTCCAGCAGGGCGTAGAGGGTGACCTCCTTGTCCCCGGTCTTGGGCGTGAAGAGCCAGAACTCGCGGAACCAGGGGAACTCCTCGCCCTTGGGTGAGGCGGTGTCCACGGCCAGGCCGCGGGCCGAGAGGCCGTAGTGGTGGCCGCGGGCCACGCCGCGCAGGTAGCTGGCGCCCAGGAAGACCAGGAATTCGTCAGGGTAGTTCTTGGTCTTGTACGGCGCATGGAAGCGGAAGCCCGCGGTGCCGATCTCCATGGGCACCTGGTCGTAGAAGTCGTTCTTCCCGTAGTCGTACATCTCCTTGGTCACGGCATAGTGCTTGGCCTTGCCGTTCTCCACCACGTTCATGGCCACGGTGCGGTCGTAATACAGGCCGGGGTGGAAGAACTGGACCTCGAAGAAGCTGTGCTTGGGCTTGCGCCACAAGGACTTGTCGGGCTTGAACCGGATGTCCCGCCACTGGTCGTAGATCTCGCCCAGCAGGAAGTCCGGAACCATTTTCCCGGGCTGCACGTAAGGCTGCCTGGACAGGGCCTGGGCCTTGGCGATGACCGTGTTGAAAGAGAATGGCCCCTCGGCCTGGGCCGCGGGGGTGGGGGCGGAAACGCCCACCGCGGTGAGCAGCACCAGGGCGCAAGCCATAAACAGGGCCAAAACCATGCCACGGGAGCGCCTGGGAGCCTTTTTGCCGGCTTTGGCTACGGCGTAGTGGGTGCGCATGACCTCGTTCTCCGGAAGGGAAAGTTACCAGTGGGGCGTAGAACGCGGGGTTCTACCACGTAGGTTGGAGTTTGCAATGAAAATGTGCAAGTCCGCGAAGCCGCGTCGGGGTTGGGCTGGCGGGCGATTGGCCGGGATCGGCGCATCGAGGCCGGAGGCCGGACCCAGGGGTGCGGGCGGCAGGAGGCCCGGCCGGAAGCCGGGAGCGAGGGAATTTTTTCAGGACCAGGCATGGCGACAGGCCAGCCCCACCTGGATTTTTCCGGAAGGGGCCGGCTGGAAGCCGGGGTCGGGGGCCGAAGCGGCCTATTCCTTTCCCGGGAAGGGCCGATAACGGGGCTAGCCATGTTCAACCCCAAGTCACCCTGCATCGCCTGTGCGCGGGAAGACCGCGATCACTGCGCCGCGTCCTGCCAGGACTTGGCCCGCTACCGCCGGGCCCTGGACCTGCTGGACCCGGACGAGGCGGTGCGGGCCAAGCGCGCCCGGGTCCTGGACCTGGGCGCGGACCTTCTGGCCCATCTTGCCGTAGAGGCGGACCAGCCTAGTTGACCCTGCCTACAGGGTCGTCTTGAGAAACAGGTTAAGCAGCCAACCCTGCTGGTAGAGCAGGATGAGGAAGTTTTCCGGGGCCTGGGCCAGGAGCCCGACCACCGCCTGTTCGTCGGCGTCCGGGCTCAGGGTGCGCAGTCGTTCCCCCTCCCGCAGCAGCAGATCCTCGAAGAATCCGTATGAGAGCACGGAGCGGCCGTCCACGGCGTGCTCCGGACGTACCCCGGCCGTGGCCAGCTGGCGGGCGATGTCCTTGAACAGGTGGGAGCAGACGATGCACGGCGTGTCGCCCCGGATGTCCGAGGAGTTTTTGAACCAGCCGAAGTCCAGCCCGAAGTATGCGGCGAAGAAACGCCCCATGGCGCCCTTTCCGATGAACGTCCATTGCTCGGACAGCGCCGCGATGAGGGCGCGGTACTTCCGGGTGTCGGTGGCAGCCTCAGGGGGTTCCGGTCGGGGGAGGGGTCCGGCCAGGACGCGGTCCAGGGCCGCGGCGTAGTCACCGGGCGCGGGGTGGGCCTCGTCGCCCAGGTACCGGGCCGCCAGCATGCCGTCCACGTCGGCCGCGCTGTCCAGCACGCCCAGGGCGAGCAGGGCGTCGCATAAGAGCCGCACCCCGAGATAGGGCAGGTTGTAGTCGTGGAAGGCCACCGCGGCCCCGGGCTTCAGGAACCGGCGCAGGGTGGTGAAGTCGTGCTTGGCCCCGAAGAAGGAGTGGTCGCCGTCGATGAAGAGCAGGTCGATACCTGGGCCGCTATACTCCCGGGCAAAGGCTTCGACACCACCGATGGTGATGTGGATGCGTCCGGTGTTGCCGATGAGGGTGCGGTCGATGTTGTCGTAAAGGTCGATGGTGTGCACCTGGCAGCCCGGGGCACTGTCGTGCAACAACCGTGTACTGCCGCCCCGGTAGGGGCCGACCTCCACGATGGTGGCGCCCGCGGGCAGCCCTGCTGCCAGGTGCGCCATGGCGAGTTTTTGGCTCGAGGAGAGAAGGCAGGGGATGTCGAGGATGTCCGGGAGCGGCATGGCGGACCTGCACAGGCTGAAGGTGCCGGAATGAACGGGGTTGCCGGGTGGTGTACCCCAGCCCTGGGCTTTTCTCAATGTCCACCACAGGCGAAGACCCTCGCCTAAGGGGTCCGCAAGGGTGTCTTTGCCTGGGGCCGAACGGAGTTGTCAGGGCACGATGAGCACAGGGCAGACCACGTTGGTCAGCACCTTGCGGGTGACGCTGCCCATGAACAGCCCGGCCACCTCGGAATGGCCCTTGGAGCCCATGACGATGAGGTCGTACTTGCCGGTCTTGGCCAAGTCCTTGATGACCCGGCCGGCCGGGCCCTCGATGGCCTTGAGGGTGTACTCCACCTTGGTGCCGGCCAGGAGCTTTTCGTAGCTCTCCAGGGTCTTGTTGGCCTCGGCGATGAGCAGGCTCTTGAACTCCTTGAGGTACTTGCCCCTGGTGTCGGTCATGATGGCCGGGACCTTGTCGTAGCATGTCACCACCTCCACCGCGGCCTTGGCTGCTGTGGCCATCTCAAGGGCGTACTTGGCGGCGCTGAGGGAACATTCCGAGCCGTCCACGGGCAGCAGGTACCGCTTCTTCTTCCTGGTCATGGTCGCCCCCCTTTCGGTTTCACGGTCAGCAGGCCCCGGCCGAACCCGCCAGCCGGCCCGGGACCCTTGTCTCCCTGTATCAGGAATATAGTGGGCAATCCACGAAAATCAATAGGGATGCCGGGGCTGCCTAGAAGCTGTAGCTCAGTTCGGTGGCCATGCGGTTGTTCCGCTCCCAGCGGCCGTAATAGCTCTCGTCCGACCCGGAGAAGTGGTCGAAGTACAGGTGGAGTTTGACGGCCTTGCGCAGGGTGTAGTTCACGGCGTAGCGTTCGAACTGCCCCTCCTGGGAGAACTCCCGGTTGAAATCCAGCTCGAAGTCCAGGTCCTCGTCGTACTTGAACTCGGCCCGGACAAGGGCGTCGTTGCGTCCGACGCGGGCGTTCTCGGAACTCGCGATATAGCTGTCGCACCGCTGCGGGGCGGTGAGCCATTCGCCGGCATACTCGGCGGTCACCACGATGCGGTCCAGCCCCACGCGCTTGGCCAGGTCGTCCACGGTGTAGGTCACCCCGCCCACGTAGTTGGTGTACTCGTCGTCCCGCCGGTCCATGGCGTAGTTGTAGAGCGCCTCGCCGTGGTACTCCCATTTCCCGCGCGTGGTGGAGAACCCCGCGCCCAGGTTGGCCACATGGGTCCGCACCTTGGTGTAGGTGGTCTGCGGCCCCTCGCCGCTCTTTTTCAGCACGGGAAAGGGGTTGAGGCCGTAATACCCCAGGGCGAACAGGTCCCAGCCGGAGATGGTGCCCTTGACTTGGCCCAGGTTCCCGACGTTGCGAGGCTCGGCCTTGGGTTTCTCGTCCACCACCTCCACACCAGCGAGTTCGTCGGGCAGGGTGCTGTTGGCGCCGAGTCCCCCCAGGCCCTCCAGGTTTCTGAACTCGTAGTCCTCCCCGCTGGAGTTCCACCGCGAGGACTTCACCGGCAACCGGTTCCTCTCGGGCGCGGGAAAGACCGTCCAGCTCAACGTGGCCTGGCCCAGGTAGTAATCGGCCTTGGCCTGCCAGACGCCGAACTCGCGCGGGTTGAGCGGGTCGTTGGCGTCGGCCGCGCCGTAGCGGTTGGTCGGGGCGTAGAGGGTGGACAGGCCGTAGGTGGCCACCTTTTTGCCCAGGGTCAGGTCGAGGTCGCCCCGGGACAGGGTCGCGTAGGCCTCGTCCAGGGTCGCGTGCCGCCGGCGGTCGTCCCCGCCCTTGCTGTCCATGGCCCCGGCGTACAGTTCCTCCTGGTTGCCCCCTTGCAGCCAGGCCCCGAGGTCGATCCGCCAGCCCTTGCCCGAGGCGAAGGTGTCCAGCTCCAGCCAGGCGTCGAGCAGGTCCGGGTTGCGGTCCAGGTCGTTGTCCTCGTCGCTGACTTTTTCCCAGAAGTGCTGCAGGCTCACGGTGAGTTCACCGTCCAGGTTCCTGGCCAGGCCGGAGAGCAGGGTCGGCGTGTTCTCGGCCGGCTTGGCCGCCGGGGCCTCGGGCTTGGCCGGTGCGGGCTTGCCGCCCAGCTCCTGGTCCAGGTCGTCGAGCAGGTCATCCGCGCCGGTGGGCTTGGGTGCGGCCTGGGCGGGCAGGCCGAGTTCCTGGTCGAGCTCGTCCAGCAGGTTGTCGTCGGCGGCGGGCTTCTTTGCCGCCGTGGGCGGGCCGAGCTCCTTGTCGAGTTCGTCCAGCAGGCTGTCGCCGGGCGGGGTCGCCGCCTGAGTCGGCGCCGCGGGCTCCTGGCCGCTTTTGGCCGGGGCCGCGCCGATCTCGCGGTCCATCTCGTCGAGCAGCGCGTCCGCGCTCCGGTCCTGGGCGCGCAGCCACCCTGGCGCGGCAAGGAGCAGCAGGGCGAGCCCGGCGGCCAGGAAGCGTTTCATCAGTGGCAGGCCTCGCGGTTCATGGCGCCCAGGCGCTCCCCGAGGATGCGGGAGAGGTTCAGGTACAGGTGCGAGGAGATGTGCGGCAGGAAGCGCTGGATGCGGCGCAGCCCGTCCCAGGTGACCTCGACGTACTCCATGTCCTCCTCGGCCTGCACGTTGGCGGAGCGGGGGCCTTCGGAGACCAGGGCCATTTCGCCGAACACGTCGCCGGGCTGCACGTGCGAGAAGACCACCTCGCCCTGGGGCCCGGGGACGAAGACCCTGCCCCTGCCGGAAAGGAGCAGGAACATGCTGTGCCCGGGCTCGCCCTGAGTCAGGGCCAGGCCGCCGGCCGGGGTCTTGAGCAGCCGGCCCAGGAGCACGACCCGCTTGATTTGCCAGCGCGCCATCCCGGCGAACAGCTTGGAGCCGTAGATGACCTTGTCGTCCAGGCGCAGGGAGACCATGTCCCAGATGGTGGTGCTGTGGGTCTTGGTGCAGAGGATCGGGGTCATGAACAGGTCGCCGATCACGCCGAAGATCATCACCGCGGACGAGAGCAGGCCGAACTGGATGATGGGGACGAACTGCGAGGTGGTCAGGACCCCGAAGCCCAGGGCCAGGGCCAGGGAGGTGGAGATGACCGGCCGTATCTCGGCCTTGATGACGGCGTCGACGGCCTTGCGCGTGTCCTGGAGGACCCGCATCTCCTTGTAGTAGCGCGTCATGAGGTGGATGGTGTCGTCCACCGCGATGCCGATGGCGATGTCCGCCACCAGGCAGGTGCCGGTGTTCAGGGGGATGTCGAGCAGGGCCATGAGCCCGTAGAAGAGCGCCACCGGGTACATGGTGGGAAGCAGGGAGAGCAGTCCGGCCTTGAAGCTGACGAACTGGATGGACATGATGATGAACATGATGCCGAAGAGGATCGCCAGGCTCTTTACCTGTCCGGAGGCGATGGACACCGCGGCGCGGTTGGACATGAGGTTCTCGCCGGTGAACTCGGCATGGAAGTACGGGTTCACCGTGCGGGCCAGGATGGCCTTCATCCGCTCCACCGCCGCCAGCAGGTCCTGGGAGGAGTTGATGTTGTGGCGGATGACCACCGCGGCTTCGGAGAAGTCCCCGGTGACGTAGCGGTCGATGTCGTCGCGGGACAGGAAGAGCAGGTACTGGGCGATGAGTTCGGGGCTGTCCGGGATGGTGAAGAGCGCCGGGTCGCCGTCGTTCATCTCCCGGTTGAGCAGCCGGACGTAGTCGGCCAGGGAGGTGCTCTTGTCCACCAGCCCTTCCCTGGCCAGTTCGTCCTGGAACCGGGCGATCTGGGCAAGGTTCTCGGGAGCCCGGAAGGTGCCGGGCTGGCCTCCGATGATGCGCAGGGTCAGGGTGTAGGCGCCGGCCAGGTGGTCGTGCATGACCCGCACGCGTTGGCGGACCTCGGATTTTTCCTTGAAATAGGCCAGGATGTCGTTGTCCATCCGGATGGACAGGCCGACGCCGCCCAGCAGCACCGCCATGCCGCACATGCTCCACAACACGGTGCGCGGCCTTGTGCGCAGCAGGGAGACCAGCTTGTCACCCAGCCGCTTGAAGATGTCCTGCTCGCCTTCGGCAAAGCACTTCGGGGCGCGCCGCGGGCCGAAGTACCGGAGATACACCGGCGTGGCCATGAACGTGGCGATGGGGTTGGTGAGGAACGCCACCGTGGTCACCAGGCCGAACTGGCACACGATGATGATGTCGTTGATCATGATCGCGGCGAAGCCGAAGACCGTGGTCAGGGTGGTCAGCAGCACCGCCGTGCCGAGCCTGCCGGCCATGAACTGCACGCCCCAGGCGCGGTCCCCCGGGCGCTCGGCCACGCCCTCCAGGTACTCGGACAGCATGTGGGTGTCTTCGGTGGAGCCGATCACGATGACGAGCGCGGGGAAGATGGACGTGAGCACGGTGACCGGGATGCCCGCGATGCCCATGAAGCCCAGGGTCCACAGCACGGACAGGCCGGCGGTCAGCATGGGCAGGAGGCCAGCAGAGAGGGTGCGCATGGTGATCACGATCATGATCAGCAGGCAGGCCACGGAGAGCGGGACGATCTTGAACTGGTCGGTCAGGATGGTGTTGGTGATCCGGTTCCAGGTGTACGCCCCGCCGATCTGGAACAGGGCTTCGTAGTCCGTGGCGTGGCTGCCCAGGACCTCCTCGATCCGGTCGGAGATGACGTAGTTGAAGTTGGGGTCCGCGGGAGCGGGGTCGAGGTAGAGGTTGATGGCCGTGGCCATCCCGTCCTTGGAGATCAGGTTGCCCGCGAGCAGGGGATTGCCCAGGGCGTTTGCCTTGACCTCGTCGGCCTCTTCCTGGGTGGCCGGGGGATAGTCGAGCAGCGGGTTGCTCTCCAGGAACCCGTCCTGGCCCTTGAAGTGGGTGACCGAGAACAGGCTCTCCACCCGCTGCACGCCCTCGAGATCCTCCAGGGCGTAGACGAGCTTTTCCAGCTTTTCCAGCCGGTCCGGGCTGAAGAGGTCCCTGGCCCGGACAAAGACCACCGTGACCTTGTCCGAGCCGAACCGCTCCATGGTCTGGTCGTAGAACTGCTTGGCCGGGTCGCCGTAAGCCATCATGCCCGAGGAGGAGGCGTCGATGCGAACCATGGGAATGGCCAGGGCCGAACCCACGGAGAGGGCCAGGAGGAGGGCGAGGACCACCACCGGGTGCCGGTAACTCCAAAGCATGAGGCTGCGCATGGTCGTATCCGTTGGGGAGCAGGAGATGTATGGGCCGGGACCCGGCGGTGGCTGGCGCGGCCGGACCAGGCCATGCCTCCGCCGCGCCGGCCACGGGAGTTTCCGTCAATGCGGGCGGCAGGCCCCGCCTATTCCAGGTGCGATCCCTTGAGAATGAAACGCTCGGTGAAGACCTGGTCGTCGATGGGTTTGTTCAGTTCGCGCGTCTTGAGGCCCATGACCGTCTTGTGCTGCTTGGAGACGTTGTCCATGAGGGTCTTGCGGGCCCGCCACACCGTGCCCTGCACGTTTTCCAGGTCGTGGGCGGTCTGGGTCTTCAGTATGCGCTCGCGGCGGTCGTAGAACTCGACCTTGGCCGTCACGTAGTTGTCCTGGCGGACCCACAGCAGCCGTTTGGAGTAGCTGGACTCCCGCTTCTTGGCGTCGTTGGCGGGCACGGCCTCCACCACCCAGCAGGCCGCGCCGTCCAGGTCCTCGCTCTTGAGCACCGTATAGACATAGTTGTCCATGTCTTCGGGCTCCAGGTCCTCGTAGGTGAAGTCGGTGCCCATGAAGTAGCTCTTCTTGCTGCCCTCGGCGATGCGCTGCATCCTGCCCTGGGCCGGAAGGTACAGCCACTGGTCGCTGGGGTCCTTGTCGTGGTCCCAGGTCAGCAGCGCGGTGCCCTTGATGTCGGCAGGGTCGAGAAACACGAGCAGGGCCCGGGCCTCGCCGTTGCCCAGCTTCTTGTTGTACTGCTTGGTCAGCCGTTTTTCCTTGTTGCCCTTGCTGTCGGCCAGGAGCATGACGACTTCCACGTACTCGGAATCCACCTCATGGCGCGTCTTCTGTTCGTCCATGATCTGGCGGCCGCTCATTTCCGCCCTGGCGATACCGCCCATGAGCCCGAACAACAGGGCGATCAGAATGAACATCCGCAGTCTCATCTCGCGCACTCCTCGTTCGAAACGATACAGGGTTGCCGTCAGGGCACTCCAACGGCCGTCCGGTCGTCGCCTTGCCGAAAAATTGGAGAAATCAGTAAACTAGTCTCGGTGCTGCGTCTATAACCTTGCACAGGAGCATCTACAGGATCGTTGTGGCGCAAGCCTGCGCAGTATGGCTCCTAACTAGACGCATGCCACTGGAACAGTGGGCCGAAGGGGGGGGGCGGAGGGCGGATTCGCCGGGCCTCACCGCGCGTGCAACGAAAAGGGCCCCCGCGGGGGTTCGCCGGGGCCTGCGTAGCCGGGTTCGGCCTCAGTCGTCGCGGTCCAGGGCTTCCCAGCCGAAGTCCAAGAGCGGCATGATGCCGCTGCCGAACCGGGCCAGCTTGGCCACCAGGCCGGGGTCCATGACCTCTTCGTTCGCCAGGGGGGCGTATATCGTGTAGCCCTTGAGCTTCACGGCAGCGGCCAGGTCCGGGGCGGTTACGTCCTCGAACCCGCGGGGCAGGCGCTTGAGGGATTCGTGCGCGCCCAGGGTGAGGCCCAGGCCGTCCAGATGCCGGACCAGCTTCCGGAACGCCTTGGGCTCGGCGCGGACGCGGGCGCGGAGTTTGGCGAGCTGGGCGGGCGCGGGCATGTGGAACCCGGCGGCCCACAGGCAGCCGGCGGGGTCGATGTGGATGTAGAACACCCCCGGGGACTTGTACGAGCCGTCGCGGCTGAGCACCGCGCCGGAGTGGGTCTTGTAGGGACTCTTGTCCGGGGAGAAGCGCACGTCGCGGTGGATGCGGAAGAGCGAGGTCCGGCGGTCGCCGCACAGGGGCAGCCCCTCCTCCTGGAAGACGGCGGAGAGCTCCTCCACCAGCAGGCCCAGCGGGGCCTTGAGCTCCCGTTCGTGCATGGCCTTGTGGCGCAGGAACCAGTCGCGCGCGCCGTCGAAGTCGCCCTTTTCCTGCAACGTGCGCAAGGTGTCCAGAAAGGCGAGGCCTTCGGCGGTGAAGCCCGTGAACTGCGGCATGGCGGTCTCCTGGAGCGGGAGTATGCGCTGCCAGGGTACTGCCAAGGCGCGGCAACGGCAACCACCGCCCGCGGCCACGAAAAAGGCCCCCGCGACTGTTCGCGGAGGCCTTGTCCTTCCATGGTGCCGGGGGAGAGAGTTGAACTCCCGACACGGGGATTTTCAGTCCCCTGCTCTACCAACTGAGCTACCCCGGCGTTGGGGACGTTATCTAGGCGTGACGCGGCCTTTCGGCCGCGTCTGCCTCGGGGGACAAGGGCTTTCCCAGGGTTCTGTGTGCGGAATTTCCATCTGGAAATTCCGCACACAACACCTCCAATCCGGGAGGCTGGGAATGTCCGTCTTCGCCAGGTGCGCGGCTTGTCGCGCCGACAACCAACTAGGCCATGAGTTTTGCAGGAAGTGTGGAGCAGTCCTGACGGACTGCAAGTACATCGTCCAGGTTGCCCAGGGCGGCCAGAACATTCGGCGCTCATTCGGGGCCTTGGTGGACGCCTACAGGGAGGAAGTTGAACTTCTGAAGGCTGCGCCTCGGGTCAAGCGCGGGAGGCCGAAGAAGCAAGCTCGCGACAGCGACGTAGGCGCCAAGTCGAAAAGGCCAACCACAGCCCCTACCCTCCTAGAGGGCGTGAGAACGCAGCAGGCAGGGTGTCCACGACTGCGTGACGTATGGAACCGCTATGCTCTTCGTGCGCTCCCCGCCCTGAAGGAGCCGCGGTTCAATGACAGCCTTTGGCGCATCCATGTGGGACCGGCTCTGGGCGACAGGCCCCTAGTGAGCATCCGGCCAACGGACATCGAGGATTTCATGGACCACCTGCGCCAGAAGAGAATCACGGGCGCGTGGAACAACCGGAAGAAGAAGGGCCAGCCGCTTTCCATGCAGCGGATTCTTCATGCGGTGCGCCTGGTCCGGCGGCTCTTCAACTACGCGGCCCAGTGCGACATGTGGGATGGCCCCAATCCCGTCAGCAGGTTGCGACTCCCCAAGTTCGACAATGAAATTGTGCGGATGCTTTCCAAGGCGCAGGCCGGGCAATTACTCAAGGTCCTGGGCGACTGGCCGAACCGCCCCGCTGCCCTGGCTTTCAAAATGTGCCTCCTGACAGGCAAGCGTGCTGGTGAGGTCTTCGGCTTGGAGTGGTCCCAGGTGGACCTCGACCGGGGCTTCGTCCGCTTCAACATCAAATCCATTGTCCGAGGGGCAGGCCAGACGCTGCCGATAAGCCAAGCTGTCAGAGAGATTCTTGAAGACGCCTTGCGCTATCAGGCTCCAGGCGTGAGCCATGTCTTTGCGACGAATCAGGGCAAGCGGATTCACTACGGGGCAATATGGCCGCGCGTCAGGAAACGGGCTGGGCTCCCAGGTGACTTTCGGGTGCATGACCTGAGGCACGCCTTCGCGTCTGAGCTGGTGTCCAACGGTTGCGACCTCTTTCTTGTGCAGAAGTTGCTAGGCCATAAATCTCCTGCAATGACGATGAGATATGCTCACATGGCGGACGACGCCCTGCGGCGCGGGCTAGCCATGGCCGAAGCGGCGTTCCTGGGCACGAAGTAGGGAATGAGGGCTAGGGGACCTTCCGGTAAATTTACCGGGAGGTCTCATCATGAATCTATAGAAACGGAATTGGCCTATTGCCTTGACTTTACTTGGGAATTGTGAATCCTCCTCTCCCTTAGGTGTCTGGGGATTCCGCCGCGAGACGTCTGTGCAATGGAGTGCCGGCTTCTCAAAACTTGGTGCGGGGCTTGTCTTCGCGTTCTATCGAAGTATCGAGGAGTGATGATATGGCTACTAAGAAGACAGCTTTGAAAGTAAAGGCAGCTCTTCCGGTTAAACCGAAGACCGATGAGGATGTAGAAAAGACTCTCAAGAAGATACTGAGGGCACTTAATGGCTTCACAAGAGAGCAAATTGAAAGGGTTGCTTCTGAGCTACAAGACTACGCGGCATACAGCCTTGAAGAAGATGAGCCAGTGAGCACGCCTTCAACAAGCACTATCTCGTCTACTCCTTCTTTTAAGAAGCCAGCACCTCGAAAGAGCGCCAAGGCAAAATCAGCTAAGACAACCAAAGCAAAGCCTGCAAAGAGTGCGTCTTCGCCTTCACGCTGTAAGGATTCCAAAAGAAAGGCGTCGAAGGCGTCTGAAGGCGCAGAACAAGATGCTACTGGGGCGTCAGACGATAAGCTCCTCAACCTGCTAAAGGAGAAGGCTCCTTATCGCGTGGACTAAGCTCTTCAAGGAGCATCGCATCATGCAGTGTGTTGCTTTGGCTTGGTCCCACGTGCCTGTACGGGCCTTAGAATAGCCCTCTGCTGCACTTTCTGACAGCGGGGCAGGCGAGGGGGCTCGCCTTCCACCAAGCGAGCGATTGTAGGGGGGCTGAATTTGGCCAGAAATTTGCCGGAAGGTTCTCGGGCCAGTTCGGTAGCTGACCAGCCGACCTGGGTCAGGACTCGATGGCTCCGGGCAGTCCTATCGTCTGACCATCGGCTGCTGGTCGGAGCCTCACATCGCGATGGCCAGGCCGTGGTCATTAGGTCGCTCTCTTTGGGGTTGGGACCGTACTGGGCTGCGTCCTGTAGGGGTTCTCTGTCGTCCAGATTTGCCGTCTGCTGCATTTTCTCGCGTCCAGGCATATAATGAGGGCGGTCTAGTAGTGGCGTGCTGTCCTAGAAGGGCGGAACCTCCCGGAAAATTTGCCGGAAGGTTCTGTGTCTAATATGAAGCTGAAACCAAGATGTATCAACTATGATACCACCACCGTGCGCTTCTAGCGACTACATAGATTGTTGCAGATATGAAGAGCAAGAACATGCCAGAGCCTATCTTATCGCCGCCTTGTACAAGCAAGGCAATTCCTCCCATTGCGATGATTCCTGCGAACAGAATTGTGCCCTTTATAAGTCTGCGCCTTTGTTCAGCGACTTCATATGGTGAGCGTTTATTAGATGATGAAGGCCATCCTTCGCTTTGAGCTAATTCCTCTAGGGGATGAATTCCATTAAAGCAATCTCTAGCAACAGGCTTCATTGGCCTACCGCAATGGACACATATTAGGGCTGCGTCAGAGATTTGCTTCTTACAATCTGGGCATTCAACTAGAGGCATGGCATTTCTCCCGCGAAGCTAACTCAAATGGGTGGACTGAATCTACCTATAAAGCCAGGAGGTTGCAAGAGCAGCTCATCGAACGCGAGAATACTGGGCCGAGTCTTGATGGGGCTTTTGTCGCCCAAATTCGCCCTGAGCTGCATTTTCTCGCTCCCAGGCATGTATGGCCGGCCTGGGAGTGGCATCCTGTCCTAGGAGGGCTCAACCTTTTGGTAAATTTGCCGGGAGGTTCGGGATTCAACTGGAACATCTAAGCAGAGGGAACCTTCCGGCAAATTTGCCGGAAGGTCGGCGACGGCTTATCACTTTTCCATGCCTATTGTATGTATAGATACTATTGCTAGGTGGTGTAGATGGCTATGTAAGGTTAGATGAGTATCAATATGGGGGTTTTCGGGCAAAAGTGTTAAGCCGTTGGATACGAGCAAGATGAACAAGAGAGGCAGCCCAGGGCCTTGATTGTTGCTTGAGAGGTTTGCCGCCGCGCTATGAGCTTTCTGATAATGGCTCTGGGAATGGAGGTAGCCCAAAATGGTCTCGCAAGGCTTGCTCTTCTTTCATGCCATCTAGAACGCCATCGAACGATTGATGCTTGGCTAATTCCTCATCGTATTCATGTCTAATTTCATCTTCGCAGTCCCAGCACGCCATCAAGTAGCCAGGTCCGAGTTTAGCCCAAAGGTACCTGGAACCTTTCCATATAGTTTCCTTGCAATATCCACAGTATAAACGCTTTGTGGCGGTCTCTTCTCGGGGCTGAACCCAGTACAAGTTGCCAGTATTGGCAGCTTGGTGATGGCAAGAAGTTCTCTGCTGCAGCCATTTTGCTTTCATGTAGGTGTAAATGCCACATTCGGGGCATTGGACTAGATAGTAGGTGTCGCCCTTGTAGTTCCCGAGCAGGCGAACTGCTCGCAAAATACCACGCTTTTTCGCATCCTCAATTGTCCAAGCATACTTGGTAGATTTGGACTTGCAATCAGGGCACTTTTTGAGCTTGAGGCCCTGTTGTCTGCGGAGTTCGACTTCTTTGCCACATTCAGGGCATTCAAATAACCCCATCGAGACAGGGTTGCCGCTTGGGGTCTTATTAATGGGCAGAGGACGGATTAGGCGCATGAGGCCAACTAGCTGGAACATATGAAAACGTCCATTAAAATCTTGCCCTGGCGAAGACGAAAAGGATTGCTTTCTTCATCAGGTATGCCAAGAAGAAATGGCCGAGAGCGGATTTCTTCTAAGGAGGCACAAGTGGGCAAGACGATTGGCTACCTGAGAGTTTCGACGGCCGGGCAGGACGTGCAGAACCAGGAGCTTGAGATTCGGAGGTATGCAGATGCGAACGGGCTCAAGGTGGACAAGTGGCAGCGGGTGACTGTGAGTTCCCGCCGCACGACTGAGGAGCGGGGCCTGGATGAGCTTCTGGCGAGGCTGGGGCAGGGAGATACCCTGATAGTCGCGGCGTTGGACCGGCTCGGGCGGTCTCTCTCTGAAATCGTGCGAGTCGTGGATGAGTTGATGCGCACGGGTGTCTGCTTCGTGGCCGTGAAGCAGGGGATGCGGCTGAACGGGTCACGGGACATGACTGCGAAGATTCAGATAGCGATGTTCGGGCTCATGGCGGAAATCGAGCGGGACCTGATTTCTGAGCGTACCAAGTCCGGCCTTGAGCGGGCCAGGGCGGAAGGGAAGAGGCTCGGGCGTCCCAGTGGTCTCGGCAAGAGCAGGCTCGATGACAGGGCCAAGGAGATTGCCGACCTGTTGGGCAAGGGTGTGTCCAAGGCGAGCATCGCGAAGATAGTTGGGGTGAGTGCGCCGACCCTGACTCACTTCCTCAAGACCAGAAGGATTGGGTAGGTAACATAACAGAGGGAGAATAGCAGACCGTCAGAAAACAAAGCCTGCCATATAGCAGGCAAATTGAGTGCATTACTTCACTGGGCCTGCACGGTTCGCCCCGTCACATTTGCAACCCTGCCACGTAAGCCTGTCTAAATTGACACCCCCTCCCGAGGTTAAAGACTAGCACCGGTTGCCATTCCAGATTTAGCATTGGCTGTAGGAGCAAGAGAAACAAGGATTCCATGCGCTCTTGTGCAACCTTGTGTGCAACTCATGTCGACAGTATCAGACCCCCCCGGGGGGTCTTTCGACACCTCTTGTTAGTCGCCTACTGTTTTCGGTAGTTGGCCTTAGATATCAATCCATAGAAATCAGTGTTGCCGTTTTGGAAGCTTATGAATTTGTCTAGCACTCCTTTAAACATGAAAGCCCCGGGTGTCTGCTTTTCACATATGCTAAGTAATTCGACGGTGGCAGTAAGAAACTCTATTCCAAAGAATCCATAACTATCCAGACCAGAAAATCGCGCAATGTGAGTAGTACCCGTGTACACAAGGTTGTATGCATCACGTTCGGCTGAAGTTGTAAACGGCAGTACGGCATTATATACGTCAAGCAGAAATAGAGTGTATTGTGATGTCAAGCGTTTCTTGTGAGAGTATTTGATAAGCAAATCTGTAGCCCAGTGAATGTGTGCTGGGGTACGGGGTTGAGAGCGTCCTTGCTTGAACTTTACAATATAGTCAAGAGCTGGGTTGCTGCCTCTGCTGCCCTGAAAGAGGCCTATCTTAAAGTCGTCGGGCATGTCGTAAACCTTAAATGCATCAGCCCAATTGACCCTTGATGATGGCATGATATTTACCTCAGCAAGATGGTGGTTAAAAAGGGAACTCTGGCATAAAAAGCACGCGATATGCTTCCATGTCCTGCGCCTTTAGTTCTAGGCTGGATGTATTTACCCATTTTCCCCGTGAGCGCGGTGAAGCCCTCGGATTTTAAGGTCTGTTGTACTAACTCATAGTCCGCTTTGACCTGCTCGTATGTACTCTTGTCTTGAAGATTGAAGTCGTGAATGGAATGAAGTTCCGAGGCCGTTTCTTCCACATTGTGCCAAACGCGTGTAACAATGAGCATATTGTTCATTTTGGCAAAAAGATGACTAGATTCAAAAGGCGTTCGGAGAACATGCTCCGGATTAATCATGGTAATCGCCATGGTTTCCTTGACTTGTATGTTTCCAGTATTGTTCAGCTTGAGTGAAACGCTTTTGAGTTCCCAGTCGATAAAATCTGGGCTTTGTAAGCTGTTAATGGGAAGTCCGAGATGAGCTTCGATTATGTGACCAACCCATCCTTTATTCTTCTTTCCGTTCTTGAACACGGTAACATTGTAATGTCTGGCTAGCGCAATAAGGTCATGCCCGAGAATTTCGGCAATCTTTGATTTGGCTTCCTCTTTGTTCACTTCTCGGCTCCAGGGCGGTTGGCTACAGAGTCTACGATATGACTTCGTACCTCATTGACGCTGGCTTGACTAGAGGGAGATAGCTAATTTATACCACCCCGATGGGAAACACGAAGATAGCTAAGCCGTTTTTGAAGTGGGCTGGTGGCAAGACTCAACTGTTGCCTGAGTTAAGAAAGCTCTACCCTAAGCAACTTTTGCGCGGGGGTATTAAGACGTACATTGAGCCTTTTCTGGGCGGCGGTGCTGTGCTGTTCGATATATTATCAGCGGGATATGTGGGAAAATGCATAGCAGCAGATATCAATAAAGAGGTCATAGCTTGCTATCTTGCAGTAAGAAATGACTATTCGCGTTTGGCTGCATACTTACGAGAACTTCAGCGTGATTACTTTGCCCTGGACGAAAACTCTCGGTCCACATTCTTCTATGAGGTGCGGGAGCTATTCAACTCGAACAGGGGTGATGTTGATAGAGTTTGTGAGCGTTGCGCTCAGCTGATATTCCTAAACAAGACCTGTTTCAATGGGCTATTTCGGCTGAACAAAAAGGGTGGGTTTAACGTTCCATTTGGTAAGTATAAGAATCCGACGATATTTGATGAGCAGAATTTAGAGGCTGTGTCTCAGGCTTTAGCGTGCGTTGATATAGTTTGCTTGGACTTTGAATCTGTGCTTAACGATGTGGGTCTTGAAACATTCATATACTATGACCCGCCGTATCGCCCACTAAGTAAAACAGCTAGCTTCACTTCATATAGTGAGTTCGTTTTCGACGACGAACAACAAAAGCGATTGGCCGCTGTTTATAAGCGGCTTAACAGGGATGGAATATATCAAATGCTGAGTAACTCAGACCCTAAGAATGAAAACGCGTCAGACAATTTCTTTGAGGAATTGTATGCGGGCTTTAGCCTGACACGTGTAAAAGCTTCACGTGCAATAAACTGTGATGCAAGTAAGCGTGGATTAATCAATGAGCTGGTCATTACGAACTACATAGGCTAACGATTCTGCTCTAGCGAAAATAGGCTATTGTTCATGTAGGATGCCTCTCGGATTCTCTTTGTAGCTAGTTCAACATATTCATGCTCTACTTCTATTCCAGTAAAGTTTCTTCCATGCTTAACTGCTGCAACTCCCGTGGTCCCGCTTCCGCAGAAGGGGTCAAGTATCTCGTCGTTGGCATTGCTGCTAGCTAATACAATTCGTTCGAGTAAAGATACGGGCTTTTGTGTTGGGTGCTTGCCGTGGGCTTTTTCCCTAGAGGAAGGCGGCGAGATTGACCAGACACTTCTCATCTGTTTGTCTTCTCGCTTGAATATATCATCCTTATCGCTGTGGCTTTTCATCGCCTTATAGTTGAATGTATGCTTAGCTTCTTTGGACTTTTTGGCCCAGATAATGGTTTCATGACTAGCTGTAAGACAACGACAGGATATATTGGGAGCTGCATTAGGCTTGTACCAAGCCACATCGTTTATGATACAGAAGTCAAGTTGCATCATAATGTAGGCGCATAGATATATAGAGTGGTATGTCCCTGTGACCCACAGAGCACCATTCTCTTTAAGCAATCGCTTGCTCTCTGACAACCACTGTTTATGGAACTCTACGTCATTCTCGAATCCGCGGCTTTTATCCCAGTCACCTTTGTTAACACTTGTCATCTTGCCAGATTTGCAAGTGATGCCATCGTTAGAAAGATTGTAAGGAGGGTCGCAAATTATCAAGTCAAATGACTGGGCGGGGAAATTCTTCAACTCAACAAGGGTATCACCAGTGATTATACGGAATTCGCTCATGATATCTCTTCGCCTCTTGTCAATCTGGCGCTACTTAGCGAGTATAGTCTATATCAGTTTTGCCGAAATGGCAACAAGGGGTGGATTAGTACAAAGCCGGTGAGAGTCCGCTCACATAACCCTCCCGACCACTCTTCGGCCATGTCCCCTCGTAGCTCAATCAAACGAGTTGGGTCCTGTCAATGCTCGCGCCTGAGCAAGGGCTGCCCAGGTGAGCAGGGATTACCCTGGGATGTGCTCTTGCTGGAGCTCGTCATGAACTGGCACTCGTATCAACTAGCTAAGGGATTATGAAAGGCTAGCTGTGTGCGTGAATTGGCTGTTGTTTTCAGCCCAACATACTGTTATTGTTGAACACAATGGGAAGGAATCCCGCACATGGCAGAGCAGAAAAGGCGCACACGAAAGAAAAAGGCCCCCGCGACTGTTCGCGGAGGCCTTGTCCTTCCATGGTGCCGGGGGAGAGAGTTGAACTCCCGACACGGGGATTTTCAGTCCCCTGCTCTACCAACTGAGCTACCCCGGCGTTGGGGAAGTCGCTTCTAGCCCATCCGGCGATGGTTGGCAAGAGAAACCAGAAAAAGAAACCAGCCTGGGCCGTGGCGGCCCGGTTGGAGCTTGGCCCGGGAAGAGGCGGGTTCAGATGGTGCGAACATGGTTCAGGGCAACAGCGCTCACGTTGCGGCCACCAGCCTGCGTCAATTCTGTTGACTTTTCCGAGTTTGTTTGTATAGATAGTAGCTATGGAAAGATGTCTTTTCCATAGGCCATCTTTAAGCATTCGGGCCGCCAGGGGTCGGCCTGCGCGCCTGCTGTCGCGGGCCGGACCGGGCCGGAGGCGCCTTTCGGCAGGCCTGGGCCAGGCCACAGGACCTTCCGCTATTCCCGTACAGTGTTCGCCTTTGCCGCACGCTTCCGCTTTTTCCGCACTCCACGGCCCGGCCCAGATGCCTGAGCCGAACCGGTTCTTGCTGCTAACCCCCATGAAGTTCATGAAAAAATATTGCCCTGCCCACAGGCGGGGTCCTGGTACGCTTGTTGCCATAGATATGGACGCAGCCGGAAAACCGGTTGCCCGGATGGAACGCGAGGCAGTCCTCCGCTCCGGAACGTCCCGGTGGGGCAAGAACCTTCGAGGGGGTACGCCATGTTCAATCGAATATTGCACGCCAGTGTCCTGACCAAGATCATCGCCATCGCCCTGCTGGTGGTCGGTCTGTTCCTGGCCGGCACGTTCGGAGTCTTCCTGCCCAAGGTGGAGCGGACCCTGATCCAGGTCAAGCGCGCCTTCCTGTCCAACCTGCTGGACACCACCTACAACCTGGTGGTCGAGTACCAGAAGCGGGTGGATGCCGGCGAGTTTCCGCTGGAAGAGGCGCAGCGCCGCGCCAGGGAGCGCATCAAGAACATGCGTTACGGCAACGGGGACTATTTCTGGATCAACGACACCTCCATGCCCTATCCCAAGATGGTCATGCACCCGACCGTCCCGTCCCTGGACGGCAAGGAGCTTTCCGACGCCAAGTTCAACAAGGCATTCAACTTGGTGCGCGGCCGGGATGGCGAAAACGAGCCGGTCAAGGGCAAGAACCTGTTCCAGGCCGCAGCGGAGGTCACCGGGTCCGCGGGCGAGGGCTACGTCTCCTATGAGTGGCCCAAGCCGAAGCAGGGCGGGGGCGCGACCACGGAGCTCTATCCCAAGGAGTCCTACGTCCGGCTGTACAAGCCCTGGGGCTGGATCATCGGCACGGGCATCTACATCGACGACGTGTACGCCGAGCTGGCCCGCATGCGCTGGTTCGTGGCCATCCTGTCGGCTGTCGTCATGGTTGTGTCCCTGGCCCTGACCATACTCATCGCCCGCAGCGTGTCCCGGCCGGTGGCCCAGTTGGTGAACTTCTCCGGTGGGGTGGCCCAGGGCAACCTGGACCAGCAGATCGTCGGCCGGTTCTACGGTGAGATGCTGCGGCTCAAGGACAGCATCACCACCATGGTGGGCCGCCTCAAGGAGAAGATCGCCGAGGCCGAGGCCGCGGTGCAGACCGCCGGCGAGGAGGCCGAACGCGCCCGCCAGGCCACGGCCGAGGCCGAGGAGGCCAAGGAGCGGGCCATCGCCGCCCGGCGCGAGGGCATGCTGGCCGCGGCCGACCGGCTGGAGGGCGTGGTGGAGGTGGTGACCTCGGCCTCGGAGGAACTCTCGGCCCAGATCGACGAGTCCAGCCGCGGCTCGGAGCACCAGGCCCAGCGGGCCGGCGAGACCGCCACCGCCATGGAGGAGATGAACGCCACCGTGCTCGAGGTGGCCCGCAACGCCAGCACCGCGGCCGAGACCACGGACCAGGCGCGGGGCAAGGCCCAGGAGGGCTCCTCCGTGGTGGGCCGGGTGGTGGACAGCATCGCCCAGGTGCAGGAGCAGTCCCTGGCGCTCAAGGCGGACATGGCCTCCCTGGGCAAGCAGGCCGAGGACATCGGCCGGATCATGAACGTGATCACGGACATCGCGGACCAGACCAACCTGCTGGCGCTCAACGCGGCCATCGAGGCGGCCCGGGCGGGCGACGCGGGCCGGGGCTTCGCGGTGGTGGCCGACGAGGTGCGCAAGCTGGCCGAGAAGACCATGACCGCCACCAAGGAGGTGGGCGACGCCATCTCCGGCATCCAGTCCGGCGCCCGGGTGAGCGTGGAGAGCGTGGACAAGGCGGTCAAGACCATCGAGGAGGCCACCGCCCTGGCGCATACCTCGGGCGAGGCCTTGCGGGAGATCGTGGCCCTGGTGGACGCGGCCTCGGACCAGGTGCGCTCCATCGCCACCGCGGCCGAGGAACAGTCCGCGGCCAGCGAGGAGATCAACCGGGCCGTGGAGGACGTGAACCGCATCTCCTCCGAGACCGCGGTGGCCATGAACGAGGCGGCCAAGGCCGTGTCCGAGCTGGCCACCCAGTCCCAGGAGCTGCAGAACCTCATCCAGGAACTCCAGTCCGACGACTGAGCGCAAGGATCATGGACGACGCAGGGCCGGTTCCGCCAGGAGGCGGGGCCGGCCCTTGCCTTTGCGGGGGCCTTCTGGCACAACCCGCGAAACGTCATTCTGCGCGTCTTCAGGGAGCCACATGCGCCAACTGCGCCACAGCCTCCGCCACCTGCTCAATCCCCTGCACGTGTATTGCCGCCTGGTGGACACCGGGCTGGCCAGGCCCCGCGCCCTGCGCCTGTCCCGGGCCTACGAGCGCTTCCTCTTCCGCTACCTTCCCTTGTAATTAATCCTGCCCTTCCCCGGCCTTGGCCTCGTCCCACAGCCGGTTCTTCTCCTCCAGGGAGAGGTTGGGAAAATCCAGGTCTCGTTCCCGGGCCAGCGTTTCCATGGCCTCGAACCGGCCCAGGAACTTGCGGTTGGCTTGGTCCAGGGCGGCGTTGGCCTTCAGCCCCGCGCGCCGGCCCAACTCCACCAGGGTGAAGAGCACGTCCCCGAACTCCTGCTCCATGCGCCCGGCGTCCCCTGCGGCCCGGGCCTGTTCCCACTCGGCCCACTCCGCCTGGAACTGGGCCGAGGCGTCCTGGTCCGTGTCCCAGGTGAACCCCACCCGGGCGGCCTTGGAGTGGATGCGGTAGGCGCGCAAGAGCGGCGGCAGGCCCTTGGGCAGGGAGTCGAACACCCCCGGGGCCTGGCCGTTCTCGGTCTTTTCCTCGCGCTTGATGCGCTCCCAGTTGCGCAAGAGCTCGTCGCGGTCGGCCAGTTCCAGGTCCTCGAACACGTGGGGGTGGCGGCGCACCATCTTGGCCGCGTTGGCGCGCAGGGCCTGGGCCAGGGTCATGCGGCCCGAGCGCTCGTACAGGGTGGCGATGAAGAACACCAGGAAGGCCAGGTCGCCCAGTTCCTCGGCCACCTCGGCCACGGCCTTGGGATGGCCCGGGGTCGGGCCGGCGTGTTCCGCCGGGCTGGGCATGGGCAGGTCGGCGCGCAGGGCCTCCACCAACTCGTGGCCTTCCTCCAGGAGGTAGTCGGCCATGCTGTGCGGGGTCTGCTGGCGGTCCCAGGGGCAGCCGTTGTCGGCGATGAGCGCCCGGACCACGCCGAGAACCTCGGCCAGGGCCCGGGCGTTTTCCTGTTCGTCAGGGGCAGGGGGGGTGATTTCGGGCACGCTATTTCTTGTCCTTGTTCAGCAGGTTCTTGACCTGGTCCGTCTGCTGCTCGAGATTCTTGATCATCTTGTCCACCTGCTCCATCTCCGAGCCCTGGCCCTTGTCCTCCTGCTTGCCCTTGCCATGCAGGAAGTCCTGCATGTACCTCTCCTTCTCGTCCTTGAGCTGGCTGCCCAGGACCGAGGGGTCGAAGTTCTTCATGCGCTCGGGCATGTACTGGGCCAGCCATTGGGTCAGGGGCTTCAGGTACCCGCCCACCACCGACTGCTGCACGAACTCGGCGCGGGGCAGGAAGGAGGCCAGGCAGATGAGCACCACCGCACTGATGAGCACGCCCTTGGCCGAGCCGAAGAGCGCGCCGCCCAGGAATTCGATGAACGCGGGCGGGGTCAGGCGGAAGGCCCGGGCCAGGATCCAGGCCACCACCATCACCGCCAGGTTGGCGCCCAGGAACAGGGTGAAATAGGCTGCGGTGTGCATGAGGGCCGGGTCGTTCATCCAGTGGGAGAAGAACGGGGCCAGCTCGCCGTTGTAGGTGTTGGACACCCAGTAGGCCAGGCCGATGCCCAGGGTGGAAAACACCTCCTTGAACAGGCCGCGGAACAGGCCCCAGATGGTGAACAGGCCGATGATGCCCAGCAGGATGAAATCCAGGGTGTTCAAGCCGCTCATGCCTCTCCCCGTGATGTTGGCGTCGGTGTTCGGAGCCCTGTCCTCGGCAACCGGGTATCAGAAGGCCGGGTGAAGGGAAAGGGGCATAAGGCAGGGGCGTCCTGGCCGGCCGGGAAAAAGGTATTGAAGTCCGACGGTCCTGGGATGTATCACCGGAACGCAGAACCGTGCGGCCGCGTTTCGGAGGCTGGGCCGACCGCGCGGCCGAAGCCGTGCGGTGTGGGCGCCCCGGGTGGATGCGGGGCCGTGCGGGACTGGAACGTCGGTTCTTTGGGGGTGGGCATGAAGCGGGTGCTGGTGGCGTCGTCCGAGGCCGGGGCCGCGGCGGTGGTGGTCGAGGCCCTGGAGCCGGAAGACCGGGTGGAGGCGGTGTCCGCCGAGGCGGAAATGCGTCGCCGCCTGGGGCCCGACCTGGACTTCGTGATGCTGGACATCGCGTTCCTGGGCGAGGCGCACGGACGCAGGCGCGAGGACTGGCGACGCGAGCTGCTCCGCCTGTGGGAAGCCAGCCCGGCCGCGGAGATCATCATCCTCGCCCCCCAGGAGCGGCTGCGCGAGGCCGTGGACATCGTGCGCGCCGGCGCGGGAAACTACCTCACCTTCCCCCTGGCCAAGGTCGAGGTCCGCTACGTGCTGGAGAGCCTGCTGGAGTCCCAGAAGGTCCAGTCCGAGTTGGATTATTTCCGCGACGAGAGCGCCCTGGGCGAGGTCAAGCACTTTGCCGCTCCGGAGTCCAAGGCCATGCGCCTGGCCCACGAAAAGGCCCTCATGGTGGCCTCCACCAAGTCCACGGTGCTGCTCAAGGGCGAGACCGGCACGGGCAAGGGCGTGCTGGCCGGGCTCATCCACGCCAATTCCAACCGATCGGGCGGCCCTTTCATCAGCGTGCATTGCGGGGCCATCCCCGACAGCCTGGTGGAGAGCGAACTCTTCGGCCACGAAAAAGGGGCCTTCACCGGCGCGGTGCGCCGCCAGCTCGGCAAGTTCGAGCTGGCCGCGAACGGCACCATCTTCCTGGACGAGATCGGCACCGTGTCCCCGGCCGTGCAGATCAAGCTGCTCCAGGTGCTCCAGGACCGCATCTTCCACCGGGTGGGCGGAGACAAGGAGCTGCCCATGGAGGCCCGCATCATCGCCGCCTCCAACGTGGACCTCAAGGAGCTGTGCGACCGCGGAGCGTTCCGCACCGACCTCTACTACCGGCTGAACGTCTTCCCCATCGACATCCCGCCCCTGCGCGAGCGGCGCGAGGACATCCCGGCCCTGGCCGAGAGCTTCCTGGAGCGCCTGTCCGCCTACCAGAACAAGACCGTGCACGGGTTCCACCCCCAGGTGCTGGAGGCCTTCGCCTCCTACGACTGGCCGGGAAACGTGCGCGAACTGGAAAACCTCATCGAGCGGGCCTTCATCCTGGAGACCTCCCATCTGCTCACCCCGGCGGTGTTCCCTCCCGAGGTCTTCCCTGCGTCCGAAGCCGGGGCCTGCCCGCCCCTGGACTTCTCCCGGCCCCTGGCCGAGGTGCGGCAGCAGGCCGCGGACAGCGCGGAGAGGGCCTACCTGGAAGGGGTGCTGGCCCTGCGCGGGGGCCGGGTGGCCCAGTCCGCGGACCAGGCCGGGGTCACCTCACGCCAGCTGCGCAACCTCATGGCCAAGCACGGCCTGCGCAAGGAAGACTTCCGCCGCACCCGGCCGGAAAAATAGGAAACTTAACTTCCGTTTTGTGCCATTCGGAAATCTAGATTCCGGTTTACGAACGGACCGGGATTTGTCTGTTCATCTTTTTGATTTTGTTCATAGTATGTGCCCTGGCTTCGTCCCGGAGCCGGCCTGCTCGCCCTGTGTCCGGGATTCCGTTGGATCGGCAGTGCCAGGCACCGGAAATCCCGCTTCCGCACCGGTTTTGCATCCCTCAGTTTTTTCCATGTAATTCAACATATTTCATCTTGGCCCGATGTTTGCCTATGGGCGCTCGAAACGGTTCGCACAGCGGCCGTCGCATTCGGAGGGACCATGGCCAAGCAGAGCGTCGACACGGCCGCCAGCCTGAGCGGCGTGATTCTTCCCAGCGAGTGGGACGAGTCCGATCGCCTGGTGGAGGTGGTCCTGTTCAGCCCCGAGCGCGGGGAGCTGGTGGTCAGCCTGAACGGCGCCGGGCGCAAGCTCCTGGGCCATATCCACTGCCGGGTGTCCGTGCAGGGCCGGGTCTCGGTCCAAGGCGGCCGGAACGTGGTGGAGGTCCTGAACTTCACGGTCCTGGCCGACGCCGCGGGCAGCGGCTACCAGGCGGCCGCCGGCCTGTAGGCCGGCACGGGAAGGCGCAGCCATGCACGCGCGACCGGCGGTGCACGAAGTCACCGGCATCATCCTGCCCCACGCCTGGGACCGGCCCGGCGCGCCGGCGGCGGTGTCCATCCACGGCCGGGACGAGTCGGTCACCGTGGTGGCGGACACGCCCAAGGGCAAGGAGCTGCTCGCCCATTGCCGGGACATGGCACGGGTCAAGGGGCAGGTCCAGGACCACGGCGGCCGGCGTGAATTGGCCGTGCACGACTATGAAATCCTGCGGCCCTGGAAGTCCGAGGGCCATCACAACCGCGGCCGCTAGGCCGCGCTTGTCCGGCTGGCCCTGCCTCCGGACGCCATGAGCAAGGAGTCGACCATGGAGGAAACCCTGCAACCCGAGAAAAAGCCCGCCGTCGGAGCCATGGCGTTTCCGGGGCGGTGGGACCAGGCCCGGCTTTTCCTCGGCGTGTTCTGCCTGGCGGCCGTTTTGTGGGCCGTGTCGGCCCAGGCCGCGGACCCGGCCCGGGTCCGCGGCTACGTGTACGAGACCGAGCCCGGGGTTGTGGTGTTGGAGTCGGACAACGGCATCCTCTACACCTTGAAGGGCCAGGGCCTGGACGCCCACATCGAGACCACGGTGGATGCGGTGGGCGACGTGAGCACCGACGTGAGCGGCAACATCTACCTGTCGGTCCGTTCCCTGCGGTCGTCCCAGGGCAGCCTGGAGTTCGGCGCCGAGGACGTGCCGGTCCGGCGGTAGCACAGGGCTTTGCACCGGGCGCGCCCTTGCCGGCCACGGAGGCCGGCGAAGGCGCACCCCCAACCTCAACCCAAGGAGCAACCCGCGCCATGAACAAGACCCAGGCGCACGAATTCGAGCCTCCGGCCGAACCTCCCTCCAGACACGCCGAGGCCATGTCCCCGGCTCTCGACCTGTTCAAGCCCGCGGCGCGCCTGTCCGCGGTGCGTCGCGAGCCCCAGCCCCTGGGCGATGCCAGCCGCGCCTTCCGCGACCGGCATTTCCCCGGGACTCCCGACTCCGCCTGGAACGACTGGCATTGGCAACTCAGGAATCGTTTCCTCTCTGCCGAGGCCCTGTCCCGGGTCATGGACCTCACCGAGGACGAGCGCCTGGCCATGAGCCCGGGCTTCGGCCGCCTGCCCGTGGCCGTGACCCCCTACTACGCCGCCCTGGTCTCCGCCGCGGATCCCCTCGACCCCGTCCGGCGCTGCGTGGTGCCCTCCACCGCCGAACTCACCATGCACGCCAACGAGTCCGCGGATCCGCTGGGCGAGGAGCACGACAGCCCGGTGCCCGGCATCGTGCACCGCTACCCGGACCGGGTGCTGTTCCTGACCACGGATTTCTGCTCCACCTACTGCCGCTACTGCACCCGGTCGCGCCGGGTGGGCAAGAGCCCCACGGCCACGGCCAAGCGCAAGCACTGGGACGCGGCCCTGGACTACATCGCCGCCACCCCGGCGGTGCGCGACGTGCTGCTCTCGGGCGGCGACCCCCTGACCATGCCCGACGCGGCCATCGAGTACCTACTCTCCCGGCTGCGCGCCATTCCCCACGTGGAGATGATCCGCCTGGGCACCAAGGTCCCGGTGGTGCTGCCCCAGCGCGTCACCCCGGCGCTCACCCGCATGCTCAAGCGCTACCATCCCCTGTTCATGAGCATCCACTGCACCCATCCCGCGGAGCTCACCCCGGAGATGCGCCAGGCCTGCGGCCGGCTGGCCGACGCCGGCATTCCCCTGGGATCGCAGACCGTGCTCCTGGCCGGGGTCAACGACGACCCGGCCATCATGCTCACGCTCATGCGCGGCCTGCTCACCTGCCGTATCCGGCCCTACTACCTCTACCAGTGCGACGAGGTGGCGGGCATGGCCCACTTCCGCACCCCGCTGGCCTCGGGCATCGAGGTCATCCGCGCCCTGCGCGGCCACACCTCGGGCTACGCGGTGCCCCACTTCGTGGTGGACCTGCCCGGCGGCGGGGGCAAGACCCCGGTGCTGCCCGAGTACCTCAAGGGCAAGGACGGCTCGGACCTGGTGTTCGAGAACTACGAGGGCAAGCTCTACCGCACCTACGACCCGCCCACGCCCGGGGCCGCGGCCCCAGTGTGCCCGGGAGGCCTGCAGTGAAGGTCGGGCTCACCTACAACCTGCGCCAGGACTACCTGGCCATGGGCTACTCCGAGGAGGAGACCGCGGAGTTCGACTCCCCGGTCACCATCGTCGGCATCGAGGACGCCCTGCGCGGCATGGGGTTCACGACCGAGCGCATCGGCGGGCTGGAGCGCCTGGCCGAGGCCCTGACCGCCGGCCGGCGCTGGGACCTGGTGTTCAACATCGCGGAAGGGTTGTACGGCTTCGGCCGCGAGGCCCAGGTGCCGGCCCTGCTGGACGCCTGGCGCATTCCCTATACCTTTTCCGACCCCCTGGTCCTGTCCCTCACCCTGCACAAGGGCCTGACCAAGCGGGTGGTGCGCGACCTGGGGCTGGGCACCCCGGACTTCGCCCTGGTGGAGGAGCCCGCCGACCTGGCCCGGGTGGACCTGCCCTATCCCCTGTTCGCCAAGCCGGTGGCCGAAGGCACCAGCAAGGGCGTGACCGGGGCCTCCTGGATCAGGACCCCGGAGGAGCTCTCCCGGGTCTGCCTGGGGCTTTTGCGCGAGTTCAGCCAGCCCGTGCTGGTGGAGACCTACCTGCCCGGCCGGGAGTTCACCGTGGGCCTGGTCGGCACGGGCCGCAAGGCCCGGGTCCTGGGCGTGGCCGAGGTGCTGCTCGGCGACAAAGCCGAGCAGGGGGTCTACTCCTACGACAACAAGGAGCACTACGAGGACCGGGTGACCTACGCCCTGGCCCGGGACGACGACGCGGCGGCGGCGGCGGACCTGGCCCTGGCCGCCTGGCGCGGCCTGGGCTGCCGGGACGGCGGCCGGGTGGACGTGCGCCTGGACGCGGCGGGACGGGCCTCGTTCATCGAGGTGAACCCCTTGCCCGGCCTGAACCCGGAGCGCTCGGATTTGCCCCTGCTCTGCGGCCTGGCGGGCATCACCTACCGGGAACTGCTGGGCATGGTCGTGGACTCGGCCCTGGACCGCACCGGGTTGCCCTCGCCCGCGGCCCTGGCCGCTTGACCCGCGCCGGGAAGGGGGTCTACCCTTTTCCCGGCCGCAACCCACAGCAACACCCTGGGGAGGGCCGAATGAAGGTCGCGTTGCTCGCCTCCCGGCCCGCCCCCGAGGCCGGTCCCGACGACCTGGACACCCTGGCCCAGGCCGCGGCCCTCACCCAGGCCCTGGCCGAACTGGGCCACCAGGCCACCCGGGCCGATTTCTCCCTGGACCTGCCCGCTACGGCCCGCGCCCTGGCCCAGGCCGCGCCCGACGCGGTGGCGAACCTGGTGGAGTCGGTGGCCGGCAACGCCCGCCTCATCCACCTGGCCCCGGCCCTGCTCGAGGACCTGGGACTGGCCTATACCGGCTCGGACCAGGCCGCGGTGCTGCTCTCCAACCACAAGCTGCACACCAAGCGCGTGCTTGCGCCGCACGGCATCCCCACCCCGGCCTGGGTCGACCGCCCTGCCCTGCTCCGCGGCGCGCCCCTGCCCGGGGGGCGGCTCATCGTGAAGTCCGTGACCGAGCACGCGTCCACGGGCCTGGACGACGGGAGCGTGCTCACGCCGGAAGGGCCGGCCGAACTGCTCGCCGCCCTGGACAGGGCCGCGGCGCGGCACGGCGGGGAGTGGTTCGCCGAAGGCTTCGTGTCCGGCCGGGAGTTCAACGTGGCCCTGCTCGATTCACCGGATGGGCCCCAGGTCCTGCCCGTGGCCGAGATGCTCTTCACCAACTTCGCCCCGGACCGGCCCCGCATCGTGGGCTACGACGCCAAGTGGGACGAGGGTTCGGACGACTACGCCGGCACCGTGCGCAGCTTCGACTTCCCGGACTCGGACGAGGCGCTCCTGGACGCCCTGGCCCACCTGGCCAAGCGCACCTGGAGCTCCTTCGGCCTGTCCGGCTACGCCCGGGTGGACTTCCGGGTGGACGAGCAGGGCCGGCCCCTGGTCATCGACGTGAACGCCAACCCCTGCCTGTCCCCGGACGCGGGCTTCGCCGCGGCCCTCACCCAGGCGGGCATCCCCTACTCCCAGGCCGTGGCCCGCATCCTGGATGCGGCGTTGGCCCGCAAGGCGTAAGGCCATGTTCCGCATCCGCCGCGTTTACGACGATCTGCTGTCCGTGGACCGGGCAGCCATCGCCGTGGTCCAGGGCATCCTGCTCGAACGCTTTCCGGCGATTTCCCCGGCCGAGGTTGCCGCCATCCCGGGCAAGCTGCGCAATCCGCAGCAGCAGATGCGCAGTATCCTCTTCGTGGCGGAAAAGGGCGCGGCCCGCGTGGTGCACGGCTTCGCCCTGGTGCTGCACTTCCCGGACGAGCGCTTCTGCTGGCTGGACTTCGTGTCCGCGGCCCCGCGCCGGGCCGGCGGCGGGGTGGGCGCGGCCCTCTACTCCCGGGCGCGGGAAGAGGCCGCGGCCCTCTCCTGCTCCTGCCTGGCCTTCGAATGCCTGCCCGACGACCCGGCCCTGTGCCGGGACAAGGCGCTCTTGGCCGACAACCGCTCCCGGCTGCGTTTCTACGAGCGTTTCGGGGCCCGGCCGGTGGCGAACACCGCCTACGAGACCCCCGTGGCCCCGGGCGGCGACTGCCCGCCCTACCTGGTCCTGGACAACCTGGGCCGCCCCCGCCTGTCCAAGGCCACGGCGCGGAAGATGGTCCGCACCATCCTGGAGCGCAAGTACCACCACCTCTGCCCGCCCAGCTACGTGGACCTGGTGGTGCGCTCCATTACCGACGACCCGGTGCAACTCCGTCCGCCCCGCTACACCGCCGTCGAGGCCGCGCCCCTGCCTCCCTCGCCCGGCCAGCGCATCGCGCTCACGGTCAACGACCGGCACGACATCCACCACGTGCACGAGCGCGGCTACGTGGAGGCCCCGGTGCGGGTGGCGGCCATCCTCCGCCACCTGGAGCCCTCGGGCCTGTTCGAGCGCCGCCCCGTGCGCCGCTTCCCGGAAAGGCACATCCTGGCCGTGCACGACCGGGGCTTCTGCGCCTACCTCAAGAAGGTCTGCACCCGCCTGTCCGGCAACAAGTCGGTCTACCCCTACGTCTTTCCCGTGCGCAACGCGGCCCGGCCGCCCAAGGAGCTGGCCGTGCGCGCGGGCTACTACTGCATCGACACCTTCACCCCCTTGAACCGCAACGCCTACCTGGCCGCGCGCCGCGCCGTGGACTGCGCCCTCACCGCGGCCGAAGGGGTCCTGGCCGGCGACCGCCTGGCCTACGCCCTGGTGCGGCCCCCCGGCCACCACGCCGAACGCCGCGCCTTCGGCGGGTTCTGCTATTTCAACACCGCGGCCGTGGCCGCCCACTTCCTCTCGGCCCACGGCAAGGTCGCGGTGCTGGACCTGGACTACCACCACGGTAACGGCACCCAGGACATCTTCTACGAGCGCGACGACGTGCTCACCGTGTCCATCCACGGCCACCCCAGCTTCGCCTATCCCTATTTCTCGGGCTTCAAGGACGAGACCGGCAGCGGCCGGGGCCAGGGGTTCAACCGCAACTTCCCGCGCGACGAGAACCTGGACGGCCCGGGCTACGCCGCCACCCTGGAAAAGGCCCTGGCCGTGGTCCAACGCTTCAGGCCCACCTTCCTGGTCCTGGCCCTGGGCCTGGACCCGGCCAAGGGCGACCCCACCGGCACCTGGTCCCTGGCCCCCGCGGACTTCAAGGCCAACGGCCGCCAGGTGGGCCAGCTCCGCCTGCCCACCCTGGTGGTGCAGGAGGGCGGCTACAAGATCCCCTCCCTGGGCGTGAACGCCCGCAATTTCTTCACCGGCCTGCGGGAAACCGCCCTGCTCCATCCCAACCACGCCAACCACGCCAAGGCCCGCGCCTAGCCGCAGCGAGGAGCCCATGGACCACACCCGCCCCCCTGTCACCCTGCGCGAAACCGTGGCAGCACCGGACATCGACCGCATCGGCGTCCTGGTGGCCGGCACCGACTTCTTCTCGGACCACGAGATCGACATCGCCCGGGAACTGGTGGAGGAGCGCCTGGCCAAGGGCCTGGCCAGCGGCTACCACTTCCTGCTGGCCGAGACCGCCGCCACCCTGCTGGGCTACACCTGCTACGGCCCCACCGACGACGCGCCCTGGCTCTTCGACCTCTACTGGATCGCGGTGCTCGACTCCTGCCGGGGCAAGGGCATCGGCTCGGCGCTGCTGGCCGCCACCGAGCGCCGCGTGGCCCGCCTGGGCGGCACCCGCATCCACATCGAGACCTCGTCCCGCGCCCAATACCTGCCCACCCGCCGCTTCTACGAGAAGCACGGCTACCGCAAGGGCGCGGTGCACAAGAACTTCTACGCCCCGGGCGAGGACCGCTACGTCTACGTCAAGGACCTCGCCCCGGCCCAGCCCAAGGCGGCGTAGGCGGACGAGAGGGAGGGGGGAACCCCCTTCTTGGAAGAAGGGGGTTCCCCCCTCCCTCTCGTGCTCTCCCTCCCCTTTCCCCCAAGAACTTTTATCACGGGCCTTCGGCCCTTCAAGAGAAGACGGGCGATACGTGCGTCGCCCCTGCACAGGCAGGCAAGGCCGTCCGGTCGTGCGTTCTTCGGTAGGGCGGATATCTTCGAACCCTCGTAGAAAATGAAAGCCCCCCGACCGCGCGTGGCAGCCGGGGGGCGTGTTCATTCGAGGCCGCGACTACAGGGTCGGCAGGTACCGCTCGATCTCGTATTCCGTGACGCGGGTGCGGTACAGGTCCCATTCCTTGAGCTTGTTCCTGACCAGCTCGGCATGCACGTGCTCGCCCAGGACCTCCTTCATGAGGGCCGAGGCCTCGAGCTCCACCACGGCCTCGTGCAGGGACCCGGGCAGGGCGGTGATGCCGTACTTCTTGAAGTCCTCTTCGCCCATGGCGAAGATGTTGGACTCCACCGGGTCGGGCAGGGTGTAGCCCTCCTCGATGCCCTTGAGGCCCGCGCCGAGCATGGCCGCGAAGGCCAGGTAGGGATTGCAGGCCGGGTCGGGGTTGCGCAGCTCGATGCGGGTGGCGGCCTCCTTGCCCGGCTTGTACATGGGCACCCGGACCAGGGACGAGCGGTTGCGCCGCGCCCAGGCCACGTACACCGGGGCCTCGTAGCCCGGCACCAGGCGCTTGTAGGAGTTGACCCACTGGTTGGTGATGCAGGTCAGCTCCCGGGCGTGGGTGAGCAGGCCCGCGATGTAGGACTTGCACTCCGCCGACAGGTTGTACTTGTCCTTGGGGTCGAAGAAGGCGTTGCGGCCGTTCTTGAACAGGGACTGGTGGCAGTGCATGCCCGAGCCGTTCTCGCCGAAGATGGGCTTGGGCATGAAGGTGGCGTACACCCCGTGCTTGCGGGCGATCTCCTTGCAGACCACGCGGTAGGTCACCGCGATGTCGGCCATGACCAGGGCCTCGGCGTAGCGCAGGTCGATCTCGTGCTGGGACGGGGCCACCTCGTGGTGCGAGTACTCCACGGTGACGCCCATGCGGGACAGGGCGAAGATGATGTCGCGCCGGATGTCGTTGGCCAGGTCCAGGGGCGGGGCGTCGAAGTAGCCGCCCGCGTCGATGGTCTCCGGGCTCTTGGAGTTGGCGAAGATGAAGAACTCGAGTTCCGGGCCGCAGTACATGGTGTAGCCCTTCTCCGCGGCGCGGGCGAGCTGGCGCTTGAGCACGTAGCGGGAGTCCGCGGCGAACGGGGTGCCGTCCGGGTTCTTGATGTCGCAGAACATGCGGGCCACGGGCCGTTCGGTGGGCCGCCAGGCCACCAGCTGGAAGGTGGCCGGGTCCGGGAAGGCCACCATGTCCGACTCCTCGATGCGGGTGAAGCCCAGGATGGAGGAGCCGTCGAAGCCCATGCCCTCCTCGAAGGCGCCTTCCAGCTCGTTGGGGGTGATCTGGAAGGATTTCAGGGTGCCCAGGATGTCGATGAACCAGAACTGGACAAAGGAGACGTTGTAGTCCCGGACGGCCTTGAGCACGTCGTCCGCATTCTTGCAGTTGAAGACCGGGGGGTTGTCCATGGTGGGGACCTCCGTGGTTATGGGTGCACGGGCGCGTCGTTGGACGCGGGTTGGTTTAAGGGCATAGACGGCATTTACGCAAAAAAACCAGGGAAAGTCACGCGGAAGATTTGGTAGTTTTTTGCATAATTGTTAAATTTCACAAAGACCTTGCGAAGTTCTCTGCGCAGGTCGTTCAAAATCCGCGAGGGCAAGGCGCAAGAGAAATCCAAGACCGACGCGTAGTGCTACTACGCAAGGGTTTGGGCTTTTCGCAGCAACGCAGCCATCACGGGGTTTTCAACGACCCGCCAGGCGGTCCATGAGCCGCCAGGCCAGTCGGGAGCGGCGCTCGTCCAGGCGGGTGAGCCCGGCCTCCCGGGCGGCGTCCAGGGCCAGGGCGTATTCCGTGGCGGACACGCCGCGGCTGATCTCCGGGAACTCCCCGGCTCGGCCGCAGGGCCGGTACTGGTCCATGACGTTGACGTAGGTGCGGGGGGAGAGTGTGGCCAGGAAGCGCATCCAGTGCGGGGTTCCGGCCAGCCCCTTGGGCATGACCAGGTGGCGCACCAAAAGGCCGCGGGTGGCGATGCCGCGCTCATCCAGCTCCAGGTCGCCCACCTGGGCGTGCATGGCCGCGATGGCCTCCCGGGCGCGCTCCGGGTAGTCCGGGGCGTTGCAGTAGCGGGCCGCGGGTTCGGGGCTCCAGAACTTGGCGTCGGGCATGTAAATGTCCACCACCCCGTCCAGCAGGGCCAGGGTCTCAAGGGCGTCGTAGCCGCTGGAGTTGTAGACCAGGGGCAGGGTGAGGCCGCCGTCCGCGGCCAGGGCCAGGGCTTCCAGGATCTGCGGGACCACGTGGGAGGGGGTGACCAGGTTCACGTTGTGCGCGCCGGCCCTCTGCAGTTCGAGCATGATCCAGGCCAGCTGGTTGGGGGCTGCCGGGGTGGCGTCCGCGGTGGTGTGGGAGATGTCGTGGTTCTGGCAGAAGGCGCAGAGCAGGCTGCAGCCCGCGAAGAAGATGGTGCCCGAGCCGCCCGTGCCCACCAGGGGGTCCTCCTCGCCGAAGTGCAGGCTGTAGGAGGCCACCCGGGCCAGGCGGCCGGTCCGGCAGATGCCGGTGGCGTCGTGCAGGCGGTCCACGCCGCACCTGCGCGGGCAGCCCAGGCAAGAGGCCAGGCCTAGGACGGCGGCAGCGGCCCGGCGGGCCAGTTCGCCGCTGGCGTGCAGGGCGAGGTAGGAGGGGGCCATGGGCCGGTTGTAGCCCAGGAAATGGCGCAGGGGAACAGGCGGGAAGAAGGGCGGGGCAGCCGGCAGGGAGGGGGAAACCGGACCTTCCATGGCCCGGCCGGGCTTCTCCCCTGCTGCGGGGCGCGCTACCCCTTGCCGCCGAAGGTGACCCCGGAGCGCTCGGAGAACTGGATCTCCGCGCCGCCGAAGCCGCTCGCTGCAGCCTGGTTGCCGGTCTGTTGGCCGGACCCCAGGTCCGACATGTTCATGACTCGGCCCGTGGACATCTCGGGCGCGCCGGACTGGTTTTGGGTCCTTGCCTGGGTTTGCGTCCGTGTCTGGGCCTGTGCCTGGTTTTGGGCCTGGGTTTTAGCCTGGGCCTGGACCTGCTGCTGTTGCATGGCGCCCCGGCCGGCCATGGCCCGGGCCGCGAAGCCGCCCATTCCTTGAACCGCCATGTGCATCACCTCCCTGGTGTGGATTCCCGGCCAGTGCGGCCGGGTGATGGATTTTTGACCCTACAGGTTTCTTTACACCCGTCCAGGGTTGAGCGCAACCTGCGGCACAGGGAAAAGGGCTGGACAATCGCTGCGGATGCGAGTAAGCGTTCACGTTTCTTATCGCTGGAAAATTGGAGGAGACCATGGCCAAGCACAAGAAGCACGAGCGCAAGAAGGAAATCGACCGCCGCCGCAAGCGCCGCGAAGAGCGCATCAAGGTGCGGATCAAGGAAGCCAAGGCCGCGGCCAAGGCGTAGCATTGCAGTGCGAGCCCGGCCTGCGGTCCGGGACTTGCATCGTTTCCGGCATGTCCGGAACCTGGCGGAGAGAGGCCAGATTGACATTCTTGATAGAGGGCCTATACCTCTCGCCAGATTGACGCCGCAGGAGTTGATGTATCATGCCTATCTACGAATACCGTTGCTGCGATTGCGAACAGATTTTCGAGGAATGGCAGAAAGGGTTCGAGGACAAGGACGTTCCCTGCCCGGTGTGCGGCCACAAGGCCAAGCGGATCATTTCCAACACGGCCTTCGTGCTCAAGGGCACCGGCTGGTACGTGACCGACTACAGCCGGGGCGGGAGCTCCGGGAGCGCACCTGCGGGAGGCAACGGGACCAACGGCGCGAGCAAGGCCGCCGAGTCCTCCGAGACAGCGCCGGCCACGCCCAAGGCCGAGTCCAAGCCCGCTTCGGCCGAGTCCTCGGCGTCCTGACCGCCCAAGGCAGCCTCGGCTGCCTTTTTTTCGGCCTCGCCGCCCCTGGGCGGCCCAAACCCCCTGACGGACCATGATCGAACGTTACACCCGCCCCCAGATGGGCGCAGTCTGGACCCTGCAGGCCAAGTTCCAGGCCTGGCTCGAGGTGGAGCTCGCGGTATGCGAGGCCTGGCACCGCCTGGGCCGCATCCCGGCCGAGGACATGGCCACCATCCGCGACAAGGCAGGTTTCGACCTGGGCCGCATCCTGGAGATCGAGGAGCGCACCCGGCACGACGTCATCGCCTTCCTCACCGCGGTGGAGGAGAAGGTGGGCCCCTCGGCCCGCTTCATCCACCTGGGCTGCACCTCCTCGGACATCACGGACACGGCCAACGGCGTGCTGCTGGCCAAGGCCGGGACCCTCATCCTGGAGGGCTTCGACCGGCTGCTGGCCTCCCTGAGGACCCTGGCCCTGCGCCACAAGGGCCTGCTCTGCATGGGCCGCACCCACGGCATCCACGCCGAGCCCATCAGCTTCGGGCTCAAGATGGCCGGGTTCCACGCCGAATTCGCCCGGCACCGGGAGCGCTTCGCCCAGGCCCTGGACAACGTGCGCTTCGGCAAGATCTCCGGCGCGGTGGGCACCTACGCCAACCTTGACCCCAAGGTGGAGGAGATCGCCTGCGAACTGCTGGGCCTCTCGGTGGAGCCCCATTCCACCCAGATCATCCAGCGCGACCGGCACGCCCACTTCTTCACCTCCCTGGCCCTGGCCGGGGGCGGGTTCGAGCGGTTGTGCGTGGAGTTGCGGCATTTGCAGCGCACCGAGGTGCTGGAGGCCGAGGAGGGCTTCGCCAAGGGCCAGAAGGGCTCCTCGGCCATGCCCCACAAGAAGAACCCCATCTCGGCCGAGAACATGGCCGGCCTGTCCCGGCTGTTGCGCACCAACGCCATGGCCTCGCTGGAGAACATGCCCCTGTGGCACGAGCGGGACATCAGCCATTCCTCGGTGGAGCGGGTCATCATGCCCGACTCCACCATCCTGGCCGACTACATCCTGCACCGGCTCTCGGGCCTCCTGGACAACCTGCGGGTCATCCCCGAGAACATGGAGCGCAACCTGAAGGGCTCCTTCGGCCTGTACTTCTCCCAGCGCCTGCTGCTGGCCCTGGTGGACACTGGCATGGACCGCCAGGCCGCCTACGAGATGGTGCAGAAGGTGGCCATGCGCTGCTGGAACGAACGGCTCCAGTTTCCCGACCAGGCGCGCCAGGACCCGGACATCGCCGCCCGGCTCGACGCCCAGGCCCTGGATGCGGCATTCGACAACCGTTCCTATCTGGTCCACGAGGACCTCATCTTACGCCGCGTACTGGGAGAGGCATGAGCATGGAAGACCTGCGCAAGAAGCTGGCCCGGCTGCTCCTGGAGAAGTCCTACCGCGAGGGCGACTTCACCCTGACCTCGGGCAAGAAGAGCGACTACTATTTCGATTGCAAGCAGACCGCCCTGCACCCCGAGGGCTCATGGCTCCTCGGAAGACTTTTTCTTGAGTTTCTCAAGAATTTTGCTATCGACGGGGTGGGCGGGATGACTCTGGGCGCGGATCCCCTGGTGAGTTCGGTCACCGTGCTCTCGCACGAGGCGGGCCGGCCCCTGCCCGGATTCATCGTGCGCAAGCAGTCCAAGGGCCACGGCACGGACCAGTACCTGGAGGGTCTGGCCAACTTCGCGCCCGGGGCCAAGGTGGCCATGCTCGAGGACGTGGTGACCACCGGCGGCACCCTCTTGAAGGCCATCGGACGGGTGCGGGACGCCGGGTTCGACGTGGTGGCTGTGCTCTGTGTTTTGGACCGCCAGGAAGGCGGCCGGGAGGCCCTGGCCGAGGCCGGGTATGAACTGGTATCCATCTTCACCAGGAAGGAGCTGCTTGAGGCGGGCCGCTGAACCGGCGCGCCCGCTCCTGGCATGGGTCCTGCTGGCCATGTTGTGCGCGGGCTGCGCGCCGGCTGCGGCCGGAGGCGCGGCCCTGCTCTGGCCGGAGACGGCCGACCCCTACGTCAGCCTGACCCGGGACGCGACCCGGACCGCGGAGATCAACTCCGGGTTCGACTCCTCCCTGAACGCCGCCGCCACCCTGAAAACCCGCGCCTGGCGCGAGGGATTTGCCAAGCGGTGGGCTGATGCGTATGCTCTGGCCCCGGGCGAGGCGGCGGAATTCCTGGCCCAGCAGATGCTGGAGCACGGCAAGGGCGCGGAGATCGTCCTGTCCCTGGCTGCCGAACGCAGCAAGCTCGCCGTCCTGCGCCCCGACGACCCCCTGTGGCGGGTTGCCGTGGTCCAGGGCGGCAAGGAATTCCGGCCTCTGGACATCGCCCCCCTGGACAAGGACCGCTGGCCCGCCGAGAAGCTCGGGCTGTTCTTCCCGTATGCCAGCCGCTGGCGGTCGTTCTACGGCTTGCGCTTTCCCCGCTTGGCCGCGGGGCCTGCCACCCTGGTGGTGACCGGGCCCGTGGGGCGCATGGAGTTCACCTGGGAGCACTTCGAGTAGCGCGCGCGTGAAGAGAACAGCCCTTTCCCTCCTGGCCGTGGTCTTGCTGGCCCTGGCTGCTCCGGCCCAAGCCGGCTGGCAGGCATCCATCGAGAGCCACCCCGCCCTGCCGACCAGGTTCCTGGCCGTGGACAAGGACGCCCAGAAGTTCTTCATCCTGGGCCAGAAGAGTCCGCTCCAGGTGCTTACCGACCTGCCCTGCGTCACGGGCCAGCGCAGCGGGGACAAGAAGTCCCGCGGTGACCTGCGCACTCCCGAGGGCGTCTACTTCATCGAGCGCCGGCTGACCCAGGGCCTCGATTTCGACCTCTACGGGGACCAGGCCTTCACCCTGAACTTCCCCAACCCGGTGGACAAGTTGCGCCAGAAGACAGGCTCGGGCATCTGGATCCATGGCCGGGGCAACGAGATCAAACCCAGCGAGACCCGCGGCTGCGTGGTTCTCAAGACGGCGGACCTGCGCCGCATCCAGTCCGAACTGATCCCGGGCACTCCGGTGGCCATTGCCGATTCCATGCGCTTCTCGGACCGGCCCGGCAACACGGCCCAGGACTACGACGCCATCCTGAAGAAGGTGGACGCCTTTGCCCGGGACTGGCAACGGGAATCCCCGGACTTCTTCAACCTCTTCGATCCGGACAAGTACTCCCAAAGCTGCGGCAGTTTCGCCAGTTTCAAACAGCACAAGCTCCTGGTGTGGAAGGCTCAGCCCTGGCTCCAGGTTGCGGCCCTGGACGTGCGCGTGCTGCCCGGCCCGGACTACTGGGTCACCTACTTCAAGCAGTACTACCGCACCCCCACCATGCACAGCGAAGGGTACAAGCGGGTCTATTGGCAGAAGAACGCCAAGGGCGACTACCGCGTCGTGGGCATGGAATGGAAGGACGCCCCCCTGGACCTGGAGGCCGCCTACCTGGCCAAGGTGCGGCCCACGCTGGCGTCCATGCTGGATTCCTGGCGCAAGGCCTGGCAGTCCGGGAACCTCGACGCCTACCTGTCCTTCTATGCGCCCGGGGCGGCCCAGGGCGCCCGGGTCGGGGCAGAGGACATCCGGGTCCAGAAGGCCGAGGTATGGAGCAAGGATGCGCCAAAAAACGTGACCTTCGGTCCTTTCGAGGTTACTGTCCATCCCCAGGGCCTTTCCGTGGGCTTCACCCAGGACTACGCCGCGGCCTCCGGCTATGCTGATCGCGGCAGGAAGACCCTGGTCCTGGTCCCGGACGGCCTGTCCTACAAGATAGCCAGTGAAGACTGGAGCGCCCTTCCGTGAGTGACAGCAAGTTCAACGTGATCTTCATGCGGGACAACAGCCCGGTGCGCCGCTACCGGGTCAGTCCCGCGGTAATCAAGTTCGGGGCCTACAGCCTCATTCTCTTGCTGCTCCTTGCCTGCGGCGGGGCCGCGGCCGGCTACACCTTCTGGGGGGAAAACGCGGTCCTGCGCCAGGACAAGAACGCGCTGGAGCGCCAGTTGCGCGAGGCCAACATGGAGTTGGAACGGCTCCAGAACGTGGACAAGATCCTCAAGTCCAACGATCCCGAGGAACTGCAAGCCCTGCTCGGGTCCATGAGCCCGCCCACCGACCGCAAGGCCAAGAAGGAAGAAAAGGCCCCGCCCCCGCCGTCCGTGGACCTCAGCAAGCTCTTCGAGCGGGTGGATACCCGCCAGGCCAGCGTGGAGAATTTCACGGCCAAGCTCTCGGGCGAAAGCATGAACCTGTCCTTCAACCTCAATAACCTCCTGGGCAACGAGATGCTCACCGGCGTGGCCCAGGTGACGCTGGTCCTGGTGGATGGAGGTTTGGTGCCGGTTTCCCTCAAGGAAGCGGACATGTCCTTCCAGATCCAGCGGTTCAAGCAGATGAGCGCCAGCTTCTCCCTGCCCAAGAACGTGGCCCCTGACCGGCTCTTCGGGCTGCGCCTCTTGCTCAAGAACCCGCAGGGCCAGACTATTTTCAGTGAAACCCATCCGCTCTCTCGCTCGTAGCCCGGGCCTCGGCCTCCTCCTGGCCCTCCTGGTCTGGACCCTTCCGACCCTGGCGCGGGCCGATGCGCTGAGCGTGACCTTCTTCGCGGGCACCCAGTACGAGCTCAAGGCCTATTTCCTGCGCGGCGAGGCCCCGGGGCCCACGGTCATGATCCAGGGCGGCATCCAGGGCGACGAAGTGTCCGGCTTCCTCACCGCCCAGGTCCTCACCCGCGCCACCCTGCGCCGGGGCAACCTGGTGATCATCCCCCGGGCCAACGTGCCCACGGTCAACACCCGCCGCCGCCAGGTCAACGTGGACCTCAACCGCAGGTTCGACCGCGACTACGGCCAGTTCTACGAGGATCGGCTGGCCCGGGCCATCCGCTTCCTCATGGCCGGCTGCGACGCCTTCATCCACCTGCACGAGGGCTCGGGATTCTACCATCCCACCTACGTCAACGTGCTGCGCAACCCCGGCCGCTACGGCCAGTCCATCATCATCGACGCCACGGTCTTCCAGAACCGCATCCACCTGGCCCAGGCCGTGCACCACGTCCTGGACCGGCTGAACGGGGCCATCGTGCCCGCGGACTACCGGTTCCGCATGTTCAACACCGACACCTTCTCGGCCAACACCGCCCATCCCGAACAGCGCAAGTCCCTGACCTACTATGCCCTTTCCCAGGTCGGCATTCCGGCCCTGGCCATCGAGGTGAGCAAGAGCATCACCAACCTGGGCTGGAAGGTGACGCAGCAGCTCAAGGCCGCCCAACTCTTCCTGGAGTATTTCGGGGTGGCGGCGACCCTGCCCTACGTCACCGAGGAGGAGGTGAACCGCTACCTGTCCTCCTTCGGCCCCATAACGGTGAACGGCCGCCCGGTGCGCGCAGGCCAGACCCTGCACCTCACCCTGTCTCCGGGCGAGACCCTGCAGGTGGCCGCGCCCCGGGCCGATGACCTGTCGTTTTCCCCGGTGGCTGCGGTGCTGGCCTCGGACCGTCCCGACTTCAACGTGGTGGGGTCTCCGCGCCTGGTGCTGGCTCCCTTTTCCACCCTGGACGTGCGGGCCGACGGCAACCGCCTGGCCAGGGTGTCGGTGCGCATGGACCCGACCTGGAAGGACCTGGCCGAGGCCAAGGCCGCCGGCTCGGGCACGCTCTTCGCGGTCTGGCTGAACAAGACGCTGCGCTTCGTGCCGGCAGGCCGCACCCTGGACGCCGTGACCGGCGACCAGCTGGTGCTGGAAGGCATCTGGTCCGGCCGCAACGACGAGGTCCTGAACCTCAAGGGCTTCGTGAGCAGCCCGGTGGCCAACCGGGGCCAGGACCTGGGCCAGGAGATCATCCTCGACCCCCAGGACTTCATCGGGAGCTACCTGGAGAAGTCCGGGGATGACTGGCTGTGCCGAGTGGTGCGGGAAACCCGGGGTCAGAGACGCAGCGAATTCACCTTGCGGGTTGCGCCGCGCCGCATCCAGGCGGTGCAGCTCATGGACTCCGACGGCCATCCCGTGCTGGTGCACTGGAAGGACGGCGGCCAGTTCGACCTGCCGCCCGGGGAATACCGGCTGGAAGACCTGTGGAGCAACGGAGCGCGGGACAAGGTGGTGGCCACCCAGGGCCAGCGCGCCCTGCCCTGGGGGAGCATCCTGCGCCTGGCCCCGGGCGCTGCGCTGCCGCTTACCCTGCGCCAGGCGACAACCTTCAAGCCCATCGGCGAGATGGTCCTGCGCGCGCCCAATTCCTGAGCCGGCAATGCCCCGCTTCTTCGTCAACCTTCCCCTGCGCTACGTGGCCCGGGACCCGGCCTACCTGGAGATCTGCACCAGCCAGGGCCTGCACCCGGAACTGGGCCTGGACGCGACCGCCCTGGACATCCTGGAAACCGCCTGGCACGCGGAGATCGCCGCCCGCCTGCGTGACGCCGGCCTGTCCTGCTCCGTGCACCTGCCCTTCATGGATCTCCAACCCGGGGCCATGGACCCGTGCATCCTGGAGGCCACCCGCGACCGCCTCCGAATGGCCCTGGACGTGGCGCAAATCTATGAACCACGCCATCTCATAGGCCACGCCTGGTATTTCCACGACCTGCACCGCATGTTCGCCAAGGCCTGGCAGGACAACTCGGCGGATACCTGGGAGGCCCTGCACAAGCACTGGCCAGAGCACCCGCCCCTGTTCCTGGAGAACACCTTCGAACCCTCGCCCGAGCCCTTGGCTGGGCTGCTGGAAACCCTGACCGGCCGTGGGCTGGCAAGCATCCGGGCGTGCCTGGATCTGGGCCACTGGCACGCCTTCGCCCTGGGCTTCCGCCGCCACAACCTGGACGCCTGGCTGGACGCCCTGGCTCCCTGGCTTGGGCACCTGCACCTGCACGACAACAACGGCGCAGACGACCACCACCTGGGCCTGGGGCGCGGCACCATACCCTGGGAGCAGCTCTTTTCCGGACTTGCCCAGCGCCAGCTCAAGCCGACCCTGACCCTGGAGCCGCACACCCCCGAGGATATGGAACACAGCCTGGCCTTCATCGCCGACCACCCGGAGTGGTTTCCGCCGGCCTGAACCGCACGGCCTTCCCGCGCAACAGTTCCCTTCGGCTTGTGTCCGGCAGCCCTCGCGTATAGCCTGGGCCCATGACTCCGCTGCAGCGCATCATGCTGGTCCTGGTTTCGGGCCTGCTCCTGCTGCCGGCCCCTTGCCGCGCCGCCAGCCTGGTCATGGACGGGCGCATGGACTCCCGGGTGGATTACACCCTCACCTATGCGGTCCAGGGCGCTGCCGCCACGCGCATGCTCTCCCTGAGCGTGGTGGAGCCCACGCCCTACTCCTCCCTGACCACGAACCAGGACGTCCTGGGCTTTTCCCTGGATTTCGCGCCACGGCCTGACGAACAGACCCGCTCCACGGACAAACGCGGCAACACCATCCTCTCCGCCACCTGGAATTCCCCGCCAGGCGGCATCACCGTGACCTACTCCTTGAAGGCTTCCACCCGCACCATTCTCCAGGAGGTTCGCTCCAACGCCCCGTTCCCGCCGGACCACCCGCCCCTGGACATACGCCTGTACCAGCAGCCCAGTGGACAGGTTCAGTCGAATTCACAAGAAATCAGCGTGTTGGCTCATACTCTCACTACCCAGGCCCACACCTCCTGGGAGGCAGTGCGACTATGTATTTCCTGGATTGTAGACAATATCTCATACGTATCCGACCCTAAAACGTACGACGCTCTGTCGACTTTGACCACAAGAAGGGGCAATTGCCAGAATTTCTCCCACCTGGCCGCGGCCCTGCTTCGCGCAGTGGGCCTGCCCGTGCGCATCGTCAACGGCATCACCCTGGACCGGCCCTACGACGTGCAGACCGCCGGCCTGGTCTTCACCAGCAAGATGGCCCTGGGCCGCCACTCCTGGATCGAGGTCTGGTTTCCGGACCTGGGCTGGGCGCCCTTCGACCCCCAGAACAGCCTGCTTTTCGTAGCCAACCGCTACCTGCGCTGCGAAGTGGGCGTGGACAACCAGGACACCGACCAGGACGGCCGCATGGCCTGGATCCAGCGCAAGTCCGGTGGCCCCTCGCCCCGCATGCGCGAACAACACGCCGCGGCCTTCACCACCGACGAGGTCCAGCTCACGGGCCAACTCCTGGACCTGGGTTCGCGCAAGCTCTTGCGCCAACCGCGAATCGGCCTTTTGGCCGCCTTGCCGGCCCCGCAGGAGCCCAGCCTTGCGCTCAAGGAACCTTCGGAAGCCTTGCCCTCGGCCAGGCTCCCCGAACCCGCCACGCCGCAGGCTCCCAGCCCACGTCCTGCAAAGGCTCCCGCACCCCAGCCCCAACCCGCTCCGACCCAGGCGCACCCTCCGGTTCAAAAGCCGGTTCCATCTCCCGAAAAGCCGCAACCTGTATCGCCTGATAGGCAATCCATCCCCACGGTTCCGCCAACGCCTTCCGCGCCTCGCGTGGCCGAGCCGCCAGCCAAGCCCCAACCGCCCCGCTATACCCGTCCCTTCCTGGCCGGAAACCTCGCCTTTCCCCAGGACCTGGACTTCACCAGCACCCGCAGCATCCGGCGAACCGGGTCCAACACCTTCCAATCCACCCGCAACTTCCTGGTGGAGAGCGCCCAGTACGTGACCACCAACCTCACCCAGTACGGCCAGGTATTCCGGCTCGGCGAGCCTGTCCGTTTGCGTTCCGCCAGCCTGGCTCTGCACCGCTACGGCGGCAGCGGACAGCTCTGGCTGGAATTGCGTATGGACAACGCCGGCAAGCCCGGCAAGCTCCTGGCCACCAGCGACATCCAGGACCTTTCCGCCCTGTCCCTGCGGCCGGGCTACCGCTGGGTGGACTTCTCCTTTGGCCGCGACGCGCCCCAACTCGCTGCGGGCGACTATTGGCTCGTGCTCGGGTTCACCGGCGATGCGGTGGTCAACTGGTTCTTCACTTACGGCAAGCCCGTGGGCCCGGCCTACGGCACACGCTACAAGAGCGCCCTGGCCAAGCAATGGAGTGGCGCGCTCTCCTACGAGTTCAACTACCGCGTGCAGGGATTGGCGCAGGCTCGGTAAGCTGTGGACTGGGGCTCTGCCCCAGACCCCGGCAAGAGGGCTCCCGCCCCCTTGCGGCCCCTCGCAAAGGGCTAAGCCCCTTGACCCTATCGGGCGCAGGCTGGCCCTGCCATAAGCTAACGCTTTGCGCGCACGGTCGTGCGCTGCACGATCTTGTCGTAGTAGGCCTCGTCGGCCTCAAGGTTCAACGGCGTGCGGCGGCGGGCGTTCAGCTTCATTGTGAGATAGTTGATCTTCTGGATCTGGCGGTAGCGCTCCTGCTCGTCATGGCAGTTCTCAAGCAGTTCGAGGGCCGTGTTGATTTCCTTGCGGTCCGCGATCTCCGGAGGCAGATGCCCGGAGTTCTTGAGTATCTTGTAGGCCATGCGCAGGTCTTCGGGAATGAGCGGGGTGTCGTCCTGGGGCAGGGGCTTGCCCTTGCCCGGGAGGTTGTCGAACTCGCCTCGCTGGATGGCGTCGCGGATGTGGTGCTCGGCCACTTCCGCGATGATGGAGAGGGTGGCCATGGTAGCTTATGAGCCCGCGTGGAGCCAGGATTCCACGGGCATGTCCGGGGCGTCTTCGAGCTGCTCTTGCAGGGCCTGGGCAGTGGCGGCCGCTGTGCCCACCTCGCCCACCACGATACCGGCGGCGTAGTTGGCCAGGATGCAGGACTCGAGCAGGGTGAAGCCCGAGGCCAGGGCCAGGGCCAGGGTTGCGATGACCGTATCGCCCGCTCCGGTGACGTCGAAGACCTTCTGGGCTGCGGTGGGGATGTGCAGCACCTGGCCCGGCGACTGGAACAGGGCCATGCCGTCCGACCCCAGTGTGATGAGCAGGTGCCGGCATTGGAGCTTGCGGAACACGGCCAGGCCGGCGCGCAGGATGCCGGTACGGTCCTCGATGGGCACGCCCGCGCCTTCGGCCGCCTCCTTGGTGTTGGGGGTGAGCAGGTCCACACCCTTGTACAGCGAGAAATTGCGCACCTTGGGGTCCACCAGCACCAGGGGCCGCTTGGGAAGGCGATCCAGGAGCTCGCCCAGCCGCTCCATGAAGCGGCGAGTCACCAGACCCTTGCCGTAGTCCGAGAGAATGAGCACTGGCGCGGTCTGCAAGGCGGTTTCCAGCTCCGCGAAGACCTGGTCCAGGACGGCCCCGCGCACGGGCTCGCAGAGTTCCTGATCCACCCGCACCACCTGCTGGTTGTGGGCGATGACCCGGGTCTTGCGGGTGGTGGGCCGCGCTTTGTCCGCCACCAGGCGGGCGTCGATGCCTCCCTCGTCCAGCAGGGCGGTGAGCCTGTCGGCTGCCGGGTCCCGGCCGATGATACCGATGAGCATGGGCTTGCCGCCCAGGGAGAGCACGTTGCGGGCCACGTTGCCGGCGCCGCCCAGGAGGTGGCGTTCCTGCCTCACCTGGACCACGGGTACCGGAGCCTCGGGCGAGATCCGGCTGACCTCGCCCACCAGGTAGTGGTCCAGGATGCAGTCGCCCACGATGGCCACGGCGTTGCCGGCCAGGCTGGGCACGCGGGCGGCCAGGCTGGCCAGGGAGGGGGCTTTGCTGCGGGCGGCCATGGGAGCGCGGCTCCTACTCCGCCTCGCCCAGGTCCAGGCCCAGGCGCTGAAGCAGGGCGGCAAGCTCCTGGCGGCTGGCGAAGCCCAGGGTGATCTGTCCCTTGTCCAAGCTGCCCTTGCAGCCAACGGCCAAACCCAGGGTCGCGGCCAGGCGCTCGCGCAGGTCGGCGAGTTCCGGGTTCTCCTGCTTGGACGCGCGCTGGCGGGAAGGGGCCTTGGCCGGCGCGGAAACCCCTTCGGGGAAGACGCCGTCGTTCTTCCAGTGCACGGCCATGGCCTCGGCCTCGCGCACGGACAATCCCTTGTCCAAAAGAATCTTCCAGAGCTCTTCCCGGGCGGCGTCCTGGACGATGGCCAGAAGCGCGCGGCCGTGGCCCGCGCTCAGGCGGCCGGTGCGGATGTCGTCCTGCATGGGGCCGGGCAACTGGAGCAGGCGCAGGGTGTTGGCCAGGGCGGGGCGGCTCTTGCCCAGACGCTTGGCCAGGTCTTCCTGGGTCAGGCCAAAGCGCTCCTGGAGCTGGCCGATGCCCACGGCCTCTTCAATGGGGTTCAGGTCCTCGCGCTGAAGATTCTCCACCAGGGCGATGGCCAGGCTCTGGTCGTCGGTCATTTCCCGGACGATGGCCGGGATGTCGGCCTTGCCGGCGAGTTGGGAGGCGCGCCAGCGGCGTTCGCCGGCCACCAGCTCGTAGCGGGCTTCCTCGCCGGTTATGGAGCGCAGCAGGATGGGCTGGAGCACCCCGGTTTCCCGGATGGACTCGGCCAACTCCTCCAGCGCGCCCTGGTCAAAGTCGCGGCGCGGCTGGTTGGGGTTGGGCCGGATGTCCTCCACCGGCACGAAGATGACGTCCGGGGTGGCCATGTCCTCGCCGAATCCTGACAGCAGCGCGTCCAATCCGCGCCCGAGTCCCCGCTGGATGGCCATAGGCAACTCCTTGACAATACTGGTTGAGGCGCTACTACCTGTGCTGTCCGGCCCGCGTCCCGCGGACGGACCTCAATCCCACACCCGGAAACCGAGCGAGGCGCGAATGTCCCACCCGATCACCAAGCTCTTCAACGAACAGGGAGAGCTCCTTGGCGTTTTCATCGCGGCCGAGCTCTGGACTCGTCTGGAGCCCGAACTGGCCGCACATCTTCCTTCTGCCGCGCCCGCTGAAAAACCACTCCTGCCCGAGCCCCTTTCCGATTGGTCCACCTTGTTGGAATTCTGGGATTTTCCTTATCCCATGGACACGGACGTGCGCTGCGAGGTGTGCGGCGGCAGCACCGAGGACTGGCAGGCGGACGAGCCGCGCAAGTTCCGGCTCACGGCCTGCAACCTGGGCGGTCTGGTGCGCTTCGAGTGCCAGTCCTGCAAGGCCCGGATTCTCAAGCGGCACTTCAAGGACAAGATTACCGTGGAGACCACACCCGCCCAGGGCTAGTCCTCCGGCCTGCGAAAACGGCGCAGGCCAGCAATCAGGCATTGCCCACCAGGGGACGGCGCTTGACCACTTCCTGGGCCAGCCGCAGATAGGACTGCGCGCCCAGGGACTTGATGTCGTAGCTGATGGCCGGCTTGCCGAAGCTCGGGGCCTCGGACAGGCGGACGTTGCGCGGCACGATGGTCTCCAGCAGGTGCTCCGGGAAGGTGCGCCGGATCTCGTTGCGCACCATGCGGGAGAGCCGGTTGCGCGCATCGAACATGGTGAGCAGCACTCCCAGGAGCCGGATGCGCGGGTTCAGGCGCTTGCGCACCAGCCCATAAGTCTGGAGCAGCTTGGCGATGCCCTCCAGGGCGTAGTACTCGCACTGGAGCGGGATGAGCACTTCCTCGGCCGCGCACAGGGCGTTCAAGGTCAGGAGGCCCAGGGAGGGCGGGCAGTCCAGGAGGATGAAGTCAAAGTCCTGCTTGAGGGGCCTCAACACCTCGCGCAGGAAATATTCCCGGCTGGGCTTGTTCACCAGTTCCAGGTCGGCGGCCACCAGATCCTGCGACGAGGGGATGAGGGAGAGAAAGGGTAGGGCGGTCTTGGTGATGGCCTGCCGCACCCGATCAGGCTCGTGCAGCACGGTGTAGATGTTGTCCGAGATGGCGTCCGGGTAGATGCCCAGCCCGCTGGAGGCGTTGGCCTGGGGATCGCAATCCACCACCAGGACATTCTTTTCCATGACCGCCAAGCTTGCGGCAAGATTGACCGCTGTGGTGGTCTTGCCCACGCCGCCCTTCTGATTCGCAACCACGATGATACGCGACACGGCGCTCACCCCCCTACGGGATGTTTCACGGGAAACACGACAGATGATGGGTTAATCCTTGAACATCCGATGGCAATACGTCTGGGCCTCGTTCAGGGACTCGACGCACAGGACCGATTCCTCGGCCGCGCCATTGCGTACTGCCTGCAAAAGCTTTTCCGCCATATGGGCGAAATCTCCTGCTTCATCGGCCCATTCGTCCGGCGCCTGGGTGTGCAGTTGCCGGCAGAGGCGAACAAAGTGGTTCACCTGCTCGATTTCCGGCAACTCCCCATGGGTTGTCCTGGTCTGAATCTCCTGAAACGATGTGTCCATGCTGGCTTTCAGCGCTGAAAACTCCATTCCCGCCTCTGTGGGTCAGTGGATAAGATGCGTCTTGCGCACTCTTACGCGACAGAGGGAAGCCCTGTCAACGTGGTCATATCTTGTGGTATTCACGGAACCACTCAACAAACTTGGCGATTCCGTCCTCGATGCTGGTATTGGGCTTGAAGTCCACATCCTGAACCAGGTCGTCCACATTGGCGTAGGTGGCAGGCACGTCCCCAGGTTGCAGGGGCATGAAATTCTTGATGGCCTTCTTGCCCAGACAGTCCTCGAGCACCTCGACGTACCGCATCAGTTCCTCAACGTTGTTGTTTCCGATGTTGTACAGCTTATACGGGGCTGGCGAGGAGCTGGGGTCGGGCTGAGCGCCTGACCAGTCGGGATTGGGCTGGGGGATGCGCTGGGCGACACGTACGACGCCTTCGACAATGTCGTCGATATAGGTGAAATCCCGGCGCATCTTGCCATGGTTGAACACGTTGATGGGCTTGTCCTCAAGAATGGCCTTGGTGAAGAGGAACAGCGCCATGTCCGGCCGGCCCCAGGGACCGTACACCGTGAAGAACCGCAGGCCCGTGCAAGGCAGGCCGTACAGGTAGCTGTAGGTGTGGGACATGAGTTCGTTGGATTTCTTGGTGGCGGCGTAGAGGCTGATGGGATGGTCCACGTTGTGGTGCACGCTGAACGGCATGGTGGTGTTCAGGCCGTACACCGAACTGGACGAGGCGAACACCAGGTGCTTGACCCCGTTGTGGCGGCAGCCCTCCAGGATGTTCAGGAAGCCAACGACATTGCTGTCCACGTAGGCGCGGGGATTCTCGATGCTGTAGCGGACCCCGGCCTGGGCCGCCAGGTTCACCACGTGAGTGAATTTCTGCTCGGCAAAGAGGCTGGACATGGCCGAAGTGTCCGCCATGTCGATCTGGGCGAAGGTGAAGCCGGGGTGGTCCTGGATCAACGCCAGCCGGTCCTTCTTGAGCTGGACCGAGTAGTAGTCGTTCAGGCAGTCCAGGCCCACAACGGTGTGGCCCATGTCCAGGAAGCGTTTGCTCAGGTGAAAACCAATGAAGCCGGCCGCACCGGTAACCAGGATGTGCATGGAGTGCTCTCGTGCTGAAGTTGCAAAGGAGGCGCGCTGCGCCCCCGGGCCAGGGTCCGTGTCAGTGCCGGGGTGGATGTTTCATGTGAAACAGGAGGTTCAGGATCCCTCACCGCTGCCGGAAGCGGGAATCTTCCAGGCAACCCGCAAAAAATCAAGAGGTATGGGGAGGACAGTTGCCGACTTGCTCTCCGCGGCCATCTCCCGCATGGTCTGAAGATAGCGCAATTGCAGGGCTTCGGGGTGCTGGCTGATGATGCCGGCGGCCTGGGTGAGCTTTTCCGCGGCCTGGTATTCGCCCTCGGCGTTGATGACCTTGGCGCGGCGTTCGCGTTCTGCCTCGGCCTGCTTGGCCATGGCCCGCTGCATCTCCTGGGGCAGGTCGATGTGCTTCAGTTCCACTGTGCTCACCTTGATGCCCCAGGGGTCGGTGTGCTGGTCCAGGATGGCCTGGATCTGGGCGTTCACCTCATCCCGGTGGGAGAGTATCTCGTCCAGTTCCACGCCGCCGCACACGCTGCGCAGAGTGGTCTGGGCAAGCTGCGAGGTGGCGAACATGTAATCCTCCACCTGAAGGATGGCGTTGCTGGGGTCCACGACCCGGAAGTAGAGCACCGCGTTGACCTTGATGCTCACGTTGTCCCTGGTGATGACGTCCTGGTTGGGCACGTCGAAGGCCACGGTGCGCAGGCTGACCCGCACCATGCGGTCGATGACCGGAATAAGGATTATGAGCCCCGGCCCCTTGGCGTTGATGACCCGGCCCAGCCGGAAGACGACGCCGCGCTCGTATTCGTTGAGCACCTTGAGGGACGAGAACAGGAACAGGGCGACGATAATGAGCACTGGCAGTACTGTGTACATGGCTGTCTCCAAGTTGTTGTGGATTACGGCCGGCCGAGGTCGGATGGACCGGTCTCAAAGGATTCCACCCGAAGGGTGAGGCCATCCAGGCCAGCCACCCGGACCTGGTCGCCAGGGGCCAGGACCAAGTCAGATACGCTGCGGGCGTTCCACGTCTCGCCATTGATAAAAATCGTTCCCTTGCCGTGCGACCAGGTGCGAACCTCGCCCACCAGGCCCACCATAGCCTCGCCGCCCACCGGGGATTTGCGCAGTTGGGCCCGAGTCACCAGGTAGGCGACCCCGCCGAAGATGAGCACGAATCCCGCCAGGCCGGAAATGATGGTGGACAGTGGCAGGCCGGCCACCCCGGCCTCGGTTCGGAACAGGATGGTGGAGCCGATGAACAGGGATACCAAGGCAGCCACGCTGAGCATGCCGTAACTGGCCACCTTGAGTTCCAGCACAAAGAGCACCAGGCCGAAAAGGATGAGGAGAATGCCGGCCACGTTGGTGGGCAGCACGGACATGGCGTAGAGCCCAAGCAGCAGGCACAGGCCGCCAAACACCCCAGGGAAGATCGCCCCGGGTGTGGCCAGTTCGAAGAACAGGCCGGCCATGCCGCCAAGCAGCAGCAGGTAGGCAACCTGCGGGTCCAGAAGCCAGGAAAGCAGCCGGTGCCGGGCGCCCAGGGAAAATTCCACGAAATGGACGTTCCTGGCGGAGAAACGAATGGTTCGACCTTGCCAGGCCAACCCCTTGCCCGCCAGTTGTTCCATGAGGTCCGCAGGGTCCACGGCCAGGTAGTCAACCACCTTGAGCAGCACCGCCTCGGTGGCGGTGATGCTGTCCGCATCCTCCACGGATTTCACGTACCAGTCGACATTGCGGCCGCGGGCCTCGGCCACGCCGCGCACCAGGGATATGATGTCGTTCTTCACCTTGGAGGCCATGGTGGCGTCCACGTCCTTGCCGCCCATGCCCACGGGCGAGGCCGCGCCGATGGTGGACTGCGGGCTCATGGCCGCAACCGTGGATGCCGCCACCAGAAACACCCCGGCAGAGGCCGCCCGCGCGCCCGATGGCCCGACCCAGACCGCGACGGGTCGCGGCGCGTTCAGGATGAGCTGCACCATCTCCCGCATGGAAGTGACCAGCCCGCCCGGGGTATCCAGACGCAGGAGCACCATGTCAGCCTGGTCCGTGGCGGCCTGGCGCAGCACGTCCTGGAGCACCTCCACCTGGGCAGGGGAGATGGCGCCAGTGATATCCGCGGTAAGGACCGTGAATTCCGAAGGCGGTTCCGCGCTGGCAACGGGCCGGAGCATGCACAGGCCCACTCCGGCCAGGGTGAGGAGCAGGGCGAGTGCAAGTCGGCGCATGGGGCCTCCTTCAGCCGTGGTGAAGCGTCAATCGGGATGATGCATCAGCCGAGGTGCAGGTTCCGCAGGGTATCCCAGACGATCTTCTTGGCGGCCCGATTGTCCGGAAGCATGTCCGAAGGGCCGGGCTGCACCACAACGGACACGCCCCGGGCATGGAAGATGCGCGGGGAGAAAGGTTCATCAGGAAAGAGCATGGCCAAGGCGCGGCGTCCGAACACGACGACCGCTCGTGCGCGGCATTCGGCCACGCCCTGCCAGAAGCGGCCAGGGTCGGGAACCAGGCCCTGCGGGCTCTCGGCCGCCACCGGCCAGAACGTGACCGACCCCTTGGGCCATTTCAGGAAATGGATGATGAGCTTGAACAGGTCGCGGCGGTTTGGGTCGGGGCTGGAGCCCAGGTCCAGGCCCAGGTCCGCATAGGTCCAGACCGTGCGGCTGGGGGTTGCCAGCGAGCGGCGGTACGCCAGCCAAGGGCCGGACCAGGCAGGGGCCGAATCCTGGGAAGGCACGGCGGGCTTGGGCTCATAGGCAGGAGCCACGGGCTCGGGCGTAGGGGGCGCAGCCGGCTGAAACAGGTAGCGCAGGCCAGCCGCGTGCCAGGGGCGCAGGCGCTCGCTCAGGCGCAGAGATGCAGCATCCATTCCCAGATCCTCCAGGCCATCTCGGTCTTGGCCAGGCTGGGCCATTCCTCCACCCGGCCCGCTGCGTCGAGCACCAGGGCCTGGTTGTTGGCTGCGCCGAACCCGGCGCCGGGCACGTTCACGGGGTTGGCCACCACGAGGTCCAGGTTCTTGCGGGCCAACTTGTCGCGGGCATTGCCCTCCAGGTTGGAGGACTCGGCCGCGAAGCCGATGAGCCGTTGCCCAGGCTGCTTGTGCGCGCCAAGGTGGGCCAGGATGTCGGGGTTGGGCGTCAGGCGCAGGGTTGGGCCGCTGGCCGCGCCCGGGGTCTTCTTGAATTTCTCGGGTCCGTGCGGCTCGGGACGGTAATCGCACACCGCGGCGGTCATGCAGCCCAGGTCTGCGTCCTGCCAGGCGGCCACGCAGGCGTCGAACATCTCCTGCGCGGTGCCCACGTCGATGCGGCGGATGCCGTCGGGCAGCCACAGCGACACCGGCCCGCACACCGTGGTGACCTCGGCCCCGCGCAGCCAGGCGGCCACGGCCAGAGCCGCGCCCATGGTGCCTGAGGAGCGGTTGGTCCAGATGCGCACCCCGTCCCAGGGCTCCTGGGTGGGGCCCAGGCTGACCAGCACCCGGCGTCCGGCAAGGTCCTGGGAAGTCACGGCCCGCAAGGTCTCCAAGGCAATCTGCCGGATGTCGGCCAGCCGTCCCTCCCCGGTCTCGCCGCAGGCCATGAGCCCGCTGCCTGGGGCGATGCAGCGCACGCCCCGGCGCAGCAGGGTCTCCAGGTTCTCGCGCGTGGCCGGGGCGTCCCAGAGCCGGGGATTCATGGCCGGAGCCACCAGGATGGGACCGGCGAAGGCCAAGGCCTGGCAGGAGAGCATGTCGTCGGCCAGGCCGTGCGCCAGCTTGGCCAGGATGGTGGCCGTGGCCGGGGCCACCAGCAGGGCGCGGGCGTGCTGGCCAGGCTCCAGGTGGCCGAAGCCCGGCTCCTGGCCAGAGGTGACCTCCGGGCCGAACATGTCCGTGTACACCGGGTCCGCGCCCAGGGCGGAAAAGGCCAGGGGAGTGACGAACTGGCGGGCCGCGGCGGTGAGGGTGACGCCCACCGCCGCGCCCGAGGAAGCAAGCGTGCGGAGCAGTTCCAGGGACTTGAAGGCGGCGATGCTCCCGGTCACACCCAGGTGCAGGCGGGTGCCGAGGAAGCCTGCAAAGGCGAGATGTGCGTCCATGTCCCTGGCTTTGTTGCGGAACCCGGCTACTTGGCCAGATTCTCCTCGAACGGTGAATGGTTGGGAGACTTGGCGGCCGGGGGCTCGATGCCGTACCGGGGGGCCGGGGTGGCGGACCCGCTGGTCACCAAGCGCTGGGCCACGATGACCTCCACCTGGGTGTTGAAGGTCTTGTCCTCGATGTTGATGATGCAGTCCCGGTCGGGCTTCTCGAAGACGAGCAGGGTCCGGGTCTGGTAGCGCATCTTGCTGCGCTGCTTCCAGTTGTCCTGGGCCATGTTGGCCTCGAAGAAATTGGACAGGGAGATGGGGTCCACCCGGCCTGTGTAGGTCAGGATGCCGGACTTGAAGTTCACGGTCTGGATCACGAACGAGGCCTTGTCCTGCAGATCCATGTCCTTGGGAATGAGCACGTCCTCGAAATCCTGGTACGCGCCGATGGCCGATTGCTTGGACACCGGGGTCGAGGAGGGCGAGGAGCTTTTGCCTTCCAGGGTGGAGCAGGCCGCAAGGGCCAGGACCAGGGCCATTGCCAACAGGGGTGCAAACGTCTTACGCATGACTCCTCCTTGAGGATAGCTCGTAGGGTGCGGTTTTGCTTGATAACTGCGGAACCTTACCCGAGGATGGAACAAACTGCAATTTCAAGAACCTTGACGGGATAGGACAGTCCACGCCGTGCCACACGATTCCATGGAAACCGGAGGCCTTGATCCAACCGTGCCCGAGGATTTCCGCCTTTCGAGTTATTCCTACGAGTTGCCTGAAGAGCGCATAGCCCAGCAGCCTGCCGACCGCCGCGATGCGTCGCGGCTCATGGTTCTGGAGCGGGCCACGGGCGAGGCCCGGGAGCGGCGCTTCGCCGAACTGCCCGAGTTGCTCCCGCCAGGCGCGCTTCTGGTGGCCAACAACTCCCGGGTGGTCCCGGCCCGCCTCTTCGGGGCCAAGCCCAGCGGCGGCAAGGTGGAGTTCCTGCTCCTCACCCCGCCTCCCTTGCTGGAGCCCGAGCCCGGGGACGACGGCATGTGGTCGGCCACGGCCCAGGGCCTGCTGCGGGCGTCCAAGGCCCCCCGGGAGGGCGATGCCGTGGCGTTCGGCCCGGACCTGCGCCTGACCGTGGAGCAGAAGCGCGAGTTCGGCCAGGCCACGGTGCGCCTGCACTGGCGTGGCGCTCTGGCCGCCATCCTGGAAAAGCAGGGCCATCTCCCCCTACCGCCCTACATCCGCCGGCCCGATTCGGTGGCCGACGCCGAGCGCTACCAGACCGTGTACGCGGACCCGGCCAAGGCCGGGTCCGCGGCCGCGCCCACGGCCGGTCTGCACTTCACCCCGGGGCTGCGCGCCGAACTGGGCCGACGGGGATTCGAGTGGGCCGAGGTCACGCTCTACGTGGGCTACGGCACCTTCAGCCCGGTGCGTTGCGCGGATATCCGCCAGCATTGCATGCACGCGGAATACGTTGAGATAGGCGAAGAGGCCGCCAGCGCCGTGGCCCGGGCCAAGGCCGAGGGCCGGCCGGTGGTGGCGGTGGGCACCACCTCGGCCCGCACCCTGGAGGGGGCCTTTGCCGCGGCCGGGGGCATGGGCCCGTATGCCGGCTGGACCGACATCTACCTGCTGCCCGGATCGCCATTCAACGTGGTGGACTGTCTTCTGACCAATTTCCATTTGCCAGAATCATCGCTCCTGATTATGGTTTCTGCCCTGGTAGGGCGGGAAACCGTGCTGGGCGCCTATCGGAAGGCCCTGGCCAACGGTTTCCGATTTTTTTCCTACGGCGACGCCATGCTCATCCGGTAAGCGAGGAGCCCGTATGCCCAGAGTCGTGTTCAGGGACGAGCGGTGCAAGGGGTGCCTGTTGTGCACGACCGTCTGTCCCAAATCCATCATCATCCAGTCCGGCCGCTTCAACCAGCAGGGCTACAAGGTTGCCGAGGTCCCGGCAGAGAGCATGCAGGAGTGCACCGGGTGCGCTTCCTGCGCCCGCATCTGCCCCGACTTCGCCATCCGGGTCTTTGTTGAGGAGAAGCCGGCCAAGTCCAAGGCCAAGCCCAAGGCCAAGGCCTGAGCGAGGAACCCATGCCCAAAGGATCCGAGCGCATTTTCGTCAAGGGCAACGAGGCCATCTGCCACGGAGCCCTGGCCGCCGGGTGCCGGTGCTTCTTCGGCTACCCCATCACCCCCCAGAACGACATCCCGGAATTCCTGTCCAAGGCTTTGCCAGACGCCGGCGGCGAGTTCGTGCAGGCCGAGAGCGAGGTGGCCGCGGCCAACATGCTCCTGGGCGCCGCGGCCTGCGGCATCCGGGCCATGACCTCCTCCTCCAGCCCGGGCATCTCGCTCAAGCAGGAGGCCATCTCCTACATGGCCGGCAGCCAACTGCCCGCGGTCATCGTGAACATGAGCCGCGGCGGCCCGGGCCTGGGCGACATCGGCCCCAGCCAGGGCGACTACTTCCAGGCCACCAAGGGCGGCGGCCACGGCGACTACCACCTCCTGGTCCTGGCCCCGGCCACCTGCCAGGAGGCCTACGACCACGTGCCCCTGGCCTTCGACCTGGCCTTCAAGTACCGCAACCCGGTCATGATCCTGGGCGACGCCATCCTGGGCCAGATGAAGGAGCCCGTCACCCTGCGCAAGCCCAAGGCCGCCAAGGACAAGGCCGACTCCTGGAGCTTGTCCGGGGCCACGGGCCGCGACAGCCGGCTCATCAAGTCCCTGTTCCTGGAAGAGGGCGCGCTGGCCGAGCACAACCGCCATCTCCAGAAAAAGTACCAGGCCATGCAGCGGGAGATCCGCTACGAGGCCTACGAGGTCGAGGACGCCGAGTTGGTGGTCTGCGCCTTCGGCTCCATCGGCCGCATCGCCAAGAGCGCCATCCGCACCCTGCGCGCCAAGGGCAAGAAGGTCGGCCTGTTCAGGCCCATCACCCTCTTCCCCTTCCCGACGGACGCGCTGCGCACCCTGGCCCAGCAGGGCAAGCGCTTCCTCACCGTGGAGCACAACCTGGGCCAGATGGTCGAGGACGTGCGCCTGGCCGTGCGCGGCCTGGCCGACTCGGACTTCCACTGCGTCTACCCCGGCGACCTGCCCAGCCCGGACGACTTCGTCCGGCCCATCGCCAAGAGCCTCGGGAGCTAGCCATGCTCAAGGAACGCGAAGTCAATCCCATTCCCAAGGTCCTGGTGGACCGGCCCACGCACTACTGCCCGGGCTGCCACCACGGCACCGCCCACCGCATCGTGGCCGAGTGCCTCGAAGACATGGGCCTGGTGGAGAAGACCATCTGCGTCAGCGCCATCGGCTGCTCGGTCTTCATCTACAACTACCTGAACGTGGACTGCGTGGAGGCCCCGCACGGCCGCGCCCCGGCCGTGGCCACCGGCGTCAAGCGCGCCCGGCCGGACAACTTCGTCTTCGCCTACCAGGGCGACGGCGACCTGGCATCCATCGGCATGGCCGAGATCATGCACTGCGCCAACCGCGGCGAACGCATCTCGGTCATCTTCGTGAACAACACGGTCTACGGCATGACCGGCGGCCAGATGGCCCCCACCACCCTCATCGGCCAGAAGACCACCACCTGCCCAGGCGGCCGCTGCCGTGAGCGCGAAGGCCTGCCCATCCGCATGGCCGAGATCATCGCCTCCCTGGGCGGGGTGGTCTACTCCGAACGGGTGGCCGTGGACACGGTCAAGAACGTGGTCCGCGCCAAGAAGGCCGTGCGCCACGCCTTCGAAATCCAGGAAAAGGGCCTGGGCTTCTCCTTCGTGGAGTTCCTCGCTACCTGCCCCACCAACTGGCGCATGACCCCCATCCAGGCCAACGAACGCATCGCCAACGAGATGATCCCCTACTTCCCCCTGGGAGTGTTCAAGGACATCTCCAAGGAACTGGAGGCCACCTGCTGATGTACCAGGATGTCATCATCGCCGGCTTCGGCGGCCAGGGCGTCATGCTCATCGGCAACCTCCTGGCCTACGCGGGCATGCACCAGGGCCTGAACGTCACCTACATCCCGGTCTACGGGCCGGAGATGCGCGGCGGCACGGCCAACTGCACCGTGGTCATATCCCAGGAGGAGATCGGCTCGCCCCTGATCGCCTCGCCCATGAGCCTCATCGCCATGAACCGGCCCTCCCTGGACAAGTTCCAGCCGCGGCTCAAGAAGGGCGGAATCCAGATCATCAACTCCTCCCTCATCGATCCGGAGTTGGCGGACAAGAAGAAGACCAAACCGTATTTCGTTCCGTGCAACGAAATAGCGGACAAGATCGGCAACACGCGGATGGCCAACATGGTCGCCCTGGGCGCGTACGTGCAGGCCACAGGCTGCGTGAGCATGAAATCCGTCAAGGACAGCCTGAAATCCGTCATCTCCAGCCACTACAAGCACCTCATCCCGAAAAACGCCGACGCTCTCCAGGCCGGCGCTGATTTCGTGATGGGGTAGGAGACTGGGGGGAAGACCCTTTTGGAAAGCGTCAGTCGTTAGATGAGCCTCTTCGGCGAATCTTACGGATGACGACAGCAGCGCTAGGGTCCTTCCCCCAGACCCCCCATCCCTAAAACTTTCATCGGTTGGGCTTGGGGGCAGGACGTTCGGCCGAGGCAGCGGAGCAGGAGATGAGCGTGGCCGACGAAATCACAATCCCCACCATCCCGAAACAAATCTTCGGCGTGCTGGGCCACCCCGTGGCCCACTCCCTGAGTCCCGCTCTCCACAACTGGGCCTTTCGTGAACTCGGCATCCCTGCCGCGTATCTTGCCTTTGATAAGACATCGGATGAACTGTCGGATTTCCTGGCCGCGGTGCGCTCCCTGCCCATCGCCGGGCTGTCCGTGACCATCCCCCACAAGGTGGCGGTCATGGAGGCCCTTGACGGGGTCTCAGGGCTCGCCGAGCGGGTCGGGGCGGTCAACACCCTCTACTGGGACCAAAAACGCCTCCTGGGCGAAAATACGGACATCACCGGATTTCTCGAACCATTGCGCGATGTTGGCCGCGTCCCCGGCTCCGCCCTGGTCCTGGGCGCAGGCGGCGCGGCCCGCGCCGTGCTCGCCGGGCTCCTGGACCTGGGGGTCCCCCGGATCACCCTGACCAACCGCACCCCGGAAAAGGCCGAGGCCCTGGCCGCCGAGTTCAACGTTCCCACCGTCCCCTGGGACGACCGCCAGGCAGCCGACGCGGAGCTTCTGGTCAACACCACCCCCCTGGGCATGAGCGGTGAGCGCCAGGGCTTCTCCCCCTGGGCCGACATCTGCATGTCCCCCAGCCAGACCGCCTACGACCTGGTCTACAACCCCCAGAAGACCAAATTCCTGGCCGACGCCGAGAACATGGGCTGCCGCACCATCGACGGCCTCGCCATGTTCGTGGCCCAGGCCCGGGCCCAGTTCCGCCTCTGGACCGGCCGGGACTTCCCGGCCCAGCCCGCGCGGCAACTCTTGCGGCAATTGCTGTAGGTATTGAGGAAGAAAAGAACGGGCGATTCGTGAATTGATGGGATGGCCCCGCCCCTCCGACAGGGGTAGGCTTCTGGGAAGTGCAAAACCCTAGAAGGAGGCCATCCCATGGGCACTGTTACTACGATCGGCATCGACCTGGCAAA
>Ga0209269_1000168_pt1 | contig 90227 bp, 67 predicted proteins | sample MTBAKMMethaMetaG_FD_187455 | JGI IMG/M metagenome (GOLD analysis project Ga0209269, IMG submission 187455) | Enrichment culture microbial communities from Arthur Kill intertidal strait, New Jersey, USA, that are MTBE-degrading - MTBE-AKM (Arthur... | ecosystem: Environmental > Aquatic > Marine >...
GAGGTTATCGCGGCAGTGAAGAACCTGGTGGAAGTATGGGCGAAAAACGCCAAGCAGGGCGAGCGGATGGGCGAATGGATCGAGCGGATCGGCTGGGAGCGGTTCTTCCAGTTAGCGGGTCTGGAGTTCACGGACAAACACCTGGACGATTTCACCCACGCCACCACTACCTTCCGCTCCACTACCCAGTTTAAGTTTTAAATGAAGATAAAGGAAACAACAGCAACCGCTCGGCAAAACGGCCGAGCGGCGCTGTTGTTATAACAACATAAACCAGGTAGAATAAAAAGATGTTATTTTTTATCGGTCAAGTTTTGCCTTACATTGCAGCAGCGATATTTGTGATCGGTATCGGCTGGCGAATAATCAAATGGTTGAGGGTTCCGGTTCCCTTCGAGCTGACACTGTATCATACGGCTACGAGCAACTGGGGCAGGGTGTCGGCAATCGGCAGGGAATTTGTCCTTTTTGACAGCTTAAAGCGGGGAGATAAGCGGTTGTGGCTGTGGGCATGGTTGCTGCATGTGTCGCTGGCATTGATTATAGTCGGGCATATCGTCGGGATTTATTCTCTGACTCACCAGTTTACGATCATCGGCCTTTCCGAAGAGGCAAGCTCGCGGTTGTCAGCATGGATAGGCAGTATCTGCGGGGCGATTTTTTTCGCGGCGCTGATCGCTTTATTCTACCGACGGACAGTTGTGCCGGAGGTGAAACAGCTTTCGGATCCAGCGGATTACTTCGACTTGGGCCTGCTGTTAGCGATTGTTATCACCGGTATGCATATGCGAGTAACTTCTCATGTGGTTGATCTACCGGCGGTGCGGGCATACCTGGGAGGTCTGCTCAGTCTGCATCCTATGCCCATCCCGCAGGATTGGATATTTATCAGTCATTTTACCCTGGTCAATATTTTGTTGATTTATTTTCCTTTTTCCAAGCTGATTCATCTGGCAGGATTTTTTGTCAATCGGGCGATCGTCACCCAACTTCCGCCGGTTTATCCTTCGCCGCGGGGTGTGAGCAGGACCATTACGTTTACCCAGGAGGCAACCAGGCATGAAATTTAAACCTCCGTTGCATGTGGCCAAGCAGGCGGATGTCGAGGCGATGGGATTTACCTTTACGCCGGAAGACCAGCGGCCGGCCAAAGCGGTGCAAAAGATGGCGGAGATGCGGGATAAGATGCGGTCGCTGATGGTGATGCTGGAGACCTGCACCAAATGCGGCAACTGCGCCAAACAATGTCACAGCTATCTGGGGACGGAAGATTTTTATAATTTTCCGGCGGCGCGGGCGGAGTTGTTCCGACGAGTATATAAAAGGTATTTTACCTGGTCGGGTAAGATATTCGGCAGATTCGTCGGGGCCGAAGATTTCAATGAGGATACCCTGGCGAAATGGACAACTTATTTTTATCAGTGCAATGAATGCCGGCGATGCGCAAGGTTCTGTCCGTTCGGGATAGATACGGCGGAGATAACGATAATCGCCCGGCATATTCTGACCGAGATTGGCCTGATACCAAAGTTTATGCAGGGAGTAGATATTAATTTAATCAAAACCGGCAATAACATGATGATACCCAAACCGGCGGTAATCGATTCCGCGGAATTTATGGAAGAAGAAATCCGCGAAGAAACCGGTGTGGATGTCAAGATCCCGATAGACAAGCCGAACTCCGACGTGTTGTATATCCCTTCTTCCGCCGACTTTTTTAGCAACATTGACACCACAATTGGCGCAGCCAAGATGTTCCATGTGCTGGGCACGAACTGGACCATACCGTCATCGGTCCTCGAAGCCGGTAATTTTGGTTTGTTATCCAATTTTAGGATCATGCAGCAACATAACGATCGGCTGAAAACGGCGGCCCGCGAACTGGGAGCGTCACTGGTGCTGCAAGGGGAGTGCGGTCATGGCTGGCGGGCGGCTCGGATGTACACCAACGGATTGAGCGGTCCGATCCCCTTCCAACTGCGGCATATCCTGGAATACTGCGATGAACACCTGGCTGAGCTGCCGCTGAAAAAACTGCCGATGAGAGTAACGCTACACGACCCCTGTAATTACGTGCGAGCGGGCGGGATAGTGGAGCAGCCGCGACGGATCCTGCGGGCGTGCGTGGAAGAATTCGTGGAATTGACGCCGAACCGAGAGGATACCTTCTGCTGCGGGGGTGGCTCGGGCATTCTGATGGATGAGATGTATGATATCCGCATGAAACTCGGCTGGAAAAAAGCCGAACAGGTTCGGGCGGTGGGTGATATCGATTATCTGGCGATGCCTTGTTCCATTTGCAAGGCGCAACTACCCACGGTGATGAAGCATTACGGTCTGGTTAACTTTGAGATGGGCGGGGTAATGGATATCGTGGGCAAAGCGCTGGTCCTGAAAAAGAAGGAAACCGGGGAGCAAGGTGTTATATCGAAGCAAAATTCTGTTCAACTGGAAAGGTAATCAAGAAAGGTAAATAAGATGGGTTATTTAAACGTTAAAGGCAATCAGGTTGAAGTGGATGAGGACGGCTTCATGGTCGATCCGGAGCTGTGGAACGTGGATATTGTCGAGATATTCGCCAAACTCGAAGGGGTCGAGGCACTGACGGATAATCACTGGAAAGTTATCAACTACCTGCGGGATTATTTCAAGCAGTTCGGCATCGCCCCGATGATCCGTAAGCTGTGCAAAGAGACCGGTTTTACCCTTAAGGAAATCTATGAATTGTTTCCGTCCGGGCCAGCTAAAGGCGCCTGCAAATTAGCCGGTTTGCCTAAACCCACCGGTTGTGTTTAAAATTATGGATTTCGTTCGACAGTGAAATAGACCGTGAACATTCCGGATTTTCCGGGAATATCCACTGCTCCGGTTTCATCCGCTGATATCGTTTTTCCATCTACTAATCCAGAAACAACTTTCCAGCCCTGCGGCAGCCGGGCACGCAATAACATTCTGGGGCACGGCCGCGGCGGCGCAACAACGTCAGCAATTACTTGCCCATTTTTTAGATCCGACTTCATAGTAACAGAGACCTCGCCAAAAGCTGTGGGAGCGTGGGCGACTTTGATAGTTTTGCCATCCATCAGCCAGCGTCGCGGCGTAGCGTACATCAGGCGAAGAGTATCGGGCCGGCCGTCGTCATCCAAGTCCCAATCCTGCACCAGGAGATATCTTAACATCCACAGGAAAAAGGCATTGGAATTGGTATTGGGAGGCAGAGATAATTGTCTGCCATATTTATCCTTAGGTGCCAGGCAACTGGCTTCTCCGTCAGTGAAAGTATCTCTTGTGCAGCCCTGAGCTAACTTGCCGTAAAAACTTACCAAAGCTCTTTCCACGTCGTCTCTGCGCAAAAGGGTAGTTACATAATGCCGGGTGTACATGTCAACTACATTGCTCTTGTTAACCCAGTATTCGGCAGTGGAACGCGAGCGAATCATCCCCATGCAAAGCCCGCCATGCTGCTGGAGATACTCCACCATCCAGTCTTCGCGTTCACTGCCCAGCCCCAGCACGCTGGAAGCGATAACTTTGGAAACTACGAGATTATAATAACTCGCCGCTTTATCCGCGGTAAGCACATCATAGGGCTTTTCCTCGCCGAAAAGAGCTAAGGGAATAAAAGGCGGTGTGGTGTTTTTATATTCACTTTTTTTAACGGCTTCCAGGATTATGGAGCGATATTCGTTAGCAACAACTGCGGCTGATTTCGCTTCTTTATCCTGGCCCATATCCTCCAGCATCACCGATGTGTCTCTCAAACCGCGCCAGGATACCGCGTTCGACCGGAGGTTGTTTACCGGTATTTTTATGTCACAGCAATATGACTCGCAAGGAAACAAACCGCTGTTTGGATCACGTTCCTTGATAATTCTCTCAACTTCAGGTTTCCATAATTCGCGTATCGCCTCAATACCTTTCATATCCCGACTAAGCCGGTAATACATGTTCAACATCATTAATTTTTCGCCGGCGTGCTGGTATTGAAGGTCCTTGCGGTGATATTTCAGCAGCGGCGTCAGCATTTCATAGGCGTCCGGCAAAAATCCCCAGAGCATCAGGCTGCGCACCGCGTCCGAGCCTTCCGGTACATATAAGGCCTGATATTGGTTGTGGGCGCTATAATACATGCGGTTGTTCACGGCTACCGAGAAAGAGCCGATAAGCATGGACCGCCAGGCGTTATTGACCACCGCCTCCGGCGTCTCGACCTGCATTCCCCGGTCAAGGATATCCTGCCAGGTTTTAATGGTTTTATCGCGATGCTCCTGATAGACCTCCGCCGTTAGGGGAAACTCCGGCACCACAGCGTTCGGCTCGGTAAAAACCACCAGATATAAATCCTGGTCGTGACTTATATCCGCTTTTAACAGGTTCCAATTGGCGTCCCAGCGCCATTGGCCGCCGCCGGTCCATAAAATATATCTACCCGCGGAGTCCGTTAGACCATTGGGCGTCAAAACAGACCGACCTCTAAATTTTAATCTTAACTTGCCATCCTGACATATTTTTTGATGAGGATTGACATGGGCGGTTATTTCACCGGTATTTCCCGCGGGGACGCTGAACCTGACAAATATCGCCGCATAATCAGCAAAATCAGGGTCCGTACTTAAAAACGCCTCCTGATTGTATAAACAGCCGTGTTCTTCATAGCTCAGTTGCACCACCGGCAAATAACCCTGATAAAATCGGGGGCCATCCAGTCGGGCCAGGTCCCTGCCGTAAAGTTCCTCACGATCACCCACGCGAAATGTTATGGGGATGCCGACTTCGTGCCATCGCGGCTCGTCGTTGGCCCAGAGGTTGATACCGCTGCCATTACTGACAAAGCGTGCCTTTTTGATATGCCGGGGCGCGCTCAGGACAAGCGGATAATGCTCAAATTTGGCCGTGTCATACCGCAGCGGCGGCAGCAGCTTCTCAAAAAACTCATAGCTGGGGCCGTTTTCCTGCCGCAGCGCCGCCTCACCCCAAATATCCGTCTTGGCTCTGGCAACCACGTCCCAGGATGGTATATCCCCGGATGGCTTTTGCTGACCGGCAGAAAAACAAAAGCTGACGTTGGAAAATGTAGCCAAAAGTAGAATAAGCAAACTTGTTGAATATCGCATATATTCACTCCCTTGCCCGTGTAATGTCTTTTGCCGTATATGATACTAATTATATCAGACTAAATCAACCTTCTCCAGATTCGCCGCCAGGTTTTTATCGGAGATAAGTTTGCGGAAAATCTCGCTGGCAGCGGAAATATCCTGTATCGCCAGTCCGGTTGAATCAAATACCGTTATTTGATCGGCAGAATCCCGTCCGGGTTTTTGGCCCGTTATAATTTCTCCCAGGTCGGCGTAGATATCCTGCCGGGTAATAAGCCCCTGGGCTAAGGGGACGTTTATTTCTCCGCCATGAGAGGCCTGATCCCAGTTGTCAATTACTATTCGGGCATGTTGGAGAATAGCCGGGTCTATTTCCTGTTTGCCGGGGGCATCGGCGCCGATGGCGTTGATATGGGTCCCCGGACGGATATATTGAGCCTTTACTATGGGGATTCGAACCGGTGTGGTGGTAATTACGATGTCGGCATCCTCCACGGCGTCTTTGACAGAGGCGGCGTAATCAACCGGCAGGCCATATTTGCTTTTGGCATCTTCGGCAAAGCTTTTCCGGTTAGTCTCGTTAGGATCGTAAACATTTATCTTGGCTATCCGCGGGCGGATAAGGAGCAAGGCCTCCAACTGAGTTTTTGCCTGAACCCCCGCACCCACGAAACCAGCTATTTTCGCATCTTCCCTGGCGAGATACTTAACCGCAATCGCGGCGGCGGCGGCGGTCCTCATATTCGTGATGTGGGTGCCGTCCATTATCGCCAGGGGAAAGCCGGTATCGGGATCAATCAGGGTTATGGTAGCCATAACCGCGGGAAGTTCTTTGTTGTCGGGGTGCGAATTAACATTTTTTATACCCGCTGCTTTCATCGAGGGCAGATAAGCCGGCATACAGCGCAAATCGCCTTTATCGAAAGAAAGATACACTTTGGGCGGCATCTGCACTTTGCCTTCACCATACAATTGGAATGCCTTCTCGATGGCGCGAAGGTAATCCCCCATGTTAAAAATCTTTTCGATCTCAGGCTTTTTGATTATATAAGTGGACATATTCATATTTACCCTCAAAAACCATGAAACCATAGTCTCCCCGGTAGCATACCGGATCGCGTAATTATACGTCCCATTACTCCCATAAAAGGATACTGCAAATTAATAATCATATCAAAGCTGATATGAAGAGCAAAAAGATAGCGATCTTGTGCTATTCTCACGAAAGAATAATAGCTTAAACGGCAGGATTTGCAAAAAAAAATAAGGGGTTGTAACCTGGGTAAGATTATGGTACTATAATTAAATTAGGCGGTTCTGCAGCCTCGTGTTATAGAGTGATTTGCCTTCCGTTATTTTGCTATACGAAGCTTTGCAGAGCATAGTACTAAGGACAATGGAAGCATAGGCATGATTTCATCAGGCTGGTTGATTGCGGGTTCCTTCCTGTATTCAGCGGGGGCAATTTTTCGAAAATACATGAGAAATAATCGCTTATGAATAATCGGCCGTATAGCTATTATGTTGAGGATAAAGCCCTTAAGGTCTCGCAGCGTTCGAGTAAGTTCCTGGAGGCTTTTGCCGCGGTCCTGGACCATTCCAACTATGGTCTGGCACTGGATGTTTATTCACGGTTGACCGCCAAGTGCGGACGATGCGCCACCGCTTGCCAATTATACCAGACGACAGGTGCAGATGAGGATATTCCTTGTCATCGCACCGAATTGCTTTTGCAGGTATATCGGCGATATTTCACGCCGGCGGGGGTCTGGAAGGCACGTTTAATCGACAGTTTTACTCTGACCGATGAATATATCGACCAGATGGCGGAAGCGTATTATCGCTGCACCGCCTGCCGGCGATGTAAGGCTTCCTGTCCCTGGGGAATCGATCACGGGCTGATTACCCATTTAGCGCGCTGGCTTTTAGCGGAAGTTGGCATAATCCCGAAAGCTTTGGTCGTGGCGGTTCGCCATCAACTCGAAGGGGTGGGCAATACCTCGGCGATACCTGCGGAGGCACTTAAAGACACCTGCGAATTTTTAGAGGAAGACTTTGGGGATATATACGGCGCCCGGATCAAGTTTCCCATCGATGTCGAAGGCGCCGAGTATGTCTTCTTTCCCGCGGTTTCCGATTATCTGCTCGAACCCGACACCCTGATGGGCAATGCCGCGGTGATGGCCCTGACCGGCGGCTCCTGGAGCATCGGGACGAAGAATTTCGACGGCATCGATTACGGATTATTTTACAGCGACCGTATGTTCGAGCGAATTGTCAAGAGCATGGTGGCGGAGGTCCGCCGGTTGAAGGGCGAGAAGATATTGGTCGGCGAATGCGGTCATGCTACTCGCAGCGCCTGGTATGTTCCGACGTTTTGCGGCCCCGGCGCGCCGCCCGTGGTAAATTTTCTGGAATACACCTGCCAGGCGCTGGCCAACGGCAAACTCCCGCTCAAAGGCAGGGTAATTGAAGAGCGCGTAACCTACCACGATCCGTGCAACATCGCCCGGGAAGGTCGCATTACCGAACAGCCGCGGGAGATCCTCCAGGCTATCTGCAAGAATTACATCGAGATGACGCCCAATCGCCGGGATAACTACTGCTGCGGCGGAGGCGGCGGAACGGTCTCCATAGATGAGATTCGTGAGTTTCGCACCAAAGTACTGGGTAAACGCAAGGCGGACCAGATAAGAGAAACCGGCGCGCAAATCGTCATCTCGCCCTGCGCCAACTGCAAAAAACAACTAAGAGAGTTATGTGAAGATAATAATTTGACAGGCGTAGTTGTCATGGGCCTGCACGATTTACTGTTGAAGGCCCTGGATTATAGCAGTCTGCCTCAGGTCGAAAAGAAAGATGATAATCCGGACGCCACGGTAAAGCTAAACGCTAAGAAGGAGATATAGATTATTATGGCAGCATGGCTGGCTTGGGCGAAGGGACCGTTTTTTCTGTTCTCGATATCTTTCATGGTTTTAGGGCTAATCCGTCACGCGGCGCTGACGATAAGGGAAATCAGCCGGGCTGTTCATCTTGCCAGTGACAAGTCAATTTCTTATAAAAAGGTCGCCCTCGCGACATTGAAATGGTTGATACCGTTCGGCACCCTGAAAAGTCGGGCGGTTTATGGCGTTACCACCCTGGTGTTTCATATTGCGATAATTATTACGCCGTTATTTCTCGCCGCGCACATTGAATTATTGCGTCGCGGCCTGGGCGTTTCCTGGCCGGCCATTCCGAATCGCCTGGCGGATACGCTTACCGCGATGGCGATAGTGACCGCTGTAGCGCTGATTATCGAACGGGCCTTTGCCAAAGACAGCCGGCCTTTAAACCGCTTTCAGGATTATGCGATTCCGTTCATTATCGCGATTCCGTTCGCCTCGGGCCTGCTCGCCGCACACCCGTCGATCAATCCTTTTTCATATGAGGCGACCATGTTCGTCCACGTAATGAGCGCCAATCTGGTATTTATCCTGATTCCCATCACCAAGCTCAGCCACATTGTTCTTTTGCCGACAACCCAGATAATCTCGGAAGTAGCGTGGCATTTTCCGCTGGACGTGGGAAGCAAAGTCGGCGCCGCTCTGGGTAAGGAGAAAGAACCGATATGAATTCGATAGCGGCCAACTCATTCGCCATATTAACTGACACGACCTTGTGCACGGGCTGCGAAGCATGTGTACGCGCCTGTAAGGAGAAAAATAACCTTGGCGAAGACCAGCCACGTCGCTGGAAAAAGGTGATCGACGACCTTTCAGCGACCAGATATACCACTATTGTCCGCTGCCCGGATAGTCATTACGTCCGCCGACAATGCCGGCACTGTGTGGATCCCGCATGCGTATCAGCGTGTCTGGTCGGAGCGCTGAAAAAAACGCCGGAAGGCCCGGTAATCTATGACGCCAGCCTGTGCATGGGCTGCCGCTATTGCATGTTAGCCTGTCCTTACGGCGTCCCGCGTTATGAGTGGTCGAAGGCTGCCCCCACCATCCGCAAGTGCGACATGTGCTACGACCGCCTTATAAAGGGGCAGCAACCGGCGTGCACGTCAGTTTGTCCGGAAAAAGCCACGATATTCGGGACGCGCGATGAGCTGCGGGCTGAAGCACATAGGCGAATCGACAGGGCGCCGAATAAGTATCAACACAAAGTCTTCGGAGAATTCGAGGTCGGCGGAACAACGGTCCTCTACATATCGGATATCCCGCTGGGATTTCTGGGATCAAAACCCGACATGACAGACAAGCCGCTGCCGGATTTGACATGGGCAGCGATGAAAAAAATTCCGCCCATCATTCTGGGCGTGGGTGGGCTGATGACCGGGATATGGTGGATAGTCGGACGGCGGATGAAAATGCAGGCACTGGCGGCGTTGTCGGAGGAATCCACCGCTAATAGCTCCGAAGATGAAAAAACGGACAGCGAATGCTCTGAATAACTCTTATGTCGCCATGATGCCCGCAACCGAATGTTGGGCAAGGACTGGGAACGCGATCGAACGAGGAATAATATGACCAATCGACTGGGCATCTTGAAAGTAATTTTATGGTTAATTGTGGGGGTGTGGGCGACAGTCACGGTCGTTCGCTACGCCAAGGGTCTGGGCGCAACAACCGCTCTGAATGATGAGACACCCTGGGGTTTGTGGATTGCTTTCGACGTCATGGCGGGCGTGGCTTTGGCTGCCGGCGGTTTCGTCATCGCGGCGACTGTCTATATCTTCGGCCTGCAAAAGTATCGTTTGTTCATGCGACCTGCGATCCTGACAGCTTTTCTCGGGTATTTAGCGGTAGCGATCGGCTTGCTTTACGATCTGGGCTTGCCTTGGCATATCTGGCATCCCATTATCCACTGGCAGCATCACTCGGTTCTATTTGAAGTTGCCATGTGTGTGATGTTGTATCTTAGCGTGTTGGCATTGGAGTTCGCGCCGGCCGTCCTGGAGCATCCGATGTTCCACCATCCGCTGTTTCACCGCGTTCATAACATCTTGAAAAAAGGTACTATTTTCCTGGTTATTGCGGGCATTGTTCTTTCAACCCTGCATCAATCATCGCTCGGCTCGCTTTTTCTGATCACGCCGGCAAGGCTGCATCCTTTGTGGTATAGTTCGCATATTTATCTCCTCTTCTTTGTATCGGCAGTGGGTCTGGGTCTTATGACGGTCGTCCTGGAGTCAATCTTCAGCGGCTGGTTTTTGGGACATAAAATTCATGCCGACCGACTTTCAGGCTTGGGCGCTGCCGCTGCCTGGGTTTTGGGATTCTATGCCGTTATTCGTCTCGCCGATTTGGCTTTGTACGGCAAATTGGGATTGATCTTCAGCAGCTCCTGGTATGGTGAGTTATTTATTTTGGAGTTGGCGATCAGCGCCGTCGTACCGGCTGTGCTGCTGGCGATACCTAAAGTCAGGCGCAGCGTCACTGGAATAACCTTATGCGCCTTTATGACGGTTTTCGGAATGGTTTTATATCGATTCGATGTTTGCCTGATTGCTTTCCATCGCTCGAAAGCTCTCGCTTATTTTCCTTTCTGGACGGAAATTGCCGTCACCGCAGGCATTATTTCCGGTGCCACGCTGGTGTTTATCTTCTTTGTGGAAAATCTCAATGTTTACCCGGAAGATCTATCGGGTGAGGTAAAACCGAAACCCTCGATGGCCCAGTCCAGTTACTATCCTGCGACGATTAATACATTATTGCCTTACCGGTTTTGGGGGCCAAGAAGCTATTCACTAATGTTCGTAGTGGGTGCGGCACTGGCTGTCGCTTTTCTTCCCGACAGTGCAATTTTCGGATCGCGTCCGGTGCGAATACCGGTGTCATCACCGAAAATGCTTAAAGGTTATGTCGTACCGCGCGCCGATGGTTTCGGTCACAAGTTTATCCTGTCAAATTCAGCGAATCAGCCGCCAACCGGTGTTGCTCCGACGTTTTTCTTGAAACTCGACGGAGATCGCAACGGGCGTTTTGTCCTATTTCCACATGATAGACACATCGAAAAGCAGGGGGGAGTCGATTCCTGCGTTAAGTGTCATCATATGAACATGCCCGGCGATACCAACACCTCTTGTTTTGAATGCCATCGCGATATGTACAGCGTCACTGATATATTTAATCACTCCTCGCATGTCGATCAGTTCGGTGGAAATGACGGTTGCGCGACATGTCACGTTAACCCATCGGATATCAAGAATCGCCGGACAGCTTTAAGATGCGCAGAGTGTCATTCAGACATGTTGGTCGCCGGGTCAGTGATTAAGCCGAATAGAGATGGCTTAGTCGGATACGCCCCCGGTTACAAGCGCGCCATGCATGATGAATTTGCCCAACAAGGCTTTTGCATCGACTGCCATAAGGAAAAAGCTGCCCAGGAAGGAAGAACGCCAAAAGGCAAAGACCATGCCTTGACCCGCTGCGACGCCTGCCATCGTGATTACATTGGCGACCAGGCAAAAACCCCGTAGGCTGCGACAATCTCTAACACTTGCTCATATCCTAAGAAATGATAAATACCGACTTTATTTTACGCCGAAATCAGTTTCGTTCTTATTAACGGCGAGATTTTTATATATGCTCCCGGCTCGGACGTTAGCCGGCCGGGAGCTGTTGTTTCCTTTATCTTCATTTAAAACTTAAACTGGGTAGTGGAGCGGAAGGTAGTGGTGGCGTGGGTGAAATCATCCAGGTGTTTGTCCGTGAACTCCAGGCCCGCTAACTGGAAGAACCGCTCCCAGCCGATCCGCTCGATCCATTCGCCCATCCGCTCGCCCTGCTTGGCGTTTTTCGCCCATACTTCCACCAGGTTCTTCACTGCCGCGATAACCTCCGGCCAACGCGGCGGATTATTCGGAATATACGGGATCGCCAGCCGGGAAAACATCGGGGCCGTCCGGGCGTTCGATACCTTGCCACCCACCCAGATCGACACCCCGTCGTTGACCGGGTCCATGATCCGGATCGCCGGACACACCGCCACGCAGTTGGCGCACATCATGCACCGCGCCGCGTTGATCTCCACGCTCTTGGCCTTGGGGTTCGGCCGAATCGCCCCCGTCGGGCAGCACGCTACCGTCGTCGGGATCTCGCACATCTTGCCCACCTGCTCGTCGTTGACCCGCGGCAGCGTCCGGTGGATCCCCACGATCGCGATATCCGAACAATGGCACGCCCCGCACATATTCACGCAGCAGGCCACCGCGATCCGCATCCGGGCCGGAACCTTCTGCTTACCGGTGAAATACCCGTGCAGCTCGTCCATCATATCCTTCACCAGTCCGGAGGAATCAGTCACCGCACTCTTGCAGTGCACCCAGCCCTGGGTGTGAACCACGTTGCTGATGGCATTGCCCACTCCGCCGATCAGATAGCCCCGCTTCGCCAGGTCATCAATCAGCGGCTGCAGTTGCTTCTCGTCCGAGACCAGAAACTCCACGTTGTGCCGCGTCGTAAACCGCAGGTATCCGTCGCAGTACTTATCCGCGATATCGGATATCTCCCGCACGAAATCGCTGCTCACCAGGCGCGGCGAGGCCATCCGCACCGAGTGCAGCACCGCTCCGCTCTCGCTGACGTGCCGCAGCACTCCCGGTCGCGGTATCTCATGGTATTGCCACTTGCCGTAATTCGCCTTGATAATCGGCGGGATCAGTTCCCGGTAATCCGGCGGGCCGTAATCTGTCTTAGCCATGCTGCACCTCTTCTTCCTTCCAGAAAATATAGGGGTTCGCCCGGGGAGCGTTAACCATCTGCGGCACCGGCTTGATGCACACCGCCTTTAAAAAGGCCGGTAAACCAAACCGGTCGATCAGCTCACTGATCCGTTCCCGCACCTTGGCGTTATCCGCCCACCAGTCGATTAATTTGTCGATGATTTCCTTTAATTCCGTGTAGGGTGGCTCCAGTTTGATGAACGGCACCAGCACCCAGCCGATCATCGCCCCTCGGACCACCGGCGCCTTGCCCCCGATCAACAGGGTCGCGCCCCGGTCCGACCCGATCCGCAGGGCCTTGGGCATCACATTGATGCAGTGCATGCAGCGGACGCAATCCCCGGCATTGAGCTGCAGTTCCTTCTTGCCCGCGTCCCAGGCCAGGGCCTCCGTCGGACAGCGCCGGATAACCCGCTCGAAGATGTCCAGACCGCCGTCCACATACTTGCGGACCGCCGCCTGGTCAATTTTGAGCGTATCACGCCAGGTGCCGATAATCGCCAGGTCCGCCCGCGCCGAGGCCGCCCCGCAATCGTTGGCGCAGGCCGAAATCTTGATCTTGAATTTATACGGCCACGCCGGCCGGTGGATCTCGTTCTGGTAATGCTGCGTCAGGTCACGGGTAATCTCCATGCTGTCGATGCAGGCCTTTTCGCACCGCGCCGCGCCCACGCAGCAACTGGTCGTCCGCATCGCGCTGCCCGAGCCGCCCAGGTCGAATCCGATCTCGCTCAGGGCGTCGAAGCACGGCTGCAGGTTCTCCGTCGTCGTGCCCAGCAGGATGATATCGCCCGTCGAGCCGTGCATATTGAACAGTCCGCTGCCGTATTTATCCCAGACGTCCGCCAACTGCCGCAGTTTCTTCGAGGTATAGAAAAAGCCCGCCGGCTGATTGACCCGCAGGGTATGAAACTCCTTGGCCCCGGGGAACCTCTCCGGCTCATCGGTATAACGGCCGACCACCCCGCCGCCATAGCCGGTGACCCCGACGATCCCGCCCGGCTTCCAGTGGCCGATCTTTTCCCGGTATGAAGCCTCCAACAGCTCCAGCAGGGCCGCGGCGATCGGGTGGGTGGGCGCCGCTTTTTTTATCTCCTTGACGAAACTGGGCCAGGCTCCCTTTTCCAGCTCATCCAGGAGCGGCGTTTTTGTATGACTCATACTTGTGCGTACCTCCTGTCTTTTCTTTTTAAGAGTGACCAACTATTAATTAAATTTCGCAGATTATTTCATCTCATCTTGCCTATTAGAATTCTTTCTTATTCTTTCTACTGTTCAACTTTCTCGCGCAGCGCCGCCTTCCCACCTTCTTACCTTCCTACTTTCCCACTTTCCCACCTTCTTACTTTCCTACCTTAGTATTCATCTACTTTGATAGCGGCTGCCGCGCAGAGTTCCACGCAACTCTGGCAGCCCATGCAGTCGTTGCCGACGACTGTGACCTTACCGTCCTCCAGAGCCAGAATCTGGGCGGGACAGCTCTCTACGCAGGCCCCGCAGGCGGTGCACAGTTCCGGATCGATGGTTACTATATACATATTCTTTTCTCTCGAGTTTCAGTTAAATTATAATTAAATCAGTTATATTATAATCAAACCGGGCTTTGCCCTACCCTTCTTTTAGCGGGTTACTACTTAGCCGACATAGTTAAGTAGTGCTGCCTTAAACTGCCAAGGCGGTTAGTCGGTTAAATCAATGATGATAGCACACTTTTTTGACCATGACAATCATCATTTGAAAAAATTTTTACCGCATATTTCCCCTCAGAGGTTTTTCGTCGAAAAACCCGTCCGATGTGCTGTTGTACCCCTAAATCCACTTTATCCGCACGGACATCGTCCAGGTCTTGCCCAGCTTTTTTTCGTTGTAACATTAACCTATCTGGCATAAAATTTTTTAAGTGAAAAAAGGCACAAAAAATATAACTATCCTGGGCTCTACCGGCTCTATCGGATGCAGCAGCCTGTCGGTAATTGACTCGCTGGGTGAAGATTACAAACTGGTGTCGGCGAGTGGCCATGGTAATTGGCAGCTTTTGGCCCAACAGGCGCGAAAGTACCATTTGCCCAAAGTTGTCCTGACTGATCCCACTCATGGAGATGAACTACGTACCGCCCTTACCGGCTCTGATACTCAAGTTCTGATTGGTCCACAACATTTGGTCGATCTTGCCGCCGATCCCGCCAATGATATAGTTATCGTCGCTATTGTTGGTATAGCTGCCCTTCCCGCGGTGCTGGCTGCTACCAGGGCGGGCAAGACCATCGCTATTGCCAACAAGGAATCGCTGGTAGTTGCCGGCTGCCTGCTCATGCCGCTGGCCCAGCAATGTCATGCCGCCATCTTACCCATTGACAGCGAACACTCCGCTATTTTGCAGGCTATGCATGCCGGCTCGTCCGCGGAAATTGAAAAGATTATTATCACCTGTTCCGGCGGGCCATTTCGCAACGCCTCCGTCGAACAGCTCGCCCGGGTCACCCTGGCCGACGCCCTCGACCACCCTACCTGGAATATGGGCCCCAAAATCACTATCGACTCTGCCACCATGATGAATAAGGCATTGGAGATTATCGAAGCCCGCTGGCTGTTTGATATGTCACCCGATAAAATTGAGGTGCTCATTCACCCGGAATCGATTATCCATTCGCTGGTGGAATTTTGTGACGGCTCAGTCATTGCCCAGATGTCTCATCCGGACATGCGCCTGCCGATCCAGTATGCACTTACTTATCCAAGCCGTTTACCCAGTCCGGCTAAGCGGCTGAATCTGCAGGAGCTGGGTCAACTGCACTTCGCCCGACCGGATTTCGCACGATTTCCTGCTATTAAACTGGGATTTGAGGTCGCTCGACTGGGCGGTTCTGCCGGCGCGGTTTTTAACGCCGCCAATGAGGCTGCGGTCGCCGCCTTCATGACGGGAAAAATTAATTTCACCCAGATCACCGCTCTGGCCGAACACTGCCTCCGGAATCACCCATGGATTGAAAAACCCACCTTGCAGGAACTTCTGGATGCGGATCGCTGGGCCAGGCTGGAAGTACAAAACTTTATTACCAAACCTGACTGGTCGATTTTTTCTAACCACTTACCTTCGCCAGACATACCTCAAATACCACCTGAAGGCCCAAATATCATTACCGCTAACTTGTAACTCTTTTACAGGAAAAAAATGAATACCGAAAACCAGGAAAAAAAAAGAAAAAGTTTTATTATCCCGCTGTTGATCGCTTTGATTCTGCTGTATTTTGTCGTAACCAACTGGGACAAAATGTGGAATGTAATTTTAGTGTTATTGGGCTTTGGTGCGGTGGTCTTCGTCCATGAGCTGGGCCATTTTATCGCCGCCAAGTCGGTGGGTATTATGGTCGAAGCCTTTTCCATAGGTTTCGGACCATCACTTATCGCCTTCAAACGCGCTCCTTACGTCCTCCAGGTCAACATCCTTCCCAGTCTGCACCTGCCCCCCATTACCCTGCCCTGGTTTGGTGCCGCCGGTGGTGAAACGGAATATCGCATCAGCCTTATCCCCCTGGGTGGCTTCGTCAAGATGCTCGGTCAGGAGGACCTCGCCGCGGACAAACCTTCCGACAATCCCCGTTCCTTTGGCAACAAACCCATTTGGCAGCGGGCTATCGTCATTTCCGCCGGTGTTTTTATGAATGTTATTTGCGGAGCTGTGGTCTTTATGATTGTCTTTGCCCATGGCGTATATTTTCCCTCCGCCGTGGTGGGCTTTACCCTTCCCGGCGCCCCTGCCGCCCTCGCCGGCATCCGCGGCGGCGACGAAATTATCGCCATTGGTGACAAAAAAGATATCAACTTCATGGACCTTACCCTCGCTGCCGCTTTTGTCGGGGAAAACCAGGCGGTGCCTCTTACCGTTCGTCATCCCGACGGCTCCGTCCAGACTTACGATGTCGTACCGGCCAATCCCCAAACCCAGGCGGAAAAAGACCGCGGCATTAGAATCCTGGGTATCGCCCCTTCCAGCACCCTTACCATTGCCCATGTGAAACAGCCGGATGTGCTTACCGCTTTAGCCAAACTGGGCTTTCAGCCGGGCGATACAATCGTCGCGGTAAATGGCCGACCTATAACCCAATATTACCAGTTGCACGAAGTCATATATCCGCCCTTGGGCGCCTCCAGCCCACCATCTGTCACCTTAACCATCGCCCGCGCCCAGTCGGACGAAAAAACACCCCCTATTGATATAACCATTCCCATGATAATGACTTTAGGCGGCAGCAATCCCGGCCAGTTGCTCGGTATGGTGCCCCGACTGAAGGTCGGCCAGGTCAACCTGGAATCCGCCAAAGAAGCCGGCCTGGAAAAGGGTGACATCATTTTGCAAATCGGCTCCCTGATAAATCCCACCTTCCAGGAACTCCGGGAATTTTGTGCCAATAATGATAATCAAATCTCTAACTTGATTGTCGCCCGTAAGGTTGGAGACCATTTGGTGGAAAAACAGCTTCAGGTAACCCCTCAAATGCCCTCTATCTCTATCTGGCAGCAGATATTTCTCAAACCAGATATCAAACCCGTTATCGGCTTTATTACCGACCTGGACACCACCCATACTGTAGTCGCTGATGCGTCATCGAAAAATCCTTCTCTGCCCAGGGGCGCGGAAATTACCGCCATTGCCGATACAGCCGTCAGCGATTGGAGGGATATGTATGATATCCTCCTGCGCCATAAAGGCCAAGAGGTTAAAATTACCTATCGCCTCGACCCCTCCCAGCCGCTGCAAAGCACCACGGCCGCCGTCCCCGATAATAACGATTGGCTGGGATTCGTATGGCAGGGGGATTTCGACGATCTTTTCGACCTGCCCCTCATGCCCCTGGATAAACTGTATCAAGGCGCTAGCTGGTTAGCCAACCTCGAAATGGGCTTCGACCGCACTATCAGCTTCATCGCCATGACCTATCTCTCTATTCGCGGCATGATCCAGGGCACGGTCAGTATTAACGCCCTGAGCGGACCGATAGGTATCATGAAAATGAGCTATACGGTCGTGGAACAGCGAACCCCCACCTATTACTTTTACTTCATGGCCTTAATCAGCGTTTGTGTCGCGGTCTTCAATTTCCTGCCCTTACCCATCCTCGACGGCGGATTGATTGTTATCTTACTCATCGAAAAAATCAAAGGCTCGCCCATTCCCGTAAGAGTCCAGGAGATAGTAACTTATATCGGTCTAATCCTGATCGTGGGCTTTGCCCTGCTGGTAACCTACCACGACATTATCAAGATTATCTCCGGCCAATTGTAACCACCAGATGATTTAATTGGTATTATGTCGGGGTTTAAAAGCCAGACTTTGGGAGGTATAGGCGGTCATTGGATGGGTTAAAAGCGGGTATTATAGGGGCTATAGGCGGTTATTGGGAGTGGTAAAAGCTGGCATTTTTTGTGTAAAAAGTGGTATTTTCTGTGTAAAAAGTGGCAAATATTGGCTAAAAGGCGGCATTTTTTGGCGAAAAATGGTTAATTCCCGGCAAAAAATTGGTGTAAAAAAGCGAAAAAGTAATGTTTTGTGAGGTAGTTTTCGAGGAAAATAATATCCGGAGATTGAGCTATTTTTCATAAGATATTCTACTTTTCGGCCAAAGATTTCCGCGATCCCCAAGAGAAAGAAAAGCTAAAGAACACAGAGATTATTATCCACAGACGACCGCCGATGTCAGAGAACAGGTGAGCTCGTCTTCGCCAAGGGCTTCGACGAGGCAGGCAGGGGAACAGTTGAACAGGTGAAAGAAAAAACAAATAATAAAGATATATATCCACAGATTTTACAGATAAACGCAGATTAAAGAATATAGGGATATTATTTCGCTAACGAAACACGCCGACTATAGGGAAACATTTGACGCCAGGGCGGGAAAAAAGACGATTGATCACACAGAGCCACAAGGAACACACAGATAGAATTGCTCAGCAGGAGTTTTGCGGTAGGAGCTTTTTCCCGAAGCAAGCTTCGTCCAAAGCCTCTGCCTGGTCCGCGAAGGCCACGGGCCTTCTTTAATAAGCCGGGCAATCAAAATAACACCGACAAGAAAGTGTGATATAAAAAAGTGTGAAAAGTGGGAAAGGGAAGAAGTGGGAAAGAAAAAAAGTAAGAAAGTCGTCACCAATAGGATAAGTCGTACCTCGTAAAATGATAAACGTCCCCGGTTTCTCACCGGTTTCTCAAAATGGTAAACGTCCCCGGTTTCTCATCCCGGTTTCTCATCATATTTTTGGTTTCTCCAATATTGGTGACTGTCCCTAATATTATTAATATTTCCTTACCGACGCTGCGGTCGATGCTGCGCAGAATTTGTGATAGACTCTCGGCATTATCCCGCATAAAACGACTCGTTGTGCTGAATACTATATGAATTTGTCAAAGAGCAAATCGCATGCCGAACACTATTGCTTTCAACCCCTTTAATTCCTTTGTCATAGATGTGTTTAGTGGTCACGGAATTAGGTATCAGACGCTGCGGTCGCTGCCGTTATCGCTGCCCTCCAACTCTTCGATGTCCGCCTCGTCCTCCATCTCCCCCGCGGTTATCGCGGTAGTCTCCAGGAGACGATTGATCCTCTTCTTGACAAACGGCAGCATGGGCACATGAGGAATGCGGCGGAGCTCCCTGCGACCCGTCGAGTCATAAATTATCATATCGCCCGCCAGACACAGCAGCAATTCGAAGAAATCAGGGTAACTGGACCGCACCCGCTTGGCTCCACGGGCCAGTGAGTCGTCCATCCGCCCGAACTCATAGTGCTCAAACTCATTGTGGGTGATTCGCCATTTGGAGTTCAGCCGGGTCCATATCCACATTATCAGATACAACACCGCCAGCATAATACTGATGATGACGCCCAGACTGCGGGAGTACGACGGATTAAGGTCCACAAAGAAATGGTAGATATCGGAAAATATCCTGACGCTCTTGACATCCCGCAGCCAGACAATCATAAACCAGATTCCGCCAATCAGCACCAGCCAGAAAATAGTATAATTGCGGTTGAGGTCGAACCCCAGGGTCGTCAACACCACCAAAAGACCAATCCCCCAGATCCAGGCCAGCGTTTCCCCGTCCACCAGAGCGCGATAGTCCAGCCCCCACAGGATAAATCCCAGCACAATAATCGGCCAGCAGAACAGGAACTTGGGATAGGTGTAGAATACGATTTCATTGGCTCTCATTTCCCGCCGGTGCCGAATCTTCCTGGTTATCCACTTGGCCATGATTCATTCTCCGATTATGTTAAGTTGTCTTCCTTGTCGCGGGAGCTGCCTAGCTTTTCATGATATCTTTTCAACATCGACCTTGATAATTTTTCGCGCCTGTTTCCAGGAGTATTTTTCATCCAGTCCCCAGGCCCGGGCGGTACCGGCGATGATTGCCGCTTTTAATGAATCGGCAAAATTCTGTCTTCGAATATACTCGCCGATAAAGCCGGCTAATAGATAATCACCGCAGCCGACCGTGGAACCGGGATGGCCCCGCCTGGACGAGAATTTGCCTTGCCTGGGCGCTAACCTGCCCTGCCAGCAGCCCTGGCTATTTACAAGGATAGCCCCCTTTGGGCCCCGGCTGACCAACACATTTTCCACCCGGCTGAGCACCGATTGGGCGGCTTTTACCAGGCTGTGGGGATTGTCCTTGACGGGTTTGCCCAAAAGCTGGCCTAACTCAAGGACATTGGGTTTTATCAGCCAAATATTAGAAAGTTTGGTGATTTTCCTCAGGGGCTGGCCGGAGGTGTCGATAAGCAGCCGGGCGCCAGAGTCGAGGCAATCGTTAATTATATCCAGCACAATATCCAACAATTTCCCCGCCGGCAGGCTGCCAGAGAAGATACATATGGTGTTTTTGCCGACCAGTCGCTTAAGTGCCTGCTGGAGCTGATTTAATGACTGGGAATTGACCAGCTCATTAGGGCTGCGGAGGTGCATCTCCCGGCTATTAGCGGTATCGATAATATTGATGTTGTTGCGGGTCCGGCCGGGGGCCAAGGTATATTTAAAGGTTATATGTTTTTTAATACCAGCAAGTTGCGCCAACATTTCGCGGTAGTCAACCCCGCCCCACAGGCCGGCGGCGGTGCTGCCAATGCCCATCCAGGCGAGAGAGCGGGAGATATTGAGGGCTTTTCCGGCGGGGCGAGTGGTTGGGCGGGCGATTTCTTTATGCTGCCCCCAGGCGATGCCATCGACCCGGCAAAAGGTATCCCAGGCGGGTGAAATGCCTATCGTAACAATGCCTAACTTCCTGTTCATGCGTCGATTACCACTCAATAAAATCGGCTCAGAACTGATTTTATGAGATAAATTTCATAAAATTGTGCATAATTCATAACAAAGGCCCCATTATTACCGGCGGCGAGCCAAAAGTGCGCCGAATTTTTTGGGGATTTTCCGGCAATGATAGACATAACTCAATACAGCAAAGGAAGATATATAATTTTTAAAAATTCTGATTTTTTGTTTTAGGCAGTATCAAAAATGCGCTAGATTTTTCCCAGATTAACAGAGGTTGGAAATGAGGTAATAATTAACAATTAATAACGAATTCGAATGGATAACTTTTATTACCTGGGTCGATTTAAGCTAATGGAGTACAATATATTCAAACCATGTATAGAAACTTGATAACAACCTTGTGTTTAATCTTATTTTTAAGTTTTGTAACAAACACCGTCCAAGCGGAAGAAGGTCTTATCGGCTGGTGGCCGTTAGACCAGAGCATTTCCGGCATAACTGCGGATGTCAGCGGCAATGAAAGAAACGGAACTCTGGTCGGAGATTGCGAATTAGTAACCGACCCAGAAAGAGGGACCGTGCTCCGCATCAATAGCACCAGCAATAGCTGGGTAAATTGCGGCGGGGGCGGAACCACCGGCTGGGCCAATCAACTGACCGTCTCGGTCAGTGCCTGGGTAAAGATCAACCAGTTCGAATGCACCAAACAAATCATCGCTTCCAACGGGCTAAGCTATATGGTCAGCCGATACGGCGACAGCGACCATCTAAGATTCTGGACAGACGGCTTCGGCGATCACGACAACGAAGTCGAAGGAACAGCAAACATCCAGGACGGCAACTGGCACCACGTGGTCTTCACCTACGACCGCAGCACCGGGGCAAGATATTTATATGTTGATTGCGAAGTTGACGCCTGCGGCTCTTACGTAGTTGACCTGGCGGCTGACGTCAGCAAGTTTATAATCGGAGGCAGTGAAGGCTATACCGGCCGTTGCTGGAAAGGACTGATAGACGATGTCCGCCTGTACAACATCGCACTTACCAAACGCCAGATAAGAATCCTTTATGGCGGCCCGTTCGCGCTGAAACCGACCCCCGCCGATGAAACAGGCAATCTCCCCATAACGACAACCTTATCCTGGCAGCCCAACCAAAACGCCCGCCCGACCAACAGCCAGGATGTCTATTTCGGCACCGACTGGTATGACGTCAGAGACGGTATCGAAGACGTACACATCGGCGTACAGGACAGCAACAGTTTTGCTCCCGGTACCCTTAACGGCGGCACCACTTATTACTGGCGAGTGGACCAGATTGACGACGCTAACCAAATCCATAGCGGCTATATCTGGAGTTTTAGAACCGAAACCCAGGGCTATTACATGGACCTGTTCAAGGATTCCGGCATTCAAATAAACCGCTGTACCGAAATGCCCGCCGCCAATGTATTAGCCCTTTCTTTCGAGCGACTTTCGGTTTATAACTCATCCGACGACCAAGTGATCCAGGATTCAGTAGTCATCGGCAACGGCAACGACGAAAACGGCGTTTATCTCTACCCCGACGGGCAACCGAGGTTCCGCTGCATTTACATCGCCGGAGGCGCCTCCGGAGAACACGGAGAATCTTATGGCCCGGTGGGAAGACAGCGAATAAACCAGTATTTCGACAACGGCGGCTCCTACAGCGGTTCCTGCGCCGGAGCTTTTTTATGTTCGAAGGGTTGTGACGGCGAAATACGAGAATATTTTTTCCACCTGTGGCCGGCATATACCGCCAACCAAAAGGGAAAGTTCAAAATCGACTATGATATCCCAGCCGATTCACCACTGTTGAACTATTACGACTTTTCCGGCGGAGAAGGGGATCGCCATATCGATGATCTTCAGCATTGGAACGGCCCTTTCGTCAATTCCACAAATCCTGACTTCTGGACCGCCGACTCCGAGGCACTGGCAAGGTTCGATAGTACCGTAACCGATAAAATCTGCGCCGGACAGGTAAGTATATGGGCATGGAAGAAAAACGGTCGCTCGGGAAGACTCGTACCCATAGGCTCACACCCCGAACGAGTACCCACCGGAAAACAGCGAGACCTCATGGCCGGCGCTCTGCTTTACGCTATGGCAGGCAACGGACAGCCCCCCATTAAAGCCACCCTGCAAAAAGGAATCCTGCGAAAAATGAACGATAATCAAACCGCGGGCCATGAAAAAATCGGCGATAAACAATATCATCATTTTACAATCGCGATTCCACCGACCGACGCAAATGACATAATAATCTCGCTGTACAGCGATAGTGGTCACGACCTCAACTTATTCGCCAGATTTGACGATTTCGCCTTTCAAGGCGAAGAAGGCGTTATAGCGGCTACAAATGATTCCAATGCCCATGAGACCATCGAAATTAAGAATCCGCAAAGCGGGACCTGGTATATAGTCGTCAAAGGCGTCGAAACCGTTGAAAGAACACCGGTCTCATGGGGCTGGCAGTACTCCGGCAACAGCGACGTGCTCAACGGGGTGGCGTACGCGATAGGCGTTGACGTCAAGCCTCCGCACAAGGGAGATATAAACGGCGACGGCAAGGTCAATATAGTTGATCTGAATATGCTGACCGAAGAATGGCTTTCCGACCATAACCAGTTGATTCCCCGAGGAAATCTGCTGGGCCGATGGAATTTCGACAACTTCGACGCCAACGACTCCTCCGGCAACGAGCACCAGGGCAGCCTCGAAGGCAACGCCATAATCGTTAATGATCCACAACGCGGCGCGGTTCTTTGTCTGGACGGCGACGGCGACTATGTCGATCTCGGAAACAGCAACTGGACGAACCCCGGCAATAACATGACGGTAACGGCGTGGATTAAAGTAGATAAATTCGATGTATCTTATCAAACTATTATAGCCAAGGGCATAGCGTCCTACAGGCTGTCCAGAAGCAACGAGAGCAACTATCTGTCTGTTTATATGAATTACGCCAGCGGCAGCTACCAGGGCATCCAAGGAAATGATTTGCCGGTTAATGACGCCCAGTGGCACCTTGCCGCTATGACTTATGATGGCAATACTATGAAACTATATATTGATGGCCAGATCGAGGGCGCCAATACCCTGAACACACTATATACCACTTCCGCAAACCTGTGCATAGGCCGTAATGTCGATAATACGGCCCGAGACTGGCAAGGCTGGATAGACGACGTGCGCCTTTATGATTATCCCCTTGACCTCGATGATATCCAGCGGATTTATGCCGGCATGGAACCGCTGGATAAATATCAATGTAACGACCGACCCGCCAGCGACCTGAATGACGATTGCCTGGTCAATCTTGCCGATTTTGCCATCTTAGCATACGACTGGTTTAAGTAAATTGTCCGTAAACGACGAGAGTGAAAATTAAAAGGGGATAATTAACCGTGCCCGGCACATTTTGGGGTTCTACTCCTGGGTGATTATTGCCACATCTATCTTGTCCAATATCCCTTCTTTCTTCGCGCACTTAAACTATTGAGGTGTAGATTTACCGCATTGGGCGATTTGGTAAAAGGTTTGCTGGTCGTGACTGTGGGCGGTAATCTTACCATCGGATAATAACAACTCCACCAGTTTTACAGCCTCATTACGATGGATGCCCAGGCCGAGGGCTATGTCATCCATGGAACACGGCCGACGCTTTAAAAGGACGAGAACCGCTTCAGCCGGTACGGAAAACAACTGGTGGCGGCGAATGTCCTGATAATCAGCGATAACCTCCGCGCGGCTGCCCAGCAGGCGAGCGATACTACTTAACCGATCCGGCGAAACGGGGTGAACCGGGGCTGCGGTCGGACGAACGGCAGTATTTAATTGCACCTTGTCCGGACCGATAGCCTGAATGCAAGCTTGTAATTGCTCAATCTGCCGGTCCGCGGTGTTGATGCCCTCCAGCAGAAAAACCTCAAGCCAATATTTGCCGGTAAATTCCCGGCGGAACTTCACCAGCCCGTCCACCATATCGGGAAAAGTAATATCCGGATGCGGCTGGTTTATCCGCTGGAATACCCGGTCGTCAGCGGCGTCGAGCGATGGGGCGACCAGGTCCGCATTTTTTATGGCATCCCTGACCTCCGGCCGCCAAAGAAGCGAGCCGTTGGTAAGGACGGCGATGGGAATATCGGTAATCTTTTTGACGGCAGAGATTAACTGCCCAATTCCGCTATGCAGCGTAGGCTCACCGGAGCCGGAAAGGGTGATATAATCCGGCTGGCTATCAAGCTTATCCCGGAGCTGAGAAATTATTTTATCAATCGACACCCATTCTTTTATCTGGGTGGTTTTGTTGGTAGTGCGGCCCAACTGACAATACACGCAATCGTACGTGCAGGTTTTAAAGGGAACCAGGTCAACTCCCAGGGACCGGCCGAGCCGCCGCGACGGAACCGGACCAAAGATATATTCTCGGTTATGATTATTAAGCATAATAGTAACCTATTTCATTTTCCGCTTTACCTGTTTACATTTAAAAACAGATTTATAATCCGAAGGTCAATTTACGTAACTTAATTAACGGCTATAAATGAATTTCCATACCCGACGAGCATATAAAGGCCCGCTGGGGAAAAGCTTCCATAAAGGCCTTCGCGGCATTTTCCCCGGTACAATGGGCCAAGCCAATCCTTTGGACATCGTATTGGCGAAAGAAATCAATAGTTTGGCGAATACGAATATCATCAGCAGCGGCAAGATGCATCCCCCCTAAAACCGCGTAAATAGTCTTTCGACGGCGTAACCGGGCCACATAATATAAGGTATTAGCTACGCCGGCGTGGGCACAGCCGAGGATAATAATCAAACCCCTGGGCGACTCGATAAATACCGCCTGGTCGTCGGGAAAGGCATCTTGAGAGTGACAACTCTGATCGGTAAAAAAAGAACCGCCATCTTCTTCAAAATCAAACCGGCGGGGGATGGGACCCGTCGCGAAAAAACCGGGAAATACTTCGGTAGGTTTCTCCGTCCAGATGATTTTATCCGGGCCGGCGGCGCTCTTAACTATTTCTTTCACGGCAACCGACATGCCGATTTCCCGGACATTATGCTGCTTGCGGGAAAATCGCCGCATAAGGGCGTCAGGATGCGCATAAAGAAACGCGTGCGGCGCAACTTTAAGAACCGCTTCCAGTCCGCCAGTGTGGTCATAATGGCCGTGACTTATCACAATAGCGTCGGTGCGGGTTAAATCAACGCCGAGAAGCTTAGCGTTGCTTAAAAGCAAATCGCTTTGGCCAGTATCGAAAAGAATACATTTATCCTGATATTCCACCCAGACCGACAAGCCGTGCTCCGACGATAAATACTCGTGCAAAGCAAGGTTGTCAATTAAGACGGTTATGCGGATGCCGGCATTCACAATACTACTCCCCCACCACAACGTGGTGCGGATATCACCAACCCTAAGCGAGCGGGAGTCTAATGATCACAAAGGTTTTCACCGGCTGGCAGGGTTTTGTCAAGATAAGCGGCAACGAGATTCTCCGGACTATCGGCAGGAGCGCCAACAACGACCTCAATGTGGTTCTGGTCAAATAATTGCTTAGCTCGCTGACCCATGCCGCCGGCAATGATAACATTCACTCCCAGGCCGGCCAGCCAGCTCGGCAGCACACCCGGCTCGTGGGGCGGCGGGGTAAGGTCCTCACGGTGGGTTATCCGGGCGGTCTGCTGGTCCACGTCAACGACGGCAAACGTTTCACAATGGCCGAAATGCGGGCATAACCTACCTTCGGCGAGTGGAATGGCAAATTTCATGTTTTTCGGCTCCTTATTTTTATCTTCCTTTTGTTTATCTTCCTTTTTTTTATCTTCCTTTTTTTCCAGCGATTGAAACAGAGCAGTAAAAGCCGCGTCCAACGCCGCAGCAGCGGGACTTTGCGAGTAGTAATAAATAAACGGCTGACCCGAATCGGACGCTACCACCATGTCGGCATCGATGGGAATACTACCTAAAAAGGGAACGCTAAAATCCTGGGCCATCTGCCGGCCGCCGGCGCCGGAAAAGATATTGGTTTGCTGACGGCAGTGCGGGCAGATAAAGCCGCTCATGTTCTCCACAACTCCCAGAATCGGCAGTTGCAACTGCCGGCAAAAAGTAATACACTTCTTCACATCGGTTACCGCCAGTTGCTGCGGAGTGGTAACGACGACCGCACCATCGGCCTTGTCCAATAATTGCACTATCGATAAAGGCTCATCGCCGGTGCCCGGCGGGCAATCAACAATCAGCCAGTCCAGCGCACCCCAGTTGACATCGGCGACGAACTGCCGAATGACACTGTGCTTCATGGGCCCCCGCCAGATCAAAGCGGCACTGTCGTCCGGCAATAAAAATCCGATACTCATCACTTTTAAATCGCCGTGATATACAATCGGATCAATTTGATTTTTCATTACGTGAAGGTTACACTTTTCCAGGTTGAGCAACCTGGGAATGCTGGGACCATGAATGTCGATATCCAGCAGGCCCACCCGCTGACCCTGCAGCGACAGCCAGACCGCCAGGTTGGCGGCGATACTGCTTTTTCCGACCCCACCCTTGCCGGAAAGAACCAGGATTTTATGCCCGATATACTGTACGTTTCGATTAATCTGCTCCTGATCCGCTGATAATTGGCCAGGGGCATCATGCTTAATTTCACCTGTCGTTGATTCTTTGGTCATAAATCATTCCTTCTCATTAATTTTCCATTAAAAATATTGATGATATTCTGCCACAAAGACCTAATTTCCTGAACAACCGTACCGTCCGTATATTCCATGACACTGCAAGATTTAATCTGGGCCTGGGTGAAGGCTTTGTCATAGCGGATATTGCCAACGACTTTTAAACCCTGCCGGCGGGCGTCATCGGCAATTTCCTTCGCTATGACGGGGTTTATATCCGCTTTATTAATGCAGACGAGGGTGGGGATTTTGAAATTGGCCGTTAACTGGGCTGCCCGCTGCAAATCATGCTTTCCGGAAAGGGTCGGCTCCGTCACCACCAGCACCAGGTCCGCGGCGGTAATCGAGGCGATAACCGGACATCCAATTCCCGGCGAACCGTCCACAATAATCAAATCCCTGCCTTGCCGCCGGGCAATCTGTTTAGCCTGCCGGCGGATAAGGGTAACCAGTTTACCGCTGTTCTCCGCGGCGATGCCCAGCCGAGCGTGCACCATCGGGCCAAACCGCGTCGCAGAAATAAACCATTGTCCGTTTACGCAATCCTCAAATTTAACCGCGTCGGCAGGACATACCTCGCAGCAGACCTTGCACCCCTCGCAGGATATCGGATCGACCCGACAGGTTTTGGCTATCACGTCGTTGGCAGGTCCGTCGAAAGTGATAGCGTCGAACCGGCAATAATTTTCACATTTACGACAGCCGATGCATTTTTCAGGGATAATGGTCGCCTGCTTGCCGCCGACGAAATCGCCGGTCTGCCGGATGCTGGGCTGCAGGATAAGATATAAATCGGCGGCGTCAACGTCGCAGTCCGCCAGCACCGCGTTCGGGGCCAGAGCCGCGAACGCACCCACCAGGCTGGTCTTGCCCGTCCCACCCTTGCCGCTGATTACCACTAATTCCTTCATCAAAATCCCGGTCGTTGCTTACTTATTTATAAAATTTCAAATGTTACCGCGATGTCTAAAAAATTCCAACCACTTCCGCCTCATTTATAAAATGCCAATTTTCCCCGCCAGTTGCTCGAAATGCCGGCGATAATCCGGCAGAGCTTCGACAATCATTCTGCCCGCCGCGTACGCTTCGGCGATCCGCCGGTCGTCGGGCAGCTCCAGAACTATATCGATACCATCCTGTTTACAGTAATCATGAACCTGCTCGTCACCGATATCACAACGATTGATTACCACCGAAAAAGGGCGCTTTAATAAGCGTACCATCTCAACGGCGAGCTTGAGATCATTCAATCCAAAAGGCGTCGGCTCGGTCACCAGCAGCACATGGTCGGCCTGTTTTACCGTTTCCACCACCGGGCAGGATGTCCCGGGCGGGGCGTCGATGATGTTAATGCCGGCGGGGTCCGCCTTCTGCTTGACCTGCTTAATCAAGAACGGCGTACGAACCTCACCAATCGACAGCCTGCCCTGCACAAAAGCGATGTCACCACTGGTTCCCTGTTCCAGAAAACCGATCTGTCGTGGCGTTTCCGTAATCGCCTCCGCTGGACACACCAGCGAACAGCCGCCACATGAATGACACAACTGCTCAAAAATAAGCACGGTATCGGGCAGCGTCACTATCGCGCTGTACTGGCATAGCTGACTGCACTTTCCACAATAAGTGCATTTGTCCAAATCAACGCGGGGCACCGCCGCGGTTACCGCCTGTGAGTTCTGAATTCGCGGGTGTAAAAAAATATGCCCGTTGGGTTCCTCCACATCGCAGTCGATATAGCACACCTGCCCGCCGGCCCTGGCCAGGGTATCAGCCAGGTTTACCGCTATGGTCGTCTTTCCCGTTCCCCCCTTGCCGCTGGCCACTGCGATTATCATAACCCTTACGCCGGCTCCTTTCCCGCCAGAACCACCTGCTGACATGCACAGCGGGCTTTTTTAATCGAGAATCCCTTCCTCGCCAGATACGCTTCGACATCAACAAGGGTAAGTCTGCCCTCTTCATGCGTTTTACCGTCAAGCTGATGCAACTGCCGGATGATTTTAAAACCTTCCTCCGTAAAATCAGCCAGCACCAATTTTCCTGCGGGCCGCAGCAGCCGGGTCAGTTCGTCAGCCACCTTGCAAGGGTCACTGAGGTGATGGATGGTATTGACGGAAAAAATCACATCGAAGCTCTCGTCCGCAAAACTGGTCCGCTCGGCGTCCTCGATCTGGAATTTTACTGATTTTTCCAGACCGTAGTACGCCAGATTCAACTCGGCAAAGCGCAGCTCCTGCGGCGAAAGATCAAAGGCCACAAACGAATAACCCTGCTGAGCCAATGCCTGGGCAAAATGCCCCTTGCCGGTCCCCGCTTCCAGAATCCTGCCCGAAATCGGGATGGCCTGCTCCAGGATAAAATTTCGCTCCCGCTCGATGTCGTAGCCGTATTGTTTATAAAGGGTTAGTTTTTCCAGATACTTTTGGTGATTTTCCAGTACTTCCTTATGGTTCACGGTTTTTCCTTTCGCAGTTCTACGACCGGGGTAATTTTTCCTTCAACTCCTCGACCTCAGCGGCGCCTTTATCATAAAACTGCTGTTCCTGCGGAGCTAAATGATGAAGCAGTTTGAGGAACTCTCCGGCGTGCACCCGCTCCTCGTCGGCAATGTCCTTCAGCAACGCTATGGCTAATTGATTGTCAATTGACTCCGCAAGCTGCATGTATAACTGAACTGCCTCATATTCAGCCGAAACCATAAAGCGAATCGCCCTGATCAGCTCAGCGGCGGTAAGCTTGCGCTCTTCAGCCAAACCGCTAAATGGATTTCCAAATTCCGGCATAATATTGCCTCCCTAAAAATAGATTTTTATAAAACTCCCGACCGATTAATATTTACATACTATTAACCTCGAATTAGGCAAACCAATTCCCGCAAAAGCCAACAGCAATAAGTTTTAGTAAGGGCTTTTACCCTGCTGCTTTAGTCCTTGCCGCCCTTCTGACTTTCAAGCTCTTCGATGCGTTTCTTGATCCCGTCAAGAGCATCTTCGAGATATTCCGCCTGGTTTTTAAGGCCATCAAGCTCCTGCTGCACGTTTAAGGTCGGCGCAAATGGCGCACCACTATAAAGATTTGGATTAACAGCACCACCATAACCCGGCATACCGTAAGCTGCTCTTGCCCAGCCGGGAATGCCCGTGGCATAGAACCAGTTTCTCCGGCCGCGACCGCTGCCGCGACCGCCGAAACCTCTACCTCTGCCAAAATAACCGCCTGCCCCCATCGGATTCATATAACCCGGTACGGCAAAACCGGCACAAAAACCCGCGGCTCTGCCGGTCATGGGTCCCATTCCTAACGGACCTGTTCCATTTCCACCTGGCATAATAATCAACTCCTTCCATAAATAAAATTATTATTTTATTCCCTAATCAATCTGCCGCCGCATTGAGGACACTGCTTGAGATTGCATGGTTGCCCGACAGCATGAGGCTCTTTGTATCCGCAAGCCGGACAAACGCAGTAGCCGGCCATTTTACCTTTGCCCTGCCCCATACCCTGGCCCTGTCCCATACCCTGGCCCTGTCCCATACCCTGGCCCTGTCCCATACCCTGGCCACGGCCCATGCCCTGGCCACGACCCGTACCCTGGCCACGGCCCATACCCTGGCCTCGGCTTTGTCCTCTACCGCCACCGCCCCCACCACTGCCTGGTCCCGTTCCGTTACCTCTTGGCATAATATTCACCTCTTCTTTTTTCACTCTGCAAACCAGCAGTCTCTGCCCAGCTCCTGCCGGCGTAACCATTGTTTACCAGTGTCCCTGTACATTGGGCCCTGTTACTTCCTCTAATTTACCGGCTCGATAGGCCTCCAGTGCCTCCTGAACAGTAGTCATCGGGCAAAGGTAGTTCTTAATCTTCGCCGCTGCCAGCGCCCGAAAGGCGTTCGGCCCAATATTGCCGGTAATCACCACTTCCGCGCCCAATTGGGCGATATTCTGTGCGGTTTGGATACCCGCTCCCGAAGCAGCATTGAGATTAACCGTATTATCATGGGCCTCCGTCCGGCCGGTTTCACTATCCACTAAAATCAACCACTCGGCCCGTCCAAACCTGGGATCAACCTGACTGGACACATCCTGCCCCTGCGCTGTTATAACAATCTTCATCAAAATCTCCTTTCCTTATATCCGAGAATTTCCGGTCATCTGCCGCCCCGCCATCTTCGTCCACCTCGCCGGCCGAGGGCTATACCCGGCGGCGGCTGGGGAAAACCGGCCGCCGCGACAGGTCCTCCTTCAATGCAGATAGCTTTGCCTTCAGTCAAAGCCTCGGCGATTTTCCGGCGGGCACCGGCATAAATGCGGGTCACCGTCGGACGGGATATCCCCATCAACTCGGCAACTTTTTCCTGATCCAGACCCTGGTAATCCAACAAGCGAATGGTTTCGAACTCATCCAGCCCCAGAATCAACCATTCCAGCAGTCTGGCGGGAATTCCCGCCGGTTTATACACGACCGAGCCGGGCCAGCCGGACACAAATCGATTTTTACATGGTCTCGGCATATAATAATTATACCCTAATTATGAACATAAGTTCATAATTATTTTCGGCAAAAAACTATAATTTAATCACAAACAACTGTAAATCACCCGTAACATATTTTATTATAATCAGTTATATTATTATATAATGGGTAATAAATTATATGCTTTTTTTGAATTTTTAATCATCGCTGGTACGCAACCTCGTTGTTTTTCTTGCCGCCGTTTCGCTATCAATAATTAAAAAAGGCCCCGGCGAAATTAATCACCGGGGCCTTTATTGGTCATTACTCAGATCTTATGGTAATCAACTCAGGGTGTAGGATCAATGTTGGTAAGCCATAGTTCTGCTATCTTCATCAGATCATACAGGTCAATATAGCAGTCCGGCTGGCCATCAGGACCGGAGATGTCAGATTCCATGTATGGCGTACCCGGCATGCCGCAGTACTTCTCGTTGTCAGTGATATTGACGGTGACATTGCTGGGAGTAATCGAGTTGTAGAGACCGCCGGCGAAACTGCCGGAAATCGTAGCTGGATGCGTATCGCCAATCTCACTTTCAAAGTCTTCGTCATTCACCGCCGTGACCGTTACCGTCTGGGCATTCATCCAATCAGTGGAAGTAAACGTCAAAGCCGTAGGATTGACCGTTATTTCTGTGGTGTCATAACTGAGCGACAGAACCGCGTCGCCGCCATACGGAGCACCGGTGAGCACCACTGTATAGTCATCCGTAGTAGTTCCAGTCTCACTGACCGCCAACGTCGTAGGATTAATAGTCACGCCACGGTTGTCGTTATCCGCCACGAAGACCGGCAGATCCACGTTAGTATAGCCACTCGCTGAGTGGGTAATATACACGGCATTGGGATCCAAATCATTGTTTGCGTCATCCACCGCCGTGACTGTCACCGTTTGCGCCACATACCAGTTGGCCGTGGTGAATGTCAGGCTCGGTTTGTCAACCGAAACATTGGGATCGGGAGAAACCGTTACCGTTACATTACCGGCAGGCACCTTGGTCAGGACCACACTATACTTGTCAGTGGTGGTACCTTGCTCCTTCACATAGGTGGACGGTACAGGGTCTTCACCCGGCAGTCGCGCTGACAAGGTCTCCATGATGCCGATCTCATCGGTGTCCATAACCTCCAGCATGAAATGCTGCATGGACAAGCCGGTCCAGGTATTTTTGCTGGTGGTATCGCCGGGTTCGCCTGGATTGTAATAGCCACTGCACCAGAAGCCCAGGGTGATGGTATGGTTCGGATCGGCATTACTCAGGATCGGAATATATCTGACGCTGTCATGCCAATCGTCTGTCAAATTGCTAGCCCCGTGCTCAGGTTGATTGGTCTCCAACAGACACAGGTTGTTGTTGGGATCAATAGTGCCGGGGTCACCGCACCGCGTGCCGTCGAGCAGTAAGACCACCTCGTGGACATAGTCGGACGTGACACCCAAACCCTCGGCTAAGCCAAACCGCGAGGTTACTTTTACCATCTTATTGGCTTCGGTAACCTTGAACTTGCCCTGCCAGCCGGCCGCGTATGCAGGCTGATGCTGATCACCAGTATTTTCATTATATCCGCCCCAGAGGGTGATGCCGGCACTGCCGCTGCCATCACCGATATTACTTAAATAAACACCTTCGGTAACGAGTGATTGGTCGGTGCCGAGGATATCTTCCACATAGTAACCGTCAAAGATATCGGCGTCTTCTATCGTGGTGTTGGCATCGTCGAAGCCACCGCCGCTAGCCAGGAACTTGATATCCGAATGATCAATGAAGCCGTCGAAGGTGGTCTCGTCATTGGTGGCGCGTAATTCCGCCAATTGCGTGGTGTACCAGTCAGCCGTGGTAAAGGTCAATGAAGATACCCCATAAGCCTCACCGTCATCGGAGCTGATGGTAACCGTTACCGTGCCGGTCGGCACCGCGCCCAGCTTCACCGCGTAAAACTCGTTAGGCTCCCAATTACTATGTGCATAACCCTTACCCGTCCAGCCAAAATTGGCGCCCGGGCCACCTTCCCACAATTCAAAGGGATCCGTCGGGTTTACCTTCTCAATAACCACACTGAAGAAATCATTGTCGCCAATGTAAACCACCACATTCCAGTCGGTCTGCACTCCGAAGTTGTAATTGGGGTCGTCGCCGCTGCTCATATAATGCTGGATCGTACGAGTGTGGTCACCTTCCGAAACAGCGTCATCAATCACAGTTACGGTAATCACCTTGCTGTTGGGATCGCTGCCTGAGCCGTTGCCCAAAACGATCGAATTGGGATTGACAGTTATCTGATTGGCGTCATAAATCATGGTCACGCCCACGGTATCGGAACCGTCCGGCAGCTTCCGCAGACTAACGGTGTAGCTATCGGAAAAAGGCCCGGCAGAGCCGCCTTCCCAGACATCGGTGGAACCATCGCTCTCCACAACATTCATGCTCATAAACGGAGTTTTTGCGATGCTGCCCGCGGCATATAATGACGTGATCTGCTCCGCGGTTAACGCCGCGTCGAATATTCCCACATCATCAATCAGACCATCGTGAGAATAATCCGAGCTACTGCCTGTACCACCTGGAGTATAATCACTGTTGGCATAGATACCAATGCTGGCCGCCAGGTTGAGGTTGGCTCTGTCACCCAATGACTGATCAGCCGCAGTTTTGGTCAACGAAGTGGAGTACTGACTATTGATGTAAATCGTCGCCTCTCCGGTATCTGAGCTATACGTCGTGACGATATGATACCAGGTATCCCAGGCGGGATTGTCTTCGTCATCCACGCCCAGGTGAATTTTGTCGTCGGTAGTACCGGGTCTGACGGACATAGTACTCATAGAATCAGCTGCTCGACCAAGTCTCCAGCCCATTCGTTGAGCACCGGTATTAAAGTTACTTTGCGTACACCACGTGTCGTTGGCCCTGCTTTTGGTCACCATCGCAGCGAACGCGCCCTGATCACCGACACTCATCACGGAGTTAAATTTATACCAGGCTGCCACAGTAATCCCAGCGGTAAAATCAAAGAAGGACTCATCCGGGAGGATCACGCCTTGATAAATCCGTGTGCTGCCAACGCCGGCAGTATCATAGCTGGCAAAGGCATTGAGTTTGATCGCCTGGCCGCTGACACTCTTGGCACCCGTGACAAAGGCCGGGGTGGCGGTAGTGCTGCCAGCGCTCCAGTACACACCGTTCTTGCCGTTGCCGGAATAGTCATTAGCATCCCCGTCAAAGGGATAATAAGCCACCAACTTCGCCTGCGCCGCGCCGGTAAAGCCCAGGCACATGGCAAAAACCAAAATCAACCATAGAAACTTCTTAATCATAGCCCTACTCCTGTAAATTTTCATTTAAATATTTATCCAGTTAAACACCTGTTTACCCTTAAATTTCCGGCCAAGTTCCGCCGAGGTTGGGATCACAATCGTCGTCCGTCGGATCAATGCAGATCAGCCAGTCATTCGCCATCTTCGCCAAATCATACAAATCAATGTAGCAGTCCCAGGTACCATCCGGCCCGGAAATATCCGCGACACTTCGCATTGCGGTCGTATTCGGATCGCCGCAATATGGCTCATCATCCGTAATATCAACCGTGACATCCGCGACCTCAACCGCGTCGTAACCACCGCCGGTACAACTGCCTTCGATTACCGTGGTATGCGTCTGTCCCATGTAGCTTTCCAAGACTTCATCGTCCACCGCGGTTACCGTTACGGTCTGCGGCAGATACCAGTTTCCGGTGGTAAAGGTCAGTCCCGTGGGGCTGAGCGTTACCTGATCAGAGTCATAGGTCAGATTCAACGTCACACTCGCCGACGGCACACCACCCAGACTTACGGTATAACTGTCTGAAGTAGAAAACGTCTCCGCTACCTCGGTCGAATCGCCAGATTCCGCAACAATTACGGTCTTTTGCTCATCGTCCTGAATCGCGACGACCACATCCCGCAGTTTGTCCGTGTCATGGCCCCAGTTATAGTCGGCCCCGTTGGGATCCGAACAGGAGACCGTATGGGCAATCGTGGAATAATGGGGTCCTTCCACATCGCTGTCATTGACCGCGGTAACCGTAATCAACGCCTGCCAGGAACTGGCCTCGGTTATTATCGCGGAAGTCGGGTCCACTGTAATCTGATCGGAATCGTAGCCCAGGGTAACGGTGATATTGGGATCGCCGGCGGACCTTTTATACATCTTGATGGTATAACTGTCCGTCTCCGGAGCAAGTAATCCACCTTCGCAGACGTTCGTGCTGCCTTCACTTTCACTGATACCAGCCAGTGCGCCGGATATAAATGCGCTAACGCTGGTCTCGTAAATAAACTGCACATTGGCGTCGGTCAAAACGGTGTCGAAAATCGCCACATCATCGATCAGACCATCATGAGAATCGGAATAGCTGTCATCAGTACCCCAAGGGGTATAATCACTCTTGGCATAGATGCCAATGGCGGCCGCCGCCTGGATGTTGTTTCGGTCTCCTATTGATTTATCACCCTGGATCGAGGTAGCGGTATTAGTCGGGTCTGGCTCACCATTGAAATAAACCTTCATCACCCCGGTATCGGAGCTATACGTCGTCACCACATGATACCACACATTCCAGGTGGGATTATCATATTCATCCACGCACAGGTGAATGGTGTCATCGGTAGTACCGGGTCTAACGGTAGTAATACTGGTAGCACCGGCGGTGTGACCGATCCTCCACATCATCCGCTGGGCGCCGGTATTCCAGTTAGTTTGCATACTCCACTGATCGCTGGCCCGGCTCTTGGTTACCAACGCGGCAAACCAGCCCTCGCCGAATCCGCCGCCGGGATAGACGCCCATCCTGGAGCTAAATTTAACCCAGCACGAAATACTTATACCACCGGGTAGATCAAAATAGGTTTCATCCGGCAGGATAACGCCTTGCTCAATCCGCGTGCCGATGGGAATACCGTCGGTATCATAGCTGTCAAAGGGTTGGAGGGAGATTGCCTGCCCGAGTTTGCCGGAGGTGAAGGACGGGGTAGCAGTGCTACTACCGCCGCTCCAGTACACGCCGTTCTTGCCGTAGCCGGAATAGTCATTAATATCCCCGTCAAAGGGATAATAAGCTACCAATCCTGCCCGTGCCGCGCCGGTAAAGCCCAGGCACAAGACAAAAACCAAAATCAACCATAGAAACTTCTTAATCATAGCCCTACTCCTGTAAATTTCACCTGAATGTTTTCTTCCAAGCCGATAATCACAGGTGAATACAATTATCGTCTTTCCTTTTCCTCAGATAACATAATATTTATCCTGCTTGCCTGATGCTTACGCCTACTCCGATAACCGTCGCCGACAGGCTTGCGACCAGGGTATGGATTCTCCGCCCTTTGTACCCTCCTTTCATAGTTAACCCGAGATATGTAACTGCCCCACTTAAAGTTCCCAACTCCTTTGTTCAGCTAAACCTCATGATGCCATACTTATCTAATATACTCTATTAGCTATATGCTATTATATCGTTATTAATTTCGTCTCATATTAGCGTAAACTTCTAATACATGCAAGCATATAATCGTAATTGCCTTACCACTAAAGGGTTATAAACTTTTTCTTAGACAGCCTTTGTCTTATAATTGACATAACCAACATTTTGATTATAAGAGTTTTCACTCCGAAGAAGTCAAGTAAAATTATTCCATTAACATCAAACACAAGATAATTTTTTGATAATAATTGCGGTTAGATCATCCTTTTGTTTGCTTTCAGAGAATTTTTCCACCGCGGTTTTGATAGCCGCAAGAATTTGACCGGCGGTTCGCTGCTGATTTAGGCGGATTACCTCTATAGCTCTTTCCACACCGAACAATTCGCCGTCCTCCCGCGACCATTCATAGAAACCATCCGTTAATAGTGCGAATATGTCACCATCACCAAAGGAAATTACTTGCGGTTCCAGATCTCCCAAATCATCTATGATACCAATCGGGATGGCGCCCGCGCCCAGGATATCTACCTTGTTATTCCGGGCATGCAGCCAAACCAAGGGGCCTTGTCCGGCGCTGCAATAATGAAGCTGACCTTTTTTATTGTGTAATATTCCCGTAAAGGCGGTTACGAAACGGTTATCCGGCAGATCCTCTTTTGTGAGGTAATTTACCCGCTGCACGACCCGCTCAATATTTTTTTCCACACTGCTCAAGGCCCGCAGCATCGCCCGGGTCGCGCAGGAGATAAGGGCCGGTCCGATACCGTGACCGCTGACATCGCCCAGGGTAATCAGCAGGCGCTCGTGGTCGAGGGGCAGAAAATCACAAAAATCGCCCCCGGTAGCGTCACAGGGCCGGTTCCAGCAGGCGATATCAAAGCCCTCCCAATGCGGAGCCTGACGGGGCAGTAATTTTTCCTGAATTTCCTGGGCGATCCGCAGCGAATCCTCCAGACGTTTTTTCTCCAGGTACTCTTCCAACAGATGGGCCCGCTGCAGGGCGACGCCCGCCTGGGCGGATAGCGCCTCGGCTAACGATATATCGTCTTCATGGAAAGTGCCTTCTCTTTTATTTAAAACCTGCAATACCCCGACTAATTGTCCCTCATAATCGGTTAAAGGGCAGGATAAAATACTGCGGGTATGATAGCCGGTCTGCTCATCCACTTTCCGATTAAATCTTTCATCCGCATAAGCGTCGGGCACATTTATGACCTTGAGAGTGACCGCCGCCGCCCCGGCCAGGCCGGCGTCGGCCGGGATTCGCAGTCCCTTGGCGCCTTCCGCTATCCGACTGTATAACTCATGGTGCTCTTTATCGTAGAGAAATAATGTCGCGCGTTCCGCGTTCAGTAATTCCATGGAATAGCGAACGACCATGTTCAGCAGATCATCGAGCTGGCAGGTGGAGCCTAAGGCCCGCGACATCTCCAGCAGGGCCTGGGTACGATTATCTTGATAATCAGTTTTTTTTCGCTTGGTCATAATCCGCTCATCAAATGAAGTGCTTCTGCCTAAATTCTTACTTGCAGACCGATGTATGTCAATAGTATTTTTCAGAACCAACGGCAGAATTCGGACAAATTCATAATGCTCACTTTTGTATCAACCAGAATACAAATCCCACCGCAGCACCACCCAAATGCGCCAGGGCAGAAACATCACTAAAACCACCCATCTGCAGATAGGCAATAAAAAACTGCATCAGTATCCAGAAAAATAACATAATTGAAGCCGGCAGACGGACCCATCGGAAGTAGAAGCCGAATCGAAACAAAATACCAATATGTGCCCTGGGGAATTTCAGAGCGTAGTAGGTAATGACTCCGGAGATACCTCCGCTTGCTCCTATGCAGGGAATGCCAGAGGCGGGGTCTGCCATAATATGAAGAATATCTCCTGCCATACAAGCACCGAAAATCAGCCACGCATAACGCCACTTTCCCAAAACGTCTTCTACGTTATCGCCAAAGACCAGGAGGAAATAAAGATTACCAATCAAGTGAAAAACTCCCCCATGCAGGAAAAATGAACTGATAAACGTCAGACCATAGTGCCGGGCATACTCCGCCGGTATTAATCCCCAATTTCTAACAGTTTCTTCAAGATTGAAAAAGGCGGCAATGCTTACTATGGCAATAACGGCAGACAGAATCCAGGTAAGTAAGGGTTTATACCGGAGTTGGGTGTTATTATATTCGACAGGTAATCCAAAAAATGCCGGTATGAGTTCCCACCAATCCTCCGGCGCGCTGCTGCCGATTTTTTCCATCTCCTGGGTTTGTTTTAAAATCTCCAGTTTCGCCAGAGCGAGGCTTTTCCTGGCTGGGGACGATAGATTATTTGAGGGCAACTCATTAAATGGAATTTTGGGAAGGTTCTCAAATTCGTCAGCATCAAACCAAACTAAATGGCACACCGGGCATACATCTATATATTCTGTTTTTTCTGAATTATTAAACAGCACTTCTTTCATTAAACAATTACAAGCGGGACATTTTCTTTTATAAGGGTAAACTCCGGATTTTGCTTGTTGCCATAGTCTGTTTACGACAGGCGGTGATAATACATTTCGAACGACTTCGAAAGTTACGGCTCTTCCGGAGCATGATGAGCATGACCAGAAATCCCCGTATCTATTCCCTGTTTTCCTGAGATATTTCTTACAGTTGGGACACGTGAACATTGCGGTTATCCCTAGCGAAACGCTTTACTGTTTCTTCGTTTTCGCCTGGTCGGCGGTTGCCTGCACGGCTTTTTCCACTTCCTGGGGATCGCCGAGATAATAGCTTTTAATTCGTCTGACATCCTTATCCAGCTCGTAAACCAGAGGGATGCCGGTGGGGATATTTAATTTGACAATTTCCTCATCGGAAATCTGGTCCAGGTATTTCACCAGGGCCCTGAGACTATTGCCGTGGGCACAAATAAGCACCTTCTTGCCCGATATGACGGTCGGGGCAATCGTCTGATGCCAATAGGGTAAAAATCTCCCGACGGTATCCTTTAAACTCTCGGTCAGGGGCAAATCCTTTTTATCCAAATCCTGATAGCGACTGTCGCCGCCGGGATAACGCGGGTCGGTTTCCGTCAGTGCCGGCGGCGGGACATCGTAGCTCCTGCGCCAAAGCAGAACTTGTTCTTGCCCATATTGCTCGGCGGTTTGCGCTTTATTCAGGCCCTGCAGGGCGCCATAGTGTCTTTCATTCAATCGCCAGGAGCAGTAATACGGCAGCCAGAGGCGGTCTATCTTGTCCAGGGTGATCCAGAGGGTCCGGATCGCCCTTTTTAATACGGAGGTAAAGGCGACATCGAATACCAAACCTTCCTGCCGCAGTCTTTCGCCGGCGGCCTGGACCTCTTCTATTCCCCGGGATGACAGATCGACATCCGTCCAGCCGGTAAAGCGGTTTTCTTTATTCCAGAGACTTTCACCATGTCGCAGGAGCACCAGTAAGAACATAACGGCTGTTCCTCCTGTTAATGGATTAACCATTATTTGGGTAAAGACAGCACTGGCAATTTTTGGCGGCCCGGCTGATTAACACCAAATTATTATTTGGGTTTATCGGTAGGGATATTTTTTGCCATGACGCCAAAGGCAAAAACTGAAGCGCCGGGAAAAGCTACGGAAGAATCGGTATTACCCAAAACGATGCCGTCATACAGGGAGACGATATTTTCCATGAGCTTGCCGAAGGTATTATAGATTTTCCCCAGGAGCTGGCCTTGTTTGACCATATCGCCCGGTTTGACCAAAAATCTGATAATTCCACTGGAGGAGCAAAGCGGTTTCTGGGAATAGGCAAGGATATGAGAGCTAAACTCCTCGGGAACGGGATAACGAAAAGGCTCGGCGTCAGGCTCAATCATTCCCAGATGAGCCAGGATATTGCAAACGGATTTAATGCCAAATTCGATATTTTTTTCGCTGATTATGTGTGATTCACCCAATTCCAGACTCAGGGCGGGTATGTCGTGCAGCAGTAAGCTGTTGGAAAGGGTCTTTTTGAATCCGTCGGTGTCATAGATCGCCCAAAATCCCGTCTTTTTACAAAAAATCTTGGTCTTTTCATAGGCTTCCTGATGTGCGGGACCGGGATCGGGATCAAGTAATGTATAAGGGATGGATTTTCTCCAGTCATTATGGAGGTCCAAAACTAACGTGGGATTGGTGGCTTTGATAGTGCTGAATGTCTGATCGGCGATCCGCTCCGCCAGTGACCCGTCTTTATTGCCGGGAAAGAAACGATTAAGGTCTTCCTCGCTGAAGATAATATTGCGCGAAGCTGCCTCAAAACCAATAGGGTTCATCAGGGGGAAGGCAAAAAGGTTGCCCTTTAATAAGGGATTTTTTCCGATTTTCTTGAAAATGTCATGGATAACGACGCTGCCTCCCACCTCATCGCCATGAACACAGGCGGTCAGCCAGACGACAGGACCGGGGTTGATGCTTTGTGCCGACATCAACGGCAAGCGTCGCTGCGACAAATCGGACCCGGTCAGAATCTTCAAAAATGAATATCTGATGGTCTGGGGTTTGCCGTGATTTTTTTTACTATTAACACTCATCTGTCGGTTATAAGTTCGTTAAATGGTCGTTTTTCACCAATACTCTCCATGAGAAACCAAGGCCCGGCTCGACGGCTCGATTGAACTTGCCGCAACCGGTCGCTTCATCCTGGCCGAATGCCGCACCAGAAAAAGGTAAGAAAATACCCGAGAATTTAGTATAACCTGACTCCATCAATCTGTCAAGTCGAAGGGGAGGACCATCTTGTTTTACCGGCCGGCCGGGGATATAATATGTTTTTGAGAATCAGCCGCATGGGCAATAATCGTCTTATGTGAATATTGATTTTTATAAACCATAGACATTTTTAATGAGTTTGATTATGCGCCGCTCAGCCAAGACTTCCGCCGCCAATAATACGTTAACCAACAGTCAGTTGCGCCAGATGATAAAAGCGAAATCAGGGATTAAGGATTTACGCATCATTTCTCCTGCCGACGTGATAACCGCTGCCTGGGTACGCTTGAAATGTCAATTCGGCTGCAGCGGCTACGGCGAATGCCTGGTGTGTCCGCCTTACACCCCCACGCCCCAGCAAATGCGGCAGATTCTCGACGATTATCGCCGGGCGATTCTGATTCATTTTTCCGCCGCGGTTAATGTCATAGCTATTATTGCCCAGCTCGAAAGAGCCATTTTTTTACGCGGCGCCTGGAAGGTTTTCGCCCTGGGTTCGGGTCCTTGTTATTTTTGCCGTTCCTGCCCCGTGGAATCCCGCCGATGCAAGTATCCCCAGCGGGCCAGACCCGCAATGGAAGCCTGTGGCATTGACGTTTTCACAACGGCCAGAAAAGCCGGTTTCACCCTTGAGGTGCTCCGAACCACCGCGCAGTGTCCGAATTATTATGGCCTTATCCTGGTGGATTAAAACGCTATCATCTAACATTTGTTTGGGTAAAACAGTTCATTAATTTTTTTATCGCAGCTAAAAATTTATAGGAGTGTCGCTCATGAAGGTTAAAATTCTAGTGGTGTATTATTCTTTGTTTGGCCACACCTACAAAATGGCCCAGGCGGTGGTTGACGGGATTAAATCAATTGCGGGTGGCGAGGCGGTGCTCCGCCGGGCGGATGATTTTGATGTGGTGAAGAAATTCATTAACGGCGATAAGACCGCTCGTGATGTCCTTAACCAGCAAAAAGATATTCCCGTCTGCACCCCCGATGACTTTCGCGCAGCGGACGGCTTTATCTTCGGCAGTCCTACCCGGTTCGGCAATATGTGCGCCCAGATGAAGCAGATTTTTGATTCCTGCTCTCCGCTATGGCAGGAAGGTGTTTTTGAGGGCAAACCCGCCGGCGTTTTTACCTCCACCGGTTCCACCCACGGCGGACAGGAAACTACCCTGTTAACCATGATGGTGCCGATTTTACATCTGGGGATGATTATCGTCGGCGTGCCATATTCCACTGCGGGTATGCTCCATGCTGAAGCGCGCGGTGGTACGCCCTACGGGCCATCTACCATCGCCGGCTCCAAAGGTGAGCTTTACCCCGTCGCTCAGGACCTGGACATCGCGCGATTTCTGGGCCGACGCGTAGCCCAGATAGCTGAAAAATTGCAGGTAAAAAAAACCGCCTAGAATTAGATTAGCCCAAAAAAATCATTTTTTTCACTTTAGCGGGTTTTTTAAGATTAATATTTTTTATAAAAATAATATTTATTTGTTGCATATTTTAATTTTTATGCTCTAATTACGCCGATTAAAAATGAGGGTATATTCCTGCATCTCTCAAGAATATGCCCCCCATAAGTTCAGAATGAGAGATATTTTTGGATGGCCTTATAAAGGCCCAGGAGATTTGTCAGTGAGTACAGGTACAGTAAAATGGTTTAACGCAAGCAAAGGTTACGGATTTATCACTCCGGATGACGGCGGCAAGGATTTATTTGTGCATCATTCGGAAATCAAGGCCAAAGGCTACGCCTCGCTCGATGAAGGCCAAAAGGTCGAGTTCGAGATCGGTGAGGGCAAAAAGGGTCCCTGTGCGACCAATGTTAATCCCCTCTAGCCGTGCTGCTTGAGAACCGAAAGGCTCCGCTGTTTTGCGGGGCCTTTTTTATTGCCTTTTTCCCGCACCAAAAGAATATAACTTTTCAAGGCTAAGCTGATCGATTAAAATCAGGGAAGATAAACCCAAAATTTAGCTGAGGCGGATAATATCGGGCAAGCCGGAGGTTAATCGTGAAGCAGCTTAAATGTGTCACTTTTTATCATTTTTTGTTCATGCTGTTTATCCCCCTGCCGGCGAGCTGGGCGAAAATAACTGTTAAAGACGACCAGCCGGCATCCGGGGTGATAATTGTTGAGGGTGTTAATTGGCTCGGTCAATTCAGCCTAAAAGAGGGGGCGCTTTTAATGGTTTCCAAATTGGACGCGGGCAAGGAAGAAACGATAAAAATTGTCCCTTTTTTCTCGGAGCAGATTAAAGCGGACAGTATCATAAACTGCCAGGCGGTCCAGGAAACCGAGGAAAACGTAAAAATAACCGCAACCTTCACCGCCGGCGACAGGCTTATTCAGGGCGAATTTATTTTTGACCAAAGCGGCTCTGTCCAGATAAACCCGCGGGAAAATATGACCGGGATACTGGCTTATGCCCCCATAGCTTACGGGGTCATTCCCTGCCGATACCTCAACAGCGATATCTATGATCCGAAAATATTTTCTTCGTGCGATACCATATCTCTGCCTGCGGAGAATATTTTTATGGGCCTGTTAAAAGGGGAAAACACCATTCTGATCTGCGCCTGGCCGCGGGAGGGACAGAAAATAAGCCTATTGCTGGATAAAGGCTCCGCCGCAGCCGGCCTTTTTCCGGCGGTGCGGATTAGCCTGGACGGCAAAAGCATCTACCTCGGCAGGCTCGCCGCACCCGGTATCTGGCACGAGGAACATTTGGACAACCGTTTTTTCGAAAAAGACGTTACCATCGACTGGAAAATCCCCTTCGCGGCCCGCTGGCAGACCCAACTGCTGCTGGGCGGCGAATTTTCGATGACCTTTCCCTTCCTGGGCAAGGGCAATAAAAATACCTGGCCCATCTACGGTGAATATACCTATCCGGTCACTTATAACCAGGACCGAGCCGTATTTCATCTGAGCAAAAAGATTCCCCCCTGCGGCAGGGTTTTGATTTATGCCCTGGAAGGTAACTTAAATACTCCGGTGACATTTGCCCGGCGGTATCTGGCTGACACCATCGACGTCTTTAAGGAGCACCCGCGGCTGCCCGACCGGCCCTTTGACGAAGTAGGCGTAAACTGGTGTATCGGCCGACGATTTTTGTGCGATGTCTTCAGCCGCAGTCGGCCTGGTATTCAAATACGCCAGCGCCGGTTTTTTCACCAGGTGATGGACGACTTTAGTCGCACCTTTCTGGTAATAAAAAATCGGCTGGAAGAATATGAAAATTTCATCCGGCAAATGGAAGCTCAGCTAGCATCATGGAAGGAAAAAGAATCCGGCAAACCCGCCTTCCAGGCCTTTTTCGAGGATATGACCAATAATCTGGAGGAGTTGAAAACTGAATACCATGCGGTAATCGAGGATAAAACCCCGCAGGAACTGTACCAGCATGATATGGTAGAGGTAGTGCAGCGGCTGGAATCGCTTTTTGACGACGACAACCTGCAGTTGCCCTGCCCGGAGGTAGCCGATATTCTATTTTCGATTAAGCTATGGGAGCGGGGCCATCACGGCGGGGCCACTACCTTCGGATCATATCTCGTCAAATGGTATCAGCAGACAGGCCAGGATTACGCTGACAACCAGGACCTCGTCGATTATGTCCGGGACATCAGAAAAGCCCTTCGCGCGGTAAAGCTCGGCTGCTGGAAATACGAAATCGTGTATTACAACATCCTGCCTTACCAGAAAAACTAAACCACATATTATTTAGCTATCAGCTCGAACGGTTATTGCGTCTCCACCGTAACCATCTTTTCTTTGCCCTGGCTCCTGGGGAAATCAACCGTTATATCGCGTCCGTTTATTTCAACCTGGTGCCTGCCGTAAAAGACCGGCGCCCGGCACAGGCCGTTCTCGTCGGTTTTTCCCTCGAATCGCGTCCACCACTCTTCGAATACCAGATGGCGGTACATCTTCGCCATCGCCGTAGGCGTCCAGTCCAGTTTGTAAAGGGCGTGTTTCGGCTGCCAATGGGCTCCTTCCCAAAAGCCGAAGAAGACGATCCCCGTCACCTGCGGCTTACCGAAGCACACCCGGAAAAATTCCTCCATCAGCCGGGCCTTATATTCTTCGCTGTTGGTATTGTAATCGGGAATATACTCGGTGCTCTTGATGGGCAGATGGAACTGGGACAGCACATCCAGTCCGTGGCGGATCTTGCCCAGGTTGACGTCATTTCCCCAGGCATGTGACTGTACGCCGATACCCCCCACCGGATAGCCTTTAACCAGAAAATCGCGGATCTGCTCCACGTAGGCTTCCAGACAGTCGCCCGTCAGGATGTAGTAATCATTGAGAAATAGCGCCGCGTCGGGATTGGCTTCTTTGGCCCAGCGGAACATATCCCCGACAATCTCGTCGCCTAACTGCTCACGATACCATCGGCAGCTTACCATTTCGTTGTTCAGGTCCCATTCCTCGATTCGGCCTTTGTAGCGGTTCATAACGTCGCGTATCCGCTGATGGATTTGCCAGCGTAACTGGTCTTTATCCAGTTTTTTCAGCCAGTCTTGTATCAGACTCTTTGCCCCCCAGGTCACGCAGTGGCCCCGCATCGAGATATCGTTTTTCTGGCACCACCATGCCACCCGGTCCGCCGCGGTGTAATAGATATTGCCCGGCTCCTTCCATTCGGTATTGTGCCATTTCATTGCGTTGCGGTGTACCGCGTGGTTGAAATTTTCCTTGACCATCTGGAGGTACTTTTCCCGATGGGCATTAACAAACTCAATCTGGCTGGGATCCTTATAATACTCAAAATCCAGCGGCCAATCTCTTTTGTCCTGGTAATCTTCCGGCACGCTCCACATGACGGCATCCAGTGCCGAGCCGAAGAGAAAATCGTGCTTGAGTTGATTCACCGTGACGGCAGCGTTGGGCTGAGCCTTGATAACCAGCGTTCCCATGCGGTATTTTCGAATACCTTCCTGGGCTTCGTCCAGAATCACCTTATCCATATAATCATGCGACTTATAGTAAAGCTGGCGGACTGCCGCCAGGTCATCATTGGTTTTCACCTTTTTTGCCCGTTCCTGCGCCTGACGGTCATAATCGGGTACTGCCTGCCCTGCCAGGTAGGCCGTTGTCCGTCCCGCCGCCGCCGCGTAGCGCTGGGCCAGCACCGTCAGGTCACCCGTCGGCCAATCCTGGTCCCAGATACGGGCGTCTCTTTCCATTTGCATCTGGTGGCAGGCGGCCGGGCTGGGGAAATCCCGCTCTATCAGTTGCCACATTTTTTTCTGATCTGCCCGCGACTGTGCCTTATCAGCGGATTTCGCATCTTCAGCCAGCTTCTGCCGGGTGGCTAAAACCGTATCCTGCCAGGTATCTTTTTTGACGTAAAATGAAGGATCAGCCGCCCATAAGGAATTTGTTATTCCTGATATTATCCCCGCTAACAGCAAAATTTTTGCCAGACTTTTTTCGGTATTAACTTGCGTAATCATAAAGTACCATTATAGTTGTCGCCCGGACGTCTCACAAGCACTATTATCCAAAGTACAATTTTGCCCCTGCCTGTCAGCAAATAATTCCGCCCTGAAATTCCTGTTGCAAATGAGCAAAAAATCATCATAATATGAAAAATTACCATTAGAGTCGTAATAAGCTTCGCTGAGATAAGCACTTGATTATGAGGGGATTACCCGTTAGCGGTAAGGAGAATTTTGATGCAGTTACATCCCGTTGATATCGCCATTATCGTCGGCTATATAGTGGCCATGATATTGATTGGCGTAATCCTCTCGAAGCGGGCCGCCAAAAATCTGGATTCCTATTTTCTCGGGGGAAAAATTATCCCCTGGTACTATCTCGGCGTAGCCAACGCCTCCGGCATGTTTGACATTACCGGCACGATGTGGCTGGTAACTCTGATGTTCATCTACGGTTTAAAAAGCGCCTGGATCCCCTGGCTTTGGCCAATGTTCAACCAGGTCTTTTTGATGATTTACCTGGCCGCCTGGCTCAGACGCTCCAACGTCATGACCGGCGCCGAGTGGATTAAAACCCGCTTCGGCAGGGGGATGGGCTCCGAGCTTTCCCACATCAGTGTGGTTATCTACGCTCTCATCAGTGTAGTTGGTTTTCTGGCCTACGATTTTCAGGGTATCGGCAAATTCGCGAAGGTCTTTCTGCCCTGGGACGTCTCGCCCCACGTTTACGCCATTGCCTTCATGGGCGTCACCACCGTTTACACCATTTTGGGCGGCATGTTCAGCGTCGTGATTACCGACCTCATCCAGTTTACCCTGATGACCATCACTTCCGTATTTATCGCCGTGATCGCTATCACCCGGACCAGCCCCGAGGCCATCGCCGCCGTCGTGCCGCACGGTTGGAAGGAGCTCTTTTTCGGCTGGAAACTCAATCTGGACTGGTCTAACCTGATCGCCGAGGTTAACAACAAGATCGCCGCCGACGGTTATTCCTTGTTTACCATATTCTTTTTTATGATTCTCTTTAAAGGTTTCCTCGTCAGCATGGCCGGCCCTGCACCCAACTATGACATGCAGAAGATTCTCTCCACCCGCAGCCCCAAAGAGGCCTCCAAGATGAGCTTTTCGGTAAACTTAGCCCTGTTTTTCCCCCGTTATCTCATGATTGCCGGTATTGGCGTGCTCGGCCTCGTCTTTTACAGCTCCCAACTCAACGCTATGGGCGCCAACGTCGATTTTGAACAGATTTTGCCCTTCGTTTTAAATAACTTTATTCCGGTGGGCGTGATGGGAATTGTCGTCGCCGGGCTTTTGGCCGCCTTTATGAGCACCTTCAGTTGCACCGTCAACTGCGGCGCTTCCTACGTCGTTAATGACATTTACAAACGCTACATTAACTCCAGCGCCTCGGACAAAAAATACGTCGCCATGAGTTACATCTGCACCATCCTGGTGGTTATCGCCGGTATCGCCTTCGGTTTTAAGGCGCAGTCGATTGATACGGTTACCAAATGGATCGTCGCCGCCCTCTGGGGTGGGTACATGGCCCCTAATGTCTTGAAATGGTATTGGTGGCGGCTCAACGGTTTCGGCTATTTCCTGGGTATGGTTACCGGCATTGCCTGTGCCATGATCCTGCCCGTAGCCTTACCGAAACTGTCCGCCCTGAACGGTTTTCCCATCATTTTGGTTGTCAGCACTGCCGCCTCGATCATCACCAGTTTGATGACCCCGCCGGAAAGTGATGAAACCCTCAAGAACTTTTACATCCGCGTTCGCCCCTGGGGTTTCTGGAAACCCGTTTACGAAAAAGTCATCCGGGATAATCCCCATTTCGAACGCAATATGAATTTCTACCGCGACATGACAAACGTCTGCGTCGGTATTATCTGGCAGTTAATGCTCATGGTTGTGCCCATTTACCTGGTCATCCGGGAATTCCGGGCCATGTGGGTCGCTGCCGCTGTCCTGGTTATTACTTCGATTATCCTGAAGTATAACTGGTACGACAAACTCGAGGAATACAAAAAAATCGACACCCCTGAGCCGGCCCGCGCCGAATCCGCCGGCTTATAGCTAACCACAATATTTAATTCGGAAGGAAACTTTTTAACATGGATAAAAAAGTCTTTGAAAAGAGACTCGCCCACCTCTTCCAGGAGCACCACCAACTTATCGAACGCAAAAACCGCAAGCTGGAAGAGGGCAGCGGCGTCTGCGATCGCTATGAATATCCCGTCCTGACAGCGGCTCATACCCCACTTTTCTGGCGCTACGACCTCAATTACCAGACCAATCCCCACCTTATGGAAAGAATGGGCGTCAATAGCGTCTTTAACGCCGGGGCCATCGAGTGGGAAGGTAAATTTTGTCTTGCCGCCCGCGTTGAGGGCGCCGACCGGAAATCCTTTTTCGCCATCGCCGAAAGTCCCACGGGTATTGACAACTTTAAATTCTGGGATTATCCCATCCTGCTGCCGGAAACCGACAATCCCGACACCAACGTTTACGACATGCGGCTGGTCCGCCACGCGGACGGCTGGATTTACGGTATCTTCTGCACCGAGCGCCCCGACCCTCACGCCCCCAAGGGCAGCATCTCCGCCGCTATCGCCCAGTGCGGCCTTGTCCGCACTAAGGACCTTCGCTCCTGGCAGCGGCTTGCCGACATCAAGACCCCTTCCTCGCAGCAGCGTAACGCCGTTCTTCACCCGGAATTCGTAAACAGCCGGTATGCTTTTTACACTCGTCCCCAGGAGCAGTTTATGGAATCCGCCGGCGACGGCATCGGCTTTGGCCTGGTCGATGACATCGAGCACCCCGTTATCGAAAAGGAGATCATCCTGGACAGCCGGCAGTATCACACCATCACTGAAATCAAGAACGGTCTGGGCCCTGCCCCCATCAAGACCGACCAGGGCTGGCTGCACCTGGCCCATGGCGTGCGGAACACCGCCGCCGGCATGCGCTATGTTCTGTATGCCTTTTTAGCCCAGCTCGACGAACCGCAAAAGGTCATTCACAAGCCCGCCGGCTACCTGCTCGCACCCGAAGGACCCGAACGCATCGGCGACGTCTCCAACGTCCTCTTCGGCAACGGCTGGATCCCCCGTGATAACGGCGACCTCTTCATCTATTACGCCTCCTCCGACACCCGCTTACACGTCGCCACCACCACCGTGGAGAAATTGCTCGATTACGTCATCAACACCCCGGAGGATCCGCTGCGTACCCACGCCTGCGTCCAGCAAAGGATTCAGTTGATTGAAAAGAATATGCCCATCCTGAAATCGCTTAAGACCAAAACTTGACCATCAGCTATTCCGCCGGTTCTGCCTTGCCCGCCATTCCGGTCTGGCTGCTTCTCATTTCCCGGTAGTTTTTGCTTCCGCTACGAAGCCGTCGTCTCTTTCATCCACTCTTTCCCGCGCCAGTCGTTTGAACAACCGGGCCATATCCCGGATTCCCCCCCCGATCAGCCAGAAGGTCAGCGGCACGCTCGCGAAGAACATGATAAATATCCAGTACTTCCAGAAACTCAGCCACCTTAGCGGTGATATCCGGTCTTCGTATATCACGTTATACGCCATCGTCACGACAACCGCTCCCGTCAGCCCGATCGCCACCACCCACATAATCTGATAGAAATGCTGGAAAAACCAGTTGCCCGTCCCCTTCATCTTCAGCGCCACCTCGACGTTCACCCCGCCCTTGCGATGCAGCAGCTCATCCAGATCGAACAGCCGGAACTTCGCCGTCGTCAGCCAGGAAACCAGCACATACACCACGATACTGGTCAAGCTCGACAGCAGCGCTATTTCCACTCCCGACAGCGGAAACTTTTCCGCGTAACTCCGCAAAAACTCCACCTTGGTCCATATCTGTTGTAAGAAAATCGCGGCGATCGGCAGTGTCGTTCCGGTAATCATCGCCGCCCACGCCCCGGCGCTGTTGCCTCGTCGCCAGTACAATCCCCCCAGAATCGTCACCCCCGCCCCGCTGGTAAAAATGGCGAATGTCAGGAACATAAACATCACCAGATATTCCGTCTCCCGATAAAAGATCCCAAACAGGAAAATCAAAATAGCGATCCCGATTACCGCCCAACGCAGCAGCCAGATATGCTGTTTGGTCCCCAGTGGCCTTTTCCGCAGCGGCATTACCACGTCCTGAATGAACACCCCGCCCCACGCCAGGAGATACGCGTCCTGGGTACTGATAAACGCCGCCAGCATCCCCGCCACCAGCAGCCCCGTCAAGCCCGCCGGCATCAGTTTCGCCAGGAATACCGGCGCCACCATCTGCTTATATATCTGGGGATTGGATATATTCGCCAGTGACTCCCTAATAACTGCCGCCTTATCCTCGAAGATCGGCAGATTCATATAGGCAAAACACGCTACTCCCGTGAAACACAATAGTCCCACACCCACCGTCGTCCGCAAATACGCCCACAGCACCATTATCTTCGCTTCTCGCGGGTCGATCGCCGACTGACCGCATATAGTATTAGGCGCCCACACTATCCGGTTGTAAAACAGCGAAAACGCCAGCGTAATATAAAAAATAAGGTTGAAATCCCCGCTTAAATTCGTCGGATTCACCAGCTCGTTCATATTTGGCTGGGCCAGGTACGCCGCTTCCACTTTCGACCAGCTCACCGCCCGATATACCACCACTCCCACCACCAGGTACATAATCATCATAATCGCCGTCTGCAGGAAATTGGTTATCACGATTGACACCTGCCCACCCACAAAACAGAACAATACCGCGATAATGCTGATTAAGGCCGTGATGATATGTACTGTCGGGATCGACATCCCCAGCACCGCCACGTGCTCCGGCAAGCCGCAAAAATATACCAGAAACCGCCCGCTGACGATCGGGAAGATCCCCATATTGATCACCCCCGACAGAAAACAGATAAACCCGCTGAATATTCGCAGCTTCCTGCTATATCGCTTTTCGATCAGCTCGTTCAGCGTCATGATTTTGGTTTCCCGCAGCCGATATACTCCCCACCCCGTCACCGCCAGTATCATGCCGAACGATACCGTCAAGATGATGTTCCACCAGTAGGCCGGTCCCGCCCCGTACGTCGTCTGCATCCACGCCACGATTGTCATCAGCCCTGTCGCCTGCCCGGTATCCGCTACGATGCCCAGGTAACGGCCCACTCCCCTGCCCGCCACCAGCCAGTCCGCCACGCTTTTCATGTACCGACGCGAAAACACTCCCACCCCGATAATGAGCACAAAGAACACTGCCACTACTATCCAGTCAATATTTGTCATATCTCATACTCCGACCGGTTTCGCCTTCGCTCATAATATTTCTTCTGATAATAACCCATTCTGCCGCACCATGCAATAAATTAGCCCCTTGTGAAAAAACTCTTTCATCGGTATGATGGTATTTACTGATGACTGGTAAAACTAGCCGATATTATTCCTTTACCGTTTATCTCGCCCTGGCCGCTATCACCCTGACGGTGTACTGGCCGGTGCGGCACTTTGAATTTAACGCTTACGACGACCAGCAATACGTTACCGAAAATCCCCATGTTTTAACCGGATTAACCGAACAGAATATCGTCTGGGCCTTCACCAAATCTCACGCCAGCAACTGGCATCCTTTGACCTGGCTCAGTCACATGCTGGACTGTCAGCTTTTCGGCCCCGCCGCCGGCCGGCATCATCTGGTCAACGTCTTCTTTCATCTGCTAAATACCTTATTATTGTTGTGGGTCTTGCGACTGATGACCGGCTCACTCTGGCGTAGTGCCTTTGTCGCCGCCCTCTTTGCCTTGCATCCCTTGCGCGTCGAGTCGGTCGCCTGGGTCGCCGAGCGTAAGGACCTCCTCAGTGCCCTGCTGGCGATTTTCACCCTCGCTGCCTATTACTTCTATGTAAAATCTTCCTCTCGTGCCTGGTATATAACCGCCCTGCTCTTTTTTGCCCTGGGCCTGATGGCCAAACCGATGCTGGTCACCTTGCCGTTCGTTCTGCTGCTGCTGGATTACTGGCCTTACGACCGTTTTTCCTTTACCCCCAATTCCGCCCTTGCCGACCCGCCGAACAACTCATCTGCCCAGCTTCACCTCCGCAAACAGTCCCCCAGCTTTCTTTTGCGGGAGAAAATCCCCTTCTTTGTTTTGTCCGCTCTTTCCTGCCTTATAACCTGGCACGCCCAGCATACCAGCGGCGCGGTAACCAGTTTCCATACTTTTTCCTTATACTCTCGTCTGGCCAACGCCCTGGTCAGCTACCTGAAATACCTGGAGAAGATATTCTGGCCCCAGCGTTTGGCCTTATTATATCCTCATCTTGGCGATAGTTTACCCCTTTGGTATGCCGCCGCCTCTGCTTTGCTTTTAGTGATGATTTCCCTGGCGGTTTTCAGCCGGGCACGCTCCTGCAAATACCTGCTCGTCGGCTGGCTGTGGTTTTTGGGCATGTTGGTCCCTGTGATTGGCCTGGTCCAGGTCGGCATGCAGGCCCTGGCCGACCGTTACACCTATCTACCGGCTACTGGCATCTTTATTATCGTCGCCTGGGGTGCCGCCGACCTGCTCGGTCGCTGGCCTTTCCGCAAGATTGTCCTGGCTGCCGCCGCCGTTATTGTCCTTACCGCTTTGACCCTTGTTACTCGGGCCCAGGTCCCCTACTGGCGGGACAATTTGGCTTTGTTCAGTCGGTCTTTGCAGGTCACCGAGAACAATTACCTTATGCACGTTAATTACGGTAAAACCCTCGAAGACATGGGCCGAACCAACGAGGCGATTTATCAATATAACCTGGCTTTGAAGATCGAGCCTGATTGCTTCCTGGCCCATCTGAATCTGGCCAACGCCCTTACTACCAAGGGTAATTTTTCTGAGGCCATTTATCATCATCAGCAGGCCTTGAGAATCCACCCTGACGATCCCACCGTCCTTTACAATTTGGCCGTCACCTATCAGCAGCAGGGAAATCATGACGAAGCGATTAAATATTATCAAAGGTCCATCAGTATCCATTCGATCCCCCAGGCTTATAACAACCTGGCTTTAGCCTACCAGGACAAACAAATGTTCCAGGAAGCCATCGACAACTTTAACCGGGCCTTGCGTCTCAATCCCCGCTATCCTGACGCCTACAACAATTTGGCCAACGTCTTATTGCTTCTGGGCGATTATGACGGTGCGATTCGCAACTATCAAAAATCCCTTGTGATCGACCCTTCCAACACTGGCACCCAGGAGAACCTGCGTCAGGCTTTGGAGTTGCAGGCCAAATCCGCCCCCGGCTTACATCATTAAGCCCCCCCTAAAAATGTCGTTGCCAGGCCGATAGGCCGCGGCAATCTCCTTTCGCTTTGAACGTTGAACTTTAAACCTTGAACGATTTTTCGTTGAACCTTGAACTTTGAACTTTGAACATTTGATTTCTCTCTCGCGCAGCGCCGCCTTCCCACCTTCTTACTTTCCCACTTTCTTACTTTCCCACCTTCTCACTTTCTCACCTTCCCACCTTCTCACTTTCTTACCTTCCCACTTTCTTACCCTCCCACCTTCTTACTATAATCACGGCTAATGCCGCGCCAGAAAAAAGTACGAAAGTACCCCTTGACATCTCACCCCATTTTCGTACCATCATACTTGCTTATATGCAATTGCTCGTGCTTCGTAGCACACTACACAAAGTAGCATAAGCCGTTTATTTTATGGTACATAGGCGAAAAATGAGACTTTCAGGCAAAGAAGCAGCGTTTTATATGGATATGAAACTAAAGTTCCGCATCTTCTGCGGATCAATCTAATTGTTGTTCGCGTGATACACATGAGGCATTTGCAATTCAGAAGGCAAGTCTAATGATTACGACAACAGTTTCTCAGCCTGAATCCCAACTCGGAACCGAATTCACGGCATTGCTTGCATCAGATCGTCCTTATACGCGAATTATTTTTGTCTCGGCTTTCACTGCATTGAGGACCATATTGCGATTGCGCGAAGGTATGCTTGCTGCGACAGACGCTGGGGCAGCCGTTCGTTTGACCGTGGGAATCGATCTTGGCGGAACAAGTCGAGAGGTATTGGAAGAACTATCGCGATGGAATTGTGAGGTGTTTATATATCACAACCCAATACCGCGTGCTACTTTTCACCCTAAAATCTACCTATTTGAGCGCGAATCGGATTCCACACTGTTCTTGGGATCGAATAATCTCACAGACGGCGGACTTTATACGAATTACGAGGCGGCCACCCGCTATGTTTTCAATTTCCCCGCTGATACCGATGAATATAAACGATTGCTGCGACCAATACGTCCATTTCTCGATCCCGCGGGGCCAACTGTGTGTCGTCTTAATGAACCGCTGATCGAAGTCTTGTCAGCTCGCGGGATTCTGACAACCGAGATTGCGGCACGTCGAAGCCGTCGCGATAGGTTCGGACAGCCTCCGCCGGATGGATCAGTCCCGCCACCGAACCCTTTTTCACCGGTATCAGTACCGCTTCCTCCCTTGTTGCCGAGAGATATGCGAGATGCTTTTTCGCCGGAATATCCTATCGAAACGCCACAAAACGAGGCGGTGGCACCAATCGGGTTACTACGCCCAGAGGGCGTCTTGGTGTGGAGAAAGGTGTTGCCACGAACAGATGCTCTTCAGGTCCGTCCAGGAAGTCACCACGTTGGCGGCGTTCGACTGACTCAGGCAAAATTCGAGAATCCCCCAGGCCATAGAATCGACCAAACGACTTATTTCCGTGTTCTTTTCGATGACTACGATTGGGAGCCGGAGCACGGCGGCCATGCCGATCAAGAGCACACTTTTGTTCCAATGAGAATCATTATCCGCGGACATGACCACGGTATTCGGAATTTCGAGATCAGCCACAAACCATCAGGAGAAGCTGGTCAGGATAACTATACGACAATCCTTCGATGGGGACGTAATTTTAATAACGTAATCGAGCAAGCGAATCTAACGAATACCGTCTTTTCTTTGTATGAGACACCATATTCCGACGCTTCTTTTTTCATTGAGATCACAAACGCATGAGAAAGTACTACACACTCCAAGGTTCCAATGAAATCCTTCTGTTTTTACAGAGGTTAAATAAATGAATTTTATCGCATTAGAGTCGAGCCAAAAACTTCGCGGAGGATTTTACACCGATCCCATCATTGCTTCGTTCCTTGCAAGATGGATCAAGATAAGCAATCCAACGTCTATTTTAGAGCCGAGTTGTGGAGACGGGATTTTTCTACAGATGATTGAGCAACAGGGAATTCCCAGTTTGAAGCAAGTAACTGCGTTTGAAATTGAACACGATGAGGCCGAGAAGGCGCGAAAGCGCACGCACTTACCTGTTCGGTTACATGATCGCGATTTCCTGCAATGGTTTCTCTTCAAGGCACAAGATGAAGATAGATTCGACGCTGTCATTGGGAATCCCCCTTTTATTCGATATCAATATCTTCCTGAAGAGCAACAACTTCTTGCGGAGAAGATATTCGCACAACTTGGACTTCCTTTCACAAAACACACAAACGCATGGGTGCCTTTCGTGCTTGCCTCAATCAGACTTCTCAATCCTGGCGGTCGAATCGCAATGGTCATCCCGTCAGAAATATTTCATATACCACATGCGGCTTCTCTAAGGAGGTACCTTGCGACACAATGTTCGCGAATTCTCTTGTTCGACCCACAAGAAATATGGTTTGACGATACCCTTCAAGGAACCGTGCTTCTTCTTGGCGAGAAGAAGCGGAAGATTTCTGACAAGAGTAAAGGAGTTGGCGTAATTTCCATTTCGGATCGACAGGACCTTTCTGAAAATCCTGAGCGGCAGTTTCAGCGTGCGTCATACGCCAATGGTGTGACTATAGAAGGTAAATGGATGCCGATCTTCTTGACTTCGCACGAGCGTGAATTGCTCGTGCAATTGCGCGCTTCCACCAATGTCAAATGTTTCTCGGAGGTTGCATCAGTAGATGTCGGAATTGTAACCGGTGCCAATAAATTCTTTTTAGTGCCCGATAGAACTATTGAAGAGTTCGCCTTGAAGAAATGGGCACACCCAATGTTTGGTCGTAGTGATCATGTGGAAGGCTTGGTTTTCACGACTGAGGATCATCAAGCAAACAAATCAGAAGGTCTGCCATCAAATTTTCTCTGGTTTAAGGAAGAAAATATTGAAGATCTGCCTTCTAATGCAAGGCGCTATCTTGATGTTGGGCTTAGTCAACAGCTACAGAAGCGCTTTAAGTGTCGGACAAGAAGATGCTGGTACAAGGTACCATCTGTTTACTCAGCACCGATTGCCATGTTGAAACGAGCGCACAACTATCCACGCCTCGTTCTGAATAGGGCAGACGTCTATACGACTGACACAGCTTATCGAATTCAGCCAATTAACATTAAGCCATCTGCTTTGGTGCTCGGATTTGTGAATAGCCTAACATGCCTTACGGCCGAGTTGGAAGGCCGTCATTATGGAGGCGGTGTTCTCGAACTCGTGCCTTCAGAAATCGAGCGACTTCTTGTTCCAAAGATTGATGTTTCCGTAGCTGATCTAAATTCGGCAGACCGCCGATTCAGAAAGATGAAAGATGATTTAGCATTCCTGCACGAGCAGGACTCTCATATTCTAGGAAAAATGGGTTTGACCAAGAACGAGCAGATCATATTGTACAATGCTTGGCTAAGATTGCGGGATCGACGACATCGGAAACCTTCTGCTGAAAAGGTATTGAATAAAGATTAAGGAAATAGGAATTCATAAAAGGGCAGAATAGACCGGCCAACAAGGCGATACACCTGATCGCTATTCCGCTGCGTTCCAGAAATCTGGGGACACCATATCGGAAATAAGTAATGTCGATTATTTGGAGCTTTTATATTATTATAATTGTAATAGGATAGGTAGTATCAAGAATTTTTCGCACAATTGTTTAGGATAATCTTTCATCTGGTCTTGGGTCCCAGGTTATGCCCCCCTTGAAGGTAATATTAGGGACAGTAAACTATTTACGAACCCTGATCTTCAACCTGAAATTTAAAATCACGTTAATCATGTCAATATATTTTATTCTTATGGATTGGCGTTCATTGGCGTCCATTCGCGGTTAAATTCTGCCAATCCTGCCTGCCGCGTCGAAGCCCCTTGGCGAAGACGGGCTCACCTGCTCTCCGCCGCCGGCGGCCCTGTGTCTCCGTGTGATGTATTTTTATTCTTATTGATTTGCGTTATTCGTAGTTAAAATAGGCAAATCCTGTTGTCTAAAACTCTTACTTCTTCCTTGGCTGAAACTAACCCAAAAAAACCTTTCATAACCCGGAAAAAACACGAGAATTTCGTTAAAATCACCCGTAAAACCCGACTTTTTTCACTAAAATCACCCGGTTTGCGCCATAAATTCACAGAAATTGACCGATTTTTGCCGTTTTTGCGCAAAAAATCACCGACTTTTTCCCCTTTTTGCCCGCCGATTTCCCGCCGTGAATCCTCGCTGATGCGTATAAAACCCCGCTTCCCTCGCCTGGTTACTTTCTTGCAATATCAGATTTTTCCTGCCATAATACTGAGCTAATTGCAAAAACTGAAAACTCGCGCTATGCTTGACATTGTTTGTAAATATCAATTTTGGAGATAGTTAGATGTTTCAACCGGTGGAATCATCCTGTGATAATATCGCCCTGGAGCACAAAATCCTCCGGTGGTGGCACGATACCCACGCCTTTGAAAAGCTCCGCCAGAAGAACCGCGGCAAACCGCACTGGTCTTTCCTCGACGGCCCCATCACCGCCAACAACCCTATGGGTGTGCACCACGCCTGGGGCAGAACCCTGAAAGACTGCTACCAGCGGTATAACGCTATGTTAGGCCGCGATTTGCGGTGGCAGAACGGCTTTGACTGTCAGGGCTTATGGGTCGAGGTCGAGGTGGAGAAGGAGATGGGCTACCAGACCAAGGCGGACATCGAAAAGGCGGGGCTGGAGGAATTTATCAATCGCTGCAAGGCGCGGGTAGCGAAATATTCCCAGGTCCAGACCGAGCAGTCTATCCGCCTGGGCTACTGGATGGACTGGAACGACAGCTACTATACCCTTAGTGACGTAAACAATTACACCATCTGGAGTTTCCTGAAGAAGTGTCACCAGCGTGGGTTAATCTACAAAGGCCTGGACGCGATGCCCTGGTGTCCCCGCTGTGAGACCGGCATCTCCGAGCAGGAAAGACGCGAAGGTTATAAAAATGTCGAGGATGTCGCGGTTTATGTGCGGTTTCCTCTGCGGGATCGGCCGGGCGAGTACCTGCTGGTGTGGACGACGACGCCGTGGACGCTCTCGGCTAACGCGGCGGCGGCGGTTAATCCGGAATTAACCTATGCCAAGGTGCGGCAAAATAATGAGATATATTACCTGGCGGAGTCGCTGGTCGGCATCATGAAGGAAAAAGGACCCTTCACCGTCGAAGGGACACTGCCCGGCAGCCAGATGATCGGCTGGGAATACCAGGGGCCGTTCGATGATCTGGAGATTGTCCGGCAAAGTTTCGCCGAGGCTAATTATACCCATCGGGTTATCGGCTGGCCGGAAGTCTCGGCCAGCGAGGGAGTTGGCATCGTGCATATCGCGCCGGGCTGCGGCAAGGAAGACTTCGACCTGGGCAAAGAGCATAAACTGCCCGTCCTCATGCCCATCGACGAAACGGGAGTCTATACGCCGGGCTATGGTTTCCTCACCGGGCAAAACGCGGCGGAGGTAGCGGAGCAAGTGCTGCAAAATCTCCGCGAGAAGGGTTTCTATTACAAAAAAGAGACGTATCGTCATGATTACCCGCACTGCTGGCGGTGCGGGACGCCGCTGTTGTTCCGGGCGGTGGATGAATGGTATATCAGCATGTCGTGGCGGAGCGAGATCATGGAGATCGTCAACCAGATCCGGTGGATACCCGAATGGGGCAGGGATCTGGAGCTGAACTGGCTGGAAAATATGCACGACTGGATGATCAGCAAAAAGCGATTCTGGGGGCTGGCCCTGCCGATCTTCTCGTGCGAGTGCGGGTGGTTCGATGTCATCGGCAGCCAGGAGGAACTAAAAGAGCGGGCTGTCGAAGGCTGGGATAAGTTCGACGGCCACTCGCCGCATCGGCCGTGGATCGACGCGGTCCGCATCAAATGCGAAAAATGCGGCAAGGCAGCAGGACGCATCCAGGACGTGGGCAATCCCTGGCTGGACGCCGGGATCGTGCCATATTCCACGGTAAAATATTCCAGCGACCGCGAGTATTGGCAAAAGTGGATACCGGCGGACCTGGTGCTGGAATGTTTTCCGGGCCAATTTCGCAACTGGTTTTACGCCCTCTTGTCCATGAGCACGATGATGGAAGGCATTGCCCCCTTTAAGACACTGCTGGGCCATGCCCTGGTCCGGGACGAGCAGGGCAAAGAGATGCACAAATCAGCGGGCAACGCCATCTGGTTCGACGAAGCGGTGGAAAAGATGAGCGCCGACGTGATGCGCTGGATATACTGTGCTCAGAATCCGACTAATAATCTGAACTTCGGCTACAAAATCGGCGAGCAGGTGAAACGGCGGGTCTTCAATACCTGGTGGAACGTTTATAGCTTTTTCGTCAACTACGCCCGGCTGGACGGGTTCGATCCCAAAAGCCGGACCATCCCCTACGAGCAATTGCAGGAGATCGACCGCTGGATACTGAGCAAACTGCAGGAGCTAATCCGCGTGTCCCATAAGTCGCTGAGCGAGTATAACGTGGCGGCGATGATGCAGGCGGCGGATGACTTTATCGAACGACTGAGCAACTGGTACGTGCGGCGGAATCGCCGGCGATACTGGCGGCCGAAAAACGAATCCGATACCGATAAACGCGCCGCCTATCAAACCCTGTACCGGGTGCTGGTGGACCTGACTAAAATCATGGCGCCGATAACGCCATTCATTACGGAAGAGATGTATCAGAACCTTGTCCGCGGGCAGGATGATTCAGCCCCGGAAAGCGTCCATCACTGCGAGTATCCGCGATTCGACGAGCAGTTGCATAACGAGCAGCTCGCGCGGGAGATGGACCTGGTGGCGGACGTGGTATCGCGGGTGCTGAGCATTCGGGAGGCGCGGCAGATTCGGGTGCGCCAGCCGCTGAGCCGGCTGATCGCGGTAGCCGACGAAAAGCAGCAGGAACCGCTGCGGCGCTATACTGATCATATTCGCGATGAGCTGAATATCAAACAACTGGAATTCGCCGCCGGTCTGGACCAGTACATCAGCTATTCCATAAGCGGGAATAATAAAACGCTCGGACCCAAATTCGGCAGGGAGCTGAAAAAAATCATTGAGCTGCTGGCCCGGCAGGATGCCCGGCAGGTCGCGCAGCAGGCAGCCAGGGGCGAAGATATTGTCCTGCGGGACGGCGACGGGGACGTCGAAAAAACCTACACCCTTCAACCGGAAGATATTGTCGTGGGACGCAGCACCGCCGATAACCTGGTGGTAACCGACCAGGCGGAGCCAGCCCTGATACTCGATATCGAAATTACCCAGGCCCTGCAGCGTGAGGGGCTGGCGCGTGATCTGGTCCGTCACATCCAGCAGCGGCGGAAAGATATCGGGCTGGAGATCCAGGACCATATCCGGATTCAATGGTCCAGCGACAGCGCGGAACTGCAGGCGGCGCTGGCGGAGCATCAGGCGTATATCCAAAGTGAGACCCTCTGTGATAATTTAACCTGCCAGGAGATTCCGGCAGATCAAAACAGCAAAGAAATCGATCTGGCCGCCGGCAAAATTCTAGTAGCCATCAGCAAAACAAAGTGAGAAGGTGAGAAGGTGAGAAGGTGAGAAGGTGAGAAGGTGAGAAGGTGAGAAGGTAAGAAAGTGCGAGATTCGATAAATAATCAGCGAAAGTTAACAAGGTGAATTTTTGCATGAAAGCCCCGAAAAATGACAGGATCGATGATCTGCCGGACCAGCAGGCACACCTGCGTGAGGCGGAGCGGGTGCGGCTGGAAATATATCGGCGAATGACGCCGAGCCAACGGCTGGAAGCTGGGCTGTCACTGTACCGCATGGCCCGGACCATGAAAACCGCTTACATCCGGTACTGTCATCCGGACTGGAGCGAACAACAGGTGCATGAGGCGGTGAAGGAGATCTTTTCGCGTGTCAGAGATTGAGGCACTGCTGGTTTTTCCCGTACGCTTGAATGAGGCGGGTATCGATTATATGGTCACGGGTTCAATAGCCAGTATGACCTACGGCCAGCCCCGTTTCACCCAGGATGTGGACCTGATAATCACTTTGGCAGGCGAACAGGCGGAAAAACTCATTGCGGCGTTTCCGGAGATTGATTTTTATTGTCCGCCGCTGGAGGTGATACGCAGGGAAATTTCCCGGAACACCGGCGGACATTTCAATATTATCGATCAAAACAGCGGAGCCAAGGCGGATATTTATCCATTAGGTAAAGATCCTCTGCATCAATGGGCATTTCCCCGGCGGCGGCAAATGCCGGTGGGCGATACAATGATCTGGATGGCGCCGCCGGAGTACGTGATTATCAGAAAATTGCAATATTATCACCAGGGCGGCAGTGAACGGCATCTGACAGATATCAGAGGTATGCTGGACGTTTCCACGGATACGATCGACCGACAGACGCTGCGAGACAAGATTGCCGAATATCATTTAGATGAGGAATGGCAAAAAATCGGTTGATGATTATTTTGATGAAAATCAAATTTTGATGGACTGAAGATTTTAATGGATAAGCCAACTAAAAAACTTCGGCTGGGGATACTGCTGTCCGGCGGAGGTCGGACGATGGTAAACATCGCAGAGCAGATCCGAACCGGCCAACTAAACGCGGAAATCGCCCTGGTCGTCAGCAGCAGAAACGACGCGGGCGGGGTGGAAAAGGCCCGGCGACTGGGATGCGAGCCGGTGATTATCCGCACAAAAGATTACCCCGATACGAATGAATTCAGCAATCGCATCGCGGCGGTACTGGAAGAGGCAAAGGTTGAACTGGTGCTGCAGTGCGGCTGGCTGTGCTGGTGGAAAATCCCCCCCCACTACCAGGACAAGGTAATGAATATTCACCCGGCCCTCTTACCGGGGTTCGGCGGCAAAGGGATGTGGGGCCATCACGTTCACGAGGCAGTGCTGGCAGCCGGATGCAAGGTCAGCGGGTGCACCGTCCACTTCGTAACCGATGAATACGACCGCGGGCCGATTATCGTGCAGCGGTGCTGCGTGGTAACAGAAGAGGATACGGCGGATAGTCTGGCGGCCCGTGTTTTCGAGCAGGAATGCCTGGCTTACCCCCAGGCGATCCGCCTGTTCGCCGAGGGCAAGCTGGCGGTCCAGGAAGGTAGGGTCTCTATCAAAAAATAATCTTGCGTGATATCCGCCAAAATATTATAATAAAAAGAGTGGGAATTTCTAATAATTCGATAAATTGAGATTGTTTAGAGGTTGACATACATTAATCGGGGTTTTCCCCGGAAAAACCGTCAGCCGAGTCCGCAGAAGTGATATAGAATTATGAATGCACTATCCAACTCGAACAATCCATGCCAGCCGCAGATCCCGCAGGACCAGACAACAAAAAACCTGCAATTCGCCCTGCAGCAAAAACGGCGTAAAAACCTCAATCGCATGATTATCCTGCCGCTGGTCTTTACGCTGGTAGTCGTGGCGCTGATAATATTGGCCCGCGATCTGACCGCTAAAAATGAAAGTATGAGCGGCCTGCAAAAGGTCGGCCAACAGCTATTGGAATTCCAGGCCAAGAACCAGCGCTGGCCCAGTCACAATGAATTTATGAAATTTCAACTGCATAGTCGCAGCCTCAGCCTCAGCGGCATAAATTATGACAGCTCCTATCTACTGGACGACTCACCGAGCGATACGGTTTTGGCCTACACGGGCGAGTATCAGCTAAAACTGCCGGCCAGCGGCCATGCGGTACTATACCTGGACGGCCAAGTGAAGTGGGTCAGTGCCGCAGTATTACAGCAGCAACTGAAAAAGCGCGAGCAAATATACAACGGGCGAATATTGCACCCAAAAAACATAAAATAGAACTACTCAGCCCGCCTAAGCATATTAATAATATTATGTATCAGGTAACCCTGCCGGTAAAATATCAACAAATGCCCCCCAGCGAGGCCCAAGAGGCCGTTGCGCAGGCCAAACGCCAACTGGGGGACCGGCTGATTATCCTGGGCCACCATTATCAGCGGGATGAAATAATCCAATTCGCCGACTATACGGGCGACAGCTTTAAACTGAGCCAAAAGGCAGCCGGGCAGAAATATGACCCAACAACCAAGGCAGGAGAATTCATCGTCTTCTGCGGGGTGCATTTTATGGCGGAATCGGCTGATATTTTAACGGCCGACACACAAAAAGTATTCCTGCCCGATATGACCGCTGGGTGCAGTATGGCGGATATGGCAGATCTCGACCAGGTAGAGCAATGCCGGCAGTACCTGGAACAACATCTGCCCCAACCGGAGAAACTTATCCCGATCACCTACGTCAACAGCACGGCGGCAATTAAGGCCTTCTGCGGGCGACACGGCGGGTGCAGTTGCACGTCGAGCAACTGCCGCAAAATTTTCGAATATTACCGCCGAGTAGATCCGCAGACGATAATCCTGTTCCTGCCCGATGAACACCTGGGCCGAAATACCGCCTGGGCGATGGGCGTTAAACGGGAAGAAATGACCTTATGGGATCCCTACGAGCCGGAGGGCGGTGTCACCAGGCAGAACCTAAAGCAAAGTAAAATTATCCTCTGGAAGGGATACTGCAGCGTACATCAAGGCTTTACCGCTGAGCAGATCAGCCAGGCCCGCCGGGATGATCCGCAAATCAAGATTATCGTGCATCCCGAATGCTGTTTCGAGGTGGTGAGCCAGGCGGATTACGTGGGCAGCACCGCTTATATCATCGAAACTATCCAGTCAGCCGAGACCGGCAGCCGCTGGGCGGTGGGCACGGAAATCAACCTGGTAAATCGGCTGAGCCGGAAAATGGCGGCGAAAAATATCCAAGTTCGCTCCCTAAGCGGCACCGCCTGCCTGTGCGAAACCATGTACCGGATCGACCTGCCGCACCTGGCGTGGCTGCTGGATATGTTGGTCGAATATACCGCTTCGCCCGATAAAGTCCGACTGCTTAATCAAGTGGTTGTACCACAGGAGATCAAAAAATACGCCCGAATATCACTGGAAAAAATGCTGGAAATTACGGAAAACCCCTGATATCTGGAATTGACTGATAATCGTTTGAAAAATTAAAAGTAACAAAGGTAAAGTTGCCTGCTGCGCCAAGTGCACAGCAAAGCAAGAAAGTTACAGTTAAAAGTTAAAAGTTGTACCTTATTAATTTCAATAATCGAGCAACAATTTTCGCCATTTTGCCGGCGGCGGTGGTGATAATGTTGTTGTTGGCAGGATGCCAAAGCCCAGCGGACCGGCAGACGGGCCAAGCTGTTTCACCCCAGGATAAGCTGATATCAATGCTGAAGGAACTGCCCACGGTCAAAACCGCAGGCCCCTGGTCGGCGCCGGAATTTATCCAAGGTCGGGCCGGCACCTGCCTGGAGATAATCACCAGCCATTATAAAATCAATACCACCCTAAACGATCCGCTGATCTTACGCCAGGTGCCAGTATTCCTGGAATCCGCCTTTCATAACTACAGCTTGGTCATCGGCCGATCAGTGGAAAACGATAAAAAACTCCAGGTTTACTTCTTCCAGTCGCGCAGCCAGTGGGAAGACTTCACCCGCCACTGGGCTGGGCCACTGGCGCCAATTTATCTGAAAATCACCTCCGGCGCCTACTATCTAAACGGAGCGTGCGTCACTTACCATATCGGCCGACAATCCAATTTTTCCGTACTAGCCCACGAAGGCTGGCATCAATTCAGCGACGAGCTGTTCGTCTATCGCCTGCCCGCCTGGCTGGATGAAGGACTGGCCACCAGTTTCGAAGGCTATGAATGGAACAACGGGCGGGTGAATTTCGATCCCAGGTTAAACGGCTCCCGCTTGTTCTCCCTGAAAGAAACGCTGACGCGAGACCAGCTCTACGGCATATCCGACCTGCTGGACCTGGACGCGGGACGCGTGCTGTCCCACACCAATGTCGATCCAGACAATCCGGATAAAGATTCCAAACTGGCCGCTTACTATGCCCAGATCTATGCCCTGGTGCGATTTCTTCGAGAATATGACTACGGCCGACACCTGAAAAACTTTCGCATAATGCTCAACGACGCCCGACTGGGCCGCTGGCCGCTGGATACCGCTGACCGCGACGAGGCTCTGCAACGCGACCGCAACCCATCCCGCCGCTGGAATGAAACCGTCGGCCGACTAATCTTTAAAACCTATATCGCGCCCGACGCCAGAGATATCGAAGGCAATTATTATACCTTTTGCCACGAAATACTGGCACGGGTGCGGTTTCAAAAACGAATGTGAGCAAGCTAAACGACAGGCCCAGACCCGAATAAATAATTTACGCCTATTAAATAAAATACTAAGTCTGGTTTGATTTCGGACGATTAAAATAACATAAAGCAAATAAAATAATCGCCAGGGTTTCCGCGGCCCAAAAAACCGGCCAATGGAAATAAGAGCGATAATCCCCCTCGATAACGTGCCAGCCGGCTCGGCAGAAATTGGCAATCATTACCCCGCTAATAACCATAAATCCAATATTACACAATCGCGTTAATCGCCAGTTGGGCTGTAGTACCGACCGCCGCAAAATCATCCAGGCCATAACCAACATGGTCAGCGAGATAATCAGCGGGGCCACGACCGGGCCGGCCCACATTCCAGGAATTAGAAATAGAATGTCCCAATCCATAATCGAGGCAGGCCAATCGATCAGCAGCTTCAGCCAGATATAATAAAAAATATCCCAAACCGCAAAAAGAGCCAGGAAATACCCCAGCCTGGTGGAAAAATTCCGGCCAATCAGCCAACTGCCGCTGAAAAGCACCAGCAACGTCGCCGCCTCCCGGCCCAGCTCTATTATGATAAATCTACGCCATAGCGGATCAGCCGCCTGGTCGCTCAGGGGAAAGGTAAAACCCTGCTCGTAAAAAATCCGGCGTAAGTAAACCACCACCGCTGATTCGATATAAGCCAGACCAATCCCCAGCAGCACGGCTACCAAAAAACGCGTGCGAGTGGTTTTGAGCGTTGCGCTGTCCATATTACCCAAACCATCGGCTGAACCTGCCCATCATCACCACGGGCTAGTGACAGTGGCAAACGGGCAACTCGTCCTTCGCTTTGACAAATAACAGCGGAAAAACAATATCACTAAAACAACAGGGCAGCCAGACCGCTAAAAACAAAAAGACAAAAATCCCGATCCATTGGGCAAACATGATGTCTTTACCCAGGGCCATCATGATGTGAAACAGCGAGGCCCAAATGCTCAGCAGCACATGGCCGCCATGAGTGAATTTGGTCCGCATCAGAAAAAAACCAATTATAATCCCCGCCAGGGCGGCGGGATTAACGATATACCATTCTTCAATAAAACCGATATGAATTCCGCCTTCATGATGGGAATCTACGTGCTCGTGCGCCGCGTGTTCATCAGTCGCCGGCGGGTGGGCTGGTGCCGAGCCTTCATGAGTTTCGGGCGCGGCGTGCTCGTGGTGATTGACATGCAGACCCAGGAGCACCTCCCCGACATAAGGGATAATCGAATCGCTGACGGTAGCAACTCCCACCGAACCAAGGTATCCCACCAAAATAATCACGATCAAACGAGATTTATGACTATGCCGACGGAACATCGCCGTGGTCGTTACACTACTCAAGAGAACGTGGCCGGGATGAAAAACATAGAAAAGGGTATAACTGGTGCCGACATCCAAGCCGCGAAACAACCACATAAATACCACGCCCAGCAGGGAGCCGAAAACCGTAAATGGGGCATGTTCTTTAAGTTCCGAAAGAATATAATTTGTTTTTTGCGATACTGACACCATTTGACTCCATAAGACAAACGCCATAAATTAAATTTAAATTATTATTATATTTCATCCCGCTGAAATTGCAAACATTCTCTGACGGATTTGTCCGGGCGTCCGCCAAAACGATAAAAGTAGCCGATGATAGATATTGCCTGAACCGCAGGGGTATGATAAAATTGCCGGGCAATACCAGCCAAATAACGAATACGTTTTTTACGGGAGAAAACAAATTATGCCTAAAGAGCCGCGGCGAATCGGAGTGATCGGGGGTTCCGGGCTGGGGCTGGCACTAACTCAGCAGACCGAAGGCACCGAATATCATATTGATACCCCTTTCGGTGAGCCGTCCGGCCCGATAATAACCAGCCAAATCGGAGAGGTGCCGGTAGCTTTTTTAGCCCGGCACGGGGCGGGACATATGCTAAACCCCTCCAGCGTGCCCTACCGGGCCAATATCTACGCCCTGAAAACGCTGGGCGTAACCCATATCATCGCCAGCGGGGCCACCGGCTCACTGGTGGAGGAAATCGCCCCACGAGAGCTGGTTATACCCGACCAGGTGATCGATAAGACGTATAAACGCAGCAATAGCTTTTTCGACGGGATGCTGGCGGTCCATGTGGATTTCGCCTACCCGTTCTGCCAGCGGCTGCGTCAGCGATTGCTCCAGGCGGCAAGAAACATCGGTATCAAAACGCATGACGGCGGGACCTATGTCTGCATGGAAGGACCACAGTTCAGCAGCCGGGCGGAGTCGTTATTACACCGCGGCTGGGGGGCACAGCTAATCGGCATGACCTGTATGCCAGAGGCAAAACTGGCCCGCGAGGCGGAAATCTGCTACGCCCTGGTGGCTCTGTGCACCGATTACGACTGCTGGCGGCCCCATGAAGGCGATGTAGATAAACACAGCCTAATGACCGTGATTATCGATAATCTTAAAGTCGCAACCGATAACGCCATCAAGCTTATCACGACGGCAATTTCCCAATCGGCCGACCTGCTCGAAAGTGAATGCGAACATCACAAGGCGCTGGAACTGGGCGTCTGGTCCGACAAACAGCAAATCACCGATCCGGTCTGGAATAAATTAAATCTGCTGATCGGCAAGTACGTGATGGAATAGCCCCCTATCTATTAATTTCCACTTAAACCGCCCCCGCTGGTTTTTAATCAAGTTCCCAGAGTTGGTCTAAAATTAACCAAGCGTAAAAAATAGTCAGGTGCGGTCCGCACTGTCAAAACGCTCCTGCTCGTTCGGCTGACAAAACCTCCCAGTGAGCTAATGCAGCCAATATCAAAGCGTCTTTTCATTCAGCGGACAATGGTATCCTTACCACCGCCACCTGACTTTTGGGTCCTAATATCGCTGAAAGCGATTTTATGGTTACCCGGGCCTCCCTGCCCTAAAATCCGGTTATAGCGATTATAAGCGGCTGATTGCGAGAACCGCGGCTATTCATAACCACCCAGAGCCGCCGCGACACAGCCGGCACAGCGTTTATCCGGCTTTGGGACAAAAAATGTTGCTGCCGAAAGTCCCGATGAATAAACCTTAAGCCGTGGCGTTAACTTTTACCTTTAAGCAATTACTCCCGGCAGCAACCGCTCCTCTCTCTCCGCCCGCCATCTCCGCCTTGCCGACAAGCAAAATCGGAAGCTGCCAACCTTGCCGACCCTGGGCGGCCAGAGCCTTTTCCGCCTGCCGCATGGCCCAAAGCTCATTAGCGACCAATTCCTTCACCAGCGAGCTGGAAAGATGATAACGACCCATTCGCAAAACAATTTCCTCCACGGCACCGGCAACGGCACGAGCCAGATCATGGTCGATTCCCACGTTTTTTTCCAGGTCCTTCACAATGATGGATTTATTCCAGAGGACAGCAGGAAAATCCTCCCACGAGTTATCAGTATGATTATCGGCCAGGATTCGGTGCGGAAATTGCTCCTGATAAAAAACACTGGTGCGATTTCGCATTAACTGTCGGTTTATCCGATGCTGCCGGAGAGCCAGGGCGGCACTGCTATAACCGGTATCACACAACACCCCGGAAATCATGGAATGAATTTCGTCAGTAGTTACCAATTCAGCACCAAACCGTCGTCCCAGAAACAAGGTGACGGCCTCGGCCAGGTCTCCGGCCAGCCCTTCCTTAAAACCGCCACCCTCACACAAAGCCGTAGCAACTGAACCCATGACCTTGGTATGCAGATAGACTTCCACACTGCCGTCACATTTATGGACTTTAAACTGCATAGGCGAATAACTCACTCGTCGAAAAGCTTCTGTTGTTCCGGCGGCTCCTCCTGCCGATCCATCGCTTTGTCCACTTCACTTATGAATTGACCCAGATCCTGAAATTCATTGTAAACACTGGCAAACCGCACATACGCGACTTTGTCGAGGCGCCTTAACTTCGCCATGGTCAATTCACCAATCAGGCGGGACGAGACTTCCTGTCCACCCCGGCGAAATACCTCTTCCTCGACCTCTTCCGCCAATTCATTCAATTGCTGGATCGATATGGGTCTTTTATAACAGGCCTTCTGGGCTCCGGCGATTATCTTCGCTCTTTCAAAGGGGACCCGGCTGCCATCCTTCTTGATTACCGTTAACTTTACCGCATCCTCAATCCGCTCGTAGGTAGTAAACCGCCTTTTGCACACCAAACACTGCCTGCGTCGTCGAATAATCCGGCCGGCCTCACTGGAGCGAGAATCAACTACCTTATCTTTATCCTCTTTGCAAAAGGGACATCGCACGTGTTTGATTTTCCAAGGTAATCGTGTTTATTTCCGAAGGTCCGATAATTTGTATTAAATCAATTATCATCTAACCAGCAAAGCAATAACAATCATTCTACATGTTGATTTAGTAACTATTTACCACACAATATGTGGCATGTCAAGACAAAACTCTTTGTCTGGCAAGGAGTTATATTAAAATTTGCCTGTTACTTCTTTTTATCTATTTATGTAATAGGTTGTATTTTAGGAACTTATAAACATTTTTACAATTTTCTAACAATTTGATACCAGGGTAATTTTTTTATGCTTTTATATAAATTTAATTAGTTTTTCACATATAAATCGTAAGGATTTTGTCAAAAAAAGGTTGCAAAAATGTATTTTTCAAGGCTGGAGGGAACTATCGGGCTATTTTCTACAGCATGATTAGAGTGAAAAAACCAGGTCCGACAGGTGATGCAAGAATCGATCGATCGCTGGAAGGCGACAGAAATTATCAAAAGCAGTAATTAGTCGGCTATCGACTATCGCAACCAAACGAGACTAAATATAAACAGTGACAGGTCGCTAAAAAACTATTCCGCAATACGACAAGTCCAAGCAATAAACAATAAACCAAGGCATGACCCTTTTCAGGTAAGGGGTTTTAGGTTAAACTTACTCAATTGCAATGAGTTGATATCGGTTCAGCATGAAACAAGCAGGAGAATTTGATGGCCAAGACGTTAGCGGAAAAACTTATCGAAAGCCACCTGGTAAACGGCAAGATGAAACCAGGCGAGGAAATCGCCCTGCGGATCGACCAGACACTTACCCAGGACGCGACCGGGACGATGGCATATCTGGCGTTCGAAGCGATGGGCGCGGGCCGGGTGAAGACCGAGGTTTCAGTCAGCTATATCGATCATAATATCATCCAGACCGATTTTAAAAACGCGGATGACCACCGATTCCTGCAATCGTCAGCGGCAAAATTCGGGGTATTACTTTCACCGGCGGGCAACGGCATCTGCCATCATATCCACCGCCAGCGGTTCGGCAAGCCCGGCAAGAGCCTGCTCGGCTCGGACAGCCATACCACTACCTGCGGCTGTCTGGGGATGCTGACAATCGGGGCGGGCGGACTGGACGTGGCGCTGGCGATGGCGGGGCAGCCCTTCCGTATGACCATGCCGAAAATCTGGGGCATTCGGCTGACCGGCGAGCTAAACTCCTGGACGAGCGGCAAGGACGTAATCCTGGAGCTGCTGCGGCGGTACAGCGTAAAAGGCGGGCTGGGCAAAATTATGGAATTTTTTGGGCCGGGACTGGAAAATTTCGACATGAGCGACCGCGGGACCATCAGCAATATGGCGGTCGATATCGGGGCGACGGCAGGGATATTCCCCTCCGATGAGGTGACCCGTCAGTATTTGAGTCTGCAAGGCAGAGAGGCGGACTGGAAGGCAATACAAGCTGATGAGGGCGCCCATTACGATGAGGTGACGGAAATCGACTTAAGCAAGATCGAACCGCTGGTAGCATGTCCCGGCAGTATGGACAATGTTCAGCCGGCGAGCGAACTGGGCGAAGTGGAACTGTCGCAGGTGATTGTCGGCTCCTGCACCAACGGATCGTTTCGAGATATCATGCTGACGGGTCTGATAGTTAAAGGCAAGCAACGCCATCCCGCCGTCAGCTTCGAGATTAACCCCGGCAGCAGGCAGGTCCTGCAGAACGTTGCCGCAACGGGCGGACTGGAAGACCTCCTGATGGCAGGCGCCCGGGTGCATCAGTCGGGATGCCTGGGCTGCATCGGGATGGGACAGGTTCCGGCGACAGGGACCAGCTCACTGCGGACCATGCCGCGGAATTTTACCGGCAGGAGCGGACTAAAGGACGATAAGGTTTATCTGTGCTCACCCCAAACGGCGGCGGCGTCGGCGCTGGCGGGGCGAATTACGGATCCGCGGAGCCTGGGCCGATGCCCGCAGGTACAATATCCGAAAAAATATATCTATAACGAAAACTGGATCATCAAGCCGCCGGCTGACGCGGCAAAGATGGAAATAATACGCGGCCCGAATATCAAACCCATGCCGCAGTTTGCCGCTATGGAAGAAAACCTGGAAGGCGAGATACTGCTGAAGCTGGGCGATAACATCTCCACCGACCATATCATGCCGGCGGGCAGCAGAGTGCTGCCCTTCCGCAGCAATATCCCGGCGATCAGTGATTTTGTCTTCGATGTGGTGGATAAGGATTTTCCGCGGCGTGCCAAAGACAAGCAGGGCGGCATTATCGTGGGCGGCGACAACTACGGGCAAGGCTCATCCCGCGAACACGCGGCGCTGGCGCCGCGTTATCTGGGTGTGCGGGCCAAGATCGTTAAAAGCTTCGCCCGTATTCATAAGGCAAATTTAATAAATTTCGGCATTGTGCCGCTGGTATTCAAGAATGCCGGTGACTATGAAGTTTTGCAGCAGGGGCAAAAAATTAAAATCCCCGGATTGAAAAAATCACTGCTGGCAGGCAAAACCGAAGTAACAGCCCAAGTTGACGGCAAAGAAATAACCCTACAGATGGAACTTAGCCCGCGGGACCGGGAAATCCTCGCCGCCGGCGGAACCCTCAATTGGGCGAGAGATAAACAGTAGCATCAGGCGAAATTCTACTTGTCGGGCGAAATCATCTGTTCGGGCCTGACCCAGGCGTCAAACTGCTGCTCGGTGAGAAAGCCCAGTTCCGTCGCGGCAACTTTGAGGGATTTTTCTTCCTGGAAGGCTTTAATAGCGATTTGAGCGGCTTTTTCATAACCAATATGCTTATTCAAAGCGGTGGCCAGCATCAAGGAGTCGGAAAGATACCGAGCGATCTTGGCGGTGTTGGGTATGATACCGTCAACGCACCTGTCGGCAAAAGATGAACAGGCGTCAGCCAGCAGATTAATGGACTCCAGCAAACAAAAGGCCAGCAAGGGCTTATAAACATTAAGCTCGAAATTTCCCTGCGAGCCCGCCAGAGCGATAGCGGTATCATTACCGTAAACCTGACAGGCGACCATCGTGACCATCTCACACTGGGTGGGATTGACCTTTCCGGGCATGATGCTGCTGCCCGGCTCGTTGGCGGGCAGAATAATCTCACCCAGGCCACAGCGTGGCCCGCTTGCCAGCCAGCGAATATCGTTGGCAATCTTCATCAACGCGGCAGCCAGTCCCTTTAATGAGCCGGAGGCGGCAACCACGGCGTCATGGGCGGCCAGGGCGGCAAATTTATTGGGGGCCACCGCAAAGTCAAAATCGGTAAGCGCGCTAATCCGCTGGACCATTAATTTATCAAAATCGGCAGGAGCGTTTACCCCCGTGCCAACCGCTGTACCGCCGATGGGCAGCTCATAAAGGTAATGCAACGAGAAGGAAATACAATCCATCGCCTGCTGCAACTGGGCGGCGTAACCGGAAAATTCCTGCCCCAGGGTCAGCGGCGTAGCGTCCTGTAAATGGGTCCGGCCGACCTTGACAATAGAGGCGAAATCGCGTGATTTATCTGTAAAAGCAGCTAAAAGCTCCTGCACCGCCGGCAGGAGCCTTCGCTGAATGAGAGTAACCGCTGAAATGTGCATCGAGGTTGGGAAGGTATCATTAGTGGATTGCGACATATTCACATGATCGTTGGGATGGACGGGACTTTTGGCGCCGAGCTTTCCGCCGGAAAGCTCGTTGGCCCGGTTAGCGATGACCTCGTTAACGTTCATATTGAACTGGGTGCCGCTGCCGCTCTGCCAGATGACCAGGGGAAAATGCTCGTCGAATTTTCCCGCGATTACCTCGTCAGCCGCCTGTTCGATGACTCGGGCCAACCCGGCGTCGAGTAGACCCAGGGAACTGTTGACCTGGGCGGCGGCTTTTTTCACCAGAGCGTGAGTCTGGATAAATTCCGCAGGAAACCGCCAGCGGTCGGGAGTACCGATAGGAAAATTTTCACAGGCTCGCTGTGTGGCAGCACCATAATATTTGTCATCCGGAACCGAAACCTCGCCGAGCGGGTCTTTCTCCTTACGCATAATATTATCCTCTGTAAAATCAGGCATTTCTCAACTTTGAGCCATCATAATCCAATCGAGACGGGAAGGCAATAACCCGAAAAACGATACCATCAGCAACATAACTTGATTGAAAATCCAGTTTTTTCTGTCCAACTTTATTTTTATTTGTAAACTATATTATTTTGTATTCGTAGCAGAGAAAACAACGTAAGGTTATTTTGTTTTTCAAGAATCCTGGTCAGACCATCGGCGTACAAACATAAGTGGTTGGTTTATAATAAGTTATTTAACAAGGCAAACGATGAGCAAAAAACATTTAAGACAACTGGTTGAAAATCATGACCGTTTCATCTTATTAGCGGAATTTGTGCCCCTGCCGGGCCATAAACTGGATAACTTTGAAAAATTTCTGCGTGGATACGCGGAAAAAGCCGCTGCCCTGCCGGATGATGTGGTGCTGGGCGCGATTACCATTCCCCAAAGTCCCAGCGGCGTAGCAAGCATGAGCCCGGCTGATATCTATAGTATTCTGGAAAGCAAGGGATTATGGGGCGATCTGGACGTCATCTGCCATGTTACGACCAAAGATCAAAATGTCGCCGCGATCCAGAGCTACCTTATCGGGCTGCAAAAGCTGGGGCTGGAATCAGTACTGGCACTGACCGGCGATAAGCCGGCGGAAGGCAAGGGAGTATTCGAGGTCGATTCCATCGGCTTAATCAAGCTGATAAATGAGATGAATTGCGACTCCTACGCCGGTGCCCGACCAGGCAGCTTCGATAAAGTTCATCAGTTCTATATCGCCACCGCGGTCTCGCCTTTTAAATACACCGAAGGCTCTCAAATGCAGCAATATTATAAGATGGCAAAAAAGCTGGCGGTGGGAGCAGATTGCCTGATTACCCAGATGGGCTGGGACTGGCGCAAGAGCGAAGAGTTATTTCGCTATATCAAGGAAAATAATATCACCAACCACAGGAACCCGGACAGCCTGGTACCGGTTTTCGGTAATGTGTATCTCCTGACCACGATGACGCCGGCACCGCGGCTGATGTACGAAGGGAAATTGCCAGGCTGCGTGGTTACCAAGGAACTATTCGAAAAAGTCAGCTCCGAATCACCCCAACAGCACATCGAACGGGCGGCACAGCAGGTAGCGATGTACCGCGATCTGGGGGCGGCAGGAGTCGATCTGGGCGGATTGTTCGATTTCGATATGCTGCTGGAGATTGTGGAAAAGGCTCAGCAAATCGGATCCGACTGGCAGCAGTATAAGGCAAACCTGGACTTCCCGGTTAAAGTTAATCCCGACGGTAAAAAAGCCTTTTATCTCTATACCGAGCAGGGCAGGCGCCGAGAGTTATCGCGGCCTAAACCCAGCCGAAGCAAAAAAAACTTCGACTTTATGCATCGCACGTTCCTGGAGCCGGGCAGGGGCATGCACGGCAATGTGAAAAAGCTGCTCGGTAGAAGCAAAGGTCTGCGTCAGGGTAAAGGCGCACTTTACAACACCTTTTTCGCCGGCGAAAAGGCAGCGAAAACCCTGCTCTTCGAATGCGAGGAATGCGGCGACTGCTTCTTAGTGGAGAATTTCGGGATTTGCAGCATGGGCAAATGCGAAAAAGGCCTTAATAACCCACCCTGCGGCGACGTTAATCCCGACGGCACCTGCGGCAATAACGTTGAGATTCGCTGCGTGGGCGAGCTGATCTATGAAGCGGCAGCCAGTGAAGGTGCGAAGGGACTGGAAAGACTCGCCCGGACTATCAATCCGCCGCGTGACCCGGCCCTGCAATCGACGGCGTCGATTTTAAACTATCTTTTCGGCAAGGACCATACGAAAAAAGTACCCTTAATCCAGATTGGGGAAAACCTGCACGCCAGCGTTACCAAGCCCGGAGCGGCAATGAAAGAACTGCTGGGAAAGGGACCAAACGCCTACGACAGCCCCAGCGGGGCCTTGGATTATATCATTACGCTAATCAAGGCTCAGGTCAAACACCGGGCGGATTATATCGCTATCAATGTCGATGTCTTCGGTGAAGGTAATCCCCAGCAATCCGCAAACATGATGGGTGAGTACGTTCGGCTGATCCGTCGGCACGGCCAAGGCGTTCCGGCCTGCATCGACAGCGGGGATAATAACATACTCAAGGCAGGTTTATTAGCCTGGTATAAAGATGCCCCGCCTAACATTGCCAAACCCCTGATTAACTCGGTAAAGACCTACACCATGGATGAGCTTTTACCCCTGAACCGGGAATACCCCTTTAATTTTATCGGCCTGCTGGTGGACGACAAACAGTCAGGAGCGGACGGCACCTACGCGGTGAGCGATCTGCTGGGAATGGCTCGGCGGATTTATGCGGCGGCGACCGGCAAATACGGCTTCCAGCCGCAGGAGATATTCATGGATTCCACGGTGTTTCCACTGGCGATTGATATGCCGATGACGCCCGATACCCCCGGATACACCTACCGGGCGTTCGAGGCGATCCGGGAAATCATGAGTGATCCGGCCCTGAAGGGGGTGCATACCTCGCTGGGAATCTCCAACTGCGTTAAAGATCTGCCGGGCCGAAGAATCGGTATTTGCCGGGCTTATTTGGCCAAGGCTCAGGAATACGGCCTGGACGCTGCCATCGTCAATGTTCTGCACGATTATGGTAGAAAACCGGTAGATCCGCAACTGCTGGAGCTAATCGACGCCTTTGCCAAGCAGGACGGCTCCGCCCAGACGAGTCAGAAGGCTATGCAGATGATGGGGGAATATTGCCGGGTCAATCGCAAGATAAAACGCTAAGCCACCGTTAAAAGTGAATCGACTCTGCTGAGTGAGGATAAGACGACATCCACCCGCGACCATCTGGAAGGTCTAAACACTAATCATCATGTTCGCCACTGGCAATTATGCGGGAAAACAAATCCAGTGTATTTTCAATACTTCCAAGTCAAGTAATGATTACGGCTGGTCCCAGAGCCAGTTTTTGGCGATGATGTCAAAATCCCGCAAATCGACAAAATCGTCACCTGTGAGAGGGACGAGATCAGCGGAAGGTGTACCCGGAGTAGTGAGCCACTGTGACGCGAAAATCACCAGATCGGCCTGGTCAACTTGCCCATCCTGATCCAGATCGGCGATATTACTGGTATAATGATACCCCATATCGATAGTATCTTCGTCGCTGACGTTGTCGGTCCGGGTGGTATAGTTATCCATACCCAGGTTAACAGCGGAGTCGTTGCCCGCCTCCAGGCAGGGACTGTCGGCTGACTGGCCGGAGGCGGTCTGGCTGAGGTAATAATCGCCCAGTCGGCCGGGGACCAATAAGGGATCGGAATTAATGTTACCGTCACCGGAGACCGTCTGCTGGACACAACTATAAGTCACCGAATAGGCGCCGCTGTCCAATTGATCCGGTGTATTGCCCCAGATAACGCAGTTGGTAATTGAGCCGTCGCAATCTGTTAATCCGCCGCCAGTGGTAGCGGAATTATTGACGATGGTGCAGTTAATGATCGTGCCGTCGCAGTTGCACAATCCACCGCCGATGTTGGTAGCAGTGTTGCCCGCGATGACGCAGTTACTGATGGTGCCCATGCAACCCGCCAGTCCGCCGCCCAAATCACCGCTGGTATTATCAGTAACCTGACAGTTGCTGATCGTGCCATAAATTATTTTAATACCCGCCCCTTTATTGGCACTGGTATTGTCGGTAATATTACAATAGCTAATCGCGGCCAGGGCACAATTGCCATGGATACCGCCGCCGTCGAGACCCGGCCCGCTGCCGCCGGTGATGGTAAAACCGCGAAGCTGGCAATCGGCTGACTCCGAGCCGGCAAAGCGGACGGTGGTATCCAAACCGCCGCCATCAATTACCGTCGAAGCCACTATATCCGGATCAGTCGGGTTTGTGGAAGTCAGGATAATATCCTTGCCTTTGAAATTGATGTTCTCCAAATATGTGTTCGGCTCGACGATTACCGTATCACCCACAAAGGCGGCATCAATCGCTTCCTGAATAGTGCCGTAGTCCGCCGGTACATGTAATATCCCATTATTACCGTAAAGCGCGGCTATCTGGTTGTTATCGTCAGTGGTGGTAAAAAGGGCGTAGGACAAGCCCTTAATCTCATCAATGGCAAAGGAGATAGGATTGGAGTCTTTATTAATATGCAAAAGGCTGCCCTGAGCAGTTTGAGTGGGGATCATAAGCGTTAAATCCTGACCCGCTGCTGAGGTATTAAAATCGAAGGTTAAAATGGCGTTATTTTGCGAGGGATCGATATCCCAGGCCAGATTGTCAAACTGGACGTCGTTGCGGGCCTGGACAAAATCGAGAAGCATTTCCGCCGTCCACATGGGTATGCCATTGGTCTGGCAATAGGCCCAAATGTTGTTGGACCAATCGTGGCATATAGTAATCTGCTTATCATATCCCGGCGGATGGGAATTCATGACAAATGTCGAGTAATAACCATTGTTTTCCGCCAACTGAATCATATCGATGACAATCTGAGTAGCCTGCTCGAGGGTCAGACTCTTGCCGATGAACCACTCATCAGGCCACTCGGTAAGGGCCTGGTAGATATCGAGGATATTACCCGCTTCGTCGCTGAACCGCTGGGGCAAGCCGCTGCCGGTATAATAACCATTGTAGCCGTAGGGAATCTGACCGGACCAGTAGTAATTGGTATCCAACTGAGTGCCGTGGTTTAGCTCGATCTCGGCCATGTCCGACCAGCCCGTCCAACTGAGGGCATGATTGCGACAGGTACGGGAGAGATGGCCGAATTTACTGTTGAGGGCATTGACAATGGTGGCATAACCGGAATTCATTACTGAGTAATTGGTATAATCCGTGCCGTAGAAGTGAACTCCCACCTCGTGCCCGGCGGCCCGCCAACTGGCCTCCTGGGCCACGCTGGTACCGGTTATACCCGCTTCACGCAGATAGGCGGTAAAATGACCGCCGTAACCGGCAACATCGTTCATGGGGTGCTCGATAACATCGCCATATTCGCCTTCCCCGTCTCCCGTGGGCACTACCAAAGTTTTATGCAAACCTGGAAGATACCACATCCGCGGCAGAGGACCCGACGAAAGCGACATTATCAAATTAGCCAAGAACCGCTGCTGTTCATCCGCCTGGGGAATGGTGATACGATCGTAAGAAAAATAAACGCTGGTTCCGTTCTTGAACAAGTCAAACGGTCGATAGCGGTCGGTGCCGTCACCGTCAATGTTCTTCCAGGCAAGATTGCCCTGTCGCATCAAGACGATATTCTTGGCCAAGTCGAAGGTAAATGCCACTGCCTGCCCGCTGCCGTAATTATTAATAACCACCGCCGGATTGCTCGATGGGGTGCTGATATCATTATACAAATCAGCCAGGCTGGTCGCACCGGAAAGGGTGTAATTATCCGCGACACCGTGATATTGGAGCGATTCATCCACAATGCCGAAACCTGGCCCGCTGCTGGTATTAAAGGCAAAGAACTGCTGCAGTGCTTCTGTTCGGGTGCTGCTGTAGCTGATTCCGAAAAGGTCGTCCAGATCCGTATCCGGCCGCATAGCGATCAGGTTACCACCGTCGTCAACATAGTCGCGCAGGAGTTGTTCCTCCGTCGAATTCAATGACATCTCGGCCAGGATGACAACCTGATAATTTGACAGATATTCCAAGGGATCATCCTCAGCCATCAGGTTGGCTTTCTCCGTATGCTGGAACTCGACCAGCCCTTCGCTGAGAAGGATTTCAGTGAGATAATAACCGAAGGGATTGCTGGAGTAGCTGCTGTCGCTGACTATCAGGATCGGCTCGCCATAAGCCGTGCCGACAACTAACTTTGTGAACAGAAAAATAAGTCCCCACAAAAACACACCCAAAAGGCGAGGTCCAGGATTATCAGCCATTTTTCTCATCCTCTTTATTACTAACTACTTAGAGCAAATATACTGGCTATGATGCGTTTTAATCGTTCGCGGTTCAACCTAAAATAGATTTCGCCTAATTATTATAACACAAATGTAAGCTCCAAAAAACACAAAATTGCTTATTGCAACGAATATAAAGAGTTTTTTACAGTTTCCGGCGTTAGTATCGCTATAAAAGGCACAAAACTGTCAGAAATACAAAAGATGAAATTGTGCTGTAAGTCACAGTTATTATCAATTTCCTGTATTTATTTTTATCCGAGAATATATACAATGTTATACCTTGACTAACAATAAGATAGAATGAATACAGACTAATGAAAAATCCCTGAATTCATGGAGAATTCCATCAAAAACAACAGCCAACAACCATCTCGGAGCCGATTAGACCCTACGCTTCTGGCGGACTGGCAGATTGCCGAAATCGCGGAAAGAGACATGAAGCTGATAGACCGACTTGCCGGTGAGCTGGGTCTGCGCGACGATGAACTACTGCCTATGGGCCGATATGTTGGTAAAATCCAGTATCAGCAGGTACTGGATCGGCTGAAAAATGTTAATAATAGTAAATATGTCGATGTAACGGCGATAACCCCTACTCCACTGGGCGAGGGCAAGACAACAACCACCCTGGGCCTGGTGGAAGGTCTGGGCAAGATCGGCAAAAAGGTCATCGGCACGATTCGCCAGCCCAGCGGCGGACCGACGTTTAATATCAAAGGCTCCGCGGCGGGCGGTGGATTGGCCCAATGCATACCGCATACGCAGTTCTCCATTCGGCTGACCGGTGATATCGATTCCATAACCAACGCCCATAACCTGGCGATGGTCGCCCTGACCAGTCGAATGCAGCATGAGGCCAACTACGACGACGGCCAATTGGCCCAGCGGAACCTGCGGCGGTTGAATATCGACCCGGCGCAGGTGCAGATAAAATGGGCGATCGACTTTTGTGCCCAGGCGCTGCGGAATATCACTATCGGCAAAGGGGGGAAAATGGACGGCCTGCCAATGGAATCGGGCTTTCAGATCTCCGTCTCCAGTGAGCTGATGGCCATCCTGGCGATTGCCCATGATCTGGCGGACCTGCGGCAGCGGGTCAGTAAAATGGTGGTGGCCTACGATAAAAACGGCGGGGAAGTTACCACCGCCGATCTGGAGGTGGACGGGGCCATGACCGCCTGGCTGGTGGAGGCTTTTAAACCCAATCTTATGCAGACTATCGAAGGCCAGCCTATCCTGGTGCACGCCGGCCCGTTCGCCAATATCGCTATCGGGCAAAGCTCGGTAATCGCGGACCGCATCGCCGCCAAGCTTTGTGATTATGTGATAACAGAAAGCGGCTTTGGTGCGGACATCGGCTACGAGAAGTTCTGGAACCTTAAATGCCGCTATTCCGGCATGAAGCCCGACGCGGTAGTTATCGTAGCGACGGTTCGAGCCTTAAAAATGCACGGCGGCGGCCCAAAGGTTATGCCGGGGATGCCCCTCGATGAAGCCTATTCCAGGGAAAACCTCGGCTTACTGGAAAAAGGCTGCCAGAATCTGCTGGCCCATATCGAAATCGTCAAAAAAAGCGGTACTATCCCCATCGTATGCGTCAATCGATTTTACACCGATAGCGACGCAGAGATTGCCCTGATAAAGAAAATCGCCGAGCAAAATGGCGCCGCCGCGGTTGCTTCCCAGCACTGGTTAAAAGGCGGCGACGGAGCGGTGGAACTTGCCGAAATGGTCGCTGCGGCTTGTCAAAAAACCAACCAGTTTCGCTTTCTTTACGATATGGATATGCCGCTGAGTCAACGAATCGAACTGATAGCCAAGGAGATCTACGGCGCCAGCGGGGTAAGCTATACCAAAGAGTCACGCGGCAAACTGCAACGATTTGACCGGGACCCCTCCATCAGTCAGTTGGGCACCTGCATGGTCAAAACTCAACTTAGTCTTTCGCACAATCCGCTCCTGAAAGGCAGACCCACCGGCTGGCAGCTACCCATCCGGGATTTCCTGGTTTACAAAGGGGCGGGATTAATAGTACCCGTGACGGGAGACATCAAGCTTTTGCCCGGAACGGGTTCAGATCCCGCTTATCGACGAATCGATGTTGATGTCCATACGGGAAAGGTACAGGGACTTTTATAACTTAACAAATTCAATAGTTTATATAACTCATTTTATAACAAATTATTACATCATATTGCCACATCAAAGGGGGCAAAAAAACGAAAAGATGTTCTTAATTATAGTCATGTAAGACCTTTACTAAAAGTTGTTAAATCACTATACTCTCGTTTTTCGTCTGGTTAATCCTGAGGTTATTCTATGAGTCATTATATTGTGCTGGTTAAACAAGTTCCCGATGTTACCCAAATTACCGATAACGCCTTCGATCCGGAAACCGGCAATTTGATGCGAAATAAACTTGCCAGCGTCATCAATGAGCTGGACGCCCAGGCTTTGGCTTTCGCTCACCACATGAGAGAGCTTGAGCCGGCGGAGAAGGGTAAAATTATTGTCTTGTCCATGGGTCCGCCGATGGCGGATGAAGTTCTGCGGTATTGCCTCAGTCGCGGCGCCGACCTGGGGGTGCTGCTTACCGACCGCGCACTGGGTGGAGCCGACACCTGGGCCACCGCCAATCCACTAGCTAATGCTATCAGAAAAATTGTCCGTGACCTGCTGGATGGCACAAATAATTATTTCATAATTTCCGGTATGCAATCAGTTGACGGCGATACTGCGCAGGTGCCCGCTCAGGTAGCAGAAGAATTATCAATTCCATGCGTAGCCTACGCTACGAAGGCGCAGTTTTCCAGCCAGCATCCGGAAATCACCCGGATCATCAGCGGCGGCAGCCAGACTATCACCCCCCGCAGCATCCCCGCTATTATTACCGTAGCCAAGTATGAGTTTCCCCTTTTCGCCACCGTTTCCTGCACCAGGCGGGCTAATAATACCCAGCTTATCACCTGGGGTGCCAATGATGTAAAACCCACCGCCTTTGGTGTCAGCGGCTCGAAAACCCGTGTTATTCGCGTATTTCCCCCGGATAAGACCAGCCGCAAATGCGTTCATATTAAGGATGTGCGGCAATTTGCCCAAACTCTTATTGAATGCTCCAAGAACTCCGCCGGCATGGAAAACCAGTCGCACCAGGAAAAACCCCGCTATGTCCTGCCACACAGGCGGGCCAGCAGACTGGACCGTAGCTTTGAAGGTATGCAAAAGGAAGTCGAAGCCTTTGCTGAGCTTACCCGACAGTTGGAACCTCTTGGGATTAATGATCCCGCCGGCGTGGACGAGCAGGTAAAAGAAAAAATCCTGGCCCAAAGCGACACAAAAATCAACAAAAAGGCCTTGGAAGAGATGCTGGCCGGCATGCAGAATTGTACCCCGACCTACCAGGGTGAGATCTGGGTTGTAGCTGAGCACAGAGATGGTAAGGTTAATAATGCCACTTATGAACTTATTGGTAAGGCCCGCGAGTTGGCTGATTCATTGGACACTAAAGTTGGCGTAGCGCTGGCAGGTAAGAATCTTCAGCCGTTGTGCGATTCATTAATTGCCGCCGGCGCCGATAACATATATACCATGGATCATGCTTTGCTGGAGGAGTTTGATCCAGCCGCCTATCGCAAGGTAATTGCCGAGACGATCGGGCGATATTGGCCGCAGATAGTGCTTTACGCCGCTACCCCCCAGGGCCGGTCACTAGCCCCGATGATTTCATATCGGTTGGGCTGTGGATTAACCGCTGACTGTACCTCGCTGGACATTCGGGACAGCTCCCGCAAAGGTGAGATCGCTGTCTTAATGCAGACCCGCCCCGCCCTGGGCGGCAATGTAATGGCCACCATTTGCACTAAGGATTCCAAATGCCAGATGGCCACCGCCCGGCCGGGCGTTATGAAACGACTGCCGCCGAATAAGTCCCGCCAAGGAAAAATCATCCCCCAGGAAGTCAAGCTAAACGAAAGCGACCTCAGTTTTAACATTATTCGCACTGAGCAGGCTCACGGCCAGGTCAATTTTGAGGAAGCGGAAATAATCATTTCCGGCGGCCGCGGTCTGCAAAGCAAGGAAAACTACCATCGGCTGCTTTCCCAGTTATGTACCGCCGTCAGCACCCATTTGAATACACCGGTCGAACGCGGCGCTTCCCGAGCGGCGGTGGAGCAGGGATTTGTCGAACGGGTGCATCAGGTCGGGCAGACCGGTACCGCTGTCGGACCGAACATTTATCTGGCAATGGGTATTTCCGGCGCGATTCAACACATGATCGGCGTGGCCAACAGCCGCTCCATTTTCGCCATTAATAACGATCCTCACGCTCCCATCTTCAAGCAGTGTGATTATTACCTGGTGGGTAATGTTGAGGATATTATCCCGCAACTCGTCGAATTTTTCGGAGATAACCGTGAACGCATCCAACCATAACCATAATTATTCCCGGGCATCCGTTTTGATTGTAGGTGCTGGTCCTGCGGGACTGGCCGCCGCCATTACCCTTAAAAGCCGCAAGCCCGATCTCGATGTCTGCGTCCTCGATAAAGCTGCCAAACCCGGCAACCACAATCTTTCCGGCGCCGTTTTGGAAGTTGACTCGCTCCAGCAGCTTCTCGACGCGGTTCAGCCCGAATGGCGGGAAAGCGACCAGGCCAAAGAGGTGCTCTCTCGCAAGGTTGAGCAGGAAAACGTTCTTTTCCTGCCCAATAAATCGATGACCTTGAGTATGATGCCGGCCATCAAGATAGCCAAGCTGCTCGGACTCGGTTTCGGGCAGATGATCCACCGCGGGGATTATATCGTTTCTGTCAGCAAATTGACCAACTGGCTGGCGCGGATTGCCAGCAGTCTGAAGGTGGAAGTTTTGCATGGCTTTGCCGCGGAAGATATCGTAATGGCCGACGGCGACAGCCTGGCGGTCGGCGTAAAAATGAAGGATCAGGGCCTCGACAAAGAAGTCCAGCCGCAGATCAATTTCGTTCCCGGCGAGACCATCAGCGCCGATGTGATTATCCTCGCGGAGGGCTGTGATGGTCTGGTGACTGAAAGTTTTGTCCGCCGGGCCGGCTTGACGCGGCTCTCTCCTAAGCAAATTTCTGTCGGCATCAAGGAGTTGATCCAGGTATCTGACAAACAATACCGGCAATTTGGCGACCAACGCGTCGTTCACGCCATGGGATTTCCCATCTGGTCCCCTCTTATCGGGCCGAACATGTTTGGCGGCGGATTTATGTATTCCTTCGGCGACAATCAGATCGCGGTGGGTATGATTGTCGGAGCCGACTGGAAATACTGCGATTTCAATCCGGAAGAAGCGCTTTATCGCTTCAAGGAGCATCGGTTCGTCAACCAGTTTATCGCCGGCGGCAAGCTGATGGAAGCGGGCGCCAAAACCATTCCCGAAGGCGGTTATTATGCCATCCCCCGTGACGCCCACAACCATACCATCGGCAGGAACAACGTCCTGATCATCGGTGACAGCGCCGGATTTGTCAATATGCTCAAGATCAAGGGACTGCATAACGCCATTGCCTCCGGCATCGCCGCCGGTCAGGCGGTGGCCCAAAGCATCGAAAATCCCGCCGAGTGTGCCGCCCGGTACACCAGTATTCTGGAAGCCTCGTCGGTCAATCGAGAGATGTATTCCGCCCGTAATTTCCGCCAGACAGTAGCCAAACTGGGTACAACCGCCGGGCTGCCGCTCTCGTGTTTGGGTGGTTTGCTGCCGCGTTTTACCGTGGAAAAAGATTATCAGGCCATGACTACTGCCCGCTATAAGTATCGCTATGATGAGCCTTTCGAAAAGGACATCTTAACTGCGATGGCCCACGTGGAACATCGCGAGGAACAGCCTTGCCATTGCGAGGTTCTCGATCCGTCGATATGTCAAAACGAATGCCGTAACACCTATGGCGATCTTTGCAACGGCTACGGCCGGCCCTGCATCGTCTTCTGTCCTGCCGGCGTATATGAGCTTATCCACGACGAAATGAAGTCGGCCAATCCTTCAAATTGTGTCCATTGCAAGACCTGCCAGAATAAATGTCCTTATGACAATCTCCGCTGGCACGCTCCGGAAGGCGGCGGCGGTCCGCATTATAAAAATATGTAGCTGGGCAAAAGCAATATGCCGGTAAACAAAGATAAAATTTATTTTACCCCGGCAGGAGAGGCAATATGAAAGGTATTATATTAGCTGGCGGTTTTGGTACTCGGCTTTCACCCTTGACGCGGGTAACCAACAAGCACTTACTGCCCGTTTATGATAAGCCTATGATCTATTATCCGATTCAGTGCCTGGTCAACGCCGGCATCGAGGATATCATGATCGTCACCGGCGGCAATAAAGCGGGCGATTTTCTGGAGCTGCTCGGCAACGGCAAGGAGTTCGACCTGGAAGAGCTGCATTACACCTACCAGGAGGGTGCCGGCGGAATTGCCGCCGCCCTCGACCTGACCAGGGATTTTGCCGACGGGGACAAAATCGTGGTCGTGCTGGGTGACAACATTATCCAGTCCAATATCAAAAAGGCGGTGGCCAATTTCTACACCCAGCGAAAAGGGGCCAAAATCCTGCTCAAAGAGGTGCCCGACCCCCAGCGGTTTGGCGTCGCGGAAGTGGACGAAAGAGGAATTGTACTTGGCATCGAGGAAAAACCCCAGCAGCCCAAAAGCAACTACGCGGTTACCGGTATATATATGTATGACGGCCAGGTTTTCGACATGATCGGCCAATTGCAGCCCTCCGGCCGGGGTGAGCTGGAGATCACCGACGTCAATAATATCTATATCAAACAGGGTACCATGACCAGCGAGATTCTTCAGGGCTGGTGGACCGACGCCGGCACTATCGAATCGCTGCACCGGGCCAGCTTGATGGTAGCTCAGGACGGAGCCAATAACCTTGACTAAATAACCGGGCAACCGCTCGCACAACTATCTACCACTAATTATCAAAAAGGCTTAGGGCAAAATGACAAATATCCTGGTAACGGGCGCCGCCGGTTTTATCGGCTCAAACTTTGTTAGAATGATTCTGTCCCGGACCGACTGGCGGGTGATCGCCTATGACGCACTTACCTACGCCGGCAACCTGGCCAATCTCTCCGATCTAACCGCGACTCGCCGGCTGCAATTTATCAAAAACGACATCTGCGACGGTTCCGCGGTGGATAAGGCCATGAATGGCGTCGATATTGTGGTTAATTTCGCCGCGGAAAGCCATGTTGACCGCAGTATCCTCTCCGCCGCTGATTTCATTCGCACCAATATCGAGGGCACGCGGGTATTGGCGGATGCCGCCCTGGCCCACAAGGTCAAAAGATTTGTCCAGATCTCCACCGACGAGGTTTACGGCTCTTTAGGCAAGACCGGCCTGTTCACCGAGTCAACTCCCATCAGTCCCAACAGTCCTTACAGCGCTTCCAAGACGGCTGCTGACCTGCTGATGTTGGCCTACCATCATACCTTCACCTTTCCGGTGGTTATCACCCGCTGCTCCAACAATTACGGTCCTTATCAGTTTCCCGAAAAACTTATTCCCTTATTCGTCACCAATTTGTTGGAGAACAAAAAGGTCCCGGTTTATGGCGACGGCCGACAGGTCCGCGACTGGATTCACGTTGACGACCACTGCCGCGCCATCTTGGCGGTGATTGAACACGGTCGGGACGGCGAAGTGTATAATATCGGCTCGGAAAACGAGCAATACAACATTGACATTACCCAAATGATTATCCGGCATCTGGGCAAGGATGATTCCTACATCGAATACGTCAAAGATCGTCCCGGCCATGACCGTCGCTATGCCATCGACGCCGGCAAGATTAAACAGCAGCTTGGCTGGCAGCCGCAGGTCGATTTCGCCGATGGCCTCCGCCAGACCGTCGAATGGTATATCAGCCACAAACCCTGGTGGTCCGCCATCAAGACCGGCGAATACCTGACTTATTACGAGAAACAATACGGCTGCCGAAAATTGACAGACTAATGTCGAACCATCCCACAAACATCCTGGTAATCGGCGCTTCCGGTATTTTGGGCAGTGCCTTAGTGAGCCTTTTGCAATCTCGCGACCTGCCACCCCTGCAGACGGAATGGCTCAACTGTAAAAGCGATCAGCTCCGCCTGGACATCACCGACAACTCCGCTGTGGAAAAACTGCTTGAGGGCAGCCGGCCCCGTATCGTTTTTAACTGTTCCGGCTTTACCGATGTTGACGGTGCGGAGGAGCATGAGGCCCAGGCCCTTGCCGTTAACGGCCGCGGCGTTGAGAACCTTGCTCGCGCCTGTCATAAATTGCAATGCCTCCTGGTCCACATCAGCACGGATTACGTTTTCGATGGTCGCGCCCACTCGCCCTACCAGCCGAACGATCCGCCTGACCCGCAGAGTGCCTACGGCCGCAGCAAGCTCGCCGGCGAAAAAGCCCTGCAATCCGTCGGCGGACGATGGCTGATGGTTCGTACCGCCTGGCTGTTTGGTAAAGGTGGTAAAAATTTCGTGGATACTAT
>Ga0209269_1000169_pt1 | contig 90225 bp, 83 predicted proteins | sample MTBAKMMethaMetaG_FD_187455 | JGI IMG/M metagenome (GOLD analysis project Ga0209269, IMG submission 187455) | Enrichment culture microbial communities from Arthur Kill intertidal strait, New Jersey, USA, that are MTBE-degrading - MTBE-AKM (Arthur... | ecosystem: Environmental > Aquatic > Marine >...
AGGAACAGCGGGTGGCCCAGATCCTCCTGAGCCAGCTCCTGGGCCTCGCCGAAACGGACCTTTGCCGACGTGTCCCCCTGTTGAACTATTTCGGCGAGACCGGCGTTCCGGAGCGGTGCGGCATGTGCGATAACTGCCGATTGGGAAAGGAGGAAAAGGCGCTCGTCGATCTGACCCTCCCGGCGCAGATGTTCCTCTCCTGCGTCAAGCGGACCGATGAAATCTTCGGCGCGGGCCATATCGTCGATGTCCTTCGGGGCTCGAATTCCCGGAAAATTCTGAAATTCGGGCACGAAAAACTCTCCACCTACGGCATCGGGACGGCCTATTCGGCAAAGCAATGGCGGCATCTCGCCCGTCAATTGATTCAGAAGGGTCTATTGCTGTACCAGTATGAGCATGGATCGCTGAAACTGACCCCGAAGGCCTGGGAGGTTCTGCGCGGGAAAGAACCCTTCCTCGGAAGGCTGGAAACGATCCGCAAGGAGCAGGGCAAGAAACAGGGCGCGGTTCAAAGGCCGCGGGCGGACGAGGCGGATTCCTTCGATCCCAAGCTTTTCGAAGCCCTCCGGAAAAAACGCAAGGCCCTGGCCGATGAGGCGAACCTTCCCCCCTATACGATCTTCCACGACCGGACCCTGCGAGAGATGGCCCTCTACTGCCCACGGGACCGGGAAGGCCTGCTGGCGCTCTATGGGGTTGGTAAGAACAAGCTTGAAAAATACGCCGACGCTTTTCTGGAAATCATCCGGGAGTATTTAAAAAATGTATCTTATGAGGAAGCGGGGTGAATACCCCTTGAACGCCAAGGATCTTGACCTGACATTCCGTATGGGCGAACCGTTCAACGGTTATTGCTGTAAACTGGTCGCTGCCGTCATAGGACTCATCAATGTTTGATCTTTTTACCGTCGGCCATTCGGTGCACCCGGTCGAGCATTTTTACGATGCGCACCGGCCGCTGGTATGCTGACGTCTTCTGTACCTGTTTTTCACTCGGAATGCCTATTTCTAATCGATTTTTAAGCTACAAACACGTTTTTTGAGAACCACCCCCATTTTTGACGGCGCACCAGACTGCCTAAACAATTTTCTTGCTAATTGACTGGTTGTGATAACCGAAAATTGCCCCCCCCTGAGGAGCGGATTTCCTATAGAGGTGGTTTCAGTAATGAGACCATGTGTACAGGAGGGGAAGGAGTGCTCAAATTGGATCAGTACGAGTTCATCAGGGTGGGGCGTCGGGTTTATAAGCACAGTATCAAGTCGTTATCCAAGATGACGGGTCATTCTCGTTACGCGGTCAGGAAGGCGATCCGCGGGGAGCCTTGGGGGTATCGAGAGCGGGAGCACCAGTGCATTGAAATAACCCTCGTCATCCATGCCGCAGTAGCCGAGCAGGTTCATGCAGGATTCACAATAGAACACCGTCAGCTCCGCCAATCCTTCCGGCCGCCCTATGGCTTTCTTGTAATCGGAGATCGCCTTCTTGGCCTTGGCGACCGAAATATCCTGATTGCGCATCACATCCGGACAAACCCAGCGGTCAATGGTGGACTTGTACGGTTCGAGCACATCCTCACCCAGGGCGAAGCGGGCATGGAGAAAAGCCTGATTATGCTTACTGGCTGCGTACAGGTCCTGAATCAGGTCAAGCAGTACCGGACGGTCGAGATCGGCAAGCTGGCGCTTGAGACCGGTCCAGGTCGGTTTTTTCTTACTCGATTTTTTCATGGGACCCGCTATTTGCTCTTGACGGCCCGAAAGGCGGAGTCGTCTGCCAGATGCAGATAAATGCGGCCATTCAGCTCGCCATTTTCAATGACCGCCCAACCCCGACCGCAGACAGGATCGTTTTCATCCTGTCCTGACCAGGAGAACTCGAAGCGTGGCGCATTACCGCATTGCTCCACCCGGCCATCCATATCCCCGGATACCAGCCCGAACTGAAACTGTCCGGTGCCGTCCGAGCCGATGCGGATAAATCCCGGCACCTCCATGTCGACGTAATTCTGATCCCAGACCTCCATCTCGACGATGCGCCATTTCCCGGCAAATGCTTTCAACTGCTTCATAAGACGCCCTTCAAGAATTTATATTTTATCGCCCCGAGTAATGCCATGGACGGATTGTCACAAGCCATGTCGCGAGTCTGTCGCAAGCTATCCACCGCCGCGCTGGGCCATCACCTGACGGCCCTTGTCGGTCAGCCGGTATTTCTGTTTGCTGCTGCGCGGCTTGTCGGGGATGGTCATTTCAATCAGACCGGCCTCCAAAGCGGGGAGCAGATAGGCCTTGCGGAAATGCTCATCGTCTTTCAGCCCGAGCGCCTCTTTGAGCTGTTGCCGGGTCATCTCGGAGGTCAAGATCGAGAGTAGTCGAACTTCCGGGGTGACTTCCTTGGTAACTTCCGTGGTTACTTCCGGGGTCGAGGTGCTCACAGTATCCAGGATCATCCGCAGCATGAAGGCGATGAAGGGCGCGGAGTCGGTCTGCCGGGTGCTTTCCTGAATTGCCTGGTAGTACTCGGCCTGGTGCTCGAAGATCAGGCTTTCCACCTGGATGTCGGCGAACAAGGGATTCCGGCGGGCCAGAATCAGGCTTTGCCACAGCCGCCCCATGCGGCCGTTGCCGTCGGCAAAGGGGTGGATGAATTCGAATTCGTAGTGAAAGACCGAGCCGGCGATGAGCGGATGGGCATCGGTGTCGGCCAACCAGCCCAAGAGGTCACCCATCAGATGCGGCACCCGGTCGGCGGGAGGGGCCATATGGATTACCTGCTGGCCCGCCATCACGCCCACACCACCGTGCCGGTAAATTCCCGCCTCGCCGATCAGGCCGGACATCAGAATCCGATGTGCCTCCAGCAGGTCCTTTTCCGATGATTGTTTCCATATATCGAAGAGGTCGTAGGCGGCCAGGGCATTTTTCACCTCCTGCACCTCGCGGGGCGGGGCGATGACCCGCTTGCCCTCCAGAATCGCGGTGATCTGCGCCTCGCTCAGGGTGTTGCCCTCGATGGCCAGGGATCCCCGAATGGTGCGGATGCGGTTGATCCGCCACAGCCGCAAGGCTCTCGCCTGATCGGTGAGCACGCTCAGCCGCCCGATAGTCTCGCTGATCGCGGCGACCCGGTTCAGGATCTCGGGGGTTATGGTGTAGGGTGGCTGATATTTCATTTTTTCCTTCGCTGCTCTCTACGACGCCATGCTGGCGTAGTAGAGTGACGGCACCGTTGGGTACGCCCGGAACACATGCACGAAAACCGCCTCTGTTTTGTCCCGCACGTCCTCCTCCGAATAAGTTTCCGGCAACCCGGTTTGCTCGCTCCAGAGATAATCCTGAATCGTCAGACGGACCGCGTCCCGGATGGATTCCTTGTCGCGCCAGTGATTGATTCGCAGTTTTTCCGCCTTGAGGGTTTCGAGCAGGTCAACGGCGACCGCTTTTATGCGTTTGATGTCACCGGACGTCAGGTTCGGCTTCCTCAGCAGGTCGAATACGGCGAGACTTTCCTCATCGAGCCCCTCCCGCACGGCGCGGCTCTCCTCATCGTCCATCTCGCCCATGATCCGCAGAAGCGCTTCAAAGGTCTTTTCGATGGTCACCCGATCTTTTTCGCGGTTGTACTCGGCGACGATCTCTTCGTAATGCCTTTGGAAATCGGTCCGCAGGGGATTCTGCTGGAGCAGACGCTGCAGGCGTTGTTCGATGGCGGTCTTCAGATTCTGCACGGTGGTGCGTTTGGCCGGGCTGCGCTCGAACTCCCGGCGCAGCCGGTCGAAATCGATCTTGCTGATATCGTAAGGTGCCAGCTCTTCGGCAACAGCCAGCCCAGTCCGTGTCTCAATCGCCTCATCCACGACCTGATGCAGCTGGCGGATGATATCGGTGATATCCGCCTGCTCCCGATCCTGCTGCAGGCTTTTATAGGCAATGTTCATGGCATCGAAGTCGCCCCGGCAATCATTGATGCCTTCGATGGTGATGCAGGCCTTGAACTTCGAGAACACCGCCCGGCACATCACCTCAAAGCGTTTTCGCGTCTCGTCGTTTTCGTTTGCCGCCTCCTTGGCCGCGAGAATCGACGCATTTCGGGCAAAACCGGTCTGCCCGATGATCCCGTCCAAAGACGCGCTTCGCTCCGAAAGGAAAGCCCGGACAAAGGCAATCGCTTCACGAAGATCGGCCAGCAGTTCCTCATCGGGCCTGGCCGGTTCGGTTTCGCCGCCGTTGCCTCCGCGTCCGTCATCGCCCGATCCGGCAAAGGTCGCCAGCGCCTTGCGCAGGTTCTTCAGGATGCCGCAGTAATCGACGATCATCCCGTTGTTCTTGCCCTCGTTGACCCGGGTTGCCCGGGCAATGGCCTGCATCAGGGTGTGCGCTTTCAGCGGCTTGTCCAGGTACAGGGTGGTGAGACAGGGAACATCAAAGCCGGTCAGCCACATGGCACAGACGATGGCAACACGAAACGGGTGCTCCTCGGCCTTGAACGCATCGTCCAGCGACAGCCGCTGCATGCTCTGGAACTGCGGCTGTTTCCGCATGGCCTCCGGCAGGTCGATGCCTTCCTTGATCAGGCTACGGTGCGGGGTGATGTCCAACTCCCCCTTGCGAAACTTCTCGACCTCGCCCTGTTCCTCGCTGACCACCACCGCCATCTGCGTCTGGCGCATCCACTCAATCTGACGTCGCCGGTACTGTTCGTCCTGCTCATCCGTGGCCTTGGTCAATTGGGCTTCCAACTCGCCGGTTCTCTCGTTCCAATAGAACTCGATCAGCTTGTGCATGCGGACGCAGGTGATCTTGTCGATGCAGACCAGCATCGCCTTGCCGGTTTCCCACGCCGTGGAGTAGTGCTGCACAAAATCGCGGGCCACCTGGTCAAGGCGTTTCCCGGCCGTGATGATGTGATAATCGCGCTTGAGCTCCTGTTCCAGGCGCTGCTCCACATCGATATTTCCCGTCTCCAGCTCCTCCAGCTTCTCGGCGATCCGCTCGTTCAGATCGCCGACGGCCACGCCGAGCTTGTCGCCACGCGCGTCGTAGTAGAGCGGCACCGTGGCCTTGTCCTCCACGGCCCGCTGAAAATCGTAGGTGGAGACGTAATCGCCGAACACCCGCCGGGTGATTTCGTCGTCCTTGAAGAGCGGCGTGCCGGTGAAGCCGATATAGCTGGCGTTCGGCAAAGCGTTGCGCATGTTGAGCGCCAGGGTGCCGTATTGGGTGCGGTGGGCCTCGTCGGTGATGACGATGAGATCGTCGCGCCGGGAGTAGGCCTCGCCTTCGACCACGGTCTGATTGAATTTCTGGATCAGCGAGAAGACGTGCGTTTTGTGCTGGACCAGCAACTGGGCGAGATGCTCGCCGCTCGCTGCCCGGCACGGGTCGCGGTCGTTGTCCACCACACCGCACCCGGCAAAAGTCTTGTAGATCTGCGTGTCCAGGTCGTCGCGGTCGGTGAGGATCAGAAAGGTGAAGTTGCCGCCCAGCTTGCGATGCACCTTGCGGGTGAAGAGTACCATGGAATAGCTCTTGCCCGAGCCCTGAGTATGCCAGAACACCCCCAGCCTGCCGTCCCTGAACTTCCTGTCGCGGACCGCCTCGATGGCCCGGTTGACGCCCAGAAACTGGTGATTGCGGGCCAGAATCTTTCTCGATTCCCCGGTCGAGTCGTCGAAAACGATGAAGTTCTCCACCAGGTCCAGGAAATTGTGTTTCGCGCACGCCCCCTTGAGCAGCGTCTCCATGGCGACGAAGCCCGGCTGATTCTCGGCCAGACGTTTCCACTCGTGAAAATGCTCGAACCGGCTGGTGACCGAGCCGAGTTTGGCATCCACCCCGTTGGCCAGCACCACCATGGCGTTGTGATGAAACAGATGCGGGACAGTATCCTTGTAGTCCAGAAAGTTCTGCTCGTAGGCGGCGCGGATATCGCGGCTGAAGTTCTTCAGCTCCATAAACAGGAGCGGCAGGCCGTTGACGAACCCGACGATGTCCGCCCGGCGGCGGTACAGGTCGCCCCGCACCCACAGCTCCCGCACGCAGAGGAAATGATTGTTCTCTGGATCATCGAAGTCGAACACCCGCAGCCGCTGGCGCACCCGCTCGCCCTTGGCGTTGCGGAAGGTGACCTGCACCCCGTCCTTGATCAGTTCGTACTTTTCGCAATTGGTGGCTGCCATGGTCTGCGAGGCGGAAACCGTGACGATCCGGCGGACGGCATCGTCATAGGCCGTGGCCGGTAGCCCGGGGTTGAAATCCTCGATCTTAGCCCGCAGGGTCCGGGTCAACACCACCTCGCGATCCGATTCCCGGCCCAAGAGACTCTCCGGCCCGAAATCCTCGCTGTTATAGGCGTACACCGACTCCCAGCCGAGTTCCTGCTCCAGGTACTCGGCGGTGGTCTGCTGGACGAGGGTGTCTTCGGTATACGGGGTGGGGGTCACTCAATCACCTCCCAGTGACCGGTTTTTGGGGAGCCCACACGCCGCAAGATGCCTGCATCTTTATTGCACCTGCATCCATACTGCTCATGAGTTGCCTCCCTTTTTTAGAGGCGGCTTCAGGTCGAGTGGTTGTCCGGAAATTCCGGACAACTACTTGTTCGTCCAGTTCGCCTTCACTGAAAATATTGCGGGTGTGCTCGGAAATCGTCTTTTTGCTTTTGCCGAACAGCCCAGCCATGTGGTCCTGAGTCAGCCAGACCGTCTCGTCTTCTAGCCGGACATCGATTTTGATTTTGCCGTCGGCGGCCTGATAAATAAGAATTTCCGAATTATTCATGCCGCTGCCTCCATACTTAAAAGGTCACTTATCGGGCCAAAGTGACCGGATATAACCATGCCGCCCGTGTTGACAAAAGCCGCCATCTCCGAGGCCAGGGAGTCGGCATTCTTCACATCCGCCTTGAACTGGCGGGTGGAGTCTTCACCGAGGGCGATCTGGGCGAGGAGGTTATTAAGGTTCAAGCGTTACCTCCCTGCGCCGCGGTACCATTGGCGGCCGTCTTCTGGCCATGGTTGTCTTCCGTGTAAGTACTCATCTGCCCGGCCTCTCGAAACGTATGCCCAGCAGACTGTCCGACGGCGAAGCATCCGATAATCTCAGACGCACAAATTGTTGGAAGTCAAAACCTTCGGTGAAGTCTGCTTCTGGAACCATATCCGAATTGATGGTGCAGATATATTGACCGCCAAGAGCAGCGGTGATCTCGTGAGCTCGCTCGAATGCCAGCGCCCGTTGCCGAACATCAACGGAGTCGTACATCAAGGTGTCATGAACGAGGAAGTCAATACCTCGTCCGTTTTGCATTTGAAGTTGAAGCACAGCAAGATCGAAACAAAATATTTTCATTTTCTCGATCCCCTCGCTTCCGCTGCGCTCAATATCCACTTGATACTTGTAGCCGGTATCGCCGACATCGATCACCAGCTTGCCGGGTGATTTATAAAGAGCTTGAGAATGTTCATTGAAAAGACGTACAACTTCAGACCACTCATCCCTTCTCTCCTCATGATCGCGTTCAGCTGTCTGAACCAAATCGTTCTTCGCTGCCTTTACTTCACGTTTTGAAGCCTTTAGGCTTTTCATTTCCCGCAATCGGGCCTGCACGCGCTCAAGGGAGCCATGCAACGACACATATCTTTCTTGGAGTAACGTCATCTCCTGCAGTGCACCGTGGGTTTGAAGAACCTGCATCACCTCGGCACGAAGATCTGTCTTTTCCCTTATGCGTGTTTCTCTGTCGTTAATAACCTGCCGGATACGGGTGATTTCAGAACCCAGGAACTCACGACGATTGGATATAATGTCATGGTGAAACGCCTTGACTTCTTCCAGTGTCCGTTTAACTGCGTCCGGGAAAACTAGTCCTGCCTCTTGATACAGAAGTTCAAGGGATACCGAAGCGGGTGGCTTCTCTTCCTTGATGGATTCTTCATAGCGTTTCAACCGACGCCTATCGGCAACGTTTTGATTGGCAAGTTCGTGAATTTCTGTGGTCAGTCTGTCTGCTTCTTCCTGCACGGATTCATATTGTGGATGGACTTTGAATGTGTCCAAAGCCTGTTTGGCATTGGCAGCTTGCTGCTCGAGTTGAATGCGCTGGGTCTCAAGTTCGCCGACGGAGCCGATTGCGCCTTCCATCGCCCCCGTCTTGATCGCTTTCTCAAGCACCTTCGCGCCTTCTTCTTGGTCCTTCAGGTCTTGCCACCGTGCGGCATACTCCCAATTCATTCCCAGTAAATAGGCAGTGTGAAGCTGGATGTCCCATGTCTTCTGTTGCCGAAAATGTCTGAAAGGGCTCGTATAAGCATCTGGGCCAAGGCGCACGAAATAGGAGATCAAACTTCGATAGCTTGGCCTGTAGGGGAGTTGATCCGACGAACGAGGCAGATCAAAAAATGCCCATCCCAACAATGTTCGCCATCGTTCTGCCTTGTAAACGCGTTCACCAGTCTGATCGTCCAGGTCAGGCTTTTCTGGCCATCCGTCAGTTGATCCTTCTATGACAATTCGGTTTTGATCCGCCACCGCTCGCGTGACTTTTACTCGATTACCACTAAGGGTGATCTCAAGGGTAAACGCCCAAGACTGTAAGGGGTCGATCAGTAATCCCTTGCCTTTGGTTGGACGGCTTCCGAGGCAGAAATCGATAATCTCAAGCAGTGTCGTTTTGCCGACCCCGTTTCGAGTATCTTTCTCTGTGGAAGTCTCAGAACGCTCGGCCAATATGACATTAAGTCCCGTGGTGAACTCAACGGGATGAAACAAGCGATGATTGGCAGTTACGCTGTGGATCATGAGGCCCCCCGGCGGATCATGCCTTTGGTGAGATCGATGACCCCGATGATGTATAAGAAATCCAAGGATAGGACAAACCGTTCAAATGTCCCCACAGAAGGTTCATCCCTCACTTTATCCCAAAGGCTGGTAACGGTCTGCTGCCGTTCAACGTGACGAAGCACAACAGCGCCGACACCAATCAGCGCTTGTCCTTCAGATATGTGCTTCGTAGGAAGGATCATTTCTCAAACACCTCGCAGGCCTCGAATAAGTGAATCAACACAGCCAAACCGGCAGACCTTTGAGCCTGCCTCTGAAATCCCTGCTGGGCAAAACAACACATGAATTCAAAGAGATCGCCGCCATTCACTCCCTCTTTCTTTAATCGCCAGTACTCTTCCAGAAAACCCGCCTTGAGACGCTCTGGAAATTCGCTATCTGTCTGGGCGACACTTTCAATGTACCGGGCAACTTCACCTGCAACACCGAGCCCCATGGCAATTACACCCCATGCATCATCATCAAGGTCGTTCTTTTGTATTTTGTCTTCAATTTTCAAGAGCGAGTAATCGTTAGTTACTGCTGAGGGCAGAACAACCGAGGCCCATTGCGTCGCTTCCTGCAATTCGACAAAGCCGACGTCAAAGAAAGCATCAAGCAGGGCTTGACGCACCTTTTTTTCGTGATCAGCTTTGATTGCTCTCAGGCGGTCGACGGGATAGTCCAATTCGCCTTGTGGAATCGTGTCTATTCGCTTGTGACATGCCCCACAAAGATATATGAGGTTGTGGTAACTGTTCCGTTCTGACTCGGTCATCTTTGGGTCGAATCTTGCCGACTTCTGCTTTTTACCGGATCCGCTATTTTCACCCGCAATGTGTGCTGCTTGACCTTGATTGATGGGATCTCCGTTAACACTGTCAATTGACAGCCTACGCCCCTTCTTCTCACATTCTGGCAAAGCGCACATATCCCCGCTTCTATAGGCGAGAAGAATTTTAGTGGTTGGGCTAACACTCATACCGCCACCTCCCCGTTCATCAGTTTGGGCAGGAGGAGGTCGCGGGTTTTGGCTAAATTGTCGTTTTGGGCGACAAGAACCCGGATTTGATCAATTGCCGTTTCGGCAAAGTCATCAAACATTTCCAGTAAGTGTTTTGGTGGCAGTGGCACTTTGTATTCGTCAAAACAAGAAACCTGGACTCGCTGCTTCCCGGATGAGCCGATCATACTCTTTATTGCGTTCCCCCTGAATGGATAAGATCAAGCCAAGCAATATGTAAACGCAGGGCTGACGCGCCTTCCTCTCAGCACAATAAATTCAGTTGACCCGCACGCTACTTCATCATCCCCCAGAAAATAAGCGTACCCTGTCTTTCCGTTTTCGAGACAAGGCGTAATTCTGGCGAGCAGTACATCGTTCTTTTTGAATTTGACTGTTGTATGCGTAGTCCGACGCTCAAAATCGCCAGCGTGCGCTGTCATACCTGCCTCAGATAACGCAGCCATCGGCACGTATAAAATTTTCTTCCCTTTTTCTACCGGGGTTTTTGGATTAACGTCAATCACGTCCGGCAGAAACGTATCCTCCCACCCCTCCGGCACGCCGTCGATGATTTGGGTGTGTTCGTGGCCGGGGAAGCGTAGGTGGACGAACCATTCCTTGTAGAGCAGCCGCGCCGCCTGCTCCAGCAACTGAATCCGCCGCCGGTTGTTCTCGATCAGGTCGTCGTAGGCGGAGAGGATGGAGGCGATGGATGTTTGCTCCCCTATGTCTTCCGGGACTCCCACCTTGCGAGCATGTAAGTCATTTCGATTGACACCCGGAACTGCCGCCTTGTCACTCTAGGTTCCGTTGAGAACCCATTTCAGAAAGTAGGATACGAAACGACGATGATTCCCTTTAAAATCTTGGACGTATAAAGCAGTATTGAGCGGCCAAAATGGCTCCTCGATATAGAAGACCTCACCCAATGTGCCGTATCGACCAGTTACAACACCAGGACCATCTGCCTTCGCTTCCTTGTGTGTGCCAGTAATACCGGAAGACGAAACAACCGGTATCTCTCCGGGGAGCCGAGCGTGCTCCGGTAGGTCATAACCTCTCTTTAGGGTGAGGAAGTCGCCGAGTTGGATAGATGTTCGCTTCATACCCCCAGCTCCTCAAAATTCTTCTTGATCATCGCGGCCAGTTGCACCGCATCGGCGTTCAGGTCCGCCAGTTCGACAAAACACCGGCTCATTCTTCCCCCTCCCCACCCAGTTCGGCCTCAATTTCTTCGACGCTCGGCAGACTGCCCTTGAGTTCTTCGGGCAGTGTTTCGGTGAGCTGGGTTTCCCATTCGGCAACGCTCATGGGCTTGCTGAATCCGCGCAGGGCGTATTCCACGATGAGTTGTTTCTTGCTCTTGCACAGCAGCAGGCCGATGGTCGGTTGGTCGTCCGGGTGGCGCAACAGGTCGTCCACGGCGGAGAGGTAGAGGTTGAGTTTGCCGACAAAGCCGGGGTCGAAGGGCACGGCCTTCAACTCCACGACCACATAGCAGCGCAGTTTGAGGTGGTAGAAAAGCAGGTCAAGGTAGAAATCCTCGTCGCCCACCTCCAGGTGGACCTGGCGGCCGACAAAGGCGAAGCCCGCCCCCAGCTCCAACAGGAAATGCTGGATATGATCGACCAGGCCCTGCTCCACCTCGCGTTCCCGGCGCGGGTCGGCGGTGCCGAGAAAATCGAAGAGGTAGGGGTCCTTGAAGACTTGGGTGGCCAGGTCGGAATCGGACGGCGGCAGGGTCAAAGCGAAATTGTTGATCGCCTTGCCCTGGCGCTGGTGCGCCCTTGCTTCGATCTCCATTGCCAGAATGTTTCGGCTCCAGCCGTTTTCGATGGTCTTGCGGGCATACCAAAGCCTGTCATCCGGATTCTTGACTTTCTGCAGGATACGGATGATATGCCCCCAGGGAATTTGTGAAACAAGCTGTTTCACTATTGCCGGGTCGGGGTAGGCCTCGGCGAAGGAGCGCATGAACAGCAGGTTCCTCGGGCTGAGGCCGTTCATGTCGGGAAAGGCGGTTGTCAGGTCATGAGAGAGCCGGTCGATCACCTTCGCACCCCAGCCTTGCTGTTGCTGACGTTCCAGAATCGCCCGGCCGATATCCCAGTAGAGCTGCACCATGACGGCGTTGGCCGCCAGGGTGACGCGCAACCGCTCACTGCGGATGCGCTCTTTCAGCGCGTCGAGCATAGTTGCATAGTCGGCGGGAAGGCGATTCTTGCCTGCCAGCGCGGGGAACAGGGCTTCTTCGCGGTTGCGGCCCCGCGATTTGCGATCGGATCCGCTCATACCCCCAGCTCCTCGAAATTCTTCTTGATCGTCGCGGCCAGTTGCACCGCCTCGGCGTTCAGGTCATCCAGCTCCACATGGATATCGCGCAGGGCCTCCTCGAAATCGAAATCCTCATCCTCTTCCTCCAGCGCGACGCCGACATAGCGGCCGGGGGTGAGGCTCCAGTCGTTGGCCTTAATCTCGGCCCGGTTCACCAGTTTGACCAGCCCTTCCACATCGCGGAGTTCGGCCTCGGGGAAGCGCTCGGTGAGCCAGCGGGCCTGTTTCCAGAAGTAGCGCACCTGCTTGAGCTGTTCCACGGCCAGGGCGCGGGCCTCGTCGGCCGCCTTGCGGGCGCGGGTGACGGCGCTGAACGCGCCCCTCACCCCCGGCCCCTCTCCCAGAGGGCGAGGGGAGTTCTCCAATGTTTCGATCAGGCGGCAGACGAGCTTGTAGAGCAGGTCGGTCTGCTTGACCAGATCGCGGCTGGTCTCGGCCAGGGTCGCGAGGCGGTCCACGGCTTTCTTCAATTCGCCGTTGGTGGTCTTCTGTTCTCCCCAGGCCGCCTGCTGGTCGCTGACGGCCTTTCGGAAGGTCTCCCCATCCGCCGTGAACAGCGGAATGGCGTCATCCAGTTCCCGTAGGGGCGAACCTATGTGTTCGCCCTTTTCCGCGTGGGGCGCGTCCTTGGCCAGGGTCTTGAGGAAGGGCTCAACACTGCTGCGAAGCGTGGCCAGCGCACCGATGAAATCGGGCAGCGGTTCGACCGTTTCGCCTTCGTCGTCTTTCGTCGTGAAGCAGGCCGCGCCCTCGGTCAGCATGCGTTGGCAGTAGCCCGCCACGAGGTCGAGATATCGCCTGGTCTCGCCTCGGTAGAGCCAAACGATGCCCAGGAGGTTCTGCTCCTGCTCGGGAGAAAAGTCGTAAATCTTGCGGGTGACTTTTCGATAGACGTTGCGGGCGTCGATCATCAGCACCTTGTCGCGGTGCGCTTGCGGCTTGGCGCGGTTGAGGAACCACAGCTCGCAGGGGACGGTGCGGGTGTAAAAGAAGTTGGAGCGAATGGCGACCATGACATCCACGTCACCGGTCTCCACCAGCCGCTGCCACACCTTGGCTTCGTCGCGCCCGGCGCTGGAGGCCTGGGACGACATGACGAACCCGGCCCGGCCCTGAACGTTTAAGTAGCTGTAGAAATAGCTGATCCAGACGTAGTTGCCGTTGCTGACCTTGCCCTTCTTGTTGACGCCGGGCAGGCCGAAGGGCAGGCGCGGGTCGCTCTTGACCTTGTCGGCGTCGATCTCGTCCACGTTGAAGGGCGGATTGGCCATGACGAAGTCGGCCTTGCGCAGCAACTCATGCGGGTCTTCGTAGTAGGTGATCGATTTCTGGATGTCGCCTTCGAGGCCGTGCACCGCCAGATTCATCTTGGCCAGGCGGATGGTGGTGGCGTTCTTTTCCAGGCCGTAGAAGGTGAGCTTCTCGGTGGGGTTCTCGTGCCGCCGCTCGACGACCCGGGCGCTTTGCACGAACATGCCGCCCGAGCCGCAGGCCGGGTCGAGCACCGTGCCACCCGCCGGTTCGATGACGTTGGCGATCAGCGAGACCAGAGAAACCGGCGTGAAGAACTCGCCACCGTCGAGGGCCTTCTGGTCGGCGAACTGGGTCAGGAAGTATTCGTAAATGCGCCCGAACACATCGCCGGAGACGCGCTTGAACTCCTCGGGGTTGAGGGTGCGCAGCAGCTGGCCGAGCACGGCGTTGTTGAGTTCCTGATACTCGCTCTTGGGCAGCACGCCGCGCAGGTTCTCGTAGTCGGCCTCGATGGACTCCATGGCGTCGATGATGGCCTTGGCGCGGTCGGCACTGTCGGACAGGGCCACCAGGGTGTCGAACTGGGCCTTGGGCTGCAGGAAGATGGCGCTTCTCTGCGAGAAATCCTCCTTGGTCAAGGGCCGGGTCTTGCCGCCGCGTGTCGGGAGGCCCGCCTCGATGGCGTCTTTAACGCCAAGAAAACGGCTGTAAGCGTGGCGCAGGAAGACCAGGCCCATGACCGGCAGGAAATATTCGTTGCTGGCATAGTTGGAGTTGGCCCGCAGGGTGTCCGCCGCGCTCCAGAGCCGTTTTTCAATGGCTTCGATCTGTTCAAGCTGGGCCATGCCTACGCTTCCTTTTCAAAATACGCTTTATGCAGGGCTTCGCCCTTGTCCCCCAGGCTGCGCAGCAGGCTCTCGATTTTCTCCAGCGCCAGCGGCGACGGCTTGGCGCGGTCGTTCTCCCAGCGGTTGATCGTGGGGAAGGTCACCCCGAGTTTGGCCGCGAACTTTTCCTGAGTCAGACCGGTGAGTTCCCGAAGCTCCCGGACCAGCCTCGCCATGCTGTGTTGCTCGTCCAATGGATTTCTCCTTGATGAATTTTCTGATGTACTGGCGGCACCATTCATAACGCCCGATTTATCACTTGATATATCATTCATGGGACCCCAAATGTCAAGCGCGACCTTGAAATCCTTGCGGAATTTCTCGTGCGTGAGGGCAATTTCAAATCCCCTCCGACACATCCCGTTGCCACCCGGTAAGTAAGGGCCATGAGATCAGGCACGAAAAAGTTTCAGCTGACCGCCCGACACTTTCTCCGTCTCTCCGGTAAGTAAGGGCAGAACCAACAACGAGGAGCGACCGACCATGGACATCAACGATCTGTTTGACGGAATCATGAAGAGTATCAACCAGTTTTACGAAGGCCGCTCTCGCACGTCCTGTGCTTCGCGGCAGAGGTCCGGAGAATGGGGGTAAAAAAGGGGAAAAAGAAAACCCGCCCAATAACCGGACGCGGTTCGTGGACGGGCCTGTCTTTTGTAAATGGTGGAGGCGGCGGGAGTCGAACCCGCGTCCGAAAACATTCCACTGGAGTTTCTACGTACGTAGCCTTTGTATTAACTTTCGCCCTTCCCCCCTCCCAAAGGCAGGATGGTTGAACGGCTATCCCGCTTCATCTCGCCGGTCCCCCCGCGGGCCCTGGATCCCGGCCAGCCTGACTGAGTTTCGCCCTCTCCCCTCCGCCAGGCGGGAGGAGGAAGACGTCAACCGCTTACGCGGCTAAGGCGTAATCGTAATTGTTTGCGTTTACGTTTTTCCTACCTGTTTAACGAGGCCTGTAGGAACCTCGGTACGCTTCTACAGCTTCAACTGTCCCCGTCGAAACCGTTTCGCCCCCTTTCTTGTTTTATGCTTATAATATAATCCTTTTTTATCCCTTCGTCAATGACGGCAGGACAGCATGGCGGCAGGACGGCGATGACGGCGTCGCAGGATCACCGGGACCGGTCTTTGAAGGCCCGTTCCATGTCCCGTTGATCCGCCTTCCGCTTCAGGTCCTCGCGCCGGTCATGGAGTTTCTTGCCTTTGGAAAGGCCGACCTCCATCTTCACCTTCCCGTTTTTGAAATAAAGCCTGAGGGGGATCAGGGCAAGCCCCCGCTCCCGGGTCTTCCCATAGAGCCGCTTGATCTCCTGCTTGTGGAGGAGGAGCTTCCTGACCCGCAGGGGATCGTGGTTGGAACGGTTCCCGTGGGAATAGGGGCTGATGTGAAGGTCGTAGACGAAGACCTCGCCGTCCTTCACCCGGGCGTAGCTGTCCTTCATGTTCGCCCGGCCCTCCCGGAGGGCCTTCACCTCCGTCCCCTGGAGAACCATACCCGCCTCGTAAACGTCCTCGATGGAATAATTCCTCCAGGCGGGCTTGTTCTGGCAGATCAGTTTTTCGCCTTTCCTTTCTTTGGCCATGAATCTAATGCTTTCCCGGGATATTTTTCCGCTTCAGGTCCCGCTTCCGGATCCGGAGGCCTTCCAGCCCCTCCCCCACTTTTTTCCCGAGGAGGTACTCGGGTTTAACGTGCTGAAGGGCCAGGAAAATATTGTCCCGGACGTTTTCGTTTTCCTTTTCCAGGTCGTCGAGGAGCCTCTTGATGAAAAGGCGCTTCGATGTCCGGCTTGAGGGGCACCGGTTTTCGATGACCGGAAGATTCCGTTCCCGGGCGTATCTCTTTATCAGAACCTCCCGGAGATAGGCCAGGGGCCGGACGAGATGAAACTCCCCGCTGAAAAACGACAGGCTCGGCGCCATCCCGCTGATCTCCCGGGCGAAGAAGATATTGAGCAGGAGGGTCTCGATGATGTCATCCCGGTGATGGGCCAGGGCCACCTTGTTGCAGCCCCGGTCTTTGGCGATCTCGAAGAGTCTCTTTCTTCGCAGTTTCGAGCAGAGGAAACAGGGCTTCTTCCGGTTTTCCGGGCCGTGGGCGTAGCGGCCGATGTCCGTTTTTTCCATGACGTAATCAAAACCCCGTTCCTTCAGCCAGTCCTCGAGGAGCCTGAAATCCTCATAGGAGGGATCAAATCCCGGGTCCACGTGGGCCGCGATGACGGCGAACGGGGGAAGATGGACCATGGGCGTCGTCAAAAGATCGAGGAGAACGAGGCTGTCGGACCCTCCGGAGACCCCCACGAGGACCCGGTCGCCCTCCTGGAACATGTTGTAATCCAGGGCGGCGATTTCCATCCATTTTTTCAGGTGGTAAAAGAGCCTGGTTTTTTTCTCCGCCATGGGATAACGTTCAGGCATCCTTTTCTTCCCGGTCGGGAAGCCGGATCTTTCGTTTTTCCGGGTCCCCATGCCTCCGGTACAGAATGGCCGTGTGGCCGATGACGCCCGCCGCTTCCCCGCCCGATGCTTCCTCGATCCGCCGAATGCAGAGGGACTTCTCCTGCCGGTCTTTCACGGACAGAAACCGGATTTTAACGAGTTCCTGCCGGGAGAGGGCCTCGTCCAGTTCCCGGAGAACCTGCTCCGTCACCCCGCTCTGGCCCACCAGAACGACGGGCTTCAGTCCATGGGCCAGGCCCCGGAGGTATTTCTTCTGGAACCCCTTAAGGGAAACTTTCTTTTCCTCCATGTCATGACGCTCCCGTGATCACCGGATGATCGTCCCCTTGTCCCCCTGGGAACCGGGCAGGATGATGCGGGAGGATTCTTCCTGTTCCCGCTTTTTGGCTTCCTCCACCATCCGGTCCACCGTCCCCTGGAGGGCCGCCGGAAAGGCATCCAGGGCTTCCTTGAGGTTTTTCGCCGGGATGGGGAAATGGAGGGGGATCATCCCCTTTTCCGTCACCAGCTGGGTAAAGCCCACGAAGACCGGTTTCCTCTTGAAGTCCTGGGATCCGTCGGGATTGACGGGAACCATCCGGCGTATCGTCGCCGCCCGGATATCGGTGAAGACATCTTCACGGTAGAGATTTTCCGCATCCACCCGGGCTTCCATCCCGGCCTGCCGTTCCGTATCGCTCATTCCTGATGCCTCCCATGAAGGGAAGACGGCCTCGAAAGGGGCCTCCCCCGGTTCTTTATTGAAGAAAACTTCTTATATCACCGATACGATCCATTCGAAAATGTTTTTTTGTCTTTCTAACCCCTTGTTTCAAGGTTTTCTTTCTTCCTTCGCCATGGTATGATTTCCCCGTTTCGGATGGCCGTTGAAAGGCGGCCTCGATTCGAATATGCCCAGGAACAAGGAGGGATCATGAGGGCCTATCAGGTCGATCACTGCGTCATCGTCGCCGACGTTCCCGAGGAGGCCAGGGAATTTTTCATCCGTGAAATAGCGGGAAGCCCCCCCCGGGTTCTGGAGGAACTGGCTTACTCCCATGAGATCCTCTGCGGGGACGGGGTGGTCAGGACGGTCAAGACGGTCATCAACGACGAAATGGAACGGAGGAACGAATGGCTGAGATTGGGGGTCCCCTGCGAACTCCACTGGCCTTTTCTCGCTGAAGAAAAACGGGGGGACGAATAATGGCCGTCCGATTCGACGGAAAGGTGGCCGTGGTGACGGGAGCGGGCGGCGGCCTGGGAAAGCTTTATGCCCTGGCCCTGGCCTCCCGGGGTGCGAAGGTGGTGGTCAACGATCTCGGCGGAGGGATGGACGGGTCGGGCGGATCGGACGGACCCGCCCGGATGGTCTGCGAGGAAATCCGAAAGGCGGGGGGGGAAGCCTTCCCGAACTTCGAAGACATCTCTTCTCCCGAGGGAACCCTGCGGATCGCCGGGGAAACGGTGGACCGGTTCGGCGCCGTCGACATCCTCATCAACAACGCCGGCATCCTCCGGGACAAGACCTTCGCCAAGATGGACCCCGCCGATTTCCGGAAGGTCGTGGAAGTCCACCTTTTCGGAACGGTGAACATGACCCGGGCCGTCTATCCCGTGATGCAGCGGAAAGACTATGGCCGGATCGTTTTCGTCACCTCCTCGGCCGGCCTTTTCGGCAATTTCGGCCAGACGAATTACAGCGCGGCCAAGTCAGGGATCGTGGGATTCATGAACGCCCTGAAACTGGAAGCCGGCAAGTTCAACATCCTGGCCAACGCCGTGGCTCCCGTCGCAGCCACACGGATGGGGGAGCAGGTGTTCCCGCCGGATGTCCTCCCCCTTCTCGATCCCGCACAGGTCGTTCCCCTGGTCCTGTATCTTGCCAGCGACGCCTGTCCTTTCTCGGGAAAGATCATGACGGCGGCGGGCGGGCGTTTCAGCACCGTCCAGGTCATGGAGGGGGAAGGTTTGCGGTTTCCTCCCGGGAAAACGGTCACTCCGGAGGACATCGAAGAGAAGATCGAAACCATCCTGGAAATAAAAGACCCCAAATCCTACGGTTCGGCCCTGGAGGAGGTGCTGGACATCCTCCAGGCCCTGCGGAAACCCTTCCCGGAATAGGGTGCGATGACCGATTCCTTCAAAATATCCGGCAACATCGTCGACGTGCTGAACCGGGAAATCACCCCGGGAACGCTGACCATCGCCGGGGGAAAGATCGCCGGAATCCGGAGGGACCGGGAAAAGTACGGGACCTTCATCGTCCCCGGCCTGGTCGATGCCCACGTCCACGTGGAAAGTTCCATGCTGCCTCCGTCGGAATTCGCCCGGATCGCGGCGGTCCACGGGACCGTGGCCACCGTCTCCGATCCCCACGAAATCGCCAACGTCCTCGGCGTCGACGGGGTGAAATACATGATCGACGACGGGAAACGGGTCCCCTTCAAATTTTACTTCAGCGCCCCGTCATGCGTTCCCGCGAGCGCCTTCGAAACCTCCGGGGCCGTTCTTGACGGGGCGAAAGTCGGGGAACTCCTGGACCGGGGAGAGATCCGGTACCTCGGGGAAATGATGAACTTCCCCGGGGTCCTGCATGGAGACCCCGTTGTCATGGACAAGATCGGCCGGGCGAAACAGCACGGCAAGGTCATCGACGGCCACGCCCCGGGCCTCCGGGGGGCGGACCTGGAAAAATATATCCGCGCGGGCATCACGACGAACCACGAGAGCCTTTCCCGGGAGGAGGCCCTGGAAGACCTGGACCGGGGGATGTACCTGCAGATCCGCCACGGATCGGCGGCGACCCTTCTTGAGGAGTGTCTCCCCCTCCTGGGGACGCGGTCCCGGTCCTGCATGCTCTGCAGCGACGACAAGCACCCCCACGACCTCGTCAGGGGGCACATCAACGAGATGGTCGCCCGGGCCTGCCGCGCGGGAATCGACATCATGGACGTCCTCACCGCCGCCACGGTCAATCCCGTCCGCCATTACGGAATGGATGTGGGGCTTCTCCGGCCCGGAGACGACGCCGACTTTCTCGAAGTGGACCTTTTTCACGATTTCCGGGTTCTGAAAACCTACATCCGGGGCCTCCTGACGGCGGAAAACGGGGTCCCCCGGATCCCCCGGCAGCCGGTCCGGGCGGTCAACCGGTTCGATTGCGGAGAAAAGAGCCCCGGGGAATTCGCCGTTCCCGCCGGGCATGGCCTTCTCCGGGTGATCCGGGCCCTGGAGGGCCAGGTTTTTACGGAGCGGATGACCATGGAACCGTCCATCGAAAACGGTTCGGCCGTTCCGGACGTGCACAGGGATCTTCTGAAGATCGCCGTGGTGAACCGATACCAGGACAGGCCGCCGGCCGTCGGGTTCGTCCACGGCTTCGGTCTGGAGAAGGGGGCCATCGCGTCGAGCGTGGCCCACGACTCCCACAACATCGTCGCCGTCGGGGCTTCCGACGGGGCGATCTGCCGGGCCGTGAATCTCCTGGTGGCGGAAAAAGGAGGGATCTCCGCCGTGGGAAAGGACCAGGAGGAGATTTTCCCGCTTCCCATCGGCGGCCTCATGAGCGACGTCCCCTTCGACGAGGCGGCCCGGAGATACCTCGCCCTGGACCGCATGGCCCGGAGCATGGGCTCCGTTCTCAGCGCCCCTTTCATGACCCTGTCCTTCATGGCCCTCACCGTGATTCCCCGGCTCAAGCTTTCCGACCAGGGATTGTTCGACGGGGACCGGTTCGCCTTTACCGGTCTCTTCGAGGGGGATGACCCCGGAAGACAGGACAGCACAGGTGCATCATGGGAAAAAACAGGCTGAGCCGGGAAAAGAGCCCCTATCTGCTGCAGCATGCCGAAAACCCCGTGGACTGGTACCCCTGGGGGAATGAAGCCTTCGAGCGGGCCAAGAGGGAAGACCGGCCCGTGTTTCTCTCCATCGGCTACTCCACCTGTCACTGGTGCCATGTCATGGCCCATGAATCTTTCGAGGATCCCGCCGTGGCCCGGCTCATGAACGACACCTTCATCAATATCAAGGTCGACCGGGAGGAACGGCCGGACATCGACAAACTCTATATGTCCGTCTGTCAGATGGTCACGGGCAGCGGCGGCTGGCCGCTCACCATCGTCATGACCCCCGACAGGAAACCCTTCTACGCCGCCACGTACCTCCCCCGGGAAAACCGGTACGGCCGGGCCGGGATGATGGAACTCGTCCCCAGACTCGGGGAGATCTGGATGCAAAGGAGAAGGGAAATCGACCGGGCGGCCTCGGATATCATCGGCGCCCTGAACCGGGAAAACCGTCCCGGGGCCGGACAGACCGCGGGGATCGATCTTTTTCACCGGGCATTTCATCATCTCGAAAGCCTCTATGACCGGGAGCATGGCGGTTTCGGAACAGCCCCCAAGTTCCCCATGGCCCATCACCTTCTTTTTCTCCTCCGGTACTGGAACCGGACGGGGAACCGCCAAGCCCTCTCCATGGTGGTACACAGCCTCGCGGCCATGCGCCTCGGGGGCCTGTACGACCACGCCGGCGGCGGGTTTCACCGATATTCCACGGATGAGGAATGGATCGTCCCCCATTTCGAAAAAATGCTTTACGACCAGGCCCTCCTGGCCATGGCCTACATGGAAGCCTTCCAGGCGACGGGCAACCTTCTTTTCGGAGAGACAGCCAGAGCGGTCCTCCGGTATGTCCTCCGCGATCTGGCCGCCCCGGACGGCGGTTACTGCTGCGCCGAGGATGCGGACAGCGAGGGTGAAGAGGGGAAGTTTTACCTCTGGACTTCAGAAGAGCTCAGGCGTTTCCTGACAGAAGAGGAGTTGGCCCTGTTCAGAAAATTCTATGCCGTGGAGGAAGGGGGAAACTTCACCGACGAGGCGACGGGAATAAAGAAAAAGGAGAACATTCTCTTCTCCCGGCCCGGGGAAAGGGGGAATCCCCCCCTTTCGGATCCTGCAGGCGCGGAAGGGGAGAAGATCGGGAGGATCCTGGAGAATCTTCGCCATGAACGGGAAAAACGCGTGCGGCCCCACCGGGACGATAAGGTCCTGACGGACTGGAACGGCCTCATGATCGCCGCTTTTGCCATGGGTGGAAGAATCTTCGCGGACGAGGATTTCACCACTGCTGCCCGGAAGGGCGCCGCCTTTATCCTCGGAAAGCTCTCTCCCGCACCGGGCACGCTGCTTCACCGGTACCGCGAAGGGGAATCGGCCGTACCCGGCCATCTCGACGATTATGCCTTTTTCACCTGGGGGCTTCTGGAACTCTACGATACGACCTTCGATCCGTCCTTCCTCCGGAAAGCCCTCGGTCTCATGGATGAGGTACTGAAAAGTTTCATGGACGAGGACCGGGGCGATTTTTATTTCACTTCCCGGAAGAGCGAGGTCCTTCCCGCCCGGCAGAAGGACGCCGCCGACGGGGCCCTCCCCTCGGGAACCGCCGTCACGATCCTGAACCTGGTGCGCCTGGGACTTCTCCTCGGAAGAACGGGCCTCCTCGACAGGGCCCACGCCGCCCTGTCCACCCTGTCGGAAACCATCGGGCAGTCTCCCGCCGGGCACACCATGTGCCTCGCAGGGATGGACAACCTTCTCTTTTCCACCTTCCAGGCCGTCGCGGCTGCAAAAGAGCGGAAGGACGAATCCCTTGAAGGGCTTATCCGGCAGTTCCGGAGCCGGTACCTGCCCCACGGTATGGTCCTCCTCCTCACACCGGAAAAGCCCTTCCGGGAGATCGCGACCATGGCCCCCTATCTGTCAGGGATGGCTCTTCCGGAGGAAGGTGTGGTACTCTATCCCTGTATCCGGGGCGCCTGCCTTCTTCCCATCCGTTCCGCCGGGGAGCTGGAATCCTTCCTGGAGAAAGAGGGACGCCCCAAAACGACAGCCGCTTAAGGGGTCAGAAAGGTGTTTGAAGTCTTCTTCGATTCGGATCTGTTCAAATGGGTCATTCTGCCCCTTCTCATCGTTCTTTCCCGGGTCGTCGACGTCACCCTCGGGACGATCAGGATCATCTATATCGCCCGGGGGATGAAGTATCTCGCGCCCCTCTTCGGCTTCTTCGAAATACTCATCTGGCTTGTCGCCATCGGTCAGATCATGCGAAACCTCTCCAATCCCCTCTACTATATCGCTTATGCCGTGGGCTTCACCCTCGGCAATTTTGTGGGCATTCTCGTGGAGGAAAGGCTGGCCATCGGAAATGCCGTCATCCGGATCATCACCCAGAAGGATTCGGACAGTCTCATTGACCGCCTCCGGTCCGAGGGATACGGGGTCACGGTGCTGAACGCCCTCGGATCCACGGGCATGGTCAGGGTGATTTTCACCATCGTAAAGCGGAAAGACCTCGACGAAGTCATCGGTCATGTGAGAAAATTCAACCCCAGGGCCTTTTTCTCCGTAGAGGATGTCCGCACGGCAAGGGAAGGGATCTTTCCTCCCGTCCGGGAGGGAAGCGGCTTTTTAGGAAGCCTCCTGAGGGGGCAGCGGAAAGGCAAATGAACGGATAAGGAGATGGTCATGGAACTGGCAGATTATTTCGAGGGGAAAAAAGGATGGGGGATCCTCGCCACGGCGGACAAGGACGGGAAGGTCGACCTCGCCCTTTACGCCCGTCCCCATGCGGTGGACCGTGACACCGTCGTTTTCATCATGGCGGCGGGCCACAGGACCCACGACAACCTGAGAGTGAACCCCTACGCGGCGTATCTCTTCAAGGAAGAGGGGGCGGGGTACCGGGGGATCCGGCTTTATCTCACAAAAATCAGTGAGAAAACGGATCCGGATGAAATCGAAGCCTTCCGCCGGGAGACGGTTCATTATCCCGACCTGGAGGGTGATGCAAAGATGCGCTATCTGACCTTTTTCCGGGTGAACGAGGTGCGGCCCCTCGCGGGATCGGAAACGAAGGGGAAGGAAGACTCCGGAACGATTCTCGTCGAGTGAAACCGGTGAAAACCACGAACGTCCCTTTTTTTTACAGGGCTGAAGCCTCGGCCCGCGAAAGACATCGGGCCCGGGGTCTGATCTGAAATCATGGAACTTCCCATTCTCAAAGACATTCTGATTATCTCCAGTCTTTCCATTGTCGTTCTCTTTCTCTGCCTCCGGATGCATCTTCCGGCCATCGTGGGATTTCTCGTCACCGGCATGCTCGCCGGCCCGCACGGGCTCGGACTGATTGAGGGGATCCACGAAGTCGATGTCATGGCGGAAATCGGGGTGGTCCTCCTTCTCTTCGACATCGGCATGGAATTTTCCCTCAAGGACCTTCTCCGGATCCGGAAGACCCTCGTTGTCGGCGGATCCCTTCAAGTCTTTCTGGCCATTGCCTTCTTCTGCATCGTCGACCTCCTCATGAAGGAGCCTCTCAATCGGGCCGTTTTCATGGGGTTTCTCATCTCTCTCAGCAGCACCGCCATCGTCCTCACGCTTCTCCAGGAAAGAGCGGAAATCGACAGCCCCCACGGCCGGACCACCCTGGGGATTCTCATCTACCAGGACCTGATGATCGTCCCCATGATGCTTCTCGTTCCCGTTCTCGCCGGTTCGGCCGGGGATGTCGCCTCCTCCGTCACCCTTCTCCTCCTGAAGGGGGCGGCGGTTCTCTTCGTCGTTCTCGGAAGCGCCCGATGGCTCATTCCGGGGATTCTGTACCAGATCGCCCGGACGCGGAACCGGGAAATTTTCCTTTTCACCGTCGTCGTCATCTGTCTCGCCGTCGCCTGGCTTACCAGCGCTCTCGGCCTGTCTCTCGCCCTCGGGGCCTTTTTCGCCGGACTCATCATTTCCGAATCGGAATACAGCCAGGAAGCCCTGGGAAACATCCTCCCCTTCCGGGACCTCTTCCTCAGCTTCTTTTTTATTTCCATCGGCATGCTTCTGAACGTGGACTTCGTATTCCGGCACCCCGGGGAAGTGGCCTTCTTCACCCTTCTCGTCCTCTTCGGAAAAGCCCTCATCGGAGCGTTCACCACCTATGTCCTCCGTTATCCCCTGAAAACCATGCTTCTCGTGGGGTTTGCCCTGAGCCAGGTCGGTGAATTCTCCTTCGTCCTCTCCAGGGCGGGGCTGCAGCACGGGCTCATCCCGGAATACAACTACCAGCTTTTTTTAGGCGTCTCCGTCCTGACGATGATCGCCACCCCCTTCGTTTTCAATCTGGCCACCGGGCTCGGAAAACTGGCGGGGCGCCTCCCCCTGTCCCACCGATTGTCCGCCGGTCTCCTCCCGGCGGGGTCTCCCGACGCCGCTCCGCGGAAAGACCACCTGATAATCGTCGGGTACGGCGTCGGGGGACGGCATGTTTCTCAGGCGGCAAAAACCGCGGGCATTCCTTACATCATCATCGAAATGAATCCGGAAACGGTCCGGGACGAAAAAAACAAAGGAGAACCCATTTTCTTCGGCGACGCCACCCACGAGGCCGTTCTCCGGCACGCGGGAATCCGGGACGCCCGCATCCTGGTGATCACGATTCCTCACGCCGCCGCCACCCGGGCCATCACCGCCCGGGCGAAACGGATGAACCCCCTGGTCCACGTCGTGGCGAGAACCCGATACGTGCAGGAGGTGGCGCCTCTCTACGAACTCGGCGCGGACGAAGTGGTGCCGGAAGAATTCGAAACCTCGGTGGAAATTTTCACCCGGGTGTTGAAAAACTATCTCGTTCCGAGAGAGGAAATCGAACAGTTCATCGGCGACATCCGGGCAGGCGGTTACGAGATGCTCCGGACCCTTTCCCCGGAAGCCGCTTCGTGTTATGATCTCAGGCATTGCCTTCCCGGTGTGAATATTCAGACGATCCGGGTCGGAAACGAGGCCCCCGTGAAAGGGAAGACCCTGGGAGCGACGGAAATGCGAAAACGATATGGCGTCACGGTCCTGGCGATGCAGCGCGAAGGGTTTGTCAACGCGAACCCTTCGGTGGACCTGATATTCGAAGAGGGAGATCTCGTCTTTCTCATGGGCACGCCGGACAGGCTGTCAACCGTGATCCCCCTCTTCCAGGCGCCCGAAAAACTTCAGGCGGCCCTGGGAAAACAGTAAAAAAATCCCCTCCGGAGGTTGATCCATGCAGGTGCTGGTCGTTTATTCATCAAAAACCGGCAACACAAAGAAACTCGCTGAAGCCATCGCCAGGGGTGTGGAAGAAGTCCCCGGCTTGAAAAGCCTGGTAAAACCCGTCGCGGAGGTCACCCGGGAGGACCTCATCCAGTCCCGGGGGATCATCGCCGGTTCTCCCGTCTATTTCGGATCCATGACGGCGGAAATGAAGGAGTTTTTCGACAAATACGTGGGGGTTCGCAGGAAAATGGAAAACAAGATCGGTGCGGCATTCGCCACGTCCGCCGATCCTTCGGGCGGCAAGGAAACCACGATGATTTCCATACTCCAGGCCATGCTGATCTACGGCATGATCATTGTCGGGGACCCCATCGAAGCAACGGGCCATTACGGGGTCGCCTGCGTGGGGGCTCCCGATGAAAACGCCCGCTACAACGGCGCAAAATTGGGAAAACGGGTGGCCGCCCTGGTGAAGAAGCTGGCAGATCGTTAAAAGCCATGGAGCGAAAGATGGAAAAAAGAGCAAGACCTTCAGGAAAGGCCCTCGGGTTTGTCGTTCTGATTTTCGCTTTATCGTTTTTTGTACCCGCCGCCGCCCCGGCCCACCCTCCCGCATCGGTGATCCTGGATTACCAGGGCGGGGCCCGGACCCTGACCGTTACCGTCACCCACCGGGTGTCCAATCCTTCCAGTCATTACGTTGAATCGGTACGAATCTGGAGAAAGGGAACGCTTGTCCGGGAACATTCCTACACGAGCCAGCCCGATAAAGAAGGCGTCGCATACACCTATGACATTCCCGCCGAGGCGGGGGATGTCTTGAGAGTGGAGGCCTCCTGCAGCGTTTTCGGTTCCAGGAGGAATGAACTGACGGTGACCCTGCCGGCGGAAAACCGCCCCGGAGAGTGAAACCGCCGGCGGGGTCTCCATCGGCTTCGGGCCGGCGAAAGCCATGAAGGATGAGGATGGGGAAAAGGAAGGCTGACTCCGGGCAAGGGAGGCTTCCATGTTTTACTACCACCTGGGCCTTATGGGCACGAGTTTTATGGTGTTGTTTACCGGAGGGTTCATCGCCCGGTACGAAAAAAGGCAACGCTGGTGGCTGAGAGCCCATCGGGGGCTCGCCTGCACCGGGGTGATCCTGGCTATGGCCGGGTTCGCCGCCATGTTCCTCGGAAAGGAGGGAGGGCACTTCCGGACCCCTCACGCCTGGCTTGGAGCGGTTGTCCTCCTTATGGTCTTCGTGACACCGGTTCTGGGGAACCTCTCCTTCGTCATGAAGGGAAAAGCGGCGACCCTCAGGACGATCCACCGGTGGTCCGGCAGGGCCACCCTGACCCTCATGGCAGTGAACCTTCTTTCGGGGCTTTTCCTCGCCGGGATACTTTAGAAACCCGGGATCCTCGGGCCGGCCCTTCAAGGCCGCTTTATTGACCGTGGAGATAATTTAAAAAAGGATATATCATGCTGGAAGCGAAAAATGCCTTTCTTCTCGTCATCGATATCCAGGGCAACCTCTTTCTGTCCATGAACAACCGGGAAGATCTTCTTCAGAACCTGACCCGTGTCATCCGGGGCGCCGCCCTTTTCGATCTTCCCATCGTGGTCACGGAACAGACCCCGGAGAAACTGGGACCGACCATCCCGGAAATCGCCGGCCTTTTCGAATCCTTCGACCCCGTCGCCAAGTCAGCCTTCAGCTGCTGCCGCGACGAAGGGTTCATGAAGCGCCTCAAGTCCCTGAAACAGAAACAGGTCCTCATCACAGGGATCGAATCCCACGTGTGCGTCTACCAGACCGCCATGGATCTTCTTCGGCTGGGATACGAGGTCCAGGTGGTGGAAGACGCCGTCTCGTCACGGACTCGGGAGAACCACCGGATCGGGATCGAAAAGCTCATCGGGGCGGGGGCCCTCCGGACCAGCGTGGAAATGGCCCTCTTCGAACTCATGAGGATTGCCGAGGGGCAGCGGTTCCGGCAGATGGTCCGGATCGTGAAATAAGCAACTCATCGGGCTCTTCCTTGGAATCTGACCCCGATGGATAACCCCGGATCAAGCGAACACAGGAGGATCGAGTCATGAAAGTACTGGTCGTCTTTTATTCCATGTACGGCCACATCTACCGGATGGCCGAGGCCGTCGCCGAGGGCGCCCGGGAGGTGGAAGGATCGGAGGTGACGCTGAAACAGGTCCCGGAAACCCTTCCGGAGGACATCCTGAAGAAGATGGGGGCCGTCGAGTCCCGGAAGGCCTTTTCCCACATCCCCGTGGCGACCGTTCAGGACCTGGGAGTCGCCGATGCCCTGTTTTTCGGAGCGCCCACGCGGTTCGGAAACATGTGCGGCCAGATGCGACAGTTCCTCGACGCCACCGGGTCCCTCTGGGCCAAAGGCGCCCTGGTGGGCAAGGTGGGAAGCGTCTTCACGAGTTCCGGAACCCCCCACGGGGGCCAGGAATCGACCCTCCTCACCTTCCACGTCACCCTCCTCCACCACGGGATGGTCATCACGGGGCTTCCCTACACGTTCACGGGCCAGAACCGGACGGACCTGGTTTCGGGCTGCTCGCCCTACGGGGCTTCCACCATCGCCGGGGGAAAGGGGGAACTGGCCCCCACGGAAATCGATCTCGCCGGCGCCCGATTCCAGGGAAAATACGGGGCCTCCATCGCCGCGAAACTCGCCAGGCCCTGAGAAACCATGGACAGACCCATCTATCTGGACTGCAACGCCACCACCCCCCTGGATCCCGAGGTGGCCAGGGCTATGGTCCCCTTTCTGGAGGAGGAATTCGGAAATCCTTCCAGTGCCTACGGATACGGGATCCGGGCGAAGAGGGCCGTGGAAAACGCCCGGGCCCGGGTGGCGGCCCTCCTCGGCTGCAAGCCCGGGGAGATTGTTTTCACCAGCGGCGGCACCGAGTCGAACAACCATGCCATCAAGGGCGTCGCCCTGGCAAACCGGGACCGGGGAAACCACATCATCACCTCCTCCATCGAGCATCCCGCCGTTCTGGAGGTCTGCCGGTACCTGGAAAATTTCGGGTTCGCGACCACCTGCCTGCCCGTGGACGGCGCGGGCCTCATTGACCCCGGCCAGGTGGAGGCGGCGGTAACGGAAAAGACCGTCCTCATCACCGTCATGCACGCCAATAATGAAGTGGGAACGATAGAACCGGTCGAGGAAGTCTCGAAAATCGCCCGAAAGTACGGGATCCCCCTCCATACCGATGCCGCCCAGTCGGCGGGGAAGATCGGGACGGATGTGGACACCCTCGGCGTGGATCTTCTCACCCTGGCGGGGCATAAGCTTTACGCCCCCAAGGGTATCGGCGCCCTGTATATCCGGGAGGGCACGGCCCTGGAAAAATTCATGCATGGCGCGGGACAGGAACGGGGCTTCCGCTCCGGGACGGAAAACATCCTTGAAATCATAGGCTTGGGCAAGGCCTGCGAAATCGCCCTCCGGGATCTGGAAAAAAACAGGGAAACTATGATAAGAAGTCGCGACAGGTTTCATTCGATCCTGTCCGCCGCCCTGGGCGATGACCTCCGGCTGAACGGCCACACGGAACGGCGCCTGCCCAACACGGCAAGCCTGGGGTTCCGCCACCGGGAGGCCCCTGTTCTTCTGGCCGGACTTTTCGACAGGGTGGCAGCCTCCGCCGGAGCGGCCTGTCACTCGGGAGAAACCACCGTTTCCGGGGTGCTCCGGGCGATGAACGTCCCTCCGGAGTTTGCAAAAGGCACCCTTCGCTTCTCCACGGGGCGGTTCACCACGGAGGAGGACGCCGAAGGGGCCGCCCGAATCGTTCTGGAGGTCCTGAATGACTGCAGTTGAGGTAGATCCATAAAATGTCCATACGATTATCGAGATTTAATCATGCGCGGCGGATATTCTACGCCCTGGCTTTCATGGGGATCGGAACCGTCGCCCGGTGGACGGTACATCCCCTTTCGGGACAGGAAAGGGAGGAGGAACCGGAAATCGGTTTTATAAAAAGCGCTCAGGCTCAGACGATGCCTGAGCCGGTCCCCGGCTTTTCACTCAGGGTCCTGACCCTGAACCTGGCCCATGGAAGAAAAGACGGGAAACACCAGATGCTCCAGCGGAAAGGGACGATCGAAGGGAACCTGGACGATGTGGCGGCCCTCCTCCGGGATGTCCGCCCCCATATCGTCGCCCTCCAGGAGGCGGACGGGCCTTCTCTGTGGAGCGGAAGTTTCGATCACGTCCGCTACCTTGCCGAAAAGGCGGGCTATGCCTACACCGTGAGGGGGGAGCATGTCAAAAGAAAACGGACGTCCTACGGAACGGCCATCCTTTCCACCCTTCCCCTGAAGACGCCCCGGTCGCTGACCTTCGCCCCGTCTCCTCCCACGTTTCCCAAGGGGATCGTCCTGGCGACGATCCTTCTTCCCGGGTTCCCGGAACGGGAGGTGGACGTCATTTCCGTCCACCTCGATTTCGCCAGTCCCTCCACGAGAAAGAAACAGACGGAAGCCCTGGCGGGCAAGCTGAAATCGAGGCCGGGCCCTTTCATCGTCATGGGGGACTTCAACTGCGAATGGCTGGAAGGGGAAGAGACCCTCCGGAATTTCGCCGGAAGCACGGGACTCATGACCTACAGGCCCTGGGACTGGACGATACGGACCTTTCCGAAATCCATGCGGAGGCTCGACTGGATATTCGTCTCCCCGTGCTTTTCTTTCGACAGCCAGGCCGTTTTGACCGACCCTGTCTCCGATCACCTCGCCGTATACGGCGAACTGGGACTTCCTGAAAATCAATACGGGGAGGTCCTCCGCCCCCTGCAGGACCCCATCCTTCCGGGAAGGCCGCTGGAGATACAGGCATGACGGGAACGATCGTGAACAGCGCGGCCATCCTGGCGGGAAGCGCCCTGGGGATCGCTGCCGGAAGCCGCCTCAACGAGCGCCTCAAGACAACGATCATGCAGGCCCTGGGGCTTGCCGTCCTCGTCGTGGGCATCCAGATGGCCCTCACCGCGACGGAGCTCATCCCCGCCATCGGATGCGTCCTCCTGGGAGCCTTGACGGGAGAGCTCTGCGGGATCGAAGAGGGCCTGGCCGCCCTGGGCAACCAGTTCCGACGTCTTTTTCATTCCCGTTCCGGCACCTTCACCGAAGGATTCGTTACCGCTTCCATCCTGTATATCACGGGAGCCATGGTCGTCATCGGGTCCATCCAGGACGGAACCACCGGCGATACCCGGGTGCTCTACGTGAAATCCATGCTCGACGGCACGGCCTCCCTGGCCCTCGCCTCGAGCCTCGGGGCCGGCGTGGCCCTCTCCGCCCTTTCCGTCTTCGTCGTCCAGGGCTCCATCACCCTTCTCGCTTCGAAGCTGCTCTTTCTCCAGGATCCCGCCGTCCTGGCAACCATCACGTCCACGGGGGGGATTCTGATCGTCGGCATCGGGATCAATCTTCTGGAGATCAGGAAAATTGCCGTGGGCAACATGATCCCGGCCATCGTTTACGCCGCTCTGTGGGGCCGCTTTTTTTCATAGGGCCGGGGACGCCGTTTTCATGACCGGGGGGGCATTCCATGCATTCCTATCCCGCCGAATACGAGGAATGGATCGTTCTCCGAAACGGGGAAAGGATCTTCCTCCGCCCCGTCAAGGCGACCGACGGCCCCCTGATCCTGAATATCTTCAGCCGGCTTTCCCGGGAAACCGTTTTTTTCCGTTTTCTGACCCATCTGGAGAAAATCTCCCCTGAAATGCTCGTTCACCTCGTCCGGATCGACTATGGAAAGGATTTCGCCCTGGCCGCCGTTCTGGTCGGGGAAGAGGGGAAAGAGGAATTCATCGCCGTCTGCCGGTACTTCCATCACGGGCCGGGGAGAGCCGAGCTGACCATTGCCGTCCGGGACGACTACCATGGACAGGGCCTCGGAAAAGCCATGGTTTCGAGAGTGGTGGAAATCGCCAGGAAAAACGGATACACGAAGATGGAGATCATCCTCGATTCGAGAAACGAGGCCATGAAAAACCTGTACAGCGGAGTCGGCTATCCCTATTTCTATGAAGCCTCCATCCTCGATATCTGCGACCGGATGGAGTTGGATCTGACCTGGAAGAACCCGGCGGGGCCATAGGCCCGGGAAACAAGGAGACGAAGCCATGGTTCAGGAAAAGAAGACCTGCCCCTTCTGCGGAAAGACTTCCGTTCTATTCACCTGTTCCGGCTGCCGCGGCGAGGTCTGCGAGAACTGCCATCATTTTGAACTGGCCGGCTCGGGCTGCGGCACCGTCATCCCCCTTTATTACTGCCCGACCTGCGCCGTTGATGAGAGGATCAACCCTAACGCCGTTTTCATGAAGGAAGAATGACGGCTTCATAAGAAGCTCCACAGGCTGCTTTGCCCTTCGCCCCTCAATAAACGAGACGGACCGGCTTTTCCTTTCTGAGGATCCGCCCGGGGAGTTTCCCCGTGTGCTCCCCCTCGTCAATCACGATTTCTCCATTCACGATGACCCAGGGAATGCCTTCCGGGTACTGGTGGGGGTCCTCCCAGGTCGCCCGGTCCGAAACCCTTTCGGGATCGAAAACGACAAGATCCGCGAAAAAACCCTCCCGGAGCCATCCCCGGAGGGGGATGCCGAATTTCGAGGCCGTCAGGGAGGTCATCTTCCGGATGGCCTGCCCGAGGGTCAGGATGTTTTCCTCCCGGACGTACCGGCCTAAAATCCGGGGGAAGGTGCCGAAGGACCGGGGATGGGGTCTCGATCTTCCCAGGACCCCGTATGGAGCGAGGGCCCAGCCGTCCGACCCGATCACCACCAGGGGGTGAACGATGATCTGCCGGAAGCTGTCCTCGTTGAGCGAAAAGTTGATCATCTCCACCTGGTCCTTTTCCGTGATCAGGAGATCCCGAATGAGAAGATAAGGCTTCCTGCCCAGGGCCATGGCGGCCTCCTCGATGGTCCTTCCGATGAATTGTCTGTTTTCATCGGTGACGACGGAAGAGATCCTGACATTTTTCCAGGAACCGATCCGGGCCTCCTGATCCTCCACATATTCCTGGATCATGGCATCGTACTGGGGATCTTTCAGCCTCTTCAGGTAGTCCTCCGTGGATCCCTGGCGGAGCCAGGGCGGCATGAGAACGCTCAGGAAGGTGGAGGTGGCGATGTAAGGGTACCGGTCGGCCATGATTTTCACCCCTTCCTGGGCCACCTGGGAGATCCGGGAAAGGACCTGGTGGACCTTGGGCCAGTTCCGGGGGTAGGCCAGCTTGACGTGGGAGATCTGGAGGCTCACCTTCGACTCCCGGGCCACGTGAATGGATTCCTCGACCGCTTCAATGAGAAAATCGCTCTCATTCCGCATGTGGGTGGCGTAGATCCCGTTGAACTGGGCCACTTCCCGGCACAGAGCGATGATTTCCTCCGGTCCGGCAAAACAACCGGGGGTGTAAATGAGGCCGCTGGAGAGCCCGAATACACCCGCCTCCATGTGTTTTCGGACAACGAGCCTCATCCTTTCGATTTCTTCCTCCGTGGCGCAGCGGTCCTCCATCCCGAGCACGGCCCCGCGGACGTTCCCATGGCCGAGGAGAGTGGCGTAGTTGACCGCCATGCCCCTTGCCTCGAGGCGGCGGAAAAAGGTGTCCACATCCTCCCAACTGAGGTTGAAATCGTATTTATCCTTGAGATATTGGCGGCTTTTCTCAACATTCAGGGGGCTCAGGGGGAAGACCGTGAATCCGCAGTTGCCGCCGATCTCCGTCGTGACCCCCTGACGGATCTTGCTCTCCGCCCTGGGATTGACGAGGAGTTCCACGTCCGTGTGGCTGTGGGGATCGATGAAGCCCGGCGCCACGGCAAGCCCCCGGGCGTCGATCACCCTTCCGGCCGATCGGCCATCCAGGGATTCTTCCACGAGCGCGATCCGATCTCCCCGGACGGCCACGTCGGCCCGCCGGCCGGAGTTTCCCGAACCGTCAAAGACGGTCCCGCCGTAAATAACGACATCGAAGTCCTTCCCCATATCAGTTCCCGCTTGTGTTTTCTCTGAGGATTTTCCAGGACTCGCCCTCCCGGGACAGACGGATCAGGGTCCGGTAGCTTCTCCCGGGAACGCCATCCTTCCGGTATCTGGCCGCACAGGAACCGAGGGTTTCCGTAACAAAAGGAAATACTTCAAGATCGCCCTCGGGGAAAGCCCCGTCACCCAGGGTCTCCCCGATTTCACGCAGAATGGCCCGGAAGTCCGGTTCCGTAATGATCACCCGGACTTCCGCCCGGTCCCCCTGGACAGCGACATCCTCAATGCGGAAAGAAACGAGACGGGCCAGGTATCCCCGGAGGAACCGGGTTTCAAAAGGCGGCGTCGCCGCCGGTCCCGGATTCCCCCCCGGGAGCAGGTAGGATTCGAGGTCCTCCTTCGATCCGGAGAAAAGGGCTTCCAGATAGCCGCTGACAGCCTCCCGGGGCTCGCGGGGTGTCGGATCCCCGGTGCAGGCTCCGGAAAGGAGAATGAGGGCGGCGAGAAAAATGTTCGGAAACCGCCGGCGGATAATCGTGCTCATGGGTCTTTGCCTTCTCTGACGGTTGAGAAAACCGATGATCCGTCATCGGACTCAATTTCCGGCGGAGATTATATCATTTTGCAACGTCAAAGAGAAGGACCGCCTGATTCTCGTTTCCCGTAGCCACCCACTTCCCCGAGGGATGAAAGGCCACGGAAAGGATATAATCGAAGGCGGTGGTATAGGTTTTCAACGGCTCTCCCTTCTCGCCGTCCCACACGATGAGATGCTGATCGTCCCCGCCGGAGGCCAGGCGGTAGGACGGCCCGAAGGAAACGGAGAGAACGGCGCTGTCATGACCTTCCAGGGTGTGCAACAGATTTCCCGAAAAAGTGTCCCAGAGAAGAATCTGGTGCCCCATGCCGCCGGAGGCCAGAAACTTTCCATCGGGGCTGTAGGACAGGCTCATGACCCAGCCGGTATGACCCTTGAGGACGCCCTTTTTCTCGAAGTCATCCATATCCCACAGGGTGATCTCAAGGGTCTTTCCCCCCGCGGCGAGAACCTTTCCATCGGGGCTGAAGGCCAGGGAAAACATCATGTCACCGCCCTCAAACTGCTGAAGAACGGACCCCTTTTCCCGGTCCCACAGGATGATTTTGCCGTCCATTCCCGCCGAAGCCAGCCACTTTCCCGAGGGGTGAAAGGCCAAGGCACGGATATTGTCCTCATGAGTCGCACAGGTTCCGGCAAGGGTCCCCGTCGCCACATCCCAAAGGAAAACGGTTTTATCGTACCCGCCGGAAGCGAGGTATTTCCCGTCGGGGCTGAAGGCGACGGAAACCACCGTATTTTTGTGGCCTTCCAAAACGGTCTTTTTTGTTCCCGACGGCATCTCCCAAAGGATGATCTTGTTGTCCGCCCCTCCCGATGCAAGAAGGGTCCCCTCGGCATTGAAGACGACCGACCAGACGACGTATTCATGGCCTTCGAGGATTCTGTAGGGAAGAAGATTTTCCTCGCGGATGACCACCCTCTTGAAGCTGTGGAAAACATCCCCGAAAAACCCCCCGACGCTCTCGAAAAAGCCGCACCTTTCATGAGCCGCCCAGGCGGGCGCGACAGGGAGAATGAAAGCGGCTAAAAGAAATACGAGGGGAGAGATCACGTCCAGGACGATCCTTCCTGTTTTTCTTTTCATCTTCTTACTGTTTCCTCCTCGTCCTTTTCGCCGTTCTTCCCCGGACGCCTCGAAGAGGCGACCCGAAGAGTCGTACCGCGAAGCCGGGGTTGTTGGTGCAGGCTGGGGGGGCAAGCCCTCAAAAAGCAGGGTGCGGTTCCCGGCACAGTCCGCCGGAGCCCCTCTGCTTTCACGCTTCGTGATACTCCCCAGGGGAGCACGGGCATCCAATTAATATCAGACTCTCCGGGGGAAGGCGAGAATTACTTTCGGCGGGTTGACGCCGTCTTGGATTGAAGCGGTTGCTTCGCTTCGGCTGATCCGGTATGATACCCCGTGTTTCCCATCATAACCGCCGCATATCGCCGGAGGGTGAACCCATGACCTCACGGGAAAAACCGCATATTTCACGATGGATCCTCCTTCTCTGCACGGGATTGCTCTCTCTTTTTGTCCAGGAGCCTCTCCGGGCGGCGCAGGAAGACTCGATTCCGAAACCCTTTTCGGCAAAAGAGAGCCCCGTTATTTCCTGCCGGGAACCGGCGTTTGATTTCGGAACCGTGGCGGCAGGAGATAACGTGAAGCATCGATTCGTCCTTGAAAACTCAGGAACGGCCCCCCTCATCATAGAAAAAACGAAAGCCGGGTGAGGCTGCACAGCCGTCGCTGTCACGAGGACGGAGATTCCCCCGGGAGGGGAAGGACAGGTGGAGGTCAGGCTGAGCACCCGCGGACGGACGGGGAGGATTTCCAGGACCGTGGAAGTTCTGTCCAACGACCCGGAAACCCCGAGACTCACCCTCGGGGTGTCGGCTCTGGCGGAACCGATCGCTGAGTTCGAGCCCCGATTCGTCAAACTCGGCAAAGTGAAAAAAGGGACGGCGGAAAAAATCCTGACGACCATCGTCGGTCGCGATGCCTGGAAAATAAGGATCGAGAGCATATCCGTCCGGGACCCCCGGGTGCTCAAGGTGGAAACCATCGGGGGAGAAGGGCCGCCCGTCCTCCAGGTAACCTTTTTCGCCGGGGAGAAAATCCGGTCTTTTTCGGAAAGGGTCACGGTCAGGACAAACCTTGTGACGCCCGAATCTCTGGAGTTCTTCGTTTCCGGACAGGTCACGGAAGACCTTGTGACGGACCGGGATTATGTGATTCTCGAACCACCGGGAAAGGGGCGGGACACGGTCGGCAAAGTGAGGGTTTTTTCCCTTTCCGGCAAGCCCTTCCGGGTCACGGGTGTCGAGGACCCCTCCGGAGCGGTTTCCGGCGCGTTATCGAAGGAAGAAAACGGGTGGTCCGTCCTCCTCAGGCTTGCCCGCCTTAACAATACGGTCAGGGGAGGAAGACTCCGGATACGCACGGACCGGAAAGACCAGGAAAACCTCTACGTCCATTTCGGAGTCAGGGTGCCCCCTCACGCTTTTTCCCCGGCAACGGATCCTGCACGGCGGCCGATCAACGCCGCCGGGTCCTCCCCCCTGAATCCCGCCCGGTAGCCGATGCCGTAGGCCCGGTGAGACGGGTCGGGGTGGTCCCCGGGAATGGACAGGCGAAACCGGTGCTGGCCTTCCGTCCCGAATTCCTCCCCGAACTGCCGCCGCCGGAGTCCGTTCCGATAGCCGATCCAGAGGCTCCGGTCGCCCGCCCCCGCTTCCCGGAAGGCATCGGCCCGCTGGAGGCAGTCAAGGAAAAGGGCCTCGTCCATCCTGTCCGCTGTCACGCCTGCTCCCCCTTCTCGTAGGCGGGGTGCAGGGAAGCATCGGTTTCCACTTCGGTGAAATAAACACGGTTTTTCCCCGCTCTTTTAGCCCGGTACATGTTTTCGTCCGTTCGCTTCAGGAAGGTCGACAGCTCCTCTCCGGGGATGTACTGGGTCACACCGAGGCTCACCGTTTTCCGGACCTTCAATCCCTGTCCGGGAACAAACGCTTCCTGCTCGAACTCCCTCCGGATTCTTTCCGCCAGGGCCGTGGCGTCATGACCCCGGGTCTCCGGCAGGACGACGGTGAATTCCTCCCCGCCGTATCGGTACGCCGTGTCGATTTTCCGCAGGCATCGCCGGATGACCTGCCCCAGCCGGGTGAGGACCTTGTCCCCTTCCAGGTGGCCGTGGGTGTCGTTGAACAGCTTGAAATCGTCTATGTCGAGCAGAAGGAGGGACAGGGGATGCTTGTACCGGTTGGACCGCTCGATTTCCCCCTTGACCTGGGTATAGAAATGCCGGAGGTTGTGAAGGCCCGTGAGCCCGTCGGTGATGCTCAGTTCCTGGTATCGCTTCTCCTTCTCCTTCAGGGCCACCTCCACGAGTTTCAGGGTGGTGATGTCCTCCACCGTCTCGATGGCCCCGAAGAGAGTCCCCCGGGAATCCCGGAGAGCCGCCGAAGTAAAGCGGAGCCATCTCCCCCCGTCCCCGAGACCGGAGAGGAACTCCGTAGATTCATAGGCGTTTTCGATAAGTTCCGAGGAGTGGTACTTTTCCACGTACCAGGGGGGGATCTCGTCGAGAAGTTCATCCACCAGGAGATCGGCCATACAGGGCCGCTCCCCCCCGTAAAAAACTTCCCAGTGTTTCCTCGACCCGAAGGCTTCCTCCGCCTTGATGCCCGTGAGTTTTTCCAGGGCCCGGTTCCAGTAGAGAACCCGGTGGTCCTTTCCGATGATGAAGGTCGGGATGGGGGATCCCTCCAGGGTGGATTTCAGCCTCTGCTCGCTCTCCCGGAGGGCCTCGTCGGCCTGTTTCCGTTCCGTGATGTCCTCCAGGGTCTCGATAGCGCCGAAGATGACCCCCTTTGAATCCCGAAGAGGGACGGCGGTGAAGCGGAGCCACTTTCCCTTTTTCCCGAGGTTGGGGAAGAAATCAACCGCCTCGTAAGCATCCCGGATCAGGCTGGATTTCTGGTACTTCCCGGTGTACCAGGGGGGAATTTCGTCCAGGAGGTCATCCACCAGGAGGTCCGCCATGCAGGGCCTTTCCTGGCTGTAAAAGGCCTCCCAGTGTTTCCGGGTGCCGATGGCCTCCTTCGAGCGGATCCCGCTCAGTTCTTCCAGGGCCCGGTTCCAGTGAATGATCCGGTGGTCCCGGGCGATAATGAACGTGGGGATGGGAGATCCCTCCAGGATGGCGCTCAGGCGTTTTTCGCTCTCAATCAGGGCTGCCTGGGCCTTTTTCGATTCCGTGATGTCCTCCAGGGTCTCCATGGCCCCGAAGAGAGTGCCCCCGGCATCCCGGAGGGCCGCCGCGGTAAACCGGAGCCATTTTCCCTCCTCACCGAGATCGGGGAAGAAGTCGACGGCCTCGTAGGCGTCTTCGATGAGATGGGACTTTTCATACTTTTCCACATACCAGCGGGGAATCTCTTCCAGGATATTATCGACGAGAAGATCCGCCATGCAGGGACGTTCATCCCGATAGAAGGCCCGCCAGTGCTGATTCGTCCCTGTAACCTCGCAGGCCCCGATACCGCTCATTTCCTCCAGGGCCCGGTTCCAGTAGAGAACCCGGTGGTCGAGGCCGATGACAAAGGAAGGGATGGGAGATCCCTCCAGGACGGCCTTGAGACGCTGCTCGCTCGTCTTGAGGGCCCTCTCGGCCAGGCGCTGATCCGTGATGTCTTCCAGGGTTTCCATGGCCCCGACAATTTCCCCCGCCGGGTTTCTCAGGACGGCGGCGGTGAAACGAAGCCACTTCCCGCGACTCCCCAGAGCGGGGAAAAAATCGACGGCCTCATAGGCCTCGGGGACAAACTTGGAGGGACTGAATTTTCCGGCATACCACCGGGGGATTTCCCGGTTTTCACCATCCACGAGGAGATCGGCCATGCAGGGGCGCTCCCGGTCATAGAAGGCCCGCCAGTGTTTCCCCGTCCCGAGAACTTCTCCGGCGGAAATGCCGCTCATCTCCTCCAGGGCCCGGTTCCAGTGGACCACCCGGTGATCCCGATCGATAACGAACCGGGGAATGGGAGACCCCTCAAGGATCATCCGGAGGTCTTCCTCCCGTTCCATGATGTTCCGGTCCGGTTGTTCCTTCTTTTCCAAAGCCGGAGGGCTGCCTCTTTCCGCCATGGTTTCCCCCTTTCCATGAGGCCTGGAACACCCCTTTTGAATGCGTCTCCTCAACGACGGCAATCCGCAGAAGCGGAAGGACTGAATGCGCGGAAAGGTGCTTCTTCATAGAACGGGATCAGCCGAAGGTGGAAAGTCCGAACAGAGCAAGAATGCCGTCAAAGGCGGGGCAGGGGAAAGGAACCTCGACTGAGAGCCCCCCGAAAAAATGCACTTTCAGATTACCCGAGAATGGATCATTCTGCAAGGGGTTGGTTTAAGGCAGCCTTCTTCACTTCCTCGATTAATTGGGGTACGACATCATAGAGGTCACCGACGATGCCGTAATTCGCGACGTTGAAAATGGGCGCGTTTTCGTCTTTATTGACGGCACAGATCACTTTTGCATCGCGGATGCCGGTGACGTGCTGCACCTGCCCCGAAACGCCGAGGCCGATATAGAGACCCGGTTTCACCGACACACCCGAAAGACCGATGCACAGATCCTCCGGCAGCCAGTGCTGTTCTTCGGAAACCGGCCTTGTACAGCCCACTTCGCCGCCCAGGGCCTCCGCCAGGTCTCGGATCAAGGCCAGATCTTCCTTTTTGTCGATTCCCCGGCCGGCGCAGACGACAACCTTCGCCTCCCGGATGTCCCTGGCCGCCGTTTCTTTCTTCTTCCGCCCCACCACTTTCACCGGGGATGGCGGCGGTGCCGGAAGCTCCCGGATTTCTCCACGCCGCCTCTCCCGGCTTTCCGCCGGTTCAAACGTACGGGGCATGATCGTCACCACCACGGGCCGGGTCGTGCAGGTCACCCTCTGAAGAGCCGCCCCGCCGTATGCGAGACGCTCCATCTTCAGGATTCCCTCTCCCTCTTCAAAATCGAGGGCCATACAATCGCTGCACATTCCCGTATTCAACCGGGCGGCGAGCCGGGCGGCCATCTCCTTTCCCCGCAGCGTCGCCGCCACAAGGATCACATCCGGATCGGCCTGTTTCGCCTCGTCAGCCATGACCGGTACGTAGGCGTCCAGTGGCTCATCGTCGGAAAGAGGCGGCATCACAAGAACTGCATCGGCACCGCAGGCAATGTATTCATCCGCGCCATCACGGGCCTTACAAACATATACGCTCACTTTCGTTCCCATAGTCGAGGCGATGTCTCGACCGACCCTCAGGAGTTCCAGCGTCTGTTCCCGATTCTCCGCGAATATCTGTATGCCGGCCATGGATAACCCCCTTATCTCAGAAATCCTTCTTTCACCAGCGCCCGGACAAGCCCGGCGATGCCCGGTTCATCGGCGCCGAACTTGATACAGCGCCGTTCCATACCTGCCGCGGCCATGCCCACCGTCCGCAGGACCGGTTCACAGGCCTGCGAAAGATCTTCCTTCCCGAGGGTTGTCACCTCCTTTTTAGCGGCCATGAGTGTATCTCTCACGCCGGGAATCCGCGGGCTGTTGATGTCCGGAGTAACGGTCACAAGAGCCGGCAGGGACGTCTCCAGAACTTCAATGCCCCATTCAACCTTCCGTTCCGCAGTTATCCGGTCGCCCTCGATGGTCAGTTTCTGTACGCAGGAGATGCAGGGGATTCCCAACCGTTCCGCCAACCGCGGACCCACCTGCCGGGTATAAAGGTCGCTCGAACCCTCCCCGCACAGGATCAGGTCATACGTAATTCTTGAACCGATCACGTCGGCGAGGATGGCCGATGTCTGCGATGGTTCAAGGTTATCGAAAGAAGCATCTCTGATAAATACGGCCCTGTCGGCTCCCCGTGAGAGGGCGTCCTTCAGTCCTCTTGTTCCATCGGACGTTCCAACGGTAACGGCGACTACGGTTCCGCCGTGCTCATCCCTGAGACGGACCGCCTCTTCGATGGCGTTGCGGTCGTAATCGCTGATCTTGAAGTCCACCGACCTGAGGTCGAGTTCACCGGAAGGGGTCCTTCGAATGTACGCTTCGTCGATGACCCATTTGAAACAGGCGATGATGGCGGGCATGGTTTTTCCACCTCATGAATGAGGGGTCCCCACGGATCGTGTGGCGGGAACCGCTCTGTTTATGGCGGGGCTGAAGCCCCGGCCTGCATCGGATGCCGGATACCAAGGCACTCGGACACGAACCCGGCGGCATGGAACCCCGGGGCGCAGGCCGACCCTTCAGGGTCGCTTTCAACGTTTCCGGCGGCGTTGACACCCCGGCCTACAGAGGATAGCTGGTACCATTTTCGTCATAAAGACGCACCGGGAAACCATTCCGCAGCGGCATAGACCGACCAGGCAACCGGATGAGGACCTGGCCCGAAAGGCCGATTTCATGGAAGAGGATCGTCAGCGCAAAACGGTCCCTGAAATGACCATGCGCTGGGCTTCGGACGTTCCCTCGTAGATTTCGGTGATCTTGGCGTCCCGCATGAGCCGTTCCACCTTGGCCCCTTTCACATAGCCGTAACCGCCGTGGATCTGGACCGCTTTGATGGTGTGCCTCATCGCCATCTCGGCGGCGAAGAGCTTCGCCATGGAAGCCTCCTTGCTGAAGGCCTGGCCCTGGTCCTTGGCCCAGGCTGCCCGATAGGTGAGAAACCTGGCGGCATCGAGATCCGTCGCCATGTCGGCGATCATCCAGGCAATAGCCTGCTGCCGGGAGATGGGCTTGCCGAACTGGACCCGCTCCTTGGACCACTTGATGGATTCATCGAGGGCCGACTGAAGGATGCCCACCGACTGGGCGGCAATTCCGACACGGCCGTGGTCGAATCCATTCATGGCCATCATGAGGCCGGCGCCTTCGCGGCCCAGGAGATTTTCCCGGGGAATGCGGCAGTTCTTGAAGATCATTTCCGATGTCTGGGAAGACCGGAGACCCATCTTCCTGAAATGTTCGCCCGGTTTCATCCCGTCGGTTTCCCGGGGAACGATGAAGGCGCTCATGCCTTTTCTTCCCGCCTCCTTGTCCGTCCAGGCGAAAACCAGGTAAGTGTCCCCCGTCGGGCCGTTGGAGGTAAATGTCTTGACACCGTTCAGCACATAATCGTCGCCGTCGGCAACCGCCGTCGTCGTTGCCGCCATGACGTCGGTACCCGCTCCCGGTTCGGTCAGGACGAAGGCCCCTAATTTTTCCCCTTTCGCCAGGGGAAGCAGGTACTTCTTTTTCTGTTCCTCATTGCCGAAAAGCAGAATCAGCATGGAGGCGATACCCACATGAATGGATACGGTGAACCCCGTCGATGCGCAGGACCGGGCCAGTTCTTCCACGGCGACGGCATGGGTCAGATAATCCGCCCCCGATCCCCCGTATTCCACCGGAACGGGGATGCCCATCCAGCCCCCCTCGGCAAGCTTCGCGAACAGTTCCGACGGATGGCTGCTGTTTTCATCGATTTCGGCGGCCATGGGATCGACATACGTTTCCGCAAATGACCGCATGTTCCGCCTTATGAGTTCCTGTTCCTCCGACAATTTAAAATCCATTGTTCCTCCTTTCATTGCTGACAAAATACGGGGCTCCGCCGGCAAGCCTTTCCTGCCGGACTGCGGACCCGGCCTGCATCCGGTGCCGGAACCTGAAGCCCCGGACCTGCCGGGTGATCTTTCGGCCCGGGGCTTCAGGGGAAAAGTTACTTCTTTTTGTCCGGCTCGGGAACCGCTTCGTCGATGCCCGCAATGGCGCGGGCATATTCGGCAAACTGATCCACCGGAGTCAAGGCCCTCACCACCAGTTTCGCACCGTCGGGCGAGCCGCCGCCGTGCATGCAGCCGGGAACACCGGCACCGAGGGTCAGCCATTCAGAAAGCCTGGCGGCCCTGGCCCGTGTTTCCGCACTGAACCTGTCCGCACCCTGGACGGCCTTCCTCACCAGGGGACCATAGGCGGGATGATCGAAATCCTTGCAGGAGGGGAAACAGCCCGTTTCAACAATGCCGCCGCCGATGTCCTGGCAAAGCCGCTTCGTTTCATAAGGCAGCGTGGCCACATGGACCTTGTTGGCGTGGGCGAGTAGCGAATCGGATACCCACATGCCTCCGGGCCCTTTTTTCCCCAGGGCCATGGCACCGATACCCATGCCGTAGGTCGTTTCATTGTTGACCGCCATGTCCACCATCTTGCCTGAAAAGGTTCGGGCCGCCAGACCGTTGGCCCGGGCCATGAGCGCCGCCGACCCGATCATGACGTCGCCCTGGCCGGCGACACAGGCGCCGATGCAGGCGCGGTAATTGGCGGTGAAATATTCGATGATCCGGCCGGTGTATTTGAATTCACCGCACAGAAAGACCCGGTCTTTGGGTACGAAACAATCCGTGAAGATCAGGTAGGCCTGGGTGATTCCCGTCTCGGGAATGTCGAACCCGTTTTCATACTCCCGGCCGTCGCTGGGGCGGCGGGTTTCCACGATGGTCAGACCCTCGATGTCGCGTGGCACGACGCAAGAAACGGCATAATCCTTGTCCTCTTCCCGATAACCGCCGCCGGGGAGGAGGAAGATCTCGTTGGAGGCGGCCACGCCACAGATCATGGCCTTGGTCCCGCTGATCACGATACCGTCTTCCCGGACTTCCCGGATATGCAGATTGCTGTCGGGATTCGTCTGCTGCGAAGGCCGGAGGCTCCTGTCGCCCTTGGCGTCCGTCAGGCCCCCCGCCACGACAAGGCCTTTTTCCTGGGAGTGAAGGATCCATTTTTTCAGGCGTTCCTGATAGGCCGTCCCGTATTCCTTATCCACAAGGGCGGTTATGTTCCACATCACATTCGAGGCGTTCCACCCCACGCACAGACCGCCGTTGCATGTTCCCGTAAACCGGTACATCCAGCGCTTCATTTTGGAATTGCCCATGATATCGTCCAGGGATTCCATCATGGAGGTCCACTTGTGAATCCTCTCTCCCGTAAACGTCGAGACGGTTTCAAAGTCAGCGCTGTAGCGCGGATCATGGGAAGCATCGAATCCGCGGGCATGGCTTTCAACGGTCCGGCGGGTGGCCGGGTGGGTGGTCACGTCCTCGATAAGCTCTCCGAATTTATAAATGTTCGGCTTCATCGCCTTCAGCGAACGGATATACTCCTGTCTCGTCTTGAGTCCCATGTCGTACTCCTCCTTTATTCATTTCTATAAGAATTCAATGGCTTTCCCTCCCATCAGGCCCCTTGTACCACGTTTTTTTTACTCAATATTTCATCTTTGATCCCCATGGGCGTTTTCTCATGAAAAATCCGCTCGTCCATCTCCTTGAGATGGGGGGATATGAGCGGCCTGAATTCCATCTGTGCGAACACGTCATTTTCCAGGTCCACACCGGGGGCGATCTCGACAAGGGTCACCCCTTCCGGCCCGAGTTCGAAGACCGCCCGCTCCGTGACATACATGAAAGTCTGGCCGCTCGTGCGGCCGTAGTCGCCGCTGAAGGTGATATGTTCCACTTTCCGGACCATTTTTTTGATCTTCCCTTCCTGGAGGATATGCAGTTTCCCGTCCCTGACTTCCGCTTTGAATCCGCCGGCGGTCATATGCCCGCAAAATATGACCTTCTTGGCACTCTGGGTGATGTTGATGAACCCGCCCGCCCCGGCGATGCGGGGTCCGAATTTACTCACGTTGACATTGCCGAACCGGTCCATCTCGGCCATTCCGAGGATGGCGAGGTCCAATCCGCCGCCATCGTAAAAATCGAACATGTTCGGGTGGTCGATCATGGCCTCCGGATTGACGGCGGTACCGAAATACAATCCCCCCATGGGCACGCCGCCGACGACCCCCGGCTCAACCGTCATGGTCATGATATGGCTCATCGACTCTTCGGCGGATACGACGCCGACGCCCTCGGGCATTCCGATACCCATGTTCACCACCGCATCGGGCACGAGTTCCATGGCCGCTCTCCGGCAGATCACCTTCCGTTCGTTGAGGGGAAGGGGAGCCACACTGTTCAGGGGAACCCTTGTCACGCCGCAGAGGCTCGGGTTGAAGGGCGTCGCCATGGGGATCTGCCAGTGGTTCTCCGGCCGGGCAACGACAACGGCATCCACCGCCACACCGGGAACTTTGACCATCATCGGGTGAAGGGTTCCCGATTGAACCACCCGCTCCACCTGGACGATGACTTTACCGCCCGATCCCCGCGCCGCCAGGGCCAGGGCGAGAAACTCCAGGGAAATGCCTTCTTTTTCGATGGAAATGTTCCCTTTCTCGTCGGCGCTGGTTCCCCGGACGATGGCCACGTCGATCGGGAAAGATTTATAGAATAAATACTCCTTCCCGTCGATTTCCATGAGCCGGACGTATTCGTCGTGACTGATGCTGTTCAATCTCCCGCAGGTTTCCCGGGGATCGACGAAGGTTTTCAATCCCACATGGGTGACAATACCCGGCTTTTTCCCGGCAATGGCCCGGTACAGATGCATCATGACCCCCTGGGGGAGGTTGTAGGCCTCGATCTTGTTCGCCACCGCCATCTTGATCATGTCCGGCTGGAGTCCCCAGTGTCCGGAAACGACTTTTTTCAGAAGACCTTCCTTGGCCCAGCGATTCAGGCCCCAGTTGGATTTGCCGTCGTTCTGGCTGGCACCGAACGTCAGCATCAGATCCCTCGGTTCGCCTGTTTCGAGGAACCGCTTTTCAACCGCCTTCGACAGTTCCTCCGGGTGACCCATCCCGACAAAACCGGATATCCCGACGGTGTCTCCCGATTTAATCAAATTCGCCGCTTCGCCGGCGGACATGAATATAGCCACGCTCTTTCCCTCCTTTACCACCCTTTACCCCTGAAGTTCCGAAGCGCCCTCCCTGTTGTCCGGAGAGGCTTCGCCCTCATTGAGCAAGAGGCATGCCATGGAAGGTTTTTCGGGCGGAAAGACCTGCAGGCCCTGTATCTGCGCTGCACAGGGAAGGTGGGGAACAGACGTTAATGAAAGGCCAATCAATGCAATACGGCATCACGCTTCAGAGGGGGAAAAGCCAATAAGTTCATTTTTCTCTATCATTATAAGAAAATCACCAGGCGATGCCATAAGGCATCAAATGAATGGATCACGCATCAGAAAAGGAAGGCCTGACTATCGGGGCAGGTACGTTCCTGAAACCGGCGGGCTCACTTTCGGTCCAATGCCATGCGATATTTCCGCAGTTTCCGGACCACGGTGGACTGGTTGACGCCGAGGGCAAGAGCGACTTTTCTCGTACTCCCCCATTTCTTCACGGCCCGCTCGATGATTTGCCTTTCGATCCCTTCAATGATTTCCCTAAAGGGCTTGTCCTCTCCGATAATAAGATTCCCTTCCGGACACGCGCGGCGGTTCCGCAGGAATTCCGGAAGGTGTTTCGGTCCGATTTCCCGTTCTTCCGTCATGACAAGCATGCGTTCGATGACATTCTCGAGTTCCCTGATATTGCCGGGCCATGAATAATCGAGAAAGACATCGACGACTTCGGGAGAAATATACTTGTTGAACCCATATCGCCTGTTGATTTTTTTCAGAAAACCCATGACGAGAAGCGGAACGTCCTCCCTTCGCTTGCGCAGGGGAGGAATATCGATGGATACCACATTGAGCCGATAATAGAGATCTTCCCGAAAACGTCCCGACGGTATCATTTCCGTCAGGTCCCTGTTCGTCGCTGCCAAAATGCGGGTATCCACGGAAATCGTCTTCAGACCGCCTATCCTCATAACCTCTTGATCCTGAAGGACTCTCAGAAGCTTTGCCTGAAGCCTCGGTGAAATATCGCCGATCTCATCGAGAAACAGGGTCCCCCTGTCAGCCAATTCAAACATGCCCGGCTTTCCCTGTTTTCTTGCCCCGGTGAAGGCGCCGGCCTCGTACCCGAAAAGTTCCGATTCGAGTAAAGTCTCCGGGATGGCGCTGCAGTTTATTTTTATCAATGGACCTTCGCAGCGGTGGCTGAGGCGATGGATGGCATCGGCGATGATTTCCTTCCCCGTTCCCGATTCACCGGTAATAAGAACAGTGGAGTCCACCTTGGCAACCTGCGCGGCCATCTCCATCACCCGCCTGGTTTCCGGACTCCGTGCCACAACCTCACCGTTTCCCGGCAACTGCCGTCCCCGCATCTGTTCCAGTTCGGCGGCATATATTTCATTGAGCTGTTTCGTTTTTTCCAGCAGATCCTTGAGATGGATGATTTCGGTAATATCCCGGATGTTCGCAACGACACGCCTGATTTCACCGTCATTATCCCGGATCGGGATGGCGGTGGCCATGATATTCTGACCGATCTTTTCGCCCTTTGTCATTTCCAGCATGACGGTCACTTTTTCCCCCGCCCGGATAGCGGCCATAACCGATGATTCGGTATAATACTTCTGATTGACCATGTCCTGGGCATTCCGGCCCAGGACAAAATCCCTTGATATCCCGCAGATCCTCTCCCAGGCGCTGTTGACCATGAGTACATTCCCTTCCCCGTCGGTGATGAAAAGCCCGTCATGGGAAGCTTCCAGGATGTCCTGCAGCTCACAGGGCGTGCAGGTGCCCACCAGTTTTTTCGATGCCGTCTCTAAGGAATAACGAGAGTTTTTCAGATGATTATAAATCATGGCAGCCGAACCTCCTCAATGGAGAATTAAATCTATTACCGGCAAGATACATGCCATTTTTTATCATATTGATATTCCACAATTATTTTAATACGGTCCCGGAGATCGTCCGTACAGTTGGCACCTTCCCGTTGGCAGTTGGCACTATCCGACAATACCGGCATCGGCGTCATGGGAAAGAGGGAGGGCTCTTCATATCCCCCGTAGACAGGAGGTCCCCCATGGACAGGAGGGCAAATATCGTGTATGTAGCTCGGCGGCCCCGGACGGGGCCTCTATTTCAGACGGTCAACCAAACGGGAAATAGGCCCGGAAGGCCGGCGGAAGTGAGAGAAAACATAATCCATGGGTTACGAAGACATTCTTTTTTTCGGCGAAGGCGCATGGGTACCGGCCATGCAAAATGAAATGAGACTGGAAGACGGGACGGTCGTGCATGCCTACCGGAACACGGAAGGCAGGAGCAGAAAGCCGGAAGCGGTCCAGACGGCGGGATGCGACAGGGCGGTTTTCAGCAGGGAAGACGCGAAGATCCATGACGGTTTCGTCGACGATCTCGTCATGGCTCAGAATCTCCGGTAATCGACGCCGAGCTTCCGTCACTTCCTCTTTCCATGTCCTCAAAATCCTTTTCGGGATTACACGGGGGGAGGTTCATCTCCCCGGCTTTTCCTCCACGACGTAGATCCACAGCTGGGAAAGGAGCATCCCCGACAGCATCAGGGCGCAGCCCGATACCTGCCGGAGGGAGAGTATTTCGCTTAGCCAGAGCCACCCTCCCAGGGCGGCGAAGACCGACTCCAGGCTGAGAAGGATCGCCGCGTGGGCGGGATGGGCCCTTCTTTGCCCCACCACCTGGAGGGTGTAGGCGACGCCCACGGACAGGACCCCGCCATAGAGGATGGCGGGAAGGGCTCCCCGGAGACTTTCCATCGATGCCGTCTCCAGAAACGCAGCCACAATCAGACTGAAAAGGGAACAGGCGGCGTACTGCAGGAAGGCGAGGCGGAAGGAATTCACCCGGGGTGAAAGCCACCCGATGACCAGGACGTGACCGGCAAAGAAAAGGGCGCCGAGGAAAACCAGGAAATCCCCCCGGGCGATGGTGAGCGCTTCCGTGACACTGAGGAAATAAAGTCCCGCCGCGGCCAGGAGGGCCCCCGCCCAGGTCCCCCCGTTGGTCCGCTGGCCCCAGAAAAGCCCGAGGAAAGGGACGATGACCACGTAGAGTCCCGTGATGAACCCCGCTTTCCCCGCCGTGGTGTAGACGATCCCCACCTGCTGGAGGGAGGCCCCTCCGAACAGCAGGACCCCCGCCACGAGGCTCCCGCCGATGGCGGTTTTTTTTTGGCCTGAAGCAGACATCCCCGGAACGGGAGACTGTCCGCCGTTTTTCAGCAGAAGAACCGGGACCAGGACCAGGCACCCCAGGGCGAAGCGGACGCCGTTGAACAGGAAAGGACCGATGTACTCCATCCCCACCCGCTGGGCGACAAAGGCGAATCCCCAGATGAGGGCGGTCGTGAGAAGAATGGCATCGGACTGTAGGGTGTCTTTTCTCACAGCAACCCGAAATATTTCCTCATTTTATTCGAAGCCGGAGCGTACCATAGGCGATCCTCGATGAGGAGTCAAGCACGTTGGATTGATGATTGTTGATTGGATATATAAACAGTATCCGCCGGGGGAAAGCGACCCTGAAGAATCCGTTTACATTTATGGGCTCATGGTTTCAACCCAGGCGGCGGGATCCACCCGGTAGTAGCTTTTCAACTCGTCGTAAAGCTCCTGTTCCCTGCGCTTCAGCTGGAGGGGCTTGTCGAAGAAGGTTTCCGTGGCCACGGCGAAAAATTCCGCCGGGTTGGTCGCCCCGTAAGCGTCCATGACGTGTTTCCGGTTCTTCTTCACATCTTCCCGGAGTTTTGCATACTCCGCCCCGAGGATCCTCGCCCAGTCCCGGTAACTCGACCGCTTTTCAAGCAAAGGGGCGCCGTCGGACCGGCCGTCCTCCTGGTCCAGCTGGTGGGCGAACTCGTGAAGGACCACGTTGTGGCCATCGCCCGCATAGGCGGCGTCCCGTTTCACATGGTCCCACGAAAGGACCAGGGTCCCGGCATGCCACGATTCCCCCGCCAGGACGGCCTCGTTTTCCAGGGCCGCCCCTCCAAGGTTTCGGTGATCCCTCCTGAGAAAGGCCCCGGGATAGACGACGATGGAAACAAGCCCGGGATAGTCCCGGTTTTCCCGGTTCAGGAGAAGCATGCACGCCTCCCCGGCGACGGTCACCCGGATCTCCTCCGTCATTTCCAGCCCGCCGGCGCCTTCGAAACGCTTCTCCGCCAGGAAGACCTGGATGTCCCCGTGAAGCTGGTCCTTCAGATCGGAGGGAAGATGACGGTACAGCGACACGTTTCGGCGGAGGATGTCTTCCCACTCGGGGGGAAAGGACGCTTTACGCCGCTGGTCTTTCCGCCGTTTTCCGGCACGGCGGATCCCGGATCGGACCAGAAAGAAGATGAAAAAGAAAAGGAGCACCAACGCCCAGAATCTCATGACGGTCTACTCCCGGGTCCTGTCGATGAAATGTCCCTGTCTATAAGATTCTTCCTTTTGCGATGAGCCCTTTTCAAAACGTTTCAAGCCTTATTGAAAACAAAGGATGAGATTACACCGAAAAAGATATATAATCAACGCGTTCCCGGCACAACAAAAAAGTTGTTCCCGAAAAGAACAGAATCATGACCATCGGGGAGGAATCCACCATCCGAAAATCGGAGGAGAAATATCGGAAAATCATCGAGAATGCCGGGGAGGGGATTTTTGTCGTCCAGGACGGGAAACTGAAATTCGTCAATCCCGCCTTCGCCCGACTCTCCGGATCCGATGAAAGAAACCTCCTGGAGAAGCCCTTCGAAGAGTTCATCGATCCCCGGGACAGGGAAACGGTCCGGGAGCACCAGATGCAGAAGCTCCGCGGGGAGGAGGTCCCGCCCGTCCATGCCGTCCGCATCCTGAACCGGAAGGATCGGGACTTCACCGCACGGCTCAGGACCGTCTTCCTCGAATGGGAAGGAAAACCGGCCACCCTGAACTTCCTCACCGACGTCACCGAGCAGATCGAAAGCCTGAATGCACACCGGATAAGCGTTGAGGACGCCCTGAGAAGAAGCGAGGAACAATTCCGCAATCTCATCGAGAGCACCCTCGATCTTGTTTTCATCGTCGACCGCCGGGGGTTTTTCACTTACGTGAATCCCCGTTTCGAAACGATCCTCGGCCATTCCCTGAGGGATCTGCAAGGCCGGCCCTTCACCGTCATCGTCGCCCCGGAGATGGTGCAACCGACCGTCGAGCGCTTCAGGAAGGGTATCTCCGGCAAACCCACGCCGGCTTACATGGCTGAGCTGGTCCACAAAGATGGCCACCGTATCCCGGTGGAATTTCTTGTGACGACTCAGTACGACCCCGAGGGAAATCCCTCGGGTCGTTTCGGCGTGGGGCGCGACATCTCGGAAAGGATGAAAACGGCTCAGGAGATGGAACGGTCCCGGGAGGAACTTCGGGCCCTAGCAAAACGACTCCAGGAAATCCGGGAGGAGGAACGGACAAAGATCGCCCGGGATCTTCACGACGATCTCGGCCAGACCCTGACGGCTCTTAAAATGGATATCGCCTGGCTCTCCCGGGAAATTGACCGTCAAAAGTGGAACTCCCGGCGGGAGGTCTTCTCACGGCGGATCGACGCCATGAGAAACCTTGTGGACGGCACGATGAAGACGGCCCGGAGAATCATGATGTCCCTCCGGCCGGGCATTCTGGACGAGCTGGGACTTCTCGCCGCCATGGAGTGGCAGGTCAATGAATTCACCGAAAGAACGGGAATTCCCTGCCGGCTGGAGACGGGGGAGGACGATATCCGACCCGACGGGGAACGGTCCACGGCCCTTTTCCGGATCTTTCAGGAATGCCTGACCAATGTGAGCCGTCATGCGGGAAAGGTAACGCAGCTGGTCGTCCGCCTCTACCTCAGAAAGGATACGATTCACCTCGAAGTGGAAGATAACGGAAGGGGGATCAGGAAAGAGGAAGTGAACGGCCCCGTCTCTCTGGGAATCCTGGGCATGCGGGAAAGGGCGGCCCTTTTCCGGGGAAGCGTCGCCATCACGGGCGGCCCCGGGGGAACCCGGGTCACCGTCAGGGTCCCCATGGCATGAAAAGAATCGGCAAACCGGTCCTTTTCTCAAGGGTCTTGACAAATGGAGGACATTTCATCATTATTCAAGAGCGGGATTATAACAGAAACGGTGGAAAGACCATGATTGAGGTCATGATTGTTGACGATCATCCCGTGGTGCGGATGGGACTTCGTGAAATCCTGAACGGAGAAAGAGACATCCGTGTCACCGCCGAGGCGGAAACGGCGGAGGAAGTCCTGCCCCTCGCCCGGACCCGCCATTTCGACGCCGTCGTTCTCGACCTGATTCTGCCTTGTCGAAGCGGGTTCGACCTTCTTCAGGATCTCCATTATGAATTTCCCGCCCTTCCCGTCCTCATCATGAGCGTCCACCCGGAGGAACAATTCGCCGCCCGGGTTCTGAAGGCAGGCGCTTCGGGATACCTGATGAAGGACAGCGCCCCGGAAGAACTGGTCAGGGCCATCCGCAGGATCCATAAAGGAGGACGATACATCAGCCTGTCCTTCGCGGAACAGCTCGCCCGGAACATCGGCGGCGCCGACCACCCCCCTCACGAAAAACTATCCAACCGTGAGTTTCAGATCCTCCTCATGATCGCCAAGGGTCAAACCATCAAGGGGATCGCCGAAAGCCTCCATATCAGTGAAAAAACAGTGAGCACCTATCGTTGCAGGATCCTGATGAAGCTCAATCTCAACGCCAATGCGGAACTTGCCACCTACACGCTCCGTGAAGGCCTGATCCAGTAGGAACGGCCCCTGTAGGGATCGGCCTACAGAAAAATACGTTTTCACTGACAGACTATTTTCTTTATAATAACTATATATTTATAATAATAGAGATCTATTCCGGGTCACGGAAGAACGGGAGACGGACAATGAAACTTTTTATTGTGGACGATTCCCAGATGATCTATGAAGGCCTGAACACCCTCCTGTCGAGTCTCAGGAATGTGGAGATCATCGGCCAGGCGGGTACGGAACGGGAAGCGGTGGCGCTGATCGAGAGTCTCCGGCCTGATGCGGTCATCCTCGACATCCGTCTCCAGTCGGGGAATGGTATCGACGTTCTCAGGAAAATCAAAAATACCGATGCCCCTTCCCCCGTCGTCATTATCCTCACAAATTATCCTTATCCCCAGTACCGAAAAAAATGTCTGGCTCTGGGAGCCGATTATTTTCTCGACAAGGTTACGGAAATCGAAAAATTGCCCGACATATTCAAAGAACTGGCTCCATAGCGTCAATAGAAGAGAGAAAACACCATGAAGGAAAATGTCGAGCGGTTCGTTGTATTCAAGTTGGATGATCGGTCTTTTGCCCTTCCCCTCAGGCAGGTGCTCCGGGTCATCCGGGCGGTGGATGTAACCCCCCTGCCGGGAGCGCCGGAATGCGTTTCGGGAATCATCCACTGGGAAGAACAGGTCCTTCCCGTTTTCGATCCCCGGGTCCGTTTCCGGTTCCCGCAAAAAGAACTGGATCCCGACGACCAGATGATTCTTGCCCGAACCGTTTCCCGGAAGGTGATCCTTGTCGTCGACGAAGTTCAGGACATCCTCGAAAGGACGAAGGAACGAATCACGCCGTCCCGGGACATCCTCCCCGGCCTGGAACTCCTGGAAGGGACGATCCGGCTTGACGAGGGTCTCATACTGATCCATGACCTGGAGCGTTTTCTCTCCCTGGATGAAGATTCCAGGCTGAAACAGGCTCTCGGAGAACCCCCATGAATCGCGTGCCTCAGAGAGAACTCTTCAGCCTTTTCTGCCGGTCTATTTCGGCAGCCATGGGGCTCCATTTCCCGGAGAATCAATGGCAGAATCTGGAGAAAAAGCTGGAAAGCGCCCTCGATGATCTTCCCTTTTCTTCCGTGATGGAGATGATCTCCTCTTTCACAACCCGTCCCATGCAGCGGGAGCATGTGGAGATCCTGGCGAGTCATCTCACCGTCGGCGAAACATTCTTCTTCCGCGACGAGAAATATTTCGAGGCCCTCCAGTTTCAGATCCTTCCCGGTCTGATCCGGAAACGCCGGGAGGAAGGAAACCTGTTTCTGCGGGTATGGAGCGCCGGTTGCGCCACCGGGGAGGAACCCTATTCCCTGGCCATCCTCCTCCGGCGGACCCTGCCCGACATCCGGAACTGGAACATCACGATCCTGGGAACGGACATCAACCCCCGGTTCCTCCGGAAGGCCGAGGAAGGATGTTATACCAAATGGTCCTTCCGGAATACGCCCCCCTGGGTCCAGGACCAGTATTTCGAACAACGGCAGGATTCCAGGTACCACCTTCGGGAGGACATCCGAAGAATGGTCCAGTTCCGATACCTGAACCTCGCCGAAGACGCCTATCCCAACCTCCTCAATAATACAAACGCCATGGATGTGATCTTCTGCCGGAATGTCCTCATGTATTTTACCCCTGACCTCCTGCAGGCCGTCCTGGAGCGGTTTCACCGCTCCCTCGTGGAAAAAGGATGGCTGATCGTCAGCCCCGTGGAGACCCCGCTGGCCTTTAACGCCGGGCTGAAGCTGAAAAGGTTTCCCGGTGCTTCCCTCCATCAAAAAGAGATGCCGCAAAGCCGGATGGAAGCGGAAATTCAAGAAAACCGGCAGGGAAAGGAACAGCCGGCAGCCATACCGTTCCGGCCGACAACCGTGGTTCTGAAAGACCTTGCGAGCATCAATCATGCTGCTTCGGGCGGCCGGCCGGCACCGGACTTCAACCCGGATCCCGCAACATCCCGGGACGGCCCTTCCGGAAAAGCGGGACGGCCCGGAACCGCCGGAAGGGAAGAAGGGTCCTCGGAAAACGGAGATGCGGGCTTTCGGGAGGCCTCGAAACATTACGACACCGGCCGCTACGGGGAAGCGGAAAACCTTCTTAAATCCCTTTGGGAATCGGGCGCCAAGTCCGTCCCCGTGGGTACCTTGATCTGCCGGGTTCATGCAAACCAGGGACGACTGGACGATGCGGAGGCCTGGTGCCTCGAAACACTGAAACTGGAGAAAACCAATGCCCGGCTCTATTTCATCCTTTCCACGATCCTGGAGGAAAATGGAAAACCGGACGATGCCCTGGGGGCCCTGAAAAAAGCCCTTTATATCGATCCGGACTTCACCCTGGCGCATTTTGCCCTGGGAAACGTCCTGTTTCGAAAGAAAAAACCAAAAGAGTCACAAAAACATTTTCGAAATGCCCTGAAGTGCCTTGCCGGTTCGAAACCCGATGACATCGTCCCCGAGTCCGAGGGGATCACAGCGGGACGATTCGAGGAAATCATCCGGTCAATGATGCAGATACTCTGAAAGGACGGCCCATGAAAGAAAAAAGGACGGATGTTGCCGAAGAAAAGCGGAACATTCTCAGGCGGCGGGCCCGGGTGCTCTCCGGGGCAAAGACGGTCCCCGAGAAAACCTCTTCAATCCTGGAAGCGCTCGTCTTCCTTCTTTCCTACGAACGATATGCCCTGGAAACGACCTGTGTCCGGGAGGTCCACCCTCTCCGGAACGTTACGAGAATCCCCTTCACGCCTCCCCTTTTCCTCGGCGTCATGAACGTGAGGGGACAGATCCTCGCCATCGTGGATCTGAAACAGTTTTTCGGTCTTCCCCCGAAGGGGCTCACGGAATTCAACCGGGTCATACGGATCGGAGAGGGAGACCTTGAAATCGGCATCGTGGTGGACGAGATCCTCGGCATCCAGAGGATCCCCAGGGAACGGATCGGCACCCCCCCCACCCTGCCCCACGGAACCTTGAAAAGCTTCATCCTCGGAATCACGGCGGAGCAAATGATCCTCCTCGACGGACACCGGATCTTCGAAGACAGGCGGATCGTGGCTCTGGAGACACCTTCATTACCCTGCTAAGGAGAAAGGAACCATGGAAAAGACAAAAATTGGGAACCGGCTCCTCGCCGGGGGAATCCTGGCCATTGTCCTGCCTATCGCGATCATCGGAATCGTTTCTTTCTACCAGTCGACACGGACCTATACGAATGAGGCGGAGAGGAATCTTACAACCCTGGCGGAGAGCATGGCCGGGGCCCTGGAAATGGGCATGGAGGAACAACTGGTCACGGCGCGGAATATTTCCTTCACCAACAGCGCTATTGCGGCAACGGAAAAAGTGTTCCGGGAAGGCCCGGGAAAATGCGAAGGAGAAATCGCCGCCGTCGAGAAGGAACTGACCCGGATGAAGGATGCCGCCGGGGACCGTTTCTCGAGCCTCTCCCTGGTCGGCAGAAATACGAAAAGAATCTTCGCCTCAAGTGACAGCGGAAAATTCAGGGGCCTTGACCTTTCAGAAAGGGACTACCTGAAAAAAGCGCTCACGGGAATCCCCGCCGTGGGATCGGTGGTCTTCTCGAAAGCGACGGGCAAGCTCATCTGTACGGTGGCCTACCCGGTTTACACCGCCGACGGGAAGGATATCACCGGCGCCTCCGTCATCGCCCTGTGGTTGAATTATCTGACCGACATTGTGGACGCCATCGAGGTCGGCACAGCCGGTTTCGCCTATATCGTCAATCACGAGGGGCTGTACATCACCAGCCCGGTGAAGGAAAACATCCTGAAGGCGAACATCGCGGAGATTCAGGGTATGGAAACCATCGCCACGGAAACGAAGCACGGCCATACAGGTATCGCCGAATACACCCTGGACGGCGTGGAGAAGGTGGCGGCCTTCGCCCCGGTGCCGCTTACGGGATGGTCCGTCGTGACCTCCGTGCCCCGGGCGGAGCTTATCGCGCCGGCCAAGAAGATGGGGGGGATCATCCTCGCCGTGGGCGTCGCGGCCCTGATCCTCGGATCGGTTTTCTTCACCGGATTCGCCAGGGGACTGACACGGCCCCTGGGGGAGGTGGTCGCGGCGGCGGAGCGGATTTCCTCCGGGGATCTCGGCGTCCGCCTGGACGTGGCGGGGAGAACAGATGAAATCGGCACCCTGTCGAGGACCTTCATCGGAATGATCGAGGCCTTGAGGGGACAGGCGGCGGTGGCGGACCAGATCGCCGGGGGGAACCTCCTCGCCGAGGCACGGCCCCGGTCGGACAAGGACATCATGGGCAACGCCCTGGCCGCCATGGTTTCGAATCTTCGGAATCAGATCCGGGAGATGCTGGAGGCGGCCAACGTCCTCGCCTCCTCGAGCAGCGAGATCATGGCCTCCATGGCCCAGGTGACCTCCGGCGCCGTGGAGACCTCCACGTCGGTGAGCGAAACGTCCACCACCGTGGAGGAGGTCAAGCAGACGTCCTCCGTCACCGCCCAGAAGGCGAGACACGTTTCCGACACGGGGCGGAGGACCGCCGAGATTTCCCGGGAGGGGCTCCGGTCCATCCAGGAGGCCATCGAGGGGATGAACCGGATCCGGGAGCAGATGGGGTCCGTGGCGGACACGGTCATCCGGCTGAGCGAACAGAGCCAGGCCATCGGGGAGATCATCGCCACGGTGAGCGACCTGACGGAGCAGTCGAACATCCTGGCGGTGAACGCCTCCATCGAGGCGGCCAAGGCGGGGGAGCAGGGCAAGGGCTTTTCCGTGGTGGCCCAGGAGATGCGGAGCCTGGCGGTCCAGTCCAAGCAGTCCACCGCTCAGATCCGGACGATCCTGAACGACATCCAGAAGGCCATCGGCTCCGCCGTCATGTCCACCGAGCAGGGCAGCAAGGCCGTCGACGCGGGGGTGAAGATCTCCATGCAGGCCCGGGAGGCCATCCGGTCTCTCGATGAAAGCATCACCGAGGCGGCCAACGCGGCCGTTCAGATCGCCGCCTCCACCCAGCAGCAGTTCGCGGGCATGGACCAGGTCGCCCAGGCCATGGAAAGCATCAAGGAGGCCAGCGCCCAGACCGCCGCCAGCGTCCGCCAGACCGAGCGCGCCGTCCACGACCTCCACGACCTCGGACAAAAACTGCAGCATATGGTGAATCGCTACAAAGTATGACCCTGAACGGGAAAGGGAAAAGGGAGCGGAACAAATGACCGACAAGGATGAGTTTCTGAAAAAACTGATGGAAACTTTCCGGGTCGAAGCGGAAGAGAACCTGAGATCGATCTCGACCGGTCTTCTGGAAATCGAAAAAAACCCGCCCCCGGAAAAAAAGGGCAAACTCCTGGAAGGCGTATACCGGAATTTCCACAGTCTGAAGGGGGCTTCCCGGGCCGTCCATCTCGCCGAAGCGGAATCTCTCTGCCAGGGGCTTGAAAATCTATTTTCCGCCCTGAAAAGCGAATTTATTCAGTTTAACAGCGAAATGTTCGACCTTTTGCACCAGTCCACGGACCTTCTCCGGGAAATAACGCTTTCCGATGAGGGGAAGGAGAAAGGAGGGGGCAAGATAGCATCATTCCTTGAAAAAATCGGGGCCTTCGAAAAAGGAATCCCCGCCGGGGAAGCCTCCATCCCGAACCAGGAACCCCTCCGGAAGGATCGGGAGGAATCAGCGGAAAGGATTCGCCCCAATGAACGGATTCCGACGGCTGCGGGAGACACGATTCGCGTTCCCGGGAAAAGGATCGAAGATCTCTTCCTGCAGGTGGAAGAACTCTTTTCCCTGCGGTTCTCTCTCCAGGAGCGGTCCGGAGAAATCAGCCAGATACGTTCCGCAGCCACCCGGATGCGGGCGGCCTGGCAGAAAACCCTCCCTTCCCTCCGAAATCTCGAACGCACCCTGGAACGGAAAAGCATGGAAGAGACCCCCGGAAGCGCAAGCCACGGCGAAACGTCAAAGATCCTGGATTTCATGGATTTCGCCTATTATCAACTGAGAGAACTGGAAACGCGGCTCTCGGAAGTGAAACGATCGGCCGACCATGACGAAGAGTTCCTGGCACTGACCGGAGGAGCCCTTCTGGAGGAAGCCAAACACCTTCTGATGATCCCTTTTTCCACTATCGTGGAGATGCTGCCCAGAATCATCCGGGACCTGAGCCGGGACAAAGGGAAAGAGGCCATGATCCACATCTCGGGAGAAGAGATAGAAATGGACCGGCGGATTCTCGAAGGACTCAGGACCCCTCTTCTTCATCTCGCCCGGAACAGCATGGATCACGGCATCGAAAAACCGGGAGACCGCCTGCTCCTGGGGAAACCGCGGGAAGGAACCCTCACCGTTCAGGTGACGAGACTCCAGGACAACAAAGTGCGCCTCACGATCTCCGACGACGGAGCGGGCATCGACATGGATCAGTTGATCCGGATCTCCCTCAAGCGGGGCGTCATATCCCGGGAGGAAGCGGAAAGAGGGGGGAACGGAAATTTTTCCCTGATTTTCCAGTCGGGAACCTCTTCAAGCGCCCTCATAACGGATCTCTCGGGAAGGGGTCTCGGCCTGGCTATCGTCAAGGAAAAAGTCGAGGAGATGGGGGGAACCGTCGCCGTTTCTTCGGAAAGATCCAAGGGAACAACCTTTGTCATCGAGTTGCCGGTCACCCTGTCGGCCTTCCGGGGGATCATCGTCCGGATTGCCGAACAAGAGTATATTTTCCCGACCTTTTATATCGACCGCATCGTCCGATTGAAAAAGGAAAACCTCCATACCGTGGAAAACCGGGACACTTTTACCCTGAACGGGAGGACCATCCCCTGCGTTCACACGGCGGATCTGATCCGATCCAACGGAAGGGACGTCACGAATAACGAGTTTCCCGTCCTCGTGGCCGTCCATGGTCATCAAGTCATGGGCTTCACGGCCGATGACATCCTCCAGGAGCAGGAAATCCTGGTAAAGCCTCTGGGAAAACCCTTTTCCCGGATCCCCAATATCGCCGGAGCGACGGTTCTCGGTTCGGGAAAAATCGCTCCCATTTTCGACATCCCCGAGCTGATCCGCCATGTCGTGAAAGCGGCCCCGGAAAAGGAAGAAAAAATAATTTCCGAAGTCGGAGACCAGGAAATCCGTTCGATTCTCGTCGTGGAAGACTCGATCACATCCCGGATGCTTCTGAAAAACATTCTCGAGGCCGCAGGCTACCGGGTCCACACGGCGGTGGACGGCCTCGATGCCTATACCGAACTCAAGGAAAAAGAGATTCATCTGGTCGTCTCCGATGTGGACATGCCCCGGATGAGCGGGTTCGAGCTCACGACCAAAATCCGCTCCGACAGGAAGCTTTCCGAGCTTCCCGTCGTCCTCGTCACGGCCCTGGAATCCCGGGAAGACCGGGAAAGGGGCATCGATGTCGGCGCCGACGCCTACATCGTGAAAAGCAGTTTCGACCAGAACAACCTGCTCGAAGTGATTGAAAAACTCCTTTAGATCAATGAAAGGTGAAGGATGATAAGAGTTTTCGTCATTGAGGACTCCCCCACGGCCCGGGAGCTCATTGTCCACATCCTCAGGAGGGATCCCGAAATCGCCGTTATCGGAACGGCTGATAACGGCGAGGACGCCTTGAATTTTTTAAGCCGGAGGAAACCGGATCTGATCACCATGGACATCCAGATGCCCGGGATGGACGGTTTCGAACTTACCCGGCGGATCATGAGCCTTTATTCGATCCCGATCGTTCTCGTCACCGGGCTGTATGATGTGCAGGATGCCGACGTGATCTTCAAAACCATGGAGGCCGGGGCTTTGACGGTCATCCAGAAACCTGTCAGTCCCTGTCACGAGAATTTTGAAGAACATTCCCGGGAGCTGATCCGCACGGTCAGGCTCATGTCGGAAGTGAAGGTCGTACGGCGCAGGGAAAATTCCGTCAGGAAGGCAGACCCGCCGAACAGCGGCGCCGCAGCAAAAAAGGCGACATCGCCTTTCCGGTACCGCGTCGTCGCCATGGCCGCTTCGACGGGAGGACCGTCAGCCTATCACGACATTCTTTCCAAACTGCCCCGGGATTTTCCCATTCCCATTCTGATCGTCCAGCACATCGCCCGAGGATTTCTCAAGGGGTTCGTCGAGTGGATGAACGGCGTTTCCACCCTGCCTGTCCGAATCGCTCAGGAAAGGGAGAAGACCGAACCCGGGAATGTTTACATCGCTCCGGAGGATTACTTCATGGGAGTCGACCTTCAAGGCTTCATTCGCCTGTCCCCTTACAAGGATTCCGGCGACGTCACCCTCTCCGCCTCCCATCTTCTGGCGTCCATCGCAACATCCTACGGCTCCGATGCGATCGGCATCCTTCTCACGGGCATGGGAACGGACGGGGCAAAGGAATTGAAGGAAATAAAGAACCGGGGGGGACTGACCATCATTCAGGACCGGGAGAGTTCCATCGTCTTCGGCATGCCCGGGGAAGCCCTCAAGCAGGATGCCGCCCGGTATATTCTGTCGCCTGACGGCATAGCCCTCGTTCTGCCCCGCTTCGTTTAGCCGCAGTAAAGACGCTTTCACGGACCGAGGCCAAGAAAACGCTCAGGGAGGCGCCTGAGAAAAGGGGACACCGGACATGGTTTCAATGAATCAGGAAAGTAAAAACCTCATTCTCATCGTGGAGGACAGCCCCACCCAGCTTGCCCAGCTGGACTATCTCCTGAAAAAGGCGGGATATCAAACCGTCCTGGCAAGAAACGGCGAGGAGGGCCTGAAGCAGCTCGAGACCGTCACCCCCGACCTCGTCATCAGCGACATCCTCATGCCTGTCATGGACGGCTACGGGCTGTGCCGGAAAATGAAGGATAATCCCCGGCTCAGGGACATCCCCGTCATCATACTCACCGCCCTTTCGGACCCCCAGGATGTCATCGCCGGCCTCCAGAGCGGGGCGGACAACTTCATCACCAAGCCCTACAACGAAAAATTCCTCCTGTCCCGGGTGCGCCATGTCATCCTCAACAAGGAACTGAGAAAAAGCCAGCGATCCGACGTGGGAATCGAAATTTTTTTCAAGGGGCAGAGACACAAGATCACATCCGACCGGTTGCAGATCATCGACCTTCTTTTTTCCACCTTCGAAAACGCCATTCAGAAAAATTCGGAACTCGCCGAAGCCAATAAGACCCTGGCATCGACGAAAGACGAGCTGAGAAGGCTCAACGAGGCCCTGGAGGAAAAAATCCGGGAAAGAACAAAAACGATCGCGCACCTGAACAATGTTCTCAGGTCGATCCGGGACATCAACCAGCTCATTGTCAAGCAGCAGGACCCGGGTTTCATGATCCATGAGGCCTGCCGGATCCTGAGCAGGACCACGGGTTACCTGATCGTCTGGATCATGTTGATCGACGAAGGCGGACGGTTCCGGAACCTGGTCCAGTCCGGTCTGGACCCGTCCACGGAAACCCTTCTGAGGTCACATCTCATGGAAAAGGATAGGCCGAACCCCCTGAAGGAAGCCCTGGAGCGACCCGGCACCCATCTTTGCGAACCTCCGTTCACTTCCTTTCTCCCCGACATGGGCCTGCCGGAAAACAGGGAAGGTCTCCGGGCCATCATCCGGCTGGAATGCGGATCCCGGGTTTTCGGACTTCTTTCGGTTCACATGGCAAAGGGAATGCCCATCGGGAAGGAAGAGTCGGAACTCATTGAAGAGGTGGCCGGCGATATCGCCTTCGCTCTGCGGAACATGGAACTCGAAAGAGAAAAAATCCTGACCGAAAAAAGGCTCAAAGAAAGCGAAGAGCGGTACCGGCTTCATTTCGAAAACGTCTCCGACATCATTTTTTCCATAGATCCGGGATACCGGATCATTACCCTCTCCCCGTCCATGGAAACCATCCTGGGATATTCTCCGGGCCCCCTTCTCGGAGAGACGCTGGACAACCTCCCCTTCCTCGAGAAATTGGGAGTCATGGCCATCCGGGAGACCTCGGAACATCTCTTTTCCGGGGGTTCCCCGGAATCCTTCGTCAATACCCTCGTTTCACAGGACGGCATCAAGCGGTTCTTCGAGATCAAAGGGTCCCCCCTCGTCCGGAAAGGAAGGGTGGAGGCGGCCATCTTTGTCGCCCGGGATATTACGGAAAGAAAACTCGCCGAAGAATGGCTGCTTCGGGAACGGACCATGCTTGACCGGATCATGAAGACAAGCCCCGCCGGGATCGTCATCGTCCATCAGAACGGAAAGGTCACTTACGCCAACCGCCGGGCGGAGGAAATCTTCGGTTTGAAACAGGAAGAGGTCCTCGACCGCACATACGATGACCCGGCCTGGAAGAACACCGATTACGAAGGGCAGCCCATCCCGGAGGAGGACCTTCCCTTTTCCAGGGTCATGCGGGAAAGGCAGGCGGTCTATGGTGTACGCCATGCCATCGAGTGGCCCGACGGCCGGAGGGTCTTTCTGGACATCCACGGCGCCCCCCTCTTCGACGAAAAGGGCCTCGTCACCGATGTAATCTTCATCATCAACGACATTTCCGGACAGATCCACATGGAGTATCTTTACCGGACTCTCGCGGAAAAGTCGTTCAGCGGCGTTTACGTTATTCAGGACGGCGTCTTCCATTATGTGAACGAGAACGCCGCCCGGTTTGCCGGCTACCGGCCCGATGAACTTTCAGGACAGCGCTCCCTGCGGATCGTTCACCCCGAGGACCGGCCGTCGGTGATCGAGTATACTCAAAAGAGGCTGTCGGGGACCGAGCATGGCCCCCACGAATTCCGCATCCTCACCAAGCAGGGAGAAACGCGATGGATCCTCGAAGCTCTCGCCCCCATCACCTTCGACGGCAGACCGGCCCTCCTCGGAAGTTCCATGGAAATCACGGAGAGGAAATCCATCGAAGAGGAACAGAAGAAGCTGAAGGAACGTCTTCTCCAGTCCCAGAAAATGGAGGCCATCGGCACCCTGGCGGGAGGCATCGCCCACGACTTCAACAATATTCTTTCCGCGATCATGGGATATGCGGAACTTGCCCTGGACCGCAGCGGCGGGGAAAACGATCTGGATCTGGATCTGAAGGAGATCATCACGGCCTCACGGCGGGCCCGGGACCTGGTCAGGCAGATTCTGACGTTCAGCCGTCAGACGGAACAGGAGAAGCTCCCCCTCCAGGTCAAGCTCATCCTCAAGGAAGGTCTCAAATTTCTTCGGGCCTCCCTTCCCTCGACGATCGAAATCCGCCAGGACATAGAAAGCAACTCCTTCATCCTGGCCAATCCCACCCAGATCCACCAGATCCTCATGAATCTGTCCACCAACGCCGCCCACGCCATGGAAGAGAAGGGCGGCCTCATTTCGGTCACCCTGAAAGACGTCCTCCTCGACGAATCCTTTATATCCCTTCATCCCGGAATCCAGCCGGGAAAACACGTCTGTCTGACCGTCCAGGACACGGGTAAGGGCATCCCGCCGGAAATCCTTCCCCGGATCTTCGAGCCTTTCTTCACCACGAAGAAACGGGGGGAAGGGACCGGCATGGGACTCTCCCTCGTTCACGGCATCGTCAATGATCACGGAGGGACGATAAACGTATACAGCGTCCCCGAGGAGGGATCGATTTTTCAGGTTTATTTTCCGGTCATCGAAGAGGAAGAAAAGACGGAAGGGGCGCAGACAACCACCGCCTTCACCGGGAAGGGATGCATTCTTCTCGTGGACGACGAGCCCGCCCTCCTGGAAATGACGGGAAAAATGCTCGATCGCCTGGGATTTCAGGTGATGCTCCAGAACAACGGCATCGGCGCCCTGAATCTTTTCCGGGAAAACCCGGACGCCTTCGACCTGGTAATCACCGATATCACCATGCCGGGCATGACGGGCGATGTCCTTGCCCGTGAAATCCTCAAGACACGGCCCGGAATCCCGATCATTCTCTGTACGGGATTCAGTACCAGGATCAACGAGGAACAGGCCCGGTCCATGGGCGTCAGCGCCCTGATTACCAAACCCGTCCTGAAAGACGAGCTGATCGCCACCATACAATCGGTTCGGAAGGAACGGAAGTGACATGAGACCCCGGCTCTGGAGCATGGAGAGAGGATCGGAACGAGGGACGGGCATCGGTCTTATGCTGGTATACGCCATCATCAGGAAACGGAAGGGGCAACAATTGACCCTGGCCAACCGGAAGGCCTTCGAATTTCTTGCAGACCGCCGCCAGCGTCCGCCGGACGGAGCGCGCCGTCCACGAACCCGGACAAAAACTGCGGAATATGGTCAAACAATATAAAGATCAACTCCGGATTCTGGATTGGCGACGGATAATGGAGGGATGGTCTTTGACGATTCGCAACGGTTGATTTAAAATCGCCGAAGGGTCCTGAAACAGGGGCATTATAGAAAGGATGGGAAAGCATGGAGAAGCTTGAATTTCAAAGCGCTCGGATACTGATTGTGGATGACGAACAACCCATCCGGATCATGATCGAGAGGGTCATGAAAACGGCTGGATTTTTCTGCCGGACGGCTGGAAACGGGCTGGAAGCCCTCGAAATCCTTGAAAAGGAACCCGTAGACGTGGTCATCACCGATATTGCCATGCCCCGGATGAACGGGATCGAACTGACGAAAAAGATCCGGGAACGATTTGAAGCGAACGTCATCGTCATGACGGGATTCGTGGAGGATTATTTCTTCGAGGACGTCATCGCCGAGGGGGCGAGTGACTTCATGCAGAAGCCCATCAGCCTCAAGGAGCTGGTCATCCGCCTGAAAAGGGTGCTTCGAGAACGAGAAAACGCCGCTTCTCGAACCCGCATGGAAATCGAGTTGAAGCAGAGTTTCCTCCGCCTGAAAAAAAGCCTCGAAGACACGATCAGCGTCCTCTCCCGGGCCCTGGAAATAAGAGATCCCTACACAGCGGGACACCAGAAGCGGGTCACCCAGCTGGCCTGCCTGATCGGGGAGGATCTCCATCTCCCCTCCGATCGGATGGACGGCATGCGCCTCGCCGGTCTTGTTCACGACATCGGCAAGATCAACATCCCCTCCGAAATCCTGACCAAGCCGGGCCGGCTCTCTCAGGTGGAATACAACCTGATCAAGGTCCATCCCGAGGCGGGTTTCGATATCCTGAAGGATATCGAGTTTCCCTGGCCCATCGCCGAGATCGTCCTGCAGCATCACGAACGTCTGGACGGCACGGGATATCCGAAAGGCCTCCAGGGAGAAAATATCCACCTCGAATCAAGAATCATCGCCGTGGCCGACGTGGTGGACGCCATGGCCTCCCACCGTCCCTACCGGCCGGCCCTGGGGATGGGAAAGGCCCTGGAGGAAATCAAGCAGAACAAAGGCAAACTGTACGATCCTCCGATCGTCGACGCCTGCGTCCGGGTGCTCGAAAAAGAGGGGAGCCGCCTTTTTCCCGCCCCGCAATAAAGAACCCCTATTTCACAGGCATCGAAGCCGGTTCGTCCTCGACCCGGGAATGTTTCATCAGCAGGACCAGGGGAATCATGAGGATGAGGGCCACCGAGAGGCTGTAAAAAACATCGTTGAAGGAATACATGGAAGACTGCCGGAGAAGCTCCTCATAAATGACCCCGCCGCCGCCCTCCTGGGCGGCCCAGGACCCCATTCCCTGGCTTTCGAGCATCCGGGTCATCCCCGACAGACCCTCGGCATAAGGAAGATCAAAGGGCGTCAGGTGATCCACCAGGCGGGCCTGGTGAAACTGGGCGCGCCGGGTGAGGATCGTCGCAGCGATGGCCACGCCGAAACTCCCGCCGATATTTCGGACCAGGTTGTAGATCGATGTGGCATTGGCCATCATTTCCCTCGGCAGGTGGGAGAGGGTGAGGGTTGTCAGCGGGATGAAGGCGAATCCCATGCCGACGCCCATGACCACCCGGGGCCAGAGGATGGAATAGAAATCGGCGTGGAGGGTGAAGCCCGACATGAGCCAGGTGGAATAGGAGACCAGGAAGATCCCCGTCACGGCAACGAATTTAGGGTTGACCCGGGAAACGAGGAGCCCCGCGACGGGCATGGCGATGAGACTCGACACCCCCCCGGGGGCCAGGACAAACCCGGCCAGGGAGGCCGTGTACCCCATGAGGTTCTGCACGTAGACGGGAAGAAGGACGATGCTCCCGAAAAGATTCATCATGACGAAAAACATGACCGTGGTGCCGATGGTGAAAGAGTAGTTTTTCAGGATATGGAGATCCACGATGGGCTCCCTTGCGTACATTTCAAGAATGAGGAAGAATCCGAAGGCGACAAGAGAGACAATGGCGAGCCAGACGATGAACTCGGAAGAAAACCAGTCCTTTCCCTGCCCCCGGTCGAGGATCATCTGGAGCGCCCCCACCCACAGAGCGAGGAAGAAAAGCCCCAGGTAGTCGATTTTCATTTTCGTCCGCTGCATGTAATGGGGGTCGAAGACGAAGGCAATCGTCAGGAGGACGCAGACCGCCCCGATGGGAATGTTGATGAAGAAAATCCAGTGCCAGGACCAGTTGTCGGTGATCCACCCCCCTAAAAGGGGCCCGATAATGGGGCCGAACATGACCCCTCCCCCGAAAATGGCCATGGCGATTCCATGCTGGGAACGGGGAAAGGATTCCAGAAGAACCGACTGGGATATGGGTTGAAGGCTTCCCCCGGCAATCCCCTGGAGAACCCGGAAAAAGACAAGGCTCTCGATGTTCCACGCCATTCCGCAAAAAAGGGAACTGAAGGTGAAAAGACAGATGGAGGTTATGAAATACCGTTTTCTCCCGAACAGCCGGCTCAGCCATCCCGTCATGGGAATCACGACGGCATTGGCCGCCAGGTAAGAGGTGATGGACCAGGTGGCCTCGTCGATGCCCGCGGAGAGACTTCCCCGGATATGATCGAGGGCGACGTTCACCACCGACGAGTCGACGATCACCATGAGCGTGGGGAGCATCACGGTGAAAGCGATCATCCACTTGTTCGGGGCCTGGTTCATGGGTAAACCGGAAAAGAGAAAGGAACGAATCGCCTCATGACCTGTCTTCCGTCAGGATTGTAGGCACCACGGACATTCCCACCCGCAGCACGTGGGCGGCCCGGCCGTTGTTGTCGATACGGATTTTCACCGGAATCCGCTGAACGACCTTGACGTAGTTTCCCGTGGCGTTTTCCGGAGGGAAGAGGGAAAAGACCGAACCCGTCCCGGCCATGATGCTTTCCACCGTGCCGTCGAAGACTTTCCCCGGATAGGAATCCACCCGGATTCTCACCTTCTGGCCGGGTCTGACGTTTTCCAGCTGCGTTTCCTTGTAGTTCGCCGTCACCCAGATATCTTCGAGAGAAACGACGGCCATGAGGGACTGGCCCTCTCCGACCCGGTTTCCCGTTTCCACCGATTTCCTGGTAATGTACCCGTCCGACGGCGCAAATATTTTCGTGTAGCTCTTTTTCAGTTCCTCCGCCTTCAGGACTTCTTCCTGCTGCCGGACCTCCGACTCCTGGGCCTGCCGGGCCGACTCGGTCTGGTTGATCAGGGCCTTCTGGGTTTCCGTGGCCGCCTCGCTCTGATCGAGCTGTTTTCTGGCTGAATCCACCTGGGCCATGGCGACGGCGTACCCCGTTTTCGCCTTGTCAAACTGCTCCTGCGGCAGAATATCCTTGGCAAACAGGGCTTCCGCCCGCTTCAGATCCGCTTCCGCCTGCCGGAAATTGGCTTCCTGAAGTCTTAATTGCGCCTTTGCCGTTTCCACCCGGAACCGGAGCTCCGAAAGCTGATTTTGCGCCACTTCGATCTTCGTGCCGATTTCCGCAAGCTTGGCTTTTTCCGAATTCACGGCGGAAAAGGCCGCCCGGACCCGGACATCGTAATCCCGGTCATCGATTTCCAGAAGGAGGTCGCCGGCCCGGACGAACTGGTTGTCCTCCACGTGAATGGTCTGGACCGTCCCGGGGATCTTGGAGGAAACGACGTGTATCCTTCCGGAGATGAAGGCGTCATCCGTTGTGATATGGGTTCTGCTGTAAGCCCGATAGGTAAAGATCCCCGCCACGGCAAAAGCGGCGATGACCAGGAAAATCAGGACGGCGGTCCTTTTTTTCCTGCGATTGTTCCCGTTTCCCGGCTCACCGGCCATGCGTTCTCCGTCCTCCCGGGGCGGCTGAAGCAATTCCCCGGCCCCCGCCCGCTTGAGGACGGGGGAAAAGAGAACTCCTTCGGCTGTCTGATTTGACGCCCCCTTTGTATTTCACGAAACTTATGTAAAAAGGCCGTCCTCTGTCAAGAGAAATCCCGGAGAAAGACCTTTTTCCGGAATCCGTGGCGGGACAACCTCCTTGAGCTGCCGGAAATCCCATGGTAGGATTGAACCGCCATCCTCCTCTGAAAGGAAAGAGCCCGTGAATCAATTCAAAGTCGGCACGTTCAACGTCAACTCCATCCGGTCGCGGATGCCCGTGGTCTTATCCTGGCTGGAAAAGGAGCGGCCGGATATCCTCTGCATGCAGGAAACGAAGGTCGAGGACAGCAAGTTCCCCGAGGCGGACTTCCGGAATGCCGGGTATCATGTCGTCTGCCGGGGGGGGAAAAGTTACAACGGGGTCGCCGTGGCCTCCCTGTCACCCCCCCGGGAAGTGTCTTTCGGTTTCGACGATTCCGGGCCCGCCGACGAAAACCGCCTGATCCGGGCCGTTTTTCCGGCCATGACGGTGATCAACTGCTACGTCCCTCAGGGGAAAGACCGGGAACATCCGGACTTCGCCTACAAGATCGAGTGGTTCAGCCGCCTCCGGTCGCTCCTCGACCGCCATGGCAGCCCGGGAAAACCCCTGCTTTGCTGCGGTGACCTGAACGTCGCCCGGGAGAAAATAGACGTTCACGACCCGAAGCGCCTCCTGGGCCACGCGGACTTCACCCCGGAAGTATGGAAGGCCTTCGATTTCCTCTGCTCCTGGGGTCTGGAAGACGTCTTTCGGAAACACCATCCGGGAAAAGCCGAAGAATACACCTTCTTCGATTACCGCGTCCGGGGGGCCCTGGAACGGGGCCTGGGCTGGCGGGTGGACCACATCCTCGCCACGCCTCCCCTCGCCGCCCGGTCCACCGGAGCCTGGATCGACCTGGAACCCCGGCGGGCGGAAAAGCCCTCGGACCACACGGTTCTCGTCGCCGAATTCGAGATCTGAAAGGTCAGGAATCTGAATTCGGAATCGCGGAATCGCGGGCCTGCCTGTGAAAAATCATGGAGGCATAAGTGACGGCGCTGCCCGTCGCCTTTTCGTCATAGGTCTCGTGGGCCAGGAGGGTCCCCCGGCAGCCTCGGAGCAGCCGGGACTGGAGGAGGAGGGTCTGAAACTCAATGGAATGCTCCATCCGATGCCCGAAATCGTCCGTCGCCAGGGTGCCCGGACGAACGGATCACCCGCGTTTTTCTCCTCTCATGTAAATTATCGCGCCTTCCGAAAGGCCCCCCTCCAGGCCGAGGGGGTGTCCGTTTTCATCCTCCGGAAAAAGCTCCCCCCTCACGGCGGCCTCATACAGTTCCTGGTCGAGGGACAGGAGGGCGTGTTTCACCGTGAGCCCCCGGAAGATCCGGACAGGCCGGCCGTTCACATGCACGGTGATCCGCTCCTCCCTCATGGCGCCATTTCGATCCGGCCGTCCAGACGGGCGTCGAGGGGCGTGCGCCTTTTCATGTAGGCGACGAAGGCATCCCGGACAAGTTCGCCGTTCTGAACGTTTTTCCCGTTCTGAAAAGACCGGTAGTGATCCCCGCCGCCGGCGAGGAAATCCTGAATCGTCACCCGGTAGATCCCCGACGCCTTCAGGGGGAGGCCGCCCACCGACGCCTCCACCACCCTCTTTCCTGCCGGCCTTCTCGGGTCCAGCCGGACCTTCATCCCCGAAAGCTGGAGGACGCCATACTCCCCGGTGGCCCCCTGTTCGAGCGCCTCCAGGACATCCCCGCCTGTGAGGTCCACGGCCATGAGGACATTGTCGAAGGGAAGAACGGTGTAGAGATCGCCCAGGGTGACGGGCCCCGGGGAAATATCCGCCCGAAGGCCTCCGGCATTGTAGAAGGCAAGGGGCGTTCCCATGGATTCCCTCATGGCGTCGCACACCAGGTCTCCCAGGAGGGATTCGCCCTCCCGGTTTCTTGTCAGGGCCGTGTCCGTCACAGCCACGACGGTCTCGAATTCCTTCCTGACCCGTTCCAGGTACCTTTCAACGGTCCCGGCCACATTCCCGTCCCGGGGATCCCCCGGCCGGGCGTAAACGGTTTTCAGTTCGCCTTTTTTCGTATAATCAAGGATTTTACCCGTCCGTCTTTCCACCCGGAGACGGAGGATGCCCAGATAATCCCCGTAGCATTTCGCCTGGACAATGAGGGTGCCGTTCACCACCAGGGGCGGATCGACGGCGGTGTGGCTGTGTCCGCCGACGATGACGGGGATGCCGGGGACGGCGGCGGCGAGCTTCCGGTCCTCTTCGAGGCCCAGATGGGAAAGGACGACCACGAAGGCCGCCCCCTCGGCCTTCACCTTTTCCAGAAGGGGAGGAAGGACCCTCTCCGGCTCCAGAAACGTGAGACCGGCCACATTCTTCGCCGTGGTGGTATAGGGCGTGTCCGGAGTGGTGAGCCCGATGACGGCCGTTTTCAGCCCTTTCCGCACCAGGTGGACGTAGGGTTTCACGCCCGGAAGATATCGTCCCTTTTCATCCACCACGTTGGCGGAAAGAAACGGGAAATCAGACGCCTTTTCCATTTCCTCAAGGACCGGAAGCCCCCAGTCGAACTCGTGGTTCCCCACGGTCATGGCGTCGAACCGCAGGGCGTTCATGACCTCGATGACCGGCCTGCCATGGAAGATATTGGATACGGGGGTCCCCTGGAACATGTCCCCTCCCGACAGCAGAAGGATTCCCTCCGGGTTCTCCGTTCTCTCCCCTTCGATGAGGGATGCGACATAAGCGGCCCCGCTGACGGGATTCGTTTCATCCACGCTCCTGTCGATGTAAGGGACGATGTGGCCGTGGGTGTCGTTCACATGGAGAAGGGTGATCTCCACGGAGGACATTCCGGTCTTCGCCGTGAAGGCGCAGGAAAGAAGAAGGAGAAGGAGCAGCAAGGCAGCGGATACCTTGAGGATCCAGGTATTGCGTCCCCCTCCGGGCCGCCCTCCGGCTTCCCGCCGATTCCTTTTTTCCGTGCCGAATTCTCCGCTCATGTCTTTTCACCCTCCCATGTCGCCCGGTATTCCCGATCTCCTCCGGAAATTCCCGGATCGTCGAGAGTCGACATCCCCCGCCGTCCCGGTTCTCCCGCGGAGAGATCGAAACGGCAGAAGGCGATCCCCATGTCGACCTCCTGGAGCCGGACCGGGCCATCGGGCCGGAAGGACTTCCGAAGCCTCATGATTTTCATGACCCGATCCATTCCACTTCATTTCCTTCCTCCGGGAAGACCCGGCCGCGGCTTCCTTTTCCCGCACCGATATTCCGCCCCGGCAAAGGCCCCGACGGATTCCACCATCACCGGAAACTTCCGTAACAGGAATGACGGATCCTGTAAATACGGAGATCAGGGCGAGGGCGGTTCCTCGAACTCGCAAATCGTGTCCCCGTCCCGGAGCCGGGCCTTCAGAACATTCAAAGGACCGTACATGACAAGCCGGTCTCCCTCATGGATGACTTCACCGGCCTTCGGGGTGGGAAGCCACGCGCCTTCCCGCTCGATTCCCAGAACAAGAATCCCCTTGACGTTCAGGCGGCAGTCCGCCAGCGTCGAATCCTTCAGGGACGATTTTTCATCGACGATATGCCGGACGAGGCCGTATCCTTCAATGAAGTGAAGCAGGTCTTCCGTTCCCGCTTCGTCGAAAACCCTGGAACGGAGGAAACGATCCTCGATAAAGGTCTCCCAGCGGCGGATCAGCCTCTTCCGGGTGGCCAGCTGGTAGATCAGGAAAAGGCCCGCCGCGAGGAAAAGCAGGTTGAAGGAGATGTCGTATTTCCGGCTCGTCACAAAGGAGGATGTGCCGGCCACGATGACCGTCACGATCCCCGCGTTGCCGAGAACCATGAGCCAGGAAACGATCCGCCGGCGGGCGGGATTGTTCACGATCGCTTCCGACTCGTGGGTGGTGAATCCCGTCCCCGAAAAGGCCGAAAGGGCCTGGAACTTGGCCCGCTTCTCATCCACGCCCGTCAGCATGAGGGCCACCGCCCCGGCCCGGACGATCAGAAGGGAAACAAAGATGATGAGCAGGGTGGGGAGCATGAAATAAAAGCCATGCATGGGAATCCTCCTTTTTTCACAACGGGGGTCTGCCCGGCAAGGGCATCCCGAAATGAAATTTCATCGAGATTATCATATTCCCCGGGGAGATTCATAAAGGTTTTCTCTTTTTTAAATCTTGACAGGTACCGTCGTTTCCGGGATATTTTTCAAGAGTAATCTCATTCGCTTGTCGGAGGGCCTTCTCGGCTGCTGCTGATGGAGGCTGATAGAAACGGACCTTAAAGAAGAAAGGAGTTTTCTCCATGGAAGCCCTGTTCACCCTCACACCGGCGGAATCGAAGCGGCTTATCGCCAAAGCGGTCGTTAAAATGCCCGAGGTTCAGAAGGCCATGGCGGAAGGATACCTTCTCGTCGGCCGGGGTTCCACCAACGCCTACATCGCCGAGGAACTCCTCGGAAAGCCGATTGAAAAGGAGCGATACATGGCCGGCCAGATCATCCGGGGCGTCCTGTGCGCCCTGGACCAGGCCAACCGGGGGCGGCCCATTTCCTTCCACAAGGGAGAAATCATCGAAGTGGAGCCGGGGACACTCATCGACAAGCTCGGTCCCGGAGACGTTGTTCTCAAGGGGGGCAATGCCGTGGACCCCGAAGGATGTGTCGGTGTCGTCATGGCCAGTCCCGCAGGAGGAACCATGGGACAGTTCTACATGGCCGCCAAGGCCCAGGGAATTACCATGATCTACCCCGTGGGCCTGGAAAAGCTCATCCCCTCCGTTCCCGAGGCGGCCCGGATGGGCGGGCGGCTCACCCTCGGCCGGACCATCGGAGCCCATGTGGGCATGGCCTGTGTGGCCGACGGCTTCGTCGTGACCGAACTGGAAGCCCTGGAGGAGCTTTTCGGGGTTGAGGCCGTTCATTTCGCCTCCGGCGGCTACGGCGGCGCGGAAGGATCGGTGACCCTCGTCGTCGACGGTCCGGATGACGAGGTCAACGCCTGCCTCGATTTCATCGAGGGGATCAAGGGGGAGCCGGCCCTTCCCGCCGTGAAGGGTCCCTGCAAGACCTGCCCGATTCTCTGCAGCTTCCGGGGGCGGGAGGAAAAAGACCTTCCCGGCTACCTGAGGTGAAGAGCCCGGGTCTCTGATGTTCGGACCTGACCGGGCTCCGCTGGAGGCGTTTCCAGGCCCCGATCCTTTCCCATATGGCTGACACTCCCGGCAGTCGGGCGTTTCAGCGGCATGATTCAGGGCGACGTCCGCGAGCGGGCCCTTGTCCCGGGAGGTCCCGGGAATGAAACGGACCGCATCTCCAACGACCGCCCCGGCCGCCGTATTTTTACCTGATCACCGGAGGGACGACATAGAGGCCGGTCATCATCCCTTCCCGGAAGTACCGGATACGGCGTCCGGCAGCCGGTCGCTCCGCGTCTCGCCCCTTTTTCAGCTTCTTTGCGCGGCGCGCCGGGCCGCCTCTTCCGCCTGCCGCTTTTTTTCGCGGCGATGCGGCGCAGCATTTTCACTCGCAGGCTCCATCGGGCGGGCTTGCGGATAATGCCGTTCAGGTTTCGTTCCGCCTTGTCAAGGGCATCCTCCAAAAGGGCGTCGTGAAGCGGTTCGATCGGCAGGACGTCCCGCGACAGAAAACGGGAGAAAAACTCACGCCCAGACCCCCGCGACGGGGGTTCCGCAGGACCCGCATTTCCCGCCGGCCATCCCGTTCTCCAGGATCCGGTAGCCCTCCCGGCGGACGACGGCTTTCCGGCAGCCGGGGCAGAAGGTGTCGTTCCACTCCCCCGGGGGGATGTTGCCGATGTAGACATACCGGAGGCCCATGGTGAGGGCGGCCTTTCTCGCATCAACGAGAAAGGGGATGGCCGTGGGGGGAAGACGGGTCAGACGGTACCGGGGATGGAACCGGGAAAAGTGGAGGGGATAATCGGGCCCGAGACGGTCCAGGATCCACCGGCACATCTTCCGGACCTGCTCCATGTCGTCCGTGTAGGTGGGAACGATGAGGGCCGTCATCTCGAACCAGATCTTCCTTTCCTTCAGGCATTCGAGGGTCTCCAGGACGGGGGACAGCTTTCCCCCCATGAGTTCCCCGTACACCTCTTGGGAAAACCCTTTGATATCCACATTGGCGGCGTCAAGAACCCCGCACAGGTCGAGGAGCGGTTCCCGGCGGATGTAGCCGTTGGTCACCCAGAGATTCCGGATTCCCTTCTGCCGGGCGATCCGGGCGGTATCGATCATGTACTCGAAAAAGGTCGTCGCCTCCGAGTAGGTGTAGGCAATGGAGCGACATCCGGTATCAGCGGCCTTTTCCACGACGGCGGCGGGGAAGAGATCATCGAATTTCACTTCCTCGGGGCGGGCCTGGGAAATCTCCCAGTTCTGACAGTTGAGGCAGTTGAAGCTGCAGCCCGTGGTGGCGATGGAAAAAGTGGTGGAGGCGGGAAGAAAATGATAGAGGGGCTTTTTCTCCACCGGATCCACATGGACGGCGCAGGGGTTTCCATAGACCAGGGTATGGAGTATTCCGTTTTTGTTCACGTGAGACCGGCAGCGGCTCCGGGCCTCCGGGGGCAGGATGCACTCGTTCGGGCAGGTGAGACACTTCACGTAGCCGTTTTTCAGGCTTTCCTGGTGGTAAACCCGCCGTGACCATTTCCAGAGTTCCCGGGGAGCGTCGTTCGGCGTGACGGTTTTTCTGTTTTTCTCCCCGGAAAGAAACCACCCGCACCGGGCTTCCCCGGGCAGGCCAAGAAGAGCTCCGCAGGCCGCGGTCCACCGAAGGAAGTCCCTTCGATTCATGGCGGGAAAAATCATGGGTGAATCGCTCATGGGCATCTTCCCCTCCCTTATCTTTTAACAAGGAGCCCCAGGAGAAGCAACCCCTTCACGGAAAGCAGAACAAGGCAGGCCTGCACCATACCCAGGAAGGGAACGAGAAGGAGACCCGCCGCAAGGGCCCCGAGGCTCCCGCCGAAGAGGTCGGCGGCATAGAGAGACCCCGCCGCTTTCTCCGGGGTGGTCCGGGCAAGCCGCCCGGCCACGGGAAACTCGGCGCCGGCAAGTCCCCCCAGGAGGACGGAAAGAAAAGCGAATGCCGCGGGAATCAGCCAGGAGGACGCCGCCCGGATGAGAAACACATAGAGGAGAAGGAATAAAATGAGGGCCCCTTCCAGAAAGAGCAGGGTGTCCATGGTAACCCGGGGCAGGCGTCCGGATCCGAAACTCCCCAGGGCCAGGCCCAGCATGAAGGCGGCCACCAGGCAGCCGATCCCGGCATACATGCTGCCGTGGAGAATCTGGTAGGACAGAAGGAGGACGACTTCCAGAGACGCCGCCGCGAATCCCGTTGTGAAAATGACCTTTTCCAGCCGGTCGAGGCGAAGGAAATAGACCCCCGATAAAAGGAACATCAAAAGAAGGGCCGGCACATAACGCTCCTGGAACAGGGACAGCCAGAGGCGGATCCGGTACTGGAAGGCCGTGGGATGAAAGTCCCGGTTCGGGGGAACGGTGACTCCGATCTCCCGCTGCACGTGAAGAAGCCTTTCCGCCGTCACTCTCCCGGAGAGCCAGTTGTCGTTCACATACGCCGTCGGGATGCCCTTTTCCGCCAGGAGGCGCCCCACCTCCGTTGAAAGAGGCCTTCCGGAGGCCAGGAAGATATTTTCATCTCCCGGCAGGATGAGGACGTAATCAAAAACGTCTCCAAGGGCATTATGAAGGGAGGACAGAAAACGTCCCTGGTCGGCACTGATGAAATTCTCCGCCCCGGAAACGGCGAAGGAAAAGACCCCGTCCCTGCCGACGAGCCGCCGCACCGCCCGGAAAAATTCCACCGTATAGAACCGGTTGATCTGGAGGGACGCGGGGTCGGGAAGATCCATGAGGACGGCGTCATATCGATTTTCAGCCCCTTCGATGAATTTACGTCCGTCCTCGAAATGAACTCGGACAGCATCCGGCAGAGGCTCCCGGACAAAGGAAAGGCCCGTTTTCAGCATCACGGGATCCAGTTCCACATAATCGACCAGGGAAACACCATATTTCCCGATCTCGGCAAGGGTCCCCGAAATCCCTCCGGACAGAAGAAGAACTTTTTCCACGTGTGGAAGTTGTGCCAGGGCAAAATGGACCCTTTCCTCGGCGGTGAAAGCATCGGGCACGGAAAAAAGGGGCTCGCCGTTTTCGAAAAAGGAGACCTGGCCGTGGCGGCCGGCGACGACCACGCGGCCGTAAGGGCTTTCGTCGTAAACAAGAATTTCTTGTCCCCCATAGAGCCAGGCGAGACTGACCCGGTCCAGGGAGAAAAACCCGATGAGGAGAAGGATCAGAACGCCCGTCATCGCAGCCGGAAGGGCCGCCCGCCTGCCGCCCTTTTCCCGTTTCGGGAAAAGAACGAAAGCCGTGAGACACAGAAGAGCCGGAGCATAAAGGACATGGAGATTGCTGAAAAAGGGAATGAGAGCGAAGGTGAAAAGAAGCCCGCCGATAACATCCCCGACACTGTCGGCGACATACACCCTGCCGATCCCCTTCCCGCCGTCCCCTTCTTCCGACAGGAGGACCGAAGCCAGGGTCAGGATCCCGCCGGAAAGAAGGGCATAGGGAACCAGGATCAGGGCCGTCCAGAGAATCAGGTCCCCCAGGCCGGGATGGACCCCCCGGGTGAACCAGTTGTCCTTCATGAACCGCAGGAGGACCATCTGGGCAAAGGGAAGAAAGGCGATCCCCCAGAGTGCCGGGGGAAACAGTCTCCCGGCGGTATCGGAAGAAGGGACGAAGCGGCCCAGCCAGGCCCCCCCGCCGGCAAGGAGAAGCCACAGGGAGAAAACGACCCCCAGGACCACCTCGTTCCCCGAATAAAGATTGATCACCTCCCTCGTCACGGCGATCTGAGTCACCATGGAGGAGATCCCCGTCACGGCGACAGCGAATGGCAGGACATTCCTGGAAGGTTGATCCGTCAATGGTTTTTCCCCGGGATTACCCGGCCCCTCCATGGTTCTCCTGGAAAGCCCGCCTGGACGGACCGGTTTCCGCAAAAATACGTTGCAGGATCTTCGTCGCCTCTCCATTGACGCCGCAGCCATCGGGGAGAATAGTCCTGACCCCGGAATCCACGTCGCAAAGAAGGCGGTGGACAATCTCTGACGGCCTGAAAAATTATCGATAAAAAGGAGGAACAAGTCAAGGAAGGGACAACAGGAAGGGACGGTGGATTCCGCTGAACGTACCCGCCGTGGATCGCATAGCTTCTTACCCATCTGCGAAGGACCCTATACGGCCTTTCCGGCCGGCCCCTCCCTTCCGGCCATGGCATGGCGCCGCCGTCTTCCTCATAAATCAAGCAATCCCGGCAGGATGACCTGACCGGAGGATCCAGGAAGCCCCCGGGCCATCCCGGCATGGCTCGTGCAGAACAAACCGGGATTTACCATAGGATTTCCGATTATTTTATGATATGAAAAACAGCCCGAAGACAAACACGGCCTTCGGTGAGGCCCTCCAGCCTCTGACCGGACAGCCTCGTCATTCCGCCGGGAAATGAACGGGATCCCGGGAGAAGGAGATCAGAATGGCAAAAATCAGAAAAATCCTCATAGCCAATCGCGGGGAAATCGTCCTCCGTATCGTACGGACCGTCAAGGAAATGGGAAGAGAAGCGGTCGTCGTCTACGAGACCCCGGACAGGAATGCCCTGTATCTCCGCCACGTCCGGGAGGCGGTCCTTCTCGGCGACGGTCCCAGGAAGGATTATCTGAATATAGAGAAAATGATCCGGGCCGCCTGCATGACCGGGGCGGATGCCATCCATCCCGGATACGGATTTCTCGCGGAGAACGCCGATTTCGCCGCCGCCTGCGAACGGGAAAAGATCATTTTCATCGGCCCTTCCCCCAAGGTGATCGCCGACATGGGAAACAAGGTCATGGCGCGCCAGGCGATCGCCAGGACGGGAATCCCCACCATTCCGGGAACCACCAAGCTTTCGCCGGGAAATACCGGCATCGAGGAGGCCGCCGAGTTTGCCGCGGAGCATGGATATCCCGTCATGCTGAAGGCCCTGGCCGGAGGGGGGGGGAGAGGCATCCGCAAGGTCTCAAATGAAGACGAGCTTCAGACAGCCATGCCCATCGCCCGGCTGGAGGCCCTTTCGGCCTTCAATGACGAATCCCTTTACGCGGAAAAATGCATCAGCCCCGCCAAACACATCGAAGTCCAGATCCTGGCGGACAAGCATGGAAACGTCCTCCACCTCGGGACCCGGGACTGTTCCATCCAGCGGCGGAACCAGAAGCTTCTCGAGGTCGCCCCGGCGGATCTCCCGACCCCGGTCATCGAATCCATCCAGGAAGCCGCCGTCCGCGCCGCCAGGGCCGTTTCTTACGAAAACGCCGGGACCTTCGAATTTCTTGTCCATCCGGACACGCACGAATTCTGGTTCCTCGAGGTCAACACCCGCCTCCAGGTGGAGCACACCGTCACGGAAATGCTCACGGGCGTCGATATCGTTCGGCAGCAGATCCTGATCGCCGAGGGCGCCCCGCTGGAATTGAAACAGGAAAACCGCAGGCTTCAGGGCCAGGCCATCGAAGTCCGGATCAATGCGGAAGACCCCAGAAACCGGTTCATGCCCGAAGGGGGAAAAACCATCGAACGGTATCAGCAGCCCGGCGGTCCCGGTGTCCGGCTCGACGAGTTCATCTATCAGGGATACCACATTCCCAAGGAATACGATTCCCTCCTCGCCAAGATCACCGTCCGCGGGTATGAATGGAAACAGACCGTGGAGCGCCTGAAACGGGCCCTGGAGGATTTTCTCATTGTCGGACCCTGGACGACCATTCCCCTTTACATTTCCATATGCGACGAACCCGACTTCGTGAAAAGCCGGTTCGACACATCGTACATCGAAAAACATCCCCAGGTTTTCGACTACGAAGAACCCGTTCCGGGATACGCCCCGACGGATCAGACGCCGAAAGTCACCGACCTCCGGGAAGAAAAAGTGCCCCTGGAAAAAGAGACGAAACCGGAAAAATCCGTCGCCGTCTCCCTGGAGCGGGAAAAGCTCCGGTCTTCCCTCACCCTGCCGGAGATTGAATCCCTCGGACGGATCGGGGATATCCGCTCCCCCATCAGCGGCACCATCAATCAGATTTATGTGGAAGTAGGGGACTATGTTGAAGACGGGGACATCCTGCTCATCATGGAAGCCATGAAGATGCACACCCACATCGTCGTGGAGGTGAATGGAACCATCGGGGAAATTTACGCCCAGGAAGGCCGCTCCGTCGAATTCGGTGAACCCCTCTTCAAGATCCGCGTCGACGGCGAATAAAAAGGGGGGGGGTCGCCTCCTTCCGGTCAGAAAATATCGTCCTCGCCGTCGGCCCTTTTGATCGGCTCCTTTTCCAGTTCCTCCAGGATGAACTGTTCTCCCAGATTCCAGACACCCTGGGTTTCCGACAGCTCTCCCCGCATTTGAAGCGGGACCGGCGGCTCCTCCCCCCCCGCCAGGAAAAAAACAAAGCCCTGGTCCATGAACAGTTTCCGCAGGTAATGATCCCGCCCGATTCCCTCCCTCACTTCCCGAAGAAGGGCCGGGTTTTCGAAAAAGGCATCCGTGCCGAGAATCACCGGGGATCCCGTATAGGCCCGGGCAAGGATGGTGAAGAGGTTCCGCTTGGTCTTTTCCGATGCGATACCGTCAAAGAGCCGCCCCAGGGTTCTCCCGTAAAACTGAAAGTGGCGGAGAAGCCGCTTCGGCTCGGGGCCATACGTGAACAGTTCCTCCATGAGTTCGATCACTTCCGTCAGATTCTGTTCGAGAACGGTCACCCGGAGAGTACAGGGTTTACAGAGACGGAACCGTTCCTGGAAGATCTCGAAGGGATGGCTGGATCGTCCGCAAAATTGACACCCGGTCATGGGTATTCCTCCTTTTCGCTTTTTCTTTTCCCTGTAGAACGCGATTGAAGGCCGTTGTCAAGTCGTTCTTTCGGAAGCGTCCCTTCGAAAGGCTTGAAAAGACCGGTTCCCTGGGATATACCGTCTGTCATGGCCCATCAGAACGAAGACCGGAAGCTGGGAACCTTCCTCGGGGTTTTCACGCCGACGATTCTCACAATCCTCGGCGTCATCATGTACCTCCGTTTCGGGTGGCTCGTGGGCCACATGGGCCTGTACCAGGTCATCCTCATCGTCATCCTGGCCAATGCCATCACCCTGGTCACGACCCTTTCCTTCTCCTCCGTGGCCACCAATACCCGTGTCGGCGTCGGGGGGGCCTATTATATCATCTCCCGGAGCCTGGGGCTTGAAATCGGCGGCGCCATCGGCCTTCCCCTCTTCCTTTCCCAGACCTTCTCCGTAACGCTCTATGCTTACGGTCTCGCCGAATCGGTCCGTTTCGCCTGGCCTGAAGTACCGGTCCGGGAGGCCGCATTCATCATCGTCCTTCTGGTCGGCGGTCTTTCCCTCGCCGGTGCCCGGCTCGCCCTGAAAGCCCAGGTCCCCGTCATGATCTGCATCGTCGTATCCCTCCTGGCTCTTGCCGCAGGAGCGTCATACCACGCCTGGGGAAACCCCCTTCCACACATTCCGCCCACAAGAGACATCCCTTTCTGGGTCGGTTTCGCCATCTTTTTCCCGGCGGTCACGGGAGTCATGGCAGGGCTCGGGCTGTCCGGGGACCTCCGGGACCCCGGCCGGGCCATTCCCCGGGGGGCCCTTGCCGCCGTCCTCGCCGGCTTCGCCGTCTATCTGGTCGTTCCTTTTCTTCTCACCCTCGGGGCCTCTCCGGACGATCTGAAAGAGGACACCCTGGTCTGGCTCAGGATTGCCCCTCTCGGTCCCTGGCTGATTCTCCCGGGTCTCTGGGGGGCCATTTTTTCTTCCGCCGTGGGTTCCATGTTAGGCGCCCCGCGAACCCTCCAGGCCCTCGCCATGGACCGCCTCGCCCCGGGATTTTTCGGAATCAGGACCGGGGACTGGAAGGAACTCGCCCCGGGAATGTCCCTTTCCCTGGCCATCGCCCTGGGAGCGGTCCTCCTGGGTGACCTGAATGCCGTGGCCCCCGTGGTCACCGTTTTTTTCCTCACCACCTACGGCATGGTGAACATCGTCGCCGCCCTGGAAACCCTGAGCGGCGACCCCTCCTGGCGGCCGAAGATCCGCATTCCCTGGCAGGTGAACCTGGCGGGAGGGGTTGCCTGCATCGCCGTCATTTTTCTCATCAACGCCCTCGCCGGCGTCATCGCCGTCCTTTTCGAGCTGTCCCTGTGGATGATCCTTTCCCGAAGGGAGAGCCGTGCCCGCTGGGGGGATGCCCGGAGAGGCATCTACGAATCCCTGGTCCGGTGGGCCCTCTTCCGGCTGGCCATGCGGCCCATGCATGCCAGAAACTGGCGGCCCCACATGCTCGTATTCGTTTCCGATCCCGTCCACCACCTCGACCTCATCCGTTTCGGCAACTGGTTCAGCCAGGGGCGGGGCGTCGTCACCGCCTGTCACCTCATCGTCGGGGATCTCTTCGACAAAAACATCGATGTCATCTCCGGCCGGAATGACATGCAGCACATGCTCGACGGGGAGGGCCTTCCCGTGTTCGCCGAAGTCAACGTGGTGAAAGACGTGGTGGAGGGAATCACCAATGTGGCCCAGGCCGGCGGCATCGCAGGAATCGAGAGCAACATCCTCCTCGTGGGCTGGCCGAAAGACCGGGAACTCTTCGCCGATTTCCTCCGGGTCATGCGCCGCATGGAAAGACTTGCGAAATCCTTCATCATCGGGCGGATCAAGCCCCGGTACCTCTATCCGAGGGAAGGCGTCGAAAGAACGATCCATGTCTGGTGGGGCGGGCTTCAGCGCAACGGGGACCTGATGCTTCTTCTGGCCTACCTCCTCTGCCAGAACGGGGAATGGCGGAACACCCGGATCAAGATCCTGAGTATCGCCTCCAGTGAGATGGCGAGATCGCAGACGGAACGCCATCTGGCAGGACTGATCCCGGAAATCCGCATCCAGGCGGATGTGCGGGTGTTGATCCGGGAGAAGGACAAAAGCATCCGACAGATGATCCACGAGCAGAGCGGCGGGGCCGAAGTGGTTATTTTCGGTCTGGCCACGCCGGAAGAGGATAAGGAAGCCTTTTATGTCGACCGCCTGGAAGATCTGGCGGGAAATTTCCCCATCGTTTTTTTCGTGAAGAACTCCTCCCTCTTCATCGGCGAGCTCCTGAGCCCCGCGAACGGCGAAAACGGGCCCGAAGGGGATTGACACCGCCGTCGATGCGGCATGCCGGTCATTTTATCGAGTCCCGACAAAGGCAAGCGCCCGCCACAGGAAAGGCCACACAAAAAGGATCAGGAGAAGGGTCATCAGGGGGCGCAGATAATTCTTAACCCGTCGGTTCCCCTCCTTCCAGGCTGACCAGCCATGGTTGCATGCCGAAAGGAAAAGAAAGATCAAAAGGACGGTCATCACGGCAAGTTCCGCATAAATCCCCCACTCAAGGAAATAAACCAGAAGCGCCGTGGCGCCAAGGGCAAGGTTGCTCATCCCCGACTGGCGCTGGTAGGCGCCGGGGGCATATCCCGTCGATTTCGAGGCCGCTTCGCCGAAAAATAAGGACTCGATTCCCGTCAGGCCCGCCAGTGAACCGACAACCCAGGGCGCCAGGACTCGCATCTCCTCCAGGGGGTTCCCGGCATGGAAAAAGGCCAGTTGGAATCCGACGATCACGCCCGTCCAGCGAAGAATTTCCAGAATCCGGCAGATAACCGCACCGCTCATCCCATGCCCCCCGTCACTCGCCGGAATGTTCGGGATAAAGTTCATTCATGCAGTCGGGGCAGACACTGTGGCTGAAAGTCAGGCCCCCATAACGACTCAGATAACGGTCCACATCCTCCCAGCTGGTTTCGCCGGACCGGATTTTCTTGCAGCGGGAGCAGATAGGCAGAATCTTTCGAAGATCCGTCAGTTCGGTGACATCCTCCAGCATGACGACCGCCAGGGTCCGTCCCCTGTCATCGAAAGGGGCCGCCGTGACCAGAAGATGAATCGTCCTGGTCTTCCCGGATTTCTCCAGGCGCATTTTCTCCAGCTGCCGGACCGTCGATTTTCCCGTAACGGCGTCCAGCACGCTTTTCCGGATAATGCACCGGCTGCAGGAATCCGTTTCGCCGCACCTTTTTTCCGATTCCCTCTCATGAAGACAATGGAGAACCTCGCCGCAAAACCGGCGCAGGATCCTTTCCGGGGAAATCCCGGCCAGAACGGACGCCGCCGCATTCAGATCCTGAACCTTCAGGTCCTCGTCCATGATGAGGACAGGGACGGGAATGGCGTTCAGAAGTTTTCGGAGATAGTCGCTGTCGGATGGCATGGGCCTGTTCTTCCTTCCGGAGGAATCGGGAACCGCCTCTCATAAATAACATAATAACCCTGGAAAAGCGATCAGGATGGCCTTCAGGAGGATATGAGCCTTCAGACGAACAGAAGAACGAATTTCTCGAAGATATCCTTTTGAAAATGACCGATCATCTCGGCCCGCATCAATTTCAACGCTTCGAACGGCTTGAGGGGGTTCCGATAGGGCCTCTTCGACGTCAGGGCGTCATATACATCGGCGATGGAACAGATTTTCCCGTAAACGTGTATCTCATCCCCTTTGAGCTTCCTGGGATAACCCGAACCGTCGAACCGTTCATGATGCTGCAGTACGATGATCCGGCATTCCTCCGACAGCTGTTTTGTCTCATGGAGCAATTTGAAACCGTGAGAGGGATGCTTCCGCATCTCGTTCATTTCCTCGTCCGTCAGCTTTCCCGGCTTGTTGATGATCCCCTGGTCGATCTTGACCTTTCCCAGATCATGGAGAAAGAAGGCGGCGCCGAGTTCCTCAAGATCGTGACCGTCGGACCGGCCGTACAGGGATTTGACGAGAGCGACGGCATAGAAACCCACGTTCACCGAATGGGTGTAAGTATAGTGGTCATGGGAAGTGATACGGATCAGGTGGCCCAGGAGGGCTTCTTCATGAAGCATCAGGTTGACGATTTGGTGAAATCCCTCCCTCGCCTCCCGGATCGTTTCCGCGGAAGGATTTTCAAAAACGCCGGTGACGACCTTCTCGCAATATCGATTGACCAGACGAGACTTTTCATCGACAGGAACTTTGCTGTCACGAATGGCATCGAGAAGCTCTGGATCGATAACGGAAGGCCCGGGAGAATCGACGGCGGAAACGTTCTGATCATCCTCCGTGAAAGGACTGTTCTCCGTCTCCAGGAGAATCTCGTTAAAACCGTTCTTCTTTATCCTGTCGATCTGCTCTTCCGTGGTGATCAGCATGCGGCTCCTGGCAAATCCATGGGAAAACCAGGATCCGGGAAGAACGACGCGCATCCCGATCTTGAGCTGATGGACTTTGATCGGAACCCTCATGTTCGGAATTTCCCTCCATCGTCCTGCATCCCCCGAAGGAGAAGGCAGGTCCCGTGAAAGGACCTGCCTTCCCATGACGGAGAGGGAAGCGAACGCTACTTTCAGGTTCTGTGGGCGATGAGCGGAGGTCCTCCATCGATGCCCGCCAGTTCGCGGCCCTCCCTTTTCCCGCCGCCGAACCAGGGGAGCCTGTCTCGATGTTCCGGTTCGGGCCCTCCGCCGTTTCGGCCCGCACCGACCATGGATATGAGTTCATTCATGATCTCTTTCAGGCCTTCGGCCTGGGCGCTCATCTCTTCCGATGCGCTGGCCGACTCCTCGGCGTTGGCGGCATTCTGCTGGGTCACCTTGTCCATCTGCTGGACGCCCACGTTGATCTCATCGATGCCGCGGGCCTGTTCGCTCGTTGCTGAATTGATCTCGTTCAGGAACGACGTCACCTTCTTACCGTCATTCCCCATGCGGTAGAACTCCTCCATGGTTTTGGAGACCAGCTCGTTGCCCTCCTGGATATGCTTCAGCGTATCCCCGATCATGACCGCCGTGTTTCGCGCCGCTTCAGCGGATCGAATGGCCAGGTTTCTCACTTCTTCGGCGACGACGGCAAAACCCGCACCGGCTTCCCCCGCCCGGGCCGCCTCCACGGCGGCGTTCAGGGCGAGAAGGTTGATCTGGAAGGCGATCTCATCGATGGTTTTAACGATTTTGGCCGTCTTCTGGCCGTCTTCTGAAATTCTCGACATGCACTCACTGGTGCTTTTCAGGGATCGATGGCTCTTGGCCATGCTTTCCGCCGTCGCTTTCCCGACGGAAACGGCCTCGCCCGAACTGTCCGCGTTTTTCCGGGTCATGGAAGCGATCTCCTCCATGGACGCCGCCATCTCCTCCAGGGAAGAGGCCTGCTCGCTCGCTCCTTCCGCAAGATGCTGCGACGAGGACGCGATCTGCATGGAGGCGGCGGAAACCTGCTCCGAGGCGTCGCTCAATTGACCGCAGATCCTTCTGAGCGCCCGGCTGATGGACCGAATGGTGAAAAAGGCGATGAACAGACCGGCCAAAGCGCCCGCAACGAGTTGGATGACGAGGGATATGGTCGATATATTGCGATAATACAGCATGTCGGCTTCCGCATTCTTCTGGATGGCCTGAGCAATGGTGACAATCTTGTCTCCCGCCTGAACCAGTCCCTGGCCGAGGGTCAGATTGCGGGCGGTGGCGGTGATGATCCCGCTGAACGCTTTTTCATAGTTCCCGAGGTTCACCCCGATATCCGCGTTCGCCTGGACAAGCTCTTCGTCCTTGACCACATTGATGACCGTGGACAACTCATCACGGATTTTCCGGCACCCCTGAACTTTATCATGGAAAGCCTTGGCGTAGGAGTCGCCCGCTCCTTTCGCCAGATCGGCCTCGAAGAGGCGCGTATTGAGAAATTCCACGCTGAGAAGGGTGGCAAGATTGGATATCTCGATGTAAATGGGGTTGAACTCGTCGCCGGTGACAAAAGAGGTGCTCTGTTTGACATCGACGAAACCTTTTATTTTATTATTCAGAGCGGAAAGAAGGGTTTCCGAGATGATTTTTATCCTGCCGTTTTCCCCCTTGATGGACCGGTCGTTCTGAACGATTTCCATAAAACCGGAGGAATATTTGTTCAAAAGATCCTTGATCTCGGCATATCCCGAAACCACCGATGGATCATCGGCGGACTTCGAACTTTCCGTAAGCACCTGGCCGAGAGTCTGCAGCCGGCCTTCCAGGGTTACGACAACCTTTTCATCCCGGGTCGACCCGTATTCGTTCTGCTGTCCCACCATGTCCATGACGGATTTCACGATATTCGTCGAATCCGCTGAAAGCCCCATGAGCTTGGACATCTTGCTGTTGATTACGAGAGCGATCCCTGTGGCTACGGAAAATCCGAGCAGGATGACCGCAAATCCTATGCCGATTTTTTTTCCTATCGTGGCGCTCCTGATACGCATATGACTGATCACCCTCCTCTCAGGCTTGTGTCCCATGGACCGCCGGGGTCCTGAATGCCATGCCCGCCCCGTTTTAAAAACGGGACGGGCACGGGCCTGTTATTCATACATTCCCGCCGATACGAAAACGTTCTCGTCACCCATCATGTAGCCTTTGGCATAGACGATCTTGTTGAGGAAAACCGTCTTGCTCTCCGGAGAGGGCCAGCGGTAGGTGATCCAGGTTTCTCCGTTGAAATAGGGTTTGCCGTCTTTCGTGCCTTGACTGGCCTTCACCCCTTCGAGCAGTTTCGCCATGAACTTGTTCCCCTTGTCGTCCTTGATACCGATGATGTTCTTTCCGACGAGATGGGGCTGCCATCCATGGGCGATGATCGTGCAGTCCATGTCCCCGACATAGACGTAATTGTCCTTGCCGAACCGGATGGTGGCCACTTTGGCAAGACCGGCTTTCCCTTCCTTCTCCAGCATGACGCCGACTTCCTTGACTTTCGAGACAATCTCATCCTTGTCCGCCTGGCTGGCCGCCAAAACGGAACCTCCCGTAAAAGCCATCAGAAGGACCACGGCAACGAAACAAACGACTTTTTTCATTTTACTCCCTCCCATATTTTTCTTTTTCGGCGAAAAGTACGAAATACCCGTCGTCCGAACTTCAGACATCTGCCCGCCCGACCCGGGTTGTAACCCTTGAATCGGTTTCATCGGATGCATTCTTCACATCTCTAATCGGAATAACGGGGAAAAACTTTAACGGTTTTTTACGGGGGGAGTTCCCGCGGAGCGGAAATTGAATGGTTGAACAAGCTCGAATGATGCGAGGTGAAAGTCCGTGAAAAAGCCTCTATGGACAGGGACCGACTTTCGATGTTTCCCGGGCCGGGGAACCGGAAATATCATGATCGCCGTTCCGATACCCCGCCGCCGATGGCTTCCCGGAGTTTCCGTGAAAGCTCCTCCTTTGTGAAGGGCTTCTGAAGGAACCCCCGGCAGCCTTTTCTGAAAATCTTCTCTGCTTCCCCGGCAAAGCTGTATCCGCTGGAAAGAAGGACCTTGACGTCCGGGTTCAGCTCCTTCAGGCGTTCGAAGGTCTCCCCCCCTCCCAGGCCGGGCATGATCATATCCAGTACGACAAGGTCGATCTCGCTTTTCTTTTCCGCATACACCTTCAGAGCTTCGGAACCGCCGCCGGCCGCCAGGACCCTGTATCCCAGCCGTTCAAGAATCCGCTTCGTCACTTCCAGAACCACGCCTTCGTCATCGACGACAAGCACCGTTTCACCCTCTCCGGGAGTCTCTTCACCCCCGGATTCTTCCTCCGCCGGCCGTTTGTCCGTGGCGGGCAGGTAGACGTCGAATGTCGTTCCCTGCCCCTTCCGGCTGGAAACCTGGATGGCCCCCTTGTGCCCCCTGACAATCCCGTACACCGTCGCCAGGCCGAGACCCGTTCCGCGGCCCATCTCCTTGGTCGTGAAAAAGGGCTCGAAGATCCGTTCCCTCGTCTTCTCGTCCATGCCGGTACCGGTGTCGGCAATCGATATCTTCACATACCTCCCGGGTAAAAAGACGGACCCGTCCGAAAAAGATTCATCCAGAAAGACGTTTGCCGCTTCCAGGTCAATCCGGCCGCCTCCGGGCATGGCCTGCCAGGCATTCACCAGAAGATTCATGAATACCTGCTCCATCTGCCCCCGGTCCGCTTCCACCGGCCACAGATCTCCGGGATATTTTTCGAGGAGGGTGATTTCCTTCTTTGCCCGGCCGAACATGGAAACCGTATTCTTCAAAAGTTTTCCCATATGGATGACACGGAATTCGTATCTTCCCCCGCGGGCGAACCCGAGAAGCTGTTTCGACAGGCTTGCGCCGCTTGAAATGAGTTCGTCAATACGCTCCAGGTCCCTGCAGGCCGTCCTGTTCGACGGGTCGACGGCAATCTTCGCCATGGTGGCATATCCCCGGATCCCCATGAGCAGATTATTGAAGTCATGGGCGATCCCCCCCGCCAGCGTCCCGACGGCCTCCATCTTCTGCACCTGTCGAAGCCGGGCCTCCAGTTTTTTTCTCTCCTCCTCCGCTTTTTTGCGTTCCGTGATGTCCCGGATGGATTCGATGGCCCCGACCCGGTTTCCCTGAAGGTCAAACAGCGGCGCCCCCGATGCAAAAATGTACGCCCCCCTGTTGCCGTACAAGGCATGGGCAAACGCCTCGGCATGCAGGGTGTTTCCGATTCTCTGCACATTCTGATATCGGGATTCGAGCTCCTCATCGTCCGCATCGATGAGATCCAGGAGGTGTTTCCGCCTCTCGCCGTAGAAGGGAACCGTATAGGCATGATCTCCCTGCCCGAGCATGTCCTTCTTGCCCACCCCGGTCATCTCTTCAATCGCACGATTCCAGGCGATCACCTTTCCTTCCAGGTCGATGACGAAGGTGGCGTCGGG
>Ga0209269_1000170_pt1 | contig 89767 bp, 94 predicted proteins | sample MTBAKMMethaMetaG_FD_187455 | JGI IMG/M metagenome (GOLD analysis project Ga0209269, IMG submission 187455) | Enrichment culture microbial communities from Arthur Kill intertidal strait, New Jersey, USA, that are MTBE-degrading - MTBE-AKM (Arthur... | ecosystem: Environmental > Aquatic > Marine >...
GCCAAAATGGCGGCCCTCGGTGCGGCCATGCGTAAACTCGTTCACTTGTGCTTCGGGGTGCTCAAGCAGCAGACCACTTACCAGTCCAATTGGGCTGGTGGCTGTTGACAGACGAGACGGTATCTACCTTCCGGGAGCGAAAATAAGCTGCTAAAGTAGCCGGGTCATCTCTTATATAAGAGTCCCATGAGTTCCAGCGCCCCCCTCGCCCCCAACGCCCTTTCCGCCACCCTGGAATTCCTCACGCGCCACGCGCCGTTCGACCGGATGGCCCGAGAGGATTTGGTATATCTGGTGGAGCGGCTAAACCTGGGCTACTACGGCAAAGGGGAAGTGGTGCTGAGCCCGGACCAAGGCATCGCGCAGCGGTTCTACATCATCAAGCAAGGAGCGGTACTGGGCGAACAAGACATCGCCCGCACCCAGGACGACAGCGCCTACTGGGAACTCACCGAAGGCGAATGCTTTCCCTTGGGCGCCCTGCTGGCCAAGCGCTCCGTCTCCAGCATCTACCGGGCCAAAGAAGACACCTTCTGCTTCGAACTGCCCGCCGACGCGTTCAACGCATTGCTCCAGCGCAGCGCCCCGTTCCAGGACTTCTGCACCCGGCGCATCGCCAGCCTGCTGGAACAATCCAAACACATCATCCAGGCCCACTACAGCCAAAGCAGCACCGAACAGCAATCCATGAACAGCCCGTTGTCGGCCATCCTGCGGCGGGAACCCGTCAGCTGTTCCCCCGCCACCCCGATCAAAACCGTCCTCGAAACCATGAAGCGCCAACGCATCGGCTCCATGGTCATCGTCGACGAAGGCAGGAAACCCGTCGGCATCTTCACCCTCCACGACATACTCGACCGGGTCAGCCTCAACGGCACCGACCTCACGGCCCCCATTGAGCACGTCATGAGCCCCGACCCCACCACCCTCCCGCCCCACGCCTTAGCCTACGACGCCGCCCTGGTCATGGCCCGCCACGGCTTCCGCCACGTCCTGGTCACCGAAGGCGACCAGTTGGTAGGCCTGGTCTCGGAAAAAGACCTGTTCAGCCTCCAGCGGGTGGGCTTAAGGCAAGTGGGCACCGCCCTGCGCAACGCCAACGACCTGGAAAGCCTCAAGCAATCGGCCCAGGACATCCGGCAACTGGGCCACAACATGCTGGCCCAGGGCGTGGCCGCCGAACAGCTGACCCAAATCCTGTCCACCCTCAACGACCTGCTCACCACCCGGATCATCGAACTGGAGCTGGCCGCCCTGCCCCCCCTCCAAAGGCAGGCCATCGACGGCAAATTCTGCTGGCTGGCTCTGGGGAGCGAAGGGCGGTTCGAACAGACGCTGAACACCGACCAGGACAACGGGATCGTGTACGAGGTGGCGGAAGGGGAAGACCCGGCCAGCCTGAGGGCGCTACTGCTGCCGTTGGCGAAGCGGATCAACCAAGCGCTGGACGCCTGCGGGTTCCCCTTGTGCCGTGGGGAGGTGATGGCCTCCAACCCCAAGTGGTGCCTCGCCCTCGGCGAGTGGGAGGATACCTTTTCCGACTGGATTTTCCGCGGCGACCGGCCGGTGCTGCTCCATGCCACCATCTTCTTCGATTTCCGCCCCCTCTACGGCCGCGCGGACTTGGCCCACGATCTGCGCGCCTGGCTCCAGGCCAAGATCAAGGAGAGCCGGCCTTTCCTCAAGCTGATGGCGGAAAACGCCCTGGGCAACCGGCCCCCCTTGGGCATGGTGCGGGACTTTGCGGTGGGGGAGGATCACACCCTGGACCTCAAGCTCAACGGCATCACCCCCTTCGTCGACGCCGCGCGGATTTTCGGCCTCTACGCCGGTATCGGCGAGGCCAGCACCATCCGCCGCCTGCGCGCGGCAGGGGAGCTGTGGCGCCTGAGCCCGGTGGAAGTGGGGGGGTGGGTGGAGGCCTTCCTTTTTATCCAGCTCCTGCGCCTGCGTTTACAGCATGAACAGGCCCAGGCCGGCCGTACGCTGTCCAACAAGGTGGACCCGGACACCCTCAACGACCTGGACCGGCGGATTCTGAAAGAGGCCTTCCGCCAGGGAAGGAAGGTGCAGGCGCTGCTGGAGAAGTATTTCCAGTTTTAACAGCGGTAAAACCTTATACCGCGAAGGACGCGGAGGGGCGCAGAGGAAATTCAAAATCACAGACAGGATTTACATGATTCTCGGGATTCACAGGATGGCAGCTTTATTCTGCCAATCCTGTCCAAATTTTCCCTCTGCGCCCCTCCGCGTCCTCCGCGGTGAAAGATTTATCCTCTAAAACGAGTGATGGTGGGGAAAGCGGAGGGTCACTTTCAGCCCGTGGCCTTCGGCGCCCTCCCCCAGCTCCACCCTCGCGTGGTGCAGTTCCGCCACTTCCCTGACGATGGACAGTCCCAGTCCGCTACCTTTTTCGCCGCTGCCCAGGATGCGGTAGAAGCGTTCGAACACCTGGTTCCGCAGGTCGGGGGGGATGCCGGGGCCATTGTCCTCGATGCGCAGCATCCCCCCGCCACTGTCGTAACCCACGCTTACCGTCACCCGCCCGCCGGGCTGGGTGTAACGGATGGCGTTGTCCAGCAGGTTGTTGAGCATTTCCGTCAGGCCCAGGGGGTCGCCCTTCACCGGCACTGCCTGCTTGCAGCCTTCGAAACCCAGGTCGATGTCCTTGCGCAGGGCTTCCGGCACCCAGTTCATGGCGGCTTCCTGGGCAAGCTTGCCCAGCTCCAGGGTGTCCAGGGAACTGTAGAGGTGGCCGCCGGGCTCGTTGCGGGCCAGGGCCAGGAGCTGATTCACCAGGTGGTTGCAGCGCTCGGCGCTGGCGTGGATTTTACGCAGGGCGGCCTGCATCTTGTCCGGGTCGGTTTCCCGCAGGCCGAGTTCGGACTGGGTTTTCAGGCCGGCGAAGGGGGTGCGCAACTGGTGGGCGGCGTCGGCGACGAAGCGCTTCTGGGAATCCAGCACCTGGCTCAGGCGCTGCAGCAGCTGGTTGAAGGCGTGGATCAGGGGGCGGACCTCGTCCGGGGCCCGGCTTTCGTTCAGCAGGCGCAGGTCGGTGCGGGAGCGCTCCGCCACCTCCTGGCGCAGGTGTTCCAGGGGCGCCAGCCCCCGCTTCAGGGCGTACCATACCGCTGCGCCCGCCATCAGGATCAGGAGCAGCTGGGGAATCACGATGTTGGCCAGGATGCCGCGGATCAGCGCCTGCCGCTTGTCCACCCGCTCTCCCAGCTGCAATCGCAGGGCTCGGCCGTCCTCCGCCGGAAAGCGCAGGATCACCATGCGGATCTTGATACCGCGGAATTCGGCGTCGGTGAACACCGGCACGGTCTTGCGCAGCTGAAAGTCCGGTGGCCGGGGCAGCGCGACGCTGCCGGCCAGGAAGTGGTCGGCGCTATCGTAGACGCTATAGAACTCCTCCTCCTTGGGCAGCGGCTTTCCCTCGCCGCCTACCGGCATCAGTTGCACCGCCAAGGTTTGCGCCCGTTCCAGCAGCGCCTGGTCGTAGGGCCGGTTGGCGTACTTGAGGGTGGCCACATAGCCGGTGGCGGTACTGAACACCCACAGCACGAACAAGGGCGTGAACAGCCAGTTCATGAGGTGGGTGCGGAGGGAGAGGATGTCGTTGGTCATGGTGGGGGCAGGAGCTAGGGACTAGGGGCTGGAAATGCCCTTTCATTCCTAGTCCCCAGCTCCTAGCCCCTAGTCCCTTCTATCTTGTCCATCAGATACCCCAGTCCCCGGATGGCCCGGATGGTGATGCCGGCGGGCTCGATCTTCTTGCGCACCCGGTGGATGTAGACCTCGATGGCGTTGCTGCTGGCTTCCTCGGAGAAGCTGTAGAGGTGCTCCAGCATCTGGTCCTTGCTCACCACCCGGCCGGCGCGGGAAAGCAGGATTTCCAGCACCCCCAGCTCCCGGGAGGAAAGGGCCAGAGGTTCGCCGTGGAGGGTGACGCGGCGGCCGATGGTGTCGAAGGCCAGGTCGCCGAATACCAGGGCCGGGCTGTAGCCGCTTTGCCCCCGGCGCAGCAGGGCCCGCACCCGGGCTTCCAGTTCCGGCAGGTTGAAGGGCTTGGTCATGTAGTCGTCGGCCCCCAGGTCCAGTCCCTTCACCCGGTCCTCCAGGGTATCCCGGGCGGTGAGGACCAGGACCGGCACGCTCTTGTGGCCGGCCCGCAACTGTTTCAGCACGGAAAACCCGTCCAGTTTGGGCAGCCCCAGGTCCAGGATCGCCAGGTCGAAAACTTCCTGTTGCAGCAGCCGGGCCGCGTCCTTGCCGTTGTTGACCCAGTCCACGGCGTAGCCGGCCTGGGTCATGGACGCCTGCAGGCCGTCGGCCAGCACTTCGTCGTCCTCGATGATCAGTATCCGCATGGAAAAACCCTACTCGGAGAAGCTGTAAGTTTCGCGTAAGTTTGGAGGGGTACTGTGGAGCCATGCCCGAGGATACGGGCGGTTAGAACCTGTCTCAGAAAATCCTGGGCTCGCGCCGGCGGCTCTCGCCTCAGGGCGCGACGCGGGACGCGCAGTTTGGTTATTCCAAATAAGCGGCCCGCAACAAAGCCATGGGGCCCGAGAGCCACCGGCCCGGAGGGTTGAGGCCATAATGGCGCGACGGCGGTGTTGTGGCTCGCTTGTTTGGAATGCCAAACGGCGCTCGCCACGCCTAGCCCTCGCGCCATTCTGGCCTCAACGCGAGCCCAGGATTTCCTGAGACAGGTTCTAGGGTACTGGCGTGAGCCATTTTAGTCTGAGGAAAACAAATGTCAAAACCGCAAATGAATTGGGCCGCGATCGACACCGATCCCCGATTCCAAGCGCTGCACCGGAAGAAAACCACCTTCCTGTGGAGCCTGATGATCATTTCCGTGATTTATTACTTCCTGCTGCCCGTGGGCGCCGCCTATTTCCAGGATTTGTTCAAGATCAAGGTGTGGGGTCCGGTGAACGTGGGCATCCTGTTCGCCCTGTCCGAGTTCGTGGTCGCCTGGACCATCGCCGCGGTGTACGCCAAGCGTGCCAACCGTGAATTCGACGCCATGGCCGCCGAAATCGTCGGCGACGCCCATAAGATCGGAGCCTGAGCAATGACCGCACTGATTAAGAAGCACCTGCCCGCCGTCGGCGCCGGCCTCCTGGCCCTGTTGGCCAGCGGCGCCGCTTTTGCCGCCGCCGGCGAGGGCGCGGTGGACGACAAGTTCAAGTGGATGACCTTCGCCGTGTTCGGCGCCATCATCGCCGTCACCATGTACATCACGTATTGGGCGGCCCGTCAGACCCACAGCACTTCCGAGTTCTACGCCGCCGGCCGTTCCGTGTCCGGCGTGCAGAACGGCTGGGCGATTGCGGGGGACTACCTGTCCGCCGCCTCCTTCCTGGGCATCGCCGGCCTGATCTCCCTCTACGGTTACGACGGCTTCATGTACTCCGTGGGCTGGCTGGTGGCCTACATCACCGTGCTGCTGGTGATCGCCGAGCCCTGCCGCAACATCGGCAAGTACACCCTGGGCGACATCCTGGCCTTCCGCAACGATCCCAAGAAGGCCAAGACGGTGGCGGCCATCTCCACCATCACCGTGTCGATTTTCTACCTCACTGCCCAGATGGTGGGCGGCGGCGTGCTGATCAAGACCCTGATCGGCATCGACTATGAGATTTCGGTGATCGGCGTGGGTATCCTGATGCTGGCCTACGTGGTGTTCGGCGGTATGAAGGCCACCACCTGGGTGCAGATCGTCAAGGCCATCCTGCTGGTGACCGCTTCCATCATCCTGGTGGCGTTCGTGTGGGCGCCCTACGGCTTCTCCCTGCCCGGTTTCCTGGACGCCGTGATCAAGGATCCCAAGGTGCAGGCCCAAGTGGCCAAGCTGCTGGGTACCGCCGCGGCCAACATGAGCGCCGAGGAACTCGGCCAGCGCTTCCTGGAGCCCGGCCTGTTCCTGAAGAGCCCCATCGACCAGCTTTCCCTCGGTATGGCGCTGGTGTTCGGTACCGCCGGCATGCCCCATATCCTGATGCGCTTCTTCACCGTGCCCACGGCGCAGGATGCCCGCAAGTCCGTGATCTGGGCCATGGCCATCATCGGCGGCTTCTACGTCGTGACCCTGTTCCTGGGCATGGGTTCCGCCATGAACGTGGGTTCCGCCAAGATCGCTTCCATCGACGCCGGCGGCAACATGGCGGCTCCCCTGCTGGCCCAGTTCGTCGGCGGCGGTGCGGAATCCTACCTGGGTAACTTCATGCTGGCCTTCGTGGCGGCGGTGGCCTTCGCCACCATCGTGGCGGTGGTGGCCGGCCTGGTGCTGGCCTCGGCTTCCGCCATGGCCCACGACATCTACGTCGGGGTGATCCGCGGCGACCACGCCACCCCCGAAGAGCAGGTGAGGGCCGCCCGCGTGTCCTCCGTCATCGTCGGCATCGTGGCCATCGTCATCGGTATCGCCGCCAAGGGCCAGAACGTGGCCCACCTGGTGGCCATGGCCTTCGCCGTGGCGGCCTCCGGCAACCTGCCGGCGGTGTTCCTCACCCTGTACTGGAAGAAGTGCAACACCACCGGTGTGGTGGCCGGCATGCTGGTGGGCTCTTTCACCGCCATTGCGCTGGTGATGATCTCCCCCAACATGACCTATCCCAAGGCCAAGATCGCTGCCGCCAAGAAAGTGCTGGAGGGCGAGGCTGCTGTTGAGGCCAAGCCGGCCAAGGCGTCCGAAGGTTTCATGTGCGAGCTGATCGCCGTGTGCCAGAAGGCCGAAGCCGCCAAGCCGGCCCAGCTCGCCAAGCCCGGTGCGCCGGAGAAACTGGCCAAGCTGCAGGAGAAGCTGCCGACCCTTGCCGACGCCGTTGAACTGGGAAAGGCGAAGAAGGACATCGCCGGTCTGGAGAAGACGATTGCGAAGGCTCAGGACGACCTGAAGAAGTTCGAAGGTCAGACCACCAGCATGGTGGGCCTGGAGAAACCCTTCTTCCTGCTCAAGAACCCGGGCCTGATTTCCATCCCCCTGGGCTTCCTGATGGTGATCCTCGGTTCCCTGCTGACCCGCGACAAGCGTTCGGAAGAACTGTGGGACGAGCTCTACGTGCGCCAGAACACCGGCATCCACGCCGAAGGAGCCACGGCCCACTAAACGGTGCGGCGCGGGCGTTTCGCCCGCGCCAACCGAAGACAATAAAACAGGAAGACACACTGAATAAAAGCCATAACATCCTCCCAAAACTCCCGCCCCGACAGCCGTCGGGGCGGCTTTCTTTTTTTTCGCCGGGGTTTTGCGAGGGCGCTATGATCAAATCACCTTTCATGGAGCCGGAATGAACGAGCGACGTCCACCGCCTTCGTTGGTTTATGCCACCATCGACCACCTCACGCGCCACGCGCCGTTCGACCGGATGGCCCGAGAGGATTTGGTATATCTGGTGGAGCGGCTAAACCTGGGCTACTACGGCAAAGGGGAAGTGGTGCTGAGCCCGGACCAAGGCATCGCGCAGCGGTTCTACATCATCAAGCAAGGAGCGGTACTGGGCGAACAAGACATCGCCCGCACCCAGGACGACAGCGCCTACTGGGAACTCACCGAAGGCGAATGCTTTCCCTTGGGCGCCCTGCTGGCCAAGCGCTCCGTCTCCAGCATCTACCGGGCCAAAGAAGACACCTTCTGCTTCGAACTGCCCGCCGACGCGTTCAACGCATTGCTCCAGCGCAGCGCCCCGTTCCAGGACTTCTGCACCCGGCGCATCGCCAGCCTGCTGGAACAATCCAAACACATCATCCAGGCCCACTACAGCCAAAGCAGCACCGAACAGCAATCCATGAACAGCCCGTTGTCGGCCATCCTGCGGCGGGAACCCGTCAGCTGTTCCCCCGCCACCCCGATCAAAACCGTCCTCGAAACCATGAAGCGCCAACGCATCGGCTCCATGGTCATCGTCGACGAAGGCAGGAAACCCGTCGGCATCTTCACCCTCCACGACATACTCGACCGGGTCAGCCTCAACGGCACCGACCTCACGGCCCCCATTGAGCACGTCATGAGCCCCGACCCCACCACCCTCCCGCCCCACGCCTTAGCCTACGACGCCGCCCTGGTCATGGCCCGCCACGGCTTCCGCCACGTCCTGGTCACCGAAGGCGACCAGTTGGTAGGCCTGGTCTCGGAAAAAGACCTGTTCAGCCTCCAGCGGGTGGGCTTAAGGCAAGTGGGCACCGCCCTGCGCAACGCCAACGACCTGGAAAGCCTCAAGCAATCGGCCCAGGACATCCGGCAACTGGGCCACAACATGCTGGCCCAGGGCGTGGCCGCCGAACAGCTGACCCAAATCCTGTCCACCCTCAACGACCTGCTCACCACCCGGATCATCGAACTGGAGCTGGCCGCCCTGCCCCCCCTCCAAAGGCAGGCCATCGACGGCAAATTCTGCTGGCTGGCTCTGGGGAGCGAAGGGCGGTTCGAACAGACGCTGAACACCGACCAGGACAACGGGATCGTGTACGAGGTGGCGGAAGGGGAAGACCCGGCCAGCCTGAGGGCGCTACTGCTGCCGTTGGCGAAGCGGATCAACCAAGCGCTGGACGCCTGCGGGTTCCCCTTGTGCCGTGGGGAGGTGATGGCCTCCAACCCCAAGTGGTGCCTCGCCCTCGGCGAGTGGGAAGAGACGTTTGCCCAGTGGATCGACCAGGGCGACCCGGAATCCCTGCTCAATGCCACCATCTTCTTCGATTTCCGCCCCTTGTTCGGCCGTTCCGACCTGTCCGACGCCCTGCGCCAATGGCTGGCGAAGAAGGCCGAGGCCAACCCCCGCTTCCTCCATCAGATGGCGGCCAATGCCCTGCGCAACCGGCCGCCCCTGGGGGTAATGCGGGATTTCAACCTGGGGGAGGACCACTCCCTGGACCTCAAGCTCAACGGTGTTTCCCCTTTCGTCGACGCGGCCCGCATCTACAGCCTGGCCACCGGCGGCACCCACACCGGCACCCTGGCCCGGCTGCGCCAGGCGGCGCCCAAGCTGCGGATTTCCGGCGCCGAAGCAAACGGCTGGGCGGAGGCCTTCCTGTTCCTCCAGCTCCTGCGCCTGCGCCGCCAGCATGAGGAAAACGAGGTCGGCCGCGCCATGGACAACCGTATCGACCCGGACCAGCTCAACGACCTGGACCGGCGAATCCTGAAGGAGGCCTTCCGCCAGGCGCGGAAGCTGCAAACCCGGCTGGAGATGGACTACAAGCTATGACTTGGCTGCAACGGCTGTTCCGCCCCGCCCCCCCGCCCCTGGCCCCGGAAGAGGTCCAGCGGCTGGAGGCATGGCGGGCGGCGCCGGCGGCTTCCTCCCTCCAGCGCCTGGGCGAGGGGCGGTGGGTGGTGGTGGACGTGGAGACCAGCGGCCTCAATCTGGCCAAGGACCGGCTCATCGCCATCGGCGCGGTGGCGGTGAACGACGGCCGGATCGACCTGGGGGACAGCTTCGAGATCATCTTGCAGCAGAAGGCGGTGAGCGGGCGGGACAACATCCTGATCCACGGCATCGGCGGTACCGCCCAATCCGAAGGGGTGCCGCCGGAGGAGGCCCTGCTGCGCTTTCTCGAATATCTGGGCAAATCGCCCCTGGTGGCGTTCCACGTCACCTTCGACGAAACCATGATCAAGCGGGCACTGAAGGAGTACCTGGGGTTCGAATTCAAGCACCCCTGGGTGGACCTGGCCTATATCGCCCCCGCCCTGCATCCGAGCCTGGCGCGGCGCTACCGGGCCCTGGACGACTGGATGGGCTATTTCCGCATCAACAATTACGCTCGCCACAGCGCCCTGGCGGACGCCCTGGCCACCGCCCAGCTGTTCCTGATGCTGGCGGGGTCGGCGGTTAAAAAGGGGGCTGGCCACCTGGCCGCCCTGCAGGATATGGAAAAGGCCCAGCGCTGGGTGAGCTGGTCGAATTGAACAACAAGATTTTGGAGGGCACACCTCCGATACCGAGCCTGTACTCCGGGGTGACTGCCCGGGAGTTGGGAAGCTGTAGTGTGAAACGCAATATAAACAGCAAAGGAGAGGAAGCATGCAATTAACGGAAAGGCATAAGGAGTACTGGGGGAAAAACCTCCGGGTGACCTCCATCTTGCTGGCCATATGGTTCGTCGTGACCTATGTGTTCAGCTATTTCGCTCGGGAAATGAATGAAATCACCTTCCTGGGCTTTCCCCTCGGGTTCTATTTCGGCGCCCAGGGTTCCCTCATCATCTACGTGCTGATCATCTGGTTCTATGCCCGCTACATGAACAAGCTGGACCAGGAATACGGCGTTCACGAAGGGGAGGAAGAATAATGGCGCAAGCACAATCCCAATCCGCATTCTTCAATCAGCTGAAGAAGTATTACACCTTCTACACCGGCGGCTTCGTCGCCTTCGTAATCCTGCTGGCCATCCTGGAGCAGATGGGGGTGCCCAATAAGATTCTGGGTTACATCTTCCTGTTCGCCACCATCGGCCTCTACGCCGGCATCGGCATCATGTCCAAGACCGCCGACGTGTCCGAGTACTACGTGGCGGGCCGCCGGGTGCCGGCGCTGTTCAACGGCATGGCCACCGGCGCCGACTGGATGTCCGCCGCCAGCTTCATCGGTATGGCGGGCACCCTGTACCTCACCGGCTACGACGGCCTGGCGTTCGTCATGGGCTGGACCGGCGGCTACTGCCTGGTGGCCCTGTTCCTGGCGCCCTACCTGCGGAAGTTCGGCCAGTTCACCATCCCCGACTTCCTCGGCGCCCGTTACGGCGGCAACATCCCGCGCACCATCGGTGTGGTCGCCGCCATCATCTGCTCCTTCACCTACGTGATCGCGCAGATCTACGGCGTGGGCATCATCACCAGCCGCTTCACCGGCCTGGAATTCGGCGTCGGTGTGTTCGTCGGTCTGGGCGGCATCCTGGTGTGCTCCTTCCTCGGCGGCATGAAAGCGGTGACCTGGACCCAGGTGGCCCAGTACATCATCCTGATCGTGGCCTACATGATCCCGGTGGTGTGGCTGTCGGTGAAGCATACCGGCAACCCCGTTCCCCAGGTCGCCTACGGCTACGCCCTGCAAAAGGTGACCGAGCGCGAGAAGGTGCTGAACGACGCCTCCACCCCGGACGGAGCGAGGGAAGCGGAGGTCCGCGCCATCTTCAAGCAAAGGCAGGAAGCTGCCGAGGCCAGGCTGAATGGCCTGAAGGAAGGCGGCGCTGTCTACCTGGTGGCGGAGAAGCAGAAGGTGGAACAGAAGCTGGCCGATCTGAAAGCCGCTCCGACTCCCGACGCGAAAGCCATCGAGGACGCGGAGAAAGCGGTCAAGGATTTCCCCGCGGATGAGAAGACCGCCAAGGCAGCCTGGGAAAAAACCGCCAAGGGTGCGAAAGCCAAGGCCGGCCCGATCAAGGCCCATGCCGAAGCCTTCCCCGGCAAGGACGAGAAGGCCCGGGACGTGGCGCGGAGGAACTTCCTCGCCCTGGTGCTGTGCCTGATGGTGGGCACTGCCGCCCTGCCCCACATCCTGATGCGCTACTACACCACGCCTAGCGTGAAGGAAGCGCGGAAGTCGGTGTTCTGGTCCCTGTTCTTCATCTTCCTGCTGTATTTCACCGCCCCGGCCCTGGCGGTGCTGGTGAAGTTCGAGGTGTACAACAACCTGGTGGGAACGAGCTTTGCCCAACTGCCGGCCTGGGTATCCAACTGGGCGGCGGTGGACAAGACCCTGATGGCCATCACCGACATGAACAAGGACGGTCTTATCCAGTTGGCTGAAATCACCATCGGCGGCGACCTGATCGTGCTGGCAACGCCGGAAATCGCGGGCCTGCCTTACGTGATCTCCGGCCTGGTGGCGGCGGGCGGTCTGGCCGCGGCGCTGTCCACGGCTGACGGCCTGCTGCTGACCATCGCCAACGCCCTGTCCCACGACGTCTACTACAAGATGATCGACCCCAATGCCCCGACGACCCGCCGCCTGGTGGTGTCCAAGGTGCTGCTGCTGGTGGTGGCCGTGATCGCGGCTTACGTCACCTCGCTGAAACCGGGCAACATCCTGTTCCTGGTGGGGGCGGCGTTCTCCCTGGCGGCCTCCGGCTTCTTCCCGGCCCTGGTGATGGGCGTGTTCTGGAAGCGGGCCAACAAGCTGGGCGCGATCATGGGCATGCTGGGCGGTCTGGGCGTGTGCATGTACTACATGGTCATCACCTACGACTTCTTCGGCATCAACGCGCCCCTGTGGTGGGACATCAAGCCCATCGCCGCCGGCGTGTTCGGCATTCCCGCCGGCTTCATCGGCGTGATTCTGGGCAGCCTGCTGACCCCGGCGCCGGGCAAGGAAGTCCAGGAGCTGGTGGACCACGTGCGCTACCCGAACCTGGAAGGCGACATCAAGACCGAGGCGGCCTGATAGCCCGGTTGCAGTGTCAAGTGAAAGGCCCGCTTCGGCGGGCCTTTTTTATTGGGAAGAAGAAAGCGGTCAGACCCGCAAATCCTGCACCAGATGGGCCAGGTCGGACCGCTCGGCGTCCTGGATCAGGCGCCGGGTCATGACGGGGTCGAAGCGGAACAGGTGGTCCACCACCTCTTTTACCTTGTCCGGGTTGTGGCTGTGATGGTAGGCCATGCCCAGGGCGTACCAGGCGTGGGCGTTCATGGGCTGGAGGGTGGCGGCTTCCTGCAGCGCCTGGGCGGCTTCCTCGTGGCGACCCAGGTGGGCGCAGGCAAGTCCCAAGCCGTACCAGGCCCGGTCCAACTTGGGATTGAGGCGCACTGCCTCGCGGAAAGCGGCGACGGCGTCCTCCCGTCGCCCCTGGCGGTCGAGGATGAAGCCCAGGTTGAAATGAAGCATGCCGTTGCCCGGTTGCAGCCGCAGTCCTTCCCGGAACCATTTCTCCGCTTCGCCGTCCTGCCCCCGGGAGGCGAGGAAAAAGGCGAGGCCGTTGACGGCGCGAACGAAGGCGGGGTCGAAGTCCAGGGCAGCGCGAAACTCCGCTGCCGCCCGCTCCGGGCGTTTGAGTTTTTCGAACAGGCGGGCGCGCAGGTAGTGGCGCCAAGCATCGAGATTCATAGTTTTTTTGTGCTGGAAAGTGAAAGGCCCATTGTCCGGTTTCAAAGCCGGCGAAGCAAGCCGCATCGGGGTTTTCAGGTGCTCGGCGGAGCGATATCCGATAGAATTGAGTCAACCTAAGGAGTAAGGAAAATATGACACCGATCGAATTGTGGCTGGTCAGCATCGCCCGGGCGCTGGTGGAGGTGGCGGGCTTCGTGCTGCTGGGCCAGGGGCTGCTTTACGTGCTGGCGGGGCAATCCCGGCGGGACAACTTCGTCTACCAGCTGTTCGTGGTCATCACCCGGCCGGTGCTCAAGGCGGCGCGCTTCCTCACTCCCCGCTTCATCATCGACCGCCACCTGCCCTTCGTGGCGTTTTTCCTGCTGTTCTGGCTGTGGGTCGCCCTGGCGTTCGCCAAGCGCTACCTGTGCATCCTCCATGGGCTGGATTGCTCCGCCTGACGGCGGCGGGGGAAAGGTGAGCCGGTACGACAGCCGGGCTTTTTTTCGCAGCCTGTCCCGCTATTACGGTTTCTACACCGGCGGCTTCGTCGCCTTCATCATTCTGCTCGCCATGGCCGAGCAGTTCGGCCTGCCCAACGCCTGGATCGGCTACGCCTTTTTGGTAGCCACCGTCGGCCTTTACGCCGGCATCGGCATCCTCAGCCGCACCGCGGATATCGTCGAGTACTACGTGGCGGGGCGCAAGGTGCCGGCCCTGTTCAACGGCATGGCCACCGGCTCCGACTGGATGTCCGCCGCCAGCTTCATCGGCATGGCGGGCACCCTCTACCTTACCGGCTACGACGGCCTGGCTTTCGTCATGGGCTGGACCGGGGGCTACGTGCTGGTGGCCCTGCTGCTGGCCCCTTACCTGCGCAAGTTCGGCCAGTTCACCGTGCCCGACTTCCTCGGCGCCCGCTACGGCGGCAACCTGGCCCGCACCGTGGGGGTGTTTGCCGTGGTGCTCACCTCCTTCACCTACGTGGTGGCGCAGATCTATGGCGTGGGCCTGATCACCAGCCGCTTTCTGGGCTTGGAGTTCGGCATCGGCGTGTTCGTCGGCCTGGGGGGCATTCTGCTGTGTTCCTTCCTCGGCGGCATGCGGGCGGTGACCTGGACCCAGGTGGCCCAGTACATCATCCTCATCATCGCCTACGTGGTGCCGGTGCTGATGCTGTCCCAGCGCATCACCGACGTGCCGGTGCCCCAACTGGTGTACGGCGCAGTGCTGGAGAAGGTGAGCGAGCGGGAGGAGGTGATCTTCCACGACCCGGCCCAGCTCCAGGCGCAGGCCCTGTACCGGCAGCGAGCCGCGGGCCTGGAGGCCCAGTTGGCCGCGCTGCCCCCGGACAAGACAGTGGAGAAGGGCCGGTTGCAGCAGCAACTGGCCAACGCCCGGACCCGGGCCAAGGACCCCGTGCCCCACGCCGAGCCCTTCGCCGGCGCGGACGAAGGGGCGCGGCAGACCGTGCGCACCAACTTCCTCGCCCTCACCCTGTGCCTGATGCTGGGCACCGCCGCCCTGCCCCACGTGCTGATCCGCTTCTACACCACCCCCAGCGTCAAGGAGGCGCGGCAGTCGGCGTTCTGGGCCCTGGTGTTCATTACCCTGCTGTATTTCACTGCCCCGGCTCTGGCGGTGCTGGTGAAATACGAGGTGTATACGGAGCTCATCGGCAGCTCCATCGTCGACCTGCCGGGCTGGGTCACCGCCTGGGGCCAGATCGGGCTGGTTCGCATCGAAGACATCAACGGCGACGGCATCCTCCAGCTGGCCGAATTCCTCATCGACCCGGACGTGATCGTCCTCGCCACGCCGGAGATCGCCGGCTTGCCCTACGTGGTGTCCGGCCTGGTGGCGGCGGGAGGCTTGGCGGCGGCCCTGTCCACGGCGGACGGTCTGCTGCTGACCATCGCCAACGCCCTGTCCCACGACGTGTACTACAAGATGATCAACCAGTCGGCCTCCACCAACCGCCGGGTGGTGATTTCCAAGGTGCTGCTGCTGGGGGTGGCCCTGGCGGCGGCCTACGTGGCGTCCCGCAAGCCGGACCACATCCTGTACATGGTGGCCTGGGCCTTTTCCCTCGCCGCTTCCGCCTTTTTCCCCGCCCTCACCCTGGGCATCTTCTGGAAACGGGCCAACCAGTGGGGCGCCGTGGCGGGCATGACGGCCGGCCTCGGCCTTTGCCTCTATTACCTGATCGGCGTCCGCTTCTACGGCATGGACCTCTGGTTCGGGGTGCGGGACATCGCGGCCGGGGTGTTCGGCGTTTCCGCCGGCTTTGTCGGTGTGGTTCTGGTCAGCCTGCTCACCCCTCCCCCGCCGAGGGAAACCCAGGCCCTGGTGGAGTATTGCCGCTACCCCAACCTGGCCCGGAAGAACGCCGAAACGGTTGATTAAGGCCGGCCCCTGGGGCATTATTGTTGACTTGATTGAATGGGTTAATGGATGAAAGTCTTCGGCTTCGCGGGCTACAGCGGCAGCGGCAAAACCACCCTGATCGAACAGCTGATTCCCTTGTTTACCGCCCGGGGGCTGAGGGTTTCCCTGATCAAGCAGACCCACCACGACGTGGACCTGGACCAGCCGGGGAAGGATTCCTGGCGCCACCGCCAAGCCGGCTGCGGCGAGGTGATGCTGGCTTCCAGCCGCCGCTGGGTCCTGATGCATGAATTGCGGGACGAGCCCGAACCGGGACTGAACGCCCTGGTCGGACGTCTGTCCCCCTGCGACCTGGTGCTGGTGGAAGGCTTCAAGAGCGACCCCATCCCCAAACTGGAAATCCACCGCCACGCCAGCGGCAAGCCTCTGCTGTTCCCCGGCGATCCCTACATCGTCGCCGTCGCTACCGACGAGCCTCTGGCGACGGAGCTGCCCCAGTTCGACCTGAACCGGGCGGAAGACATCGCCGCCTTCGTACTGCAAACATTGGAAGGATCGACCCCATGATGACCGTGGATGAAGCCCTGGCCTGGCTGCTGGAGCGTGCCAAGTCGGTGAGCGAAACGGAACAAGTCGCCACCCAGGATGCCCTGGGCCGGGTGCTGGCTCAGCCGCTGGCGGCCCGGGTGAGCGCGCCGCCTTTGGACAACAGCGCCATGGACGGCTATGCGGTGGCTGTCGCGGACCTGGACCCCGCCGGGGAAACCGTGCTGCCGGTATCCCAGCGCATCCCCGCCGGCAGCGTGGGTCAGCCCCTGGCCCGGGGCACCGCCGCACGCATCTTCACCGGCGCTCCGGTGCCCCCGGGGGCCGACGGGGTGGTGATGCAGGAATACTGCACCGAGGCCGACGGCCAAGTGACCGTGCGGCGCCTGCCCAAGGCCGGGGAGAACATCCGCCGCGCCGGGGAGGATTTCGCCGCCGGCGTGCAGGTATTGGCCGCCGGTACCCGCCTGGGTCCCCAGCACATGGGGCTGGCGGCGGCGGCTGGCTACGGCAGGCTCCCGGCCTTTCGCCGCCTCAAGGTGGCGGCGTTCTTCACCGGCGACGAAATCGTCATGCCCGGCGACGCCCTGAAGCCGGGACAGATCTACAATTCCAACCGCTTCACCCTCCACGGCCTGCTGGCGGCCCTGGGCTGCGAGGTGATCGATCTGGGCATCGTACCGGACAACTTCGACGCCACCGTGGCCGTGCTGCGCCAAGCGGCAGAGCAGGCCGACGCGGTGATTACCAGCGGCGGCGTGTCGGTGGGGGAGGAAGACCACGTCAAAGCGGCGGTGGAGGCCATCGGCAAGCTCACCCTGTGGAAAGTGGCCATGAAGCCCGGCAAGCCCCTGGCCTTCGGCGAAGTGGGCAAGGCCTTCTTCCTCGGCCTGCCGGGCAACCCGGTGTCCGCCTTCGTCACCTTCTGCCTGTTCGTGCGGCCTTTCCTGCTGCGCTGCCAGGGAGTGCAGGCCGTCGTTCCCGCCGCCTTCACCCTGCCGGCCGCTTTCGAGTGGAAAAAAGCCGGGGAGCGCCGGGAATTCGCCCGTGCCAAGCTGGAGTCCGGCCCGGGCGGTTTTCCTTGCGCCACCCTCTACTCCAATCAGGGGTCCGGTGCCCTGAGTTCCGTGGCCTGGGCCGACGGCTTGGTGGAACTGCCCGAGGGCCAGACCGTCGAACCGGGCCAAAGCGTGAAATTCATCCCCTTTTCCGAGTTGCTGTCATGATCACCATCCTGTACTTTGCCCGCCTGCGGGAAACCCTGGGCACCGACCGGGAGCAGATCGCCCTGCCTCCCGAAGTGGCTACCGTGGGCCAGCTGGCGGCCTGGCTGCGCGCCCGTGGCGGGGCCTGGGAAACCGAGCTGGCACCGGAAAAGCCGGTGCGGGTGGCGGTGAACCAGGAAATGGCGAGTGCCGACGTGCCCCTGCCGGAGGGTGCCGAAGTGGCTTTCTTCCCCCCGGTGACCGGAGGCTGAGATGACGGTGCGGGTGCAGCAGGCAGATTTCGACTTCGGCGCGGAAATCGCCGCCTTCCGCGCCGATGATCCGAGGATCGGCGCCGTGGCGAGTTTTCTCGGCCTGGTGCGGGACGTGAACGACGACGCGGCCGTGCGGGAAATGACCCTGGAGCACTACCCCGGCATGACCGAAAAAGCCCTGGAGGAGATCGTCGCCGAGGCCAAAACCCGCTGGGACATCTACGACGCCCTGGTGATCCACCGCGTCGGCCCGCTGAAGCCCACCGACCAGATCGTGCTGGTAGCCGTTTCCGGCGCCCACCGGGGCGAGGCCTTCGCTGCCTGCGAGTTCGTCATGGACTATCTCAAGACCCGCGCGCCGTTCTGGAAAAAAGAGGACACGCCCCAAGGCGGCCGCTGGGTGGACGCGCGGGAAACCGACGATCAGGCGGCGCAGCGCTGGCACAAGGCATAACCCCTATGCTTTGAGGGGGGAAGAGGTTAGCATCAATCGGCTTTGAACAACTCTTAGGGATGGATTGCGCCATGAGGGCAAAGAAATTTCTGCTGGGGCTGTTTTTCCTGCCCCTTTTCCTGGGCGCCTGTACGCCGGTCCAGACGACCCGCTCCGGCGCCGTGGGCGTGGAGCGCCAGCAGTACATGCTGCTGTCCCAGCAGCAGGCGGAGCAGATGGCCGCCTCCGCCTATGTCCAGGAAAAGCGCGCCGCCGCCGCCAAAGGCAAGCTCAACACCGACCAGGAACAGCTGGCCCGCCTGAGGGACATCGCCCAGCGCCTCATTCCCCAGACGGCGGTGTTCCGGGAAGACGCCCCGCGCTGGAAGTGGGAGGTGAACCTGGAGACCAGCGACGAGGTGAACGCCTACTGCGCCCCCGGCGGCAAGATCATGTTCTATACGGGGATTTTGACCAAGTTGAAGCTCACCGACGACGAAGTGGCCGCGGTGATGGGCCACGAAATCGCCCACGCCCTGCGGGAGCACGGCCGGGAGCGGCTATCGGAGGCCTACGGCCAGCAGTTGGGCATGGCGGTGATCGCCGCCCTCGCCAAGATGAACGATACCAAGGTGGCGCTGATGCAAGCCGCCGCGCAGCTGGCCCTTTCCCTTCCCCATAGCCGGGAGCAGGAAGCGGAAGCCGATCAGGTGGGCCTGGAGCTGATGGCTCGCGCCGGCTACAATCCGTGCGCCGCTTTGTCTTTGTGGGGAAAAATGGCCGCCGACGGCGGCAGCCGCATGCCCGAATTCTTCAGCACCCACCCCGCCCCGGGTTCGCGCATGCAGCGGATCGAGGGCTTGATGCCCAGGGTGATGCCGCTGTACGAGCAATCCAGGAAGCGGCCGGGGACTCGGCTGCAGAACTCCGGACAGAAGTCGAAGGCGCCGGTGGACGAGGCGCCCAAGACAGGCTCCGGCTTGAGGAAAAGACGCTAAGCTACGCGCCGGCTTCCCCTTCCGCCGGCGCGGCGTAGCCGCATTCCTTCTGGGGGCAGACCTTTTCCGTTCCCTTGCGCTTGGTGGTCTTCAGGGTCAGGATCGGCCAGCCGCACTGGGGGCAGGGTTCCTTGATGGGGGGGTTCCACACCGCGTACTTGCACTTGGGGTAGGTGTTGCAGGAGTAGAACAGCTTGCCGAAGCGGCTTTTGCGCTCGATCAGGCTGCCCTTCTTGCATTCGGGGCATTCGACGCCGGTGTCCTTGGGCTTTTCCAGGGGCTCGATGAACTTGCACTTGGGGTAGCCGGAACAGCCGATGAACTTGCCGTAGGGGCCGGACTTGATCACCAGGGGACTGTCGCACTGGGGGCAGGTGCGGCCTTCCACCACTTCCGGCGCGACGGCTTCCTGGGCGGAGGCGTCCTCGTTCATGTTGCGGGTGTAGTCGCATTCCGGGTAGCCGGTGCAGCCGACGAAGCGGCCCCGCTTGCCGAGGCGGCTGACCAGGGGCTTGCCGCACTTGGGGCAGGCCTCGTCCAGGCTTTCCTGGGTCACGTCCTTGCGGTCGACGTTCTTCTTCTCTTCCACCTGGTGGCTGAAGCCCTTCCAGAACTTCTCCAGCACCGGAATCCACTCGATCTTGCCGGTGGAAACCCGGTCCAGCTCGTCTTCCAGCTTGGCGGTGAAATCGTAGTCCACGTACTGGGTGAAGTGCTCGGTGAGGAACTTGTTCACCACCCGGCCCACGTCGGTGGGGAGGAAGCGCTTCTTGTCCAGCACCACGTATTCCCGGTCCAGCAGGGTGGAGATGATGCTGGCGTAGGTGGAGGGGCGGCCGATGCCGAACTCTTCCAGGGTCTTCACCAAGCTCGCTTCCGAATAGCGGGGGGGCGGCTGGGTGAAGTGCTGCACGCCGGAGAGGGCGTCCACCGGGAGGGTTTCCCCTTCTTCCATGGGCGGCAGCTTGGCTTCGCCTTCCTCGTCGGAGTCGTCCTGGTCTTCCAGGTAGACCGAAATGAAGCCGGGAAACACCAGGGTCTGGCCGGTGGCGCGGAACAGGTTTTCGGGCCCGCCGACGCTGATGTCCAGGGCCACGGTGTCGAACTTGGCCGGGCTCATCTGGCACGCCAGGGTGCGCTTCCAGATCATTTCGTAGAGCTTGTACTGTTCGGCGGAGAGGTATTCCTTCACGCTTTCCGGGGTGCGGGCGATGGAGGTGGGGCGGACCGCCTCGTGGGCCTCCTGGGCGTTCTTGATCTTGCTCTTGTACTGCACCGGCGCCTTGGGCAGGTAGTCGGCGTCGAAATTGTCGCTGATGTAGCCGCGGATCTCGGCCAGGGCCTCGTCCGCCAAGTTCACCGAGTCGGTACGCATGTAGGTGATGAGACCCACGCTGCCGCTGCCGATGGCCACGCCTTCGTACAGCTGCTGGGCGACGCGCATGGCGTTGCGGGTGGAGAAGCCCAGCTTGCGCACCGCTTCCTGCTGCAGGGTGGAGGTGGTGAAGGGGGCGGAGGCCGAGCGCTGTTTGCGCTTCTTCTCCACCTTCTCGATCTTGCCTTGCCCGCCGGCGGCGGCCAGCAGGGAAGCGACGATGTCGTCGTTGCGGGCGGTGTCGCCGATGTCGAACTGGTCCAGCTTTTTGCCCTGGTACTGGAACAGCTTGGCCTGGAACTTCTGCTTGCCCTTGTGGCTGTCCAGGTGGACGGTCCAGTATTCCTGGGGCTTGAAGGCCTCGATTTCCAGCTCCCGCTCCACGATCAGGCGCAGGGCGGGGCTTTGCACCCGGCCGGCGGACAGGCCGCGGCGGATCTTGCGCCACAGCAGGGGCGAGAGGTTGAAGCCCACCAGGTAATCCAGGGCCCGGCGCGCCTGCTGGGCGTTCACCAGGTCCATGGCGATGTCGCGGGGGTTGGCGACGGCGTCCTGCACCGCGCTCTGGGTGATTTCGTGGAACACCACCCGTTTCAGTTCCTTGCCCTTGAGCAGTTTCTTGCCCTGGAGAATCTGTACGATGTGCCAGGCGATGGCTTCACCTTCGCGGTCCGGGTCAGTCGCCAGCAGGATGCGGTCGGCTTCTTTCACCGCCTTGGCGATGGCGTCCACGTGTTTGACGTTGCGGTCGATGAGCTCGTACTTCATGGCGAAGTCGTGCTCGGTGTCCACGGCACCCTGCTTGGGGACCAGGTCGCGCACGTGGCCGTAGGAGGCCAGTACCTCGAAGTCCGCGCCCAGGTATTTTTTCAGGGTTTTCGCCTTGGAGGGCGACTCGACGATCAGTAGGGATGAGGACATGGGGCTGCCCGGTTGCCAAAGAAGCGGGTGATAATAAGAACTTGCCCCGCGCTTAGCAAGCCCGGTTTCAGTGGAGGGTGGCTTCGCCTTCGTCCAGCAGCAGGTCTTCCAGGAACAGGGACTCGTCCACGTGGCCCTGCTTCCACAGCACCATGAGGACGATCCACTTCACCTGTTCCAGGGACACTTCGGCTTCGTTCAGGGCCATCAACCGGTCCAGCACCCACTCCCGCTGCAGGGGGTTGATGACGCCGGAACTCTCCAGGAAGGTCAGGAGGCCGCGGCTCTCGGTGTTGATCTTCTCCAGTTCGGCCGTGGCGTAGCAGCGCACCGAGCGGCTGTCCACCAGGGTTTCCGGGTAGGGGGTTTCGGCCAGGTCGTCGAGGCCGGTCAGCCAGTCGAAGGCCTGGTTGATTTCGCTACTCTCGAAGCCGGCGGCGGAGAGTTCTTGTTCCAAGGTATCGAAATCGGGGTGGACGTTGGCCTCAAAATAGTTCTCGAACAAGAAGACGAGGACGTCGAACATGAATTATTCCTTGGAAAACTGAAGAGTGCGGAACTAGACCAGCCGCTGGTAGAGACCTCCGGGAAGGGAGGCGACCAAACCGTCCAGTTCCATGTGAAGAAGCATGGCGCAAACCGTTTCTGCCGTCAAGCCGCTGCGCTGGGCCAGGGCGTCCACGCCGGCCGGAGCGTCGCCCAGGTGGGCCAGGAGGGCGGAAAACTCGGCTTTCGGCGGGGCGGGATCGGTCGGGGCGGTCGCGGGGAGGGCGGTGCCGAGTTCTTCCAAGATGTCCTGGGCCGATTCCACCAGCTTGGCCCCCTGCTTGATCAGCCGGTGGCAGCCCTTGGCCAGGGGGGAGTGGATCGAGCCGGGGATGGCGAACACCTCCCGCCCCTGCTCCGCCGCCAGCCGGGCCGTGATGAGGGAACCGCTCTGGGCGGCGGCCTCCACCACCAGGCAGCCCCGGGACAGGCCGCTGATGAGCCGGTTGCGGCGGGGGAAGTGGCCCGCCCGGGCGGAGGTGCCCAGGGGAAACTCGGACAGGATGGCGCCCTCTTCCGCAATGCGGTGGGCCAGGGGGCGGTTGCGGGCCGGGTAAACGATGTCCAGGCCGGTGCCCACCACCGCCAGGGTGCTGCCCCGGCCGGCCAGGCCTCCGGCATGGGCGGCGGCATCGATGCCCAGGGCCAGGCCGCTGACGATGCAAAAGCCCCCTTCGCTCAAGGCGCGGGAAAAGTTCTCCCCGTCGCGCATCCCCTGGGGGGTGGCGTTGCGGCTGCCCACCACCGCCAGGGCAGGGGCGCCCAGCAGTTCCCGGCGCCCCTTGAGGTAGAACAGGGGCGGGGGGTCGGGAATTTCCAGCAGCAGAGGGGGATAGTCCGGGTCGGCCAAAGTGACCAGATGGTTTTCCGGCGCCGCCAGCCATTCCAGGGTGGGGGCCACCGCCTCCTCGTTCACGCCGGCGGCGACGGCGGCGGCGATATCCGGTTTGACCACGCCGCCGAGGGCGGCGCGGGAGGCGGCGAAAATCCGCTCCGGCTCGCCGAAGCTTTGCAGCAGCGCACGGAAGGTTTCGGCCCCCAGGCCGGGGATGAGGTTCAGGGCTACCCAGTAGGCGCGGTCGTCCATCCCGGGGGCGAAGGGGTCAGGGGTTCTTGACGTAATCGTGCAGCTGCACCGGCCGGTTGGTGCGCACCACCAGGGCGTAGGACACCTTGTCGAAGGTGCGGAAGACGAAAGCCAGACCGTAGCGCTCGTCGGGCAGGGTCAGGGTGCCGCCGGAGTTGAGTTCGGACTTCACGGTTTCCCCGGCCCGGTACAGGGCCAGCACGTGGCCCACTTCCATCTGGTCGCGGCTGCCCTTGTTGATGGCGACGATGGCGTTCTGGCCGAATTCGGCGATGCCCCCCAGGGCGGCCACGATGCGGCCCTTGACCTGGCCTTCCGGGGCATGGGGCACGTAGGACGGGAAGCCCACCGGCGGCGCCTGCACCAGCCGGTCGCCGATGTTGATTTCCTCGACGGATTTGGTGATGCGGACGGTGGCCGGCTCGCCGTCCCGGGTGAGCAGGGCGTTGCCCAGGTAGATCGCCTGGTAGCCCAGCACTTCTTGGGTTTCCGGGTCCACCAGGGCCTTGCCCGGGCGGTAGACTTGCCAGTTGTCGCCGTCCTCGACCTTGATGCCTTCCACGTAGGCAATGTTGCCGGTGCCGAGGATCACCCGGCTTTCCTCGGTACGGACGATGCGGGGAGCCTTGTCCAGCCCGTTTTCCTCGATCACCAGGGGCTGGCTGAGGAAGGGGCCGATGTCGGCGGGGGAAATGCTGGGAATGGCCTGGCCGTCTTCCTCCACCCGGACCTTGGGGCTCAGCTTGACCGTGGGGCGCTCGGTGCGCACCAGGCGCAGGGAGGGGCCGTTGCGGTCCAGGACCAGCACGTCGCCGGGATAGATGCGGTGGGGGTTCTTGATTTCCTTGCGGTTCATTTTCCACAGCTGGGGCCATTTCCACGGATCCTTCAGGAAGCGGCCGGAAATGCCCCACAGGGTGTCCCCCTTGACCACCGTGTAGCGGTTCGGGGCGTTGTCCTGGAGTCGGACCGTGTCCGCCAGCGCCGTAGCGGAAAATAGAATGGGGAGCAAAACCGCAGTTATAATTGTCTTACGCATGAAAACCTCTGTTCCCGGGCAAGCCCGAAGTTGTTGTTCCACCGCAGAGTGTCCAGTGAATTCTGCTTGGAATCATTAAATTAAGCAAGCTTCTTATGGCGATTTTGAACATTTTGCACTATCCGGACAAACGGCTTCGCACCGTTGCCGCCCCCGTCGAGGAAATCACTCCCGCCCTGCGCAAGCTGATCGACGACATGGCCGAGACCATGTACGCCGCGCCGGGCATCGGCTTGGCCGCCACCCAGGTGGACGTCCACAAGCAGCTGGTCATCATCGACATCAGTGAGACGCGGGACGACCTGCGGGTGTTCATCAACCCCAAGATCGTCGTCCGTGAAGGCGAGGAGGAGCACGAGGAAGGCTGCCTGTCGGTGCCCGGGATCTACGACAAGGTGACCCGGGCGGCGCGGGTCACGGTGGAGGCCCTGGACCGGGACGGCAAGCCCTTCACCCTCGACGCCGACGGCCTGCTGGCGGTGTGCGTCCAGCATGAAATCGATCACCTCAAGGGCCGGGTGTTCGTGGAATACCTGTCCAACCTCAAGCAGACCCGCATCAAGGCCAAAATGCTGAAGCAGATGCGGGAAACCATGTAAAAAAGCGTTTCACCGCGAAGGACAATTAAAAATCTTTCCGGTTTTCCTCCGCGTCCTCTGCGTCCTCCGCGGTTCAAGATTTTCTGGAAATAAAGAACAATGAAACTAGTCTTCGCCGGCACCCCCGAATTCGCCGCCGCCGCCCTGGATGCTTTGCTCCAGGCCGGCCACGAGATTGCTTTGGTGCTCACCCAGCCCGACCGCCCCGCCGGGCGGGGCATGAAGCTCACCGCCAGCCCGGTAAAGCAGCTTGCCCTGGCGCGTGGTCTGACCGTGAGCCAGCCGCTTTCCCTGAAGAATCCCGAGGCCCAGGCCGAACTGGCTGCGGTGGGGGCGGAGGCGATGATCGTCGCCGCCTACGGCCTGATCCTGCCCCCCGCGGTGCTGGACGCCTTTCCCCGGGGCTGCCTCAACATCCACGCCTCCCTCCTCCCCCGCTGGCGCGGGGCGGCGCCGATCCAGCGCGCGATCCTGGCGGGAGATGAACAGACCGGCATCACCATCATGCAGATGGACCCGGGGCTGGACACCGGCGCCATGCTGCTGGAAGAGGCGGTGGAGATCGCTCCCGGCGACACCGCCCAGACCCTCCACGACAAGCTGGCGGAAGTGGGCGGCCGGCTGATCGTGCGCGCCTTGTTGGAAATCGACCGGCTTCCGCCCCGCCCCCAGGACGATGCGCAGGCCACTTACGCCGCCAAGCTTTCCAAGCAGGAAGCCGCGGTGGACTGGTCGAAAAGCGCCGTCGAAATCGACCGGGCGGTACGGGCCTACAACCCCTTCCCGGTGGCCCAGACCAGCCTGGGCGGGGAAAGCTTGCGTCTGTGGCATGCCCGCCCGGCGGCCGGGAAGGGCGCGCCGGGGGAAATCCTGGCTGCGGGACCGGAGGGCATCCTGGTGGCCTGCGGCGAAGGGGCTCTGCGCCTGGAGGAAGTGCAAAAAGCTGGCGGCAAGCGGCTGGCCGCGGCCCAGTTCCTGGCCGGCAATCCGCTGCGCCCGGGGGACCGGCTGGGCGGTTGAATTTCCCGCTCCCCGCCCCCATCTAATCCGCGACGTTTGAACCAAATAGAGGAAACCTATGTTCGGCAACTGGCTTAAAACCGCAATCCTGATGGCCGCCATCATGGCCCTGTTCGGGGTGATGGGGGCGGCCCTGGGCGGCGCCCAGGGCATGCTGCTCGCCTTCGCCTTCGGCGGCGCCATGAACATCTGGGCCTACTGGAACTCGGACAAGATGGTGCTGCGCATGTACAACGCCCGGGAAGTGGACGAAGGCAGTGCGCCCCAGTTCTACCGCATGGTCCGGGAACTGGCCCGCAACGCCGGCTTGCCCATGCCCCGGGTGTATGTCATCGACGAGGCCCAGCCCAACGCCTTCGCCACCGGGCGCAACCCGGAACACGCGGCGGTGGCCGCCACCACCGGCATCCTGCAAATGCTGTCGGAGCGGGAACTGCGGGGCGTGATGGCCCACGAGCTGGCCCACGTCAAACACCGGGACATCCTGATTTCCACCATCTCCGCCACCGTAGCCGGCGCCATTTCCGCCCTGGCCAACTTCGGCATGTTCTTCGGCGGACGGGACGAGGAAGGACGCAGCAATCCGGTGCTGGGCATCCTGGTGATGATCCTCGCCCCCCTGGCGGCGGCCCTGATCCAGATGGCCATTTCCCGCTCCCGGGAATACGACGCGGACCGGGGCGGGGCCGAGATTTCCGGCGACCCGGCGGCCCTGGCCGCCGCCTTGCAGAAGATCGAGCGCTACGCCCGGGGACTGCCCCTGGAAGCGGCCGAGGCCCATCCCGAGACGGCCCAGATGATGATCATCAACCCCTTGTCCGGCGGGGACCTGAAGGGGCTGTTCAGTACCCATCCCGCCACCGAGGAGCGCATCCGCCGCCTGCTGGCACTGGTTTCCCGTGCTTGAAGTCCAGCGCCACGCTGCCTTCGCCGTCGGCCGGACCCTGTCGGGCCGCAACCTGAACCAGGTGCTGCAAGAAGTCTTCCGCCAGCACCCCCGCCTCACTCCTCAGCAGCGGGCGGGCATCCAGGATCTGAGCTTCGGCACCCTGCGCCACCTGGGGCGGCTGGATGCCGCCCTGGGCCTGCTGCTGCAAAAACCCCTCGGCGATGAATCGGTGCGTCACCTGCTGCGGGTGGCTTTGTATCAGCTGGCCTACGGCAAGACCTCGTCCCACGCGGTGGTGAACAATGCGGTGGAAACCGTGCGCCGCCTGCGCAAGGCCTCTGCCGCCGGCCTGGTGAACGCGGTGCTGCGCAACTTCCTGCGCCGGCGGGAGGAAATTCTGGCCCTGGCTGAGGAGGCGGGCGACGAAGCCCGCTACGACCATCCCCGGTGGTGGATCGACAAACTTCGGGCCCACTATCCCGACCGCTGGCCCGCCCTGCTGGCGGCCAACAACCAGCATCCCCCCATGACCCTGCGGGTGAACGGCCGCCGGACCACGCCGGAGGAATACCGGGAGCGGCTGGCGGAGGAAGGCATCGCCGCCCATGCCCTGGGGGGCTCCGCGCTGCTCCTGGCGCAGCCCATGGCGGTGGACGGTCTGCCGGGTTTCCGGGACGGCTGGGTGTCGGTGCAGGACGCCGGCGCCCAGTTGGCCGCTCCCTTCCTCGACGCGGCGGACGGGATGCGGGTGCTGGACGCCTGCTCCGCGCCGGGGGGCAAGGCCGCCCACCTCCTGGAGTTGGCCGATGTGGACCTCACCGCCCTGGACAGCGACGCCGGGCGCCTGGAACGGGTGCGGGAAAACCTCGACCGGCTGGACCTGACCGCGGCCCTCGTCGCCGGCGATGCGGCGCAGCCGGAAACCTGGTGGGACGGCCGCCCCTTCGACCGCATTCTGGCGGACGTGCCGTGCAGCGCCTCCGGCGTGGTGCGGCGCCACCCGGACATCAAGTGGCTGCGCCGGGAGGGCGATATCGCCGGTTTTGCGCAGCAACAGGCGGAAATCCTGACGGCTTTATGGCGCACCCTGGCCAGTGGTGGTAAATTGCTGTATGCGACCTGCTCCGTGTTCGCCGAAGAAAACCAGCAGCAGATTGACGCCTTTCTGCAACGCAATCCGGACGCCCGATTACTGCCCCTCGATGACCCCGAGCTTGACCATGGCCAGCTACTGCCGGACGACCGGCACGACGGATTTTTCTACGCCCTGCTCGCCAAGGCCTGAGCGCCCCTTTCTGTTCCGATTCCTCGCCGCCCTGCTGCTGGCGGCGGCGTCGCTGCTGGCCGCGCCGGCGGCGGCGGAGGGTTTGACGGTCAGGTCGGCGGACCTGCTTCAGGCCGAAGGGGCCTGGGTGGTGGACGCGGACATCGAGGTGGCCATCAACCCGACGCTGGAGGAGGCCCTGGCAAAAGGCGTCACCCTCTATTTCGTTGCCGAATTCGAACTGGTGCGGCCCCGCAGCTACTGGTTCGGGGAAACCCTGTCCAGCCTCCAGCAACAGTTCCGCTTGCGCCACAACGCCCTCACCCGCCAGTATCAGCTCAGCAGCGGCATCGCCCACCGCAATCTGGACTCCCTGGACGAGGTGCGCCAGGCCCTGGGCCAGATTCGGGGCTGGAAGGTGGCGGACCGGGCGGTGCTGAAGAAGGGTCAGACCTACCGCGCCGGGCTGTCCATGCGCCTCGACACCTCCCGCCTGCCCAAGCCCCTGCAGCTTTCCACCATGGGCTCCCGGGAGTGGAACCTGGATTCGGGCTGGTATTACTGGACCGAGCAGCCGTGATTTCCCGTTTCTCCTCATGAAATACGTCGCTATCGCCAGCGCCGTGCTGGGCGCCATCCTGCTGGTGCTGCTGGCCACCGCCAGCGGCAACACCGACTTCTTCTCCAAGAACTATCCCCTGCTGCTGGGCCTGAACGGGGCTCTGGCGGTGGGCCTGGTGCTGCTGATCGTGTTCCAGGTGCGGCTGTTGAAGCGCAAGATCCGGGCGCGCATCTTCGGCTCCCGCCTCACCCTGCGCCTGATGGTGATGTTCGGCCTGCTGGCGGTGATCCCCGGCGCTCTGGTGTACGGCATGTCGGTGCAGTTCCTGTCCAAGAACATCGAGTCCTGGTTCGACGTTCGGGTGGACAATGCCCTGGAAGGGGGGCTCAACCTGGGCCGCACCGCCCTGGACTACATGCTGCGGGACCTGACCAAAAAGGGCGAAACCATGGCGGTGGCCCTGTCCGACCTGCCGGCCGACAGCCATGCCGCCAACCTCAACGACCTGCGGGAGCAAAGCGGTGTCCAGGAAGCCCTGCTGATCAACCCGCGGGGGGCGGTGATCGCCTTCGCCGGCAACGAGCGCGCCGGTATGCTGCCGGAAATCCCCTCCCCCTCCATCCTGCGCCAGGTGCGCCTGCAAAAGCCCTACAGCGCCCTCGAATCGGTGCCCGGCCGGGGCCTCTACATGCGGGTGGTGGTGCCGGTGAACGTGCTCACCCTGGACGAGGACATTCGTATTCTGCAGTTGCTCCAGCCGGTGCCTCCCAAGCTGTCCGCCGACGCGGAGACGGTGGAGGCGGTGTTCCGGGACTACCAGGCGCTGTCCCTGGCCCGGGTCGGCCTGAAGCGCATTTCGGGCCTGACCCTCACCCTCACCCTGCTGCTGGCGCTGCTGTCCGCCGTCGCCCTGGCTTTCGTTCTCGCCGAGCGATTATCGGCCCCCCTGGGCATCCTGGCCCGGGGCACCCGGGCGGTGGCCAAGGGAGATTTCAGCGAAATGCCCGAGGTGCAGAGCTGGGACGAATTGGGCATGCTCACCCAGTCCTTCAACACCATGACCCGGGAACTGGGCGAGGCCCGGGCCCAGACCGAGTTCAACCAGCGCCAGATGGAAGCGGCGAAAATCTACCTGGAGAGCATCCTGGCCCACCTTTCCTCCGGGGTGCTGGCCTTCGACGCCAAGTTCCGCCTCTCCACCGCCAACCCCAGCGCGGTGGAAATCCTCGGCGTCGACCTGGACCGCCTGCGGGGCCTGCGGCTGGGGGACTGGGGGATGCGGGAACCGGATCTGGCGCCCCTGGCCGAAAGCCTCTCGCGCCACCTGGAGCAGCACAGCGCCCGGGACTGGCAGGAACAGATGGAATACTCCGCCAAGGGCACCTCCCATGTGCTGCTGGTGCGGGGCAGCCGCCTGCCCCTGGAAGTGGAGGGCGGCTACATCGTGGTGTTCGACCAGATCACCGGCCTGATCCAGGCCCAGCGGGATGCCGCCTGGGGCGAAGTGGCGCGGCGCCTGGCCCACGAGATCAAGAACCCCCTCACCCCGATCCAGCTTTCCGCCGAGCGGCTGGAACACAAGCTGGCGGCCAAGCTGGGAGACAGCGACGCCGACGTGCTGCGCCGCTCCACCGGCACCATCGTCAACCAGGTGGCGGCGCTGAAAAAGATGGTGGACGATTTCAGCGAATACGCCCGCTCGCCCCAGCTGAAACTCCAGGAAGTGGACCTCAACCAGCTGGTGCAGGAAGTGTTCACCCTGTACGAAACCTCCACCCAGAATCTCAAGCTGGACCTGGCGGCAGGCTTGCCCCTGGTGGAGGGCGACATCACCCTGCTGCGCCAGGTGATCCATAATCTGCTGAAAAACGCCCAGGAGGCGGTGGCGGAGGAGGCCGAGCCGGCCATCGAAGTCCAGACCGAGATCCTCCACGACAGCCGGGTGCGGCTGTCCATCCGCGACAGCGGCGCCGGCTTCCCCGACGCCCTGATGGCCCGGGTATTCGAGCCCTACGTCACCACCAAGCCCAAGGGCACCGGCCTGGGGCTGGCCATCGTGAAGAAGATCATCGAGGAACACCACGGCATGCTGTCGATTGAAAACCGTAAACCCCGCGGCGCCTGCGTCTGCGTCGTGTTGCCCATAGCCGGGAAGAAGGAAACATGAGTTCGATATTGGTTGTTGACGACGAAGCGGGCATCCGCGAACTGCTGTCGGAAATTCTGGAGGACGAGGGTTACCGCGTCCACTTGGCGGAAAACGCCACCCAGGCCCGGGAATGGCGCCACAAGGAGCGTCCGGACCTGGTGCTGCTGGACATCTGGATGCCGGATACCGACGGCGTGACCCTGCTCAAGGAATGGAAGAGCCAGGGTCTCCTCACCATGCCGGTGGTGATGATGTCCGGCCACGGCACCATCGACACCGCGGTGGAGGCCACCAAGATCGGCGCCCTGGATTTCCTGGAAAAGCCCATCACCCTGCAAAAGCTGCTGGCCGCTGTGGAGCGGGCCCTGAAGCGGAGCGAAATCCAGTTCACCCCCGGGGTCGATTTTTCCCGCCTCGGCCGCAGCCCCCAGATCACCGACCTCAAGCAGCGCCTGGGCCAAGTGGTCCATTTCAAGACCCCGGTGCTGCTGATGGAGGAGAAAGGCGCCGGCGCCGAGCTGTGCGCCCGCTTCCTGCACCAGCCGGACACCCCCTGGCGGTTGCTGGACAACCCCGCCTCCCTGATGGAGGGTACCCTGGAACTGGCGGAAGAGCTGCGGGACGGCCTGCTGTTCGTCCCCGCCGTGGATCAACTGAAGCGCCTGGAGCAGAAGGGCCTGCTGCTGCTGCTCAACAAGGCGGACCGCTACAACCTGCGGGTGGTGTGCGCCGCCCACCGTCCCCTGCCGTCCCTGGTGGAGGAAGGCGGCTTCGATGCCGACCTGTTCCACCTCCTGTCCGGCATCACCCTCACCGTCCCCCCGCTGCGGGAGCATCGGGAGGATATTCCCGAACTGGCCAAGGCCATGCTGACCCAACTGGTGGAGAGCCAGTTCTCCCCCCTGCGGCGGCTGGGCACCGGGGCCCTGAATCAGCTGCGCCAAGCCGACTGGCCGGGGAACCTGCCCCAGCTGGAAAACGCGGTGAAGACCCTGGCCCTCACCAGCCTCCACGAGGAAATCACCGACGAGGACGTGAGCCGCACCCTGCACCTGGACGCCGCCGCCGCCCCGGTGGCGGAAAGCGCCGCCCTGCCCCTGGACCTGCCGTTGCGGGAGGCGCGGGAGGTTTTCGAGCGGGTCTATTTCGACCACCACATCGCCCTGGCCGGTGGCAACATGAGCCGGGTGGCGGAACGGGTAGGGCTGGAGCGCACCCACCTGTACCGCAAGCTGAAACAATTGGGAATCCGCTTCTCCCGCCGGGGCGAATCGGACTAGAATCGCGCTTTTCCCGATGGGAACCGCTCCCTGCCGTTCGCCCCGAGGTATCGAAGGGCGGTGTCGACAGGCACCGGGCGCCCGTTCATGGTTCGATACCGCACCACGAACGGGAGAACCGTCGGCAACTTTTTACGATTTCAATAGATCAAGGGACAGGCCGTGAAAATCATCATCCTCGGGGCCGGCCAGGTCGGCTCCTCGGTGGCGGAAGCCCTGGTGAGCGAAGCCAACGACATCACCGTGGTGGACACGGACGGCGACAAGCTGGCCTCCCTCCGGGACCGCTTCGACCTGCGCACCGTGCAGGGCAACGCCTCCCATCCCTCGGTCCTGCGCCAAGCCGGGGCCGAGGACGCCGACATGCTGCTGGCGGTGACCCAGGCGGACGAGATCAACATGCTGGCATGCAAGCTGGCCAAGGTCCTGTTCAATATTCCCACCAAGATCGCCCGCATCCGCTCTTTCGATTACTTCCACTATCCGGAAATCTTCACCGAGGAAAACCTGGCGGTGGATTACACCATCAGCCCGGAGCAAGCCCTTACCGACTACATCGGCAAGCTGCTGGAATACCCGGAGGCGCTCCAGGTGCTGGATTTCGCCGACGGCAAGGTGCGGCTGGCGGCGGTGCGTGCCTACCATGGCGGCCTGCTGGTGGGCCACGAACTCAAGACGTTGCGGGAACACATTCCCACCGTGGATACCCGGGTGGCGGCGATCTTCCGCCGCGACCGGCCGATTTTTCCCGAGGGCCACACGGTGATCGAACCGGGGGACGAGATCTTTTTCATCGCCGCCCGGGAGAACCTGCGCACCGTGTTCAAGGAACTGCGCCGCATCGACAAGCCGGTGAAGCGGGTGATGATCGCCGGCGGCGGCAATATCGGCCGCCGCCTGGCCCGCGCCCTGGAGCGGGACTACGAGGTCAAGCTGATCGAGGTGAACAAACGCGCCGCCGAAAACCTGGCCAAGGAGCTTTCCCATACCCTGGTGCTGGTGGGGGACGCCACCGACGAGGAACTGCTGATCTCGGAAAACATCGAGGAGATGGACGTCTTCTGCGCCCTCACCAACGATGACGAGAACAACATCATGGCCGCCCTGCTGGCCAAGCGCAAAGGGGCGCGCAAAGTGATCGCCCTGATCAACCGCATGTCCTACGTGGACCTGGTGCAGAGCGGCCAGATCGACGTCGCCATTTCCCCTGCCCAGGCCACCATCGGCGGCCTGCTCACCCACGTGCGCCAGGGGGACATCGCCGTGGTCCACTCCCTGCGCCGGGGGGCGGCGGAGGCGCTGGAAATCGTCGCCCACGGCGACGCCAAGACCTCCCGGGTGGTGGGCAGGAAAATCGAGGAAATCGACCTGCCCAAGGGCACCACCATCGGCGCCATCGTCCGGGGCGAACAGGTGATTATCGCCCACCACGACACGGTGATCGAAGGGGAGGACCACGTGATCCTGTTCGTGGTCAACAAGCGCATGATTCCCAAAATCGAGAAGCTGTTCCAGGTCGGCATTGGATTCCTGTAAATGAACAAAGTCCTGCCCATCGCCAACGTGCTGGGGCTGATGCTGATGGTGTTCAGCCTCACCTTCATCCTCCCGGTGGCCACTTCCTTCTGGTACAGGGACGGCGCGGCGTGGGGGTTTCTGGAGGCGATGATGGTCACCCTCGGCGGCGGCTACCTGATGTGGCTCTTCACCCGCCGTTTCAAGCGCGAGCTCAAGGCCCGGGACGGCTTCCTGCTGGTGACCCTGGTGTGGGCCGTGATGGCGGCGTTCGCCGCTATCCCCTTGCTGACCGAGATCAGAGGCCTGTCTGCCACCGACGCCTACTTCGAAGCCATGTCCGGCCTCTCCACCACCGGCGCCACCGTGCTGGCGGGCCTGGATACCCTGGCCCCGTCCCTCAACCTGTGGCGCCACGAACTGCACTGGATCGGCGGCATGGGCATCATCGTGCTGGCGGTGGCGGTGCTGCCTCTGCTGGGGGTGGGCGGCCGGCAGTTGTACAAGGCCGAGACCCCCGGCCCGATGAAGGATTCCCAGCTCACCCCACGCATCACCGAAACCGCCAAGAACCTGTGGCTGGTGTACTTCGGCTTTACCGTGGCTTGTGCGCTTCTCCTGAAGTGGGCGGGAATGGACTGGTTCGACGCCATCTGCCACGCTTTCTCCGTCATGAGCCTGGGGGGGTTTTCCACCCACGACGCCAGCATCGGCTTTTTCCATTCGCCCTTGATCGAAGCGGTGCTGATCGTGTTCATGCTGGTTTCCGGGGTGAACTTCGCCACCCATTTCCTCGCCGTTCGTGGTCGCAGCCTAAAGGTCTATTTGGCCGATTCCGAGGCCAAGGCTTTTGTCCTGCTGTCGGTGGGCAGCAGCGTCGGCATCGGCCTCTACTTGTGGTGGATGGGCACCTACGGGGATTTCTGGGGGGCGATGCGCTACGCCAGCTTCAACGTAGTATCCCTGGCGACCACCACCGGCTTTGTCACCACGGATTACACGCTGTGGCCGATTTTCGTCCCCCTGTGGATGCTGTTCCTGTCCTGCGTATCGGCAAGCTCCGGTTCTACCGGCGGCGGCATCAAAATGATCCGCACCCTGCTGGTGTTCAAGCAGGGCTGGCGGGAAATGCTGCTGCTGATGCACCCCCGGGCCATGGTGCCGGTGAAGGTGGGGGAGCACGCCATTCCCAACAAGGTGGTGTTCGCGGTCCAGGGTTTCATCTTCCTCTATTTCTACAGCGTGGTGCTCCTGACCTTCGTGCTGCTGCTGTCGGGGATGGATTTCATGTCGGCCTTCTCAGCGGTAGTCGCCTCCATCAACAACGCCGGCCCGGGTCTCAACCAAGTGGGGCCGGCCACCAACTACGGTTCCCTGAACGATTTTCAGATCTGGGTGTGCTCGTTCACCATGCTCCTCGGCCGCCTGGAACTGTTCACCCTGCTGGTGCTGTTCACCCCGGCCTACTGGAAGAAATGACGTGGAGCCGGCGGCCCTGATCGAGAATTTCGAGAAAATGCTGGCGGCGGGGAAGGACAACGCCTTGCTGCGCTTCGGCCTGGGCAACGCCTATCTGTCCTGCGGGCAGCCGGAAAAGGCGGTGGCGCATCTGACCCGGGCGACGGAACTGGACCCGGGCCATTCCGCCTCCTGGAAGCAGCTGGGCAAGGCCCAGGCCCTGGCGGGGAGAAACAACGGGGCGATGGAAGCCTACCGCCGGGGCATCGAAGCCGCCCGCGCCAAGGGGGACAAGCAGGCGGAGAAGGAGATGACGGTGTTCCTCAAGCGGCTGGAAAAAACGGCCCCCTAGCCTTTCTTGTTCTTCCCTTTTTCCTTGTCCTTCACCTGGTCCAGCTTGGCCTCGATGCGGTCGCATAGGGTCTTGAGGATTTTGATGCGGGCGAAGTTCTTGTCGTTGGCTTCCACCAGGGTCCAGGGGGCAATGTCGGTGCTGGTGCGCTCCACCAGGTCGCACACCGCCCGCTCGTAGTCGACCCACTTCTCCCGGTTGCGCCAGTCCTCCTCGGTGATCTTGAAGCGCTTGAAGGGCGTGGCTTCCCGCTCCTTGAAGCGGCGCAGCTGTTCTTCGTTGCTGATGGAGAGCCAGAACTTCACCACCACCGTGTCGTGGTTGACCATCTGCTCCTCGAAATCGTTGATTTCGCTGTAGGCCCGCATCCAGTCCGCCTCCGAGCAATAGCCCTCGATGCGCTCCACCAGCACCCGGCCGTACCAGGAGCGGTCGAAGATGGTGAGCCGGCCCCGTAGCGGCATGTGGCGCCAAAAGCGCCAGAGATAGGGCTGGGCCCGCTCCTCGTCGGTGGGGGCGGCGATGGGAATGATCTGGTACACCCGCGCTTCCAGGGCGCTGGTGACGCGGCGGATGCTGCCCCCCTTGCCGGCGGCGTCGTTGCCCTCGAACATGACGATCATCGAAATCTTCTTGAAGTCCGGGTCCCGGGACAGGAGGCTGAGCTTGCCCTGGTAGCGCTCCAGCTGGCTGTCGTAGGTTTTCTTGTCCAGCTTCTGGGTCAGGTCGAGGGTTTTCAGGATGTGCAGGTTGTCGATGGAGGGCAGCAGGGGCGGCGCGTGGATCGACGCCGGCTTGCCCTCGCTTTGCTCCAGCCGCTTTTTCATTGCCTCCAGCAGCACCTTGCCCACCGTCAGGCTGCGGTAGCGGGCGTCGGCCCCTTCGACGATGATCCACGGCGCCTCGGCGGAACTGGTGTGGCGGATGGTCATCTCGGACACGCTGCGGAATTTCTCGTACATCTTGAAGTGTTCCCAGTCCCGCTCGGTGACCCGCCAGCGGGTCTTGGGGTCCTTTTCCAGCTCCTTGAGCCGGGCCTTCTGCTTGTCTTTGGACAGGTGGAACCAGAACTTGAGCAGCAGCGCCCCCTCGTCGGTGAGCATCTTCTCGAAGCGCGCGATTTCGTCCAGGTCTTCCACCATGGCGGCGTCGTCGATCTTGTCGAACACCTTGTTCAGGATCGGTTCGGTATACCAGGAGCCGAGGAACACGCCGGTCTTGCCCTTGGGCGGCAGTACGCGCCAGAAGCGCCACATGGGCGGGCGCTCCAGCTCCTCGTCGGTGGGGTCGCCCATGCCGTGGACCTGGATGTGCCGGGGGTCCATCCATTCGTTGAGCAGGTTGACCGTTTCCCCCCGGCCCGCCCCGTCCACCCCGCCGATCAGCACGATCACCGGGTACTTGGCGTCCCGCAGGGTATCCATCTGGACTTCCAGCAGGGCTTCCCGCAGGACGGGTTCTTCACTCTTGTAGGTTTCCTTGTCGATCTTGTGGCCGAGTTCGGCGGACTCAAACATGGCTTCTTCCTTTTGTATTGGCTGGCACGGAGAACAAAATCCCCTTTCAGGATATACGAAATCAGGCTTTCCAGAAGGGCCGGCGGCGCCCGAATTGCTTCCAGGCGTCGCCCAGGCGGGCCAGGTTTTCCGCCGCGGCCATATCCACCAGGTCTCCCAGAAGCGCGGCGCCGCCCTCCCCCCCCAGCTCGGCCAGGAGGCGGTGGGTGACGGCGGCGTCGTTGAGGGTGCCCAGCAGATCCTGGAGACCGGCCAGGGCCTTGGTGTATTCCTTGGCGGCGGGACCGGGGAACAGGGGGGTGAAAAACTCCGTGGCGTAGCGCAGTTTCTTCGCCGCGATGCGGGCCAGGTGGCGTTCCGCCGGGGGCAGCCCGGCCAGGACTTTGCCCCGCTTGCACAGAACCTGATGGCGGCGGGCCAGGAGCTTGGCCGCCGGATTCGGCGCGGGCCGGTCGAGCTTTTTCCCCCGGCCGTGCTCACGCCAGCCCTCAGCGGCAATCCACTCCCGCAGTTGGGCCAGCAGCTTGCGGCAGCGGGGGGAGCGGGCCGCCCGGCGGGCCGCTTCGCGTTTTTCCAGCCGCCGGGCGGCGGCCTGCTCGGCCAGGACCCTGAGCCCCTTGTGGGCGGGAAACTCTGCCAACCGCGGGGGCAGGGTTTCCTCCACCAGCACGTCCCAATCCCGGGCTTCCCCCAGGGCGCCGCCCAGCCAGCGCAACTCGTCGTTGAGGGGCTCCAGGGCCTCGGCGGGGACGAAGGTCCGGAACAGCCGCAGGGCGGAACGCAGGCGGCGGATGGCTACCCGCATCTGGTGGACGTACTCGATATCCGCCCCCCGCAGCACGCCGGCCCGGTTGCCCTCCAACTGGGTCAGGCAGGAGGCGAAAACCGCCTGGAACGCCCGGCTCACGCTCATATCGGCGGTGAGCGGCGGGGCGGCGGCCTTCAGGGGCGGGGCGAGTTTGGCGGCCATGACGGGACTCCAGAGGATGGTTCCAGTATATCCAATGGCGCCGGCGGGATTGTCACAAAGGCGATTTCACCGCAAAGGACGCGAAGGTACGCAAAGGAAACCAGGCAAAACCAAAGTGCAATTCGGATAATGCCCTTTGAATTCCTTCGCGTACCTTTGCGGTTCAGGCTTTTCAGCGCTTCTTCGCCCGGGGATGGGCGGCGTCGTAGACTTTGGCCAGGTGCTGGAAATCCAGGTGGGTGTAGACCTGGGTGGTGGAGATGCTGGCGTGGCCGAGCATCTCCTGCACCGCCCGCAGGTCGCCGCTGGACTGCAGCACGTGGGTGGCGAAGGAATGGCGCAGGACGTGGGGATGGACGTTGGCCGCCAGGCCCAGCTTCAGGGCCCAGTGCTTCAGGCGCTGCTGCACGGCGCGGGGGCTGAGGCGGTTGCCGGTGCGGCCCACGAACAGGGCGTCCTCTTCGGCTTTTGCCATCTGCTGGCGCTGGGGCAGCCAGGCGCGGATGGCGTCTGCGGCGAAGCGCCCCACCGGCACGATGCGGGTCTTGTTGCCCTTGCCGGTGACCCGCACGCTGCCGTCGGCCAGATCCAGGCCGGCCAGGGGCAGCCCCACCAGTTCCGACAGGCGCAGGCCGGAGGAGTAGAGCAGCTCCAGGATCGCCTTGTCGCGGATCGCCAGCGCGTCGTCGTCCCCGAGGTCCATCAGGCGTCCGGCCTCGTCGGGAGACAGGGCGTGAGGCAGGGTTTTCGGCGTCTTGGGGGGGCGGATGCCGGCGCAGGGGTTCTGGGTCAGGCCGAAGTCCCGCGCCAGGAAGTCGAAAAAGCCCCGCCAGGCGCTGAGGTAGCGGGCCAGGCTTTTGCCGTGGCGGTCCTGGCTGTGGAGCTGGGCGACGAAGCGGCGGATGTGGTGGCTGCGCAGGTCGCCCAGGGAGGTGTCCCCGGCCAGGCGCAGCAGGTAGCCCACGTCCCGGCCGTAGTTGTCCACGGTGTGGGGGGAGAGCCGCCGCTCCCCGGCGAGGTGGGTCAGGTAGGCGTCGAGGCGCTGCTGCGCCTCGGGGTTCAGGGTGGTTTTATCCGAGGCTGCCATGAAAAGCGTCGCGAGCGGCCGTCAGGCGGGGGCGGACGGAGCGCAGGAACCGGAATGTACATTCAAGTACATGAGGATTCCGGGCACCGCCCAACCCCGCATCACGGTCGCGCAGTCGCTTTTAGTCGGCATCCGACAGGTGGGTCTGCACCGCCGCACTGACCAAGTCGCCCAGGCGCTTCAGGTACAGGGTGCCCATGTCCGGGTAGAAGCGCTGCTCGTCTTCGCTGGCCAGGGCCAAGAGGCCGAAGGACTCGTCCGCCCGCAGGGGCACCAGGGCGAAGGAGCGCAGCCTGGGGCCGTCCTCGCCGAACCAGTCGGGGATGCCGTGGGGGGCTTCCAGGCCGCACTTGGGGTTGGCCAGGGCGTCGGTGAAGGAGCACAGTTCCAGGGGGACTTCCGAGAATTCCACCAGGCCGGGCTGGTCCGGCTGGCCGCTCCAGATGCGCAGGGCGGCGTGGGGGATGGCGAAGATTTCCAAGAGGTTCTCGCGGATGCCCTGGGTCAGGGCATCCAGGCTGCGGGGAGCGAACAGGGTGAGGGCGAAGCGGTGGAGCTTTTCGCTGATGGCGTCGTTTTCCTCGCCGAAGCCGATCAGCTCCCGCAGCTTGGATTCCAGCAGCTGGTTCTTTTCCCGCAGGGTGAGAATCTGCCGCTCGGTGAGGGAAATCGCGCGCCCGCCGTGGGGGTGAGGGATGTAGATGTCCGCCAGCACATCGGCATAATCCTCGAAAAACTCGGGATGGTTTTTGAGAAAGCTCGCGATTTCTTCCGCCGTCATTAGAATTCTCCCCTGTGAATAACGGCGATTCTATTACGTTCCGGCCTCCCGCGGAAAGCCTTATCAAGGCCCGGCGAGGGGTTTAAGATGAAGCCCTTGCATGGAGGACCGACATGAGCCGAAACCTCACCGACCTGCGCGACCAGGTGCGCGCCTTCGCCGCCGAGCGGGAGTGGGAGCCCTTCCACACCCCGAAAAACCTCGCCATGGCCCTGATCGTCGAAGCCGCCGAACTGGTGGAGCATTTCCAGTGGCGCACGCCGGAGCAAAGCGCCGACCTGGACGCCAAGACCCGGGACGAAGTGGGGCAGGAAATCGCCGACATCCTGATCTACCTCACCCGCCTCGCCGACGTATTGGACATCGACCTGATGGCTGCGGCCCAAGCCAAGCTGGCGATCAACGCTAAGAAATACCCGGTGGAAAAAGCCAAAGGCTCCGCCGCCAAATACTCGGAGCTGTGATGCCCCAATGGGCCAAAATCCTCCTGGCCTGCGCCCTTTGCTTGACTGTCGCCGGAGGGCTGGCTTACCTGCTCCTTGGCTAGGGAGGTGACAAATAACCGTTCGTGCTGAGGTATCGAAGCACGAACACGTTGCGGACAGCGAGTGGTTGTTCACCCTTCGATACCTCAGGGTGAACGGGCGGAATTAATTAGCGCTTCCCTGGCGGTATAATGACGCTTTCACCCCGCCTTAGAGCAATTCCCCATGAGCTACTTCCAACGCCACATTTTCTTCTGCACCAACCCCCGGGAAGAAGGCCAGCCCTGCTGTGCCGACCATGACGCCAAGGCGATGCGCGCCTACGCCAAGAAGCGCATCAAGGAGCTGGGCCTGGACGGCCCCGGCAAGGTGCGGGTCAACGGCGCCGGCTGCCTGGGCCGCTGCGACCAGGGGCCGGTGGCGGTGGTCTACCCCGAAGGCGTGTGGTACACCTACGTGGACCAGGAGGACGTGGACGAGATCATCGACCGCCACCTGGTCAAGGGTGAAACCATCGAGCGCCTGAAAATCTGATGAGCTTCCTTTCCGCCCGCGGCCTGCGCAAGCGTTACGGCGGCCAGGAGGTGGTGGCCGGCATCGACCTGGACGTCAAACGCGGCGAGTGTTTCGGCCTGCTGGGCCCCAACGGCGCCGGCAAGACCACCACCCTGCGCCTGCTGCTGGGCCTCACCGAGCCCGACGGTGGCGACATCCAGGTGCTGGACCAGCCGGTTCCGGCCAAGGCGCGGGAGGCGCGCATCAAGGTGGGCGTGGTGCCCCAGTTCGACAACCTGGACCCGGATTTCTCGGTGCGGGAGAACCTGGTGGCCTACGGCCGCTACTTCGGCCTGTCCGACGCGGAAATCACCGCCCGCCTCCCCGGCCTGCTGGAATTCGCCGAACTGGCCCACAAGGCCGACGCCAACATCCAGACCCTGTCCGGCGGCATGAAGCGGCGCCTGACCCTGGCCCGGGCCCTGGTCAACGATCCGGACCTGATCTTCCTCGACGAGCCCACCACCGGCCTCGACCCCCAGGCCCGGCACATGATCTGGCAGCGGCTGCGGGCCCTGCTCAACCAGGGCAAGACCATCGTCCTCACCACCCACTTCATGGAAGAGGCCGAGCGCCTGTGCGACCGCCTGATGATCATGGACCACGGCCGCATCATCGCCGAGGGTGCGCCCCGGCAATTGATCGAAAGCCACATCGAGCCCCAGGTGGTGGAAGTCTACGGCGAAGGCCTGGACGCCTGGGGCGACGGGAACGGCCAACTGTGCGAGCGCCTGGAGCGGGTGGGGGAAACCCTGTTCTGCTACACCCACCACGGTGAGGCGGTGACCCAGCCGCTGTGCGGCCAGACCGAACTGCGCTACCTCAGCCGCCCCGCCAGCCTGGAAGACGTGTTCCTCAAGCTCACCGGCCGGGATATGCGGGATTGATGCCATGCTGAAATACTTCGCCCTCCCCTCCCTCTCCCTGCGCTTCATCCCGGTGTGGCGGCGCAACTTCCTGGTGTGGAAGAAGCTCGCCATCCCCGCCATCCTCGGCAACCTGGCCGACCCGGCGTTCTACATGCTGGGCCTGGGCTACGGCCTGGGGGCCCTGCTGCCGGAAGTGGGGGGCATGAAGTACCTGGCCTTCCTCGCCTCCGGCACCGTGTGCTACAGCACCATGAACAGCGCCAGCTTCGAGGCCCTCTATTCCGGCTTTTCGCGGATGCACGTGCAAAAGACCTGGGAGGCCATCCTCAACGCCCCCCTCACCCTGGACGACGTGCTCCTGGGGGAACTCATCTGGACCATCTGCAAGAGCCTGCTGTCGGGCCTCGCCATCCTGGTCATCGTGTGGGCCATGGGGCTGTATGTCTCCTTCGCCATGACCCTGTGGGTGATCCCGGTGATCCTGCTGATGGGCTTCTGCTTCACCGGCATGGCCCTGGTGGTGAATGCCGTGTCCCCCAACTACGATTTCTTCATGTACTACTTCACCCTGGTCATCACCCCCATGGTGCTGCTGTGCGGCGTGTTCTACCCGGTGGACCAGCTTCCCGCCTTCCTGCGGGACGTTTCCGCCTGGCTGCCCCTGACCCATGCCATCGAAATGGTGCGCCCCCTGATGCAGGGAAAAATTCCCGGCGGCATCCTCAACCACGTCCTGGTGCTGCTGGCCTACGGCTCGGTGGGCTACTACATCGCCCTCGGCCTCACCCGCCGCCGCTTACTGAAATGATCCCATGAGCAAAAAACACCACTTTTTCGCCCCCTGCCCCCGCGGCCTGGAAACCGTCCTGGCCGACGAGCTGACCGCCCTCGGCGCCGCGGACATCAAGCCCATCGACGGCGGCGTCGGCTTCGCCGGGGATTTCGCCCTGTGCTACCGGGCCAACCTGTGGAGCCGTACCGCCGCCCGCATCCTGTGGAAAGTGGCCGAAGGCCCCTACAAGAGCGAGGACGACATCTACCGTCTGGCCCTGGCCCAGGACTGGCACAAATGGTTCGACGTCACCCGCACCCTGCGGGTGGACACCACCGCCATCAAGTGTCCCCTGAAAAGCCTGGATTTCATCACCCTGCGGGTGAAGGACGCGGTGTGCGACAAGTTCCGCGCCGAAACCAACGATCGCCCCAGCATCGACACCCGTGAGCCGGACATGCGGGTGACGGTCTTCCTCACCAGCGACCGGGCCACCCTCTATCTCGACACCTCCGGCGAAGCCCTGTACAAGCGCGGCTACCGTCACGCCGCGGTGGAGGCCCCCCTGCGGGAGAACCTGGCCGCCGGCATTCTCAAGCTCACCGGCTGGGTGCCGGGCACCCCCCTGCTCGATCCTATGTGCGGCGGCGGCACCTTCCTGGTGGAAGCGGCCCAGATGGCCCTGAACATCGCCCCCGGCAGCGACCGCTGGTTCGCCTTCGAGAAATTCAGGAATTTCGACCCCAAGCTGTGGGGCGCCCTATACAAGGAGGCCGAAGCCGGCGAGAAACCCCGCACCGCCCTGCCCATCTTCGGCAGCGACGTGGATTCCAAATCGGTGCGGGCCGCCCGGGCCAACCTGGAAGCCGCCGGCCTGGAGGGCGTGGTCACCGTGAGCCGCGCCGACATGCGGGAAGTGGCCGCCCCGGCCCCGGAAGGGACGATGGTGATGAACCCCCCCTACGGCGAGCGCCTGTCCGACCAGGAAGAGCTTGCCGCCCTCTACCCCGAGATGGGCAAGGCCCTGAAGCAGCGCTTCGCCGGCTGGAACGCCTACATCCTCACCGCCGACCTGCGCCTGCCCAAGCTCATGCGCCTCACCCCCTCCCGCCGCACCCCGCTCTACAACGGCGCCCTGGAATGCCGCCTGTTCGAGTTCAAGATGGTGGCCGGCTCCAACCGCAAGCCGGAGAAAGCATGATCAAGCACATCGTGATGTGGCGCCTGAAAGACGGCATCGACCAGCCCGCCGCCGCCCAGGCCATCAAGGAAGCTCTGGAAGGGTTGAATGGCCAGATTCCCGGCCTGATTCGCCTGGAAGTGGGCATCAACAGCGTCGCCGACAAAGACGCCTCCGACGTGGTGCTGTACTCCGAATTCGAAAGCCAGGCCGCCCTGGATGCCTACCAGGTCCACCCCGCCCACAATGTGGCCGCCGAAGTGGTGAAGGCCGCCCGCGCCGAGCGGCGGGTGGTGGATTACGAAGCCTAGATTCCGGTAAAAACTAGATCCAGGGCGGAGATGATGTCGTCCCGTTTTGCCGCCAAACTGCCTACCTGGGGGCCGAGGGTTTTGCGGGGAATGGCGGCCAATTCCTGGGTCAGCAGGATATATTCCTCGCCTTGAACGGTGAAACGAGGATTCAGACGGGCGGCAGCCTGGTTGCCGACGGTGGCGGGCCGGGCGAGGGGAACGATTACTCGGGTAGCAAGGGTGTCCAGCAGGTCGGTTTGCACATCTAACAGGTAGGGATAGCGGTCGGCGCTGGCGGAGTTGGTGTTACGGAAAACGTCGAATTGGGCCATTAGAAGCTCCGCAAACCGTCGCTGAACACGCCGTCCTGCTCGATATGGCGGTTGTAGGCTTCCAGTGCGGCGCGGTTTTCCTCCAGCCAGCGTTCGCGCTGGCGCTGTCGCACCGCATCTGCGAGGGCGGTTTCGAATACCTTGGAAAGATTCACCCCAAGCGCTTTAGCTTCGCGCAAAAGCTCGGCATTGGCGGTCAGGTTGGCGGCTTTCTTGGGGGATGTGCGGGGGTGGGATGCGGGTTCCATTGTGGCCTCACATGGTGAAAACTATACGCACATAATATGCGCATTTTTATAAAGTGCCAACGATGGCGAATACAAAGCTAAGGCTGGGCGTAGACCTGGGCGGCACCAAGATCGAGATCGTCGCCCTCGACGACCAGGGCCGCGAAAAGCTGCGCCGCCGCATCCCCACTCCCCAAGGGAACTACGCCGCCACCCTGGCCGCCGTCGCCGCCCTGGTGCGGGAGGCGGAAGCCGAACTGAACGCCAGCGGCACCGTGGGCATCGGCACCCCCGGCGCTTTGTCCCGTGCCACTGGCCTGCTGAAAAACTCCAACTCCGTGGTGCTCAACGGCCAACCCCTGCTCCGCGACCTGGAAGCCCGGCTGGGCCGCCCGGTGCGCATCGCCAACGACGCCAACTGCTTCGCCCTGTCCGAAGCCATGGACGGCGCAGGGGCCGGGGCGGAAACGGTGTTCGGCGTCATCCTCGGCACCGGCACCGGGGCCGGCATCGTGGTCCGGGGCCACGTCCTCACCGGCCCCAACGCCATCGCCGGCGAGTGGGGCCACAACCCCCTGCCCTGGCCCCAAGCCCACGAGTTGCCCGGCCCGCCCTGTTATTGCGGCAAACACGGCTGCCTCGAAACTTTCCTCTCCGGCCCCGGCCTCTCCCGCCTGCACCAGGCCGCCAGCGGCGAGGCCCTGGACACTAAAGCCATCGCCCACCGCGCCGCCAACGGCGACGCAGTCTGCGAAGCCACCCTCCAAGCCTACGAGGACCGCCTCGCCCGTGGCCTGGCCCACGTCATCAACCTCCTGGACCCGGACGTGATCGTCCTCGGCGGCGGCCTCTCCAACCTGGAGCGGCTGTACGCCAACGTGCCCAAGCTGTGGGGCCGCTACGTGTTCTCCGACCGGGTGGATACCCGCCTGGAGCGCAACGTCCACGGCGATTCCGGCGGAGTGCGGGGGGCGGCGTGGTTGTGGAACGATTAAACCCGCCTGACCGCTCTCCCGTAAGCACATTCCCTTAATGCCGCCAAGGAAAAGTTGGCTTATAGTAGGCCCTTGATTCCAACAACCTAAGAGGGGAACGGCCATGGCTCAGGGCAACAACTCGGTGCAGTGCACCAAATGCGAAAAAGAGGAAACCTACCTGGTGACGGTGAAAAACGGCCGCCAGTACGTGGTGTGCAAGCACTGCGGCAACATGCTGGTGGTGGAGGTGAAGAACGGGCAGTTTACGGGGAAGGTGGAGGGGTAGTTTCGGGTTTGATGGTTGCTTTCGTTAGATTTACAGGAGCATTATGGCTCAATGGCTTTTAAATCGATTATTCGATGCCAAAGAACAGCCAAAACCGCGGTTCGCATTTCAAGGGACTGTAAATTGGATGAGGGCACTATCGATTCTTGTTGAAAATGGCGCATTCGAAGACGATAAGATCAAGGCCCACTACAAGTCAGTAAGCAGACGTAAAATAAATCTTACAGCTGATACGGCGGTATTCGAGAACATGATGATGGCCTTTCATAATCAGGCATCACTTGAGCGTCTCGCTGAAGATATCACGCACCCCTATGATGTTTGTAGGTCTGCGATTATCAGCTGGTACTACAGTACGTACTTCACCTGTAGCGCAATGATTGCCGCTACGTCTGGGTCAAATCAAGAAACGCACGCGCATACTGCAAAGGTATGGCAACCCGATATCGTTGATGCCGGATTGGTCATGTCGCCATTTTCACTAACCTTAAGTAGCCTCGTAGAAAAAGTCGTTGAATCAGAAATATCGGCTTACCGAGGCGGCAATGTACATGACCTTAATACGTACCCTGAAAATAATGATGAAGCCTGGGGTGCTGTTATCTCATACCTGAAAGGCACTCGGGATTATGAAAAAGATCGGGTAGAGGAACGGGTTATGAGTAGTCGAGAGTTCAAAGAGCTTGGTGTGGAGAACTTTCGTACAAAAGTAGCTAGAGAACTGAGGGATGAACAACTTGCCAAGCATGGAGTGAATTACCTAATTCAGGCATTTCGCTATCGGGGAAAGGCAAACTACCGTGATTCCATATTTTTGAGCTATGGAAATGACAATTCCGAAAAAATAAAGGTTTTCATACAGGATTTGAACAAGGTATCACGAGCTTTTCAGCGCATGGCGGCATACTATTTATCTCGGCGGGTTGAGAAAGATATATGGCCTGTCTTTATTGCAGATATGGAAGAAAACTCTAGGCTTTCCGTTAATGCGCAATATCTTGCATTTTGAACCTAACAACCAGCGTGCGTAGGGCGGATTAGGCCGACGGCCGTAATCCGCCGGATGTGTTGACGTCGCCAAATAAACATCCGGCGCAATACGCTGCGCTATTGCGCCCTACAATGACTGGAGCCAAAGGGGCGCAGCGTCGAAAACCCTCTCCAACCCTTCCCTACCGCCATTCGAAAGCAAAATACTCCCCCCTCTCCCGCTGCCAACTGGCGCCGCGCCCGGTGACCGTGAGATACCAAGTCTCCGGCACCGGCACTTGCCCGGGCTCGAAGGCCTCCGGGGTCAGCACGGCGGCGCAGCCGCCATGTTCCGGGTCCCGGACGGATTCGTAGAGGATCGCTCCCGCCTCCTGGTCCCGCGCCTCCCGGGCGAAAGCCTGGGTGGCGGAATAATCCGTCGGATGGGTCCAGGCGGCTCGTTGGGCGTCGAAGGGCGGTTGGCGAAGATCGACGGCGGGGGTGTCGATGAGGGCGGTAAACAGGCTCATGGGGTGGGCCTCCAGGGTCTTTAGGCCGTCGCTATCCTGGACGAAGCGCCAGCGCCAGAAGCCGACCTCGGCACAGGCGGTGCGGCGTTCGAGGGCGCCGTAGTAGACCCCGGTGTCTTCCGGGGCGCGGAAGCGGCTGCCCGGCGGCCAGGGGCGGTAGCGGAACGGGGTGGCCAGCAGCCAGTGCAGGCCCTGGGCCGCCTCGGGCAGGAGCGGCTTGGCGTTTTCGAGGATGTTTTCCAGCAGGGTCTGGTCGGCCAGGTCGTTGTCCACCAAGCGCATGGTGGAGACCTTGTGCTGGGCTTCCACCGCCCGCCAGATGTCTCCGCGGAAGGGCTGGAGATTAGACGCGACCGCGAACGGCATCCAGGTAATCCAGGACGTGCACCAGGCCCGCCACATTGGCCATCAGTTCCACCGGCTTGGCGTTCAGGGCCCGGTTGGCGCTATGCAGCCAGGCTTGGGCTTCCTGCTCCCGGCCGGCGGTGATGGAGTCGAGGGAACGGTAGAGCCGCACGAACAGCACGGCCAGGTCCCATTCCTTGCGGCCCGGATCGAGCAGGTACACGCCCTGCCGCATCCGGGTAACGGTGGAGGGGCTGATGCCGAGGGTTTTCGCCAGCAGCGCCTGGGGAATGGCGAGCAAATCCGCCGCCTTGAGGGTGGCGCCGGTCATGACCTGGCGTTGGCGGTCTACGGTCGTTTCCGGCGCAGTGGTGGTGCCTGGCATGGTTAGGCCCTCTATTTATGCTCTACAGAAATATTAGCACGTAATAATTTCTGAAGAAACAAAAGCGGCCCGGCTTAATCTTGGGGAGGGCTGCTCCCCACCACTTCCCTCGCCTGCCGATCCGCATGGTAGCTTGAACGCACCATCGGCCCGCAGTCGGCGTTGCTGAAACCCATCTCCAGTTCCTTCGGCGAAAACGGGTCAGCAACGGGTCAGCTTCGATTTACCCCTTATGCCGTATTGGGGCGCGATGCTATACTTTTGTTGCAATTACGTTTTCGGGGTGAATCATGGGCAAGGTCGAATTAATCGAACAGGAAGTTGGAAAGCTCTCGTCTTCGGAATTGGCCGCCTTCCGTGGCTGGTTCGCCAAATTCGATGCCGAGGCATGGGATAGCCAGATCAGGGAGGATGCCCAGGCGGGAAAGCTGGATGCCCTTGCCGATGAGGCCCTCAAAGGCTTCCGCGCCGGCCGCTGCTCCGAGCTTTGAAGCACTACGCCTCGCCGGCCTTTTGGGATTGCCATCGGCAATTGCCTGAAAGTGTCCGCGAGCTGGCTGACCGGAATTTCGCCTTATTGAAAGGCGACCCTCACCACCCTTCTCGCCATTTCAAGAAAATCGGGCGTTATTGGTCGGTGCGCGTGGGGCTGCATTTCCGCGCCCTCGGCATTGACGTGGACGACGGGGTTCTCTGGTTCTGGATTGGCAGCCACGCCGATTACGACAAACTGGTCGGCTGACCGAGACCTCTTCTACTTCGCCGTTTCTTGCTGCACCACTTCCCTCGCCTGCCGATCCGCATGGTAGCTTGACCTCACCATCGGCCCGCAATCGGCGTTGGTGAAACCCATCTCCAATCCCTTCGCCGTATACATTTCGAACACCCCCGGCTCCACATAGCGCGCCACCGGCAGATGGTGACGCGTGGGCTGGAGGTATTGGCCGATGGTGAGCAGGGCGGCGCCGTTGTCCCGCAGGTCCTGCATCACTTCCAGGATTTCCTCGTCGGTTTCCCCCAGGCCCACCATCAGACCGGACTTGGTGGGGACGTGGGGGTAGCGCTGGCGGAATTCCTTCAAGAGTTTCAAGGAGTGGGCGTAGTCGGCGCCGGGGCGGGCCTGCTTGTAGAGGCGGGGAACGGTTTCCAGGTTGTGGTTGAGGACGTCTGGCAGGGCGGTGCCCAGCGCCTCCAGGGCGACATCCAGGCGGCCGCGGAAGTCGGGGACCAGGATTTCGATTTTGGTGTTCGGAGAGCGCTCCCGCACGGCGCGCACCACGGCGGCGAAGTGGCCGGCGCCGCCGTCCCGCAGGTCGTCCCGGTCCACGCTGGTGATGACCACGTAGCGCAGCTTCATGGCGGCCACCGACTCGGCGATGTGGGCGGGCTCGTTGGGGTCCGGGGCTTCCGGGGTGCCGTGGGCCACGTCGCAGAAGGGGCAGCGGCGGGTGCACACGTCGCCGAGGATCATGAAGGTGGCGGTGCCGTGGCTGAAGCATTCGCCGATGTTGGGGCAGGAGGCTTCTTCGCACACGGTGTGCAGCTTGCGCTCCCGCAGGAGCTGCTTGATCTCCTGGTACTTGGGCCCGGAGGGGGCTTGGGCGCGAATCCAGCGGGGTTTGCGCTGGGGTTCGGCGGGGACGATCTTGATCGGGATGCGGGCGGTTTTGGCGGCGCCTTTTTGGCGTTCGGTCATGGGGTGGTCCTGAGATTGGGGGTTTCGGGAGGCTTGGGTCCCTCATCCCCAGCCCTTCTCCCGGGGGGAGAAGGGGGTTGGGTGCAGTGGTTGTAGAGGTCGGTCAGGACATCCTCGGTGTTTTGGAGGAGGTCGTGGTTCCAGTAGCGCAGGAGGCGGATGCCTTTTTGTTCCAGGTAGGCGGTGCGCTCGGCGTCGGTTTCCGGGGTGTGCTGGCTGCCGTCCAGTTCCACGGCCAAGTGGATGTCGTGGCAGTAGAAGTCCAGCACGTAGGGCGGGACGGGGTGTTGGCGGCGGAATTTCAGGTCCAGCAGGCGGCGGTCACGGAGGAAATACCAGAGCAGGGTTTCGGCGTCGGTTTGTTCGGTGCGGAGGTGGCGGGCGAAGTCTTTTAGGGCTTCCGGTAAGGGTAGCTTGTGCTTTCTAGGTGACGGCTGTCCCTCACCCCTTACTCCTCTCCCGGGGGGAGAGGGGTACATACTCCCTTCTCCCTCCGGGAGAAGGGTTGGGGATGAGGGACTGTCGCCCAATTGTGCCACCAAGCGGCCGATCAGCCGCTCACCCAGCAAATCCATGCCGTCTGCAATCCCCAAAACCCGGGTCTGGGTCACTTCCAGCCCGGCGTAGCCGCAGGGGTTGATGGCCTGGTAGGGGGTCAGGTCCATGTCCACGTTGAGGGCCAGGCCGTGGTAGCAGCAGCCGTTCTTGATGCGCAGGCCGAGGGCGGCAATTTTGGCGCCGTTGACGTACACGCCGGGGGCTTTTTCGCGCCGTTCGGCGGCGATGCCGTGATCGGCCAGGAGGTCGATCACCGCCTGCTCCAGGCGGTTGACCAGCTCCTTGACGCCGATGCCGCGGCGCTTCAGGTCCAGCATCAGGTAGGCGACGATCTGGCCGGGGCCGTGGTAGGTGATCTGGCCGCCGCGGTCGATGTTCACCACCGGGATGTCGGTGCTGCGCAGCAGGTGTTCGGGCTTGCCCGCCAGGCCGAGGGTGTAGACCGGGGGGTGCTCCACCAGCCACAGCTCGTCCGGGGTTTCCGGGGTACGGGCGGCGGTGAGGGCTTTCATGGCTTCCCAGGTGGAAACGTAATCCACCCGGCCCAGGCGCTTCACGGTCAGCATTACAAGGCCATGGACACCATGGGGTGGCCGGTGATTTCCCGGTACAGGGCGTCCAGCTGTTCCTTGGAGGTGGCGCGGACGGTGCAGGTCAGGGACAGGTAGTTGCCGCCCGAGCTGGCGCGCATTTCCACCGTGGCGGGGTCGAAGTCCGGGGCGTGGCGGAGGACAATTTCCACCATGGCTTCGGCGAAGCCTTCCTGGGTCTTGCCCATGATCTTGATCGGGAAGTCGCAGGGGAATTCCAGCAGGGTTTCGCCGCTCATGCTTTCTCCCGCATCACGGTGGTCTTGAAGTGCTGGTACAGGGCGTCGATGCGCCGGTACAGGGGGCCGGGCTTGCCGTCGCCCACGGGGCGGCCGTCCAGGTGGGTGACGGGCAATATCTCTTTCGTGGCCGAGGCGAGCCAGATTTCAGCGGCGGTGCGCAGCTCGTATTCGGACACTTGCCGCACTTCCACCTTCATCCCCTCGGCCTGGGCCAGTTCCAGCACCACGTCGTAGGTGGTGCCGGGCAGCACCAGGCGGCTTTTGGGGGTGACCATCAGGATGTCTTCCCACACCACGAAGATGCTGCTGGCGGAGCCCTCGGTCAGCACCTCGTCCCGCAGCAGGATGGTTTCGGCGGCGCCGGCGTCCACCGACAGCTGGCGCAGCAGCACGTTGGGCAGCAGGGAGGTGGACTTGATGTCGCAGCGCAGCCAGCGGTTGTCTTCGGCGGTGACGGCGGAGACCCCCTGCTCGCGCCATTCCTTGGGGGGCGTGGGCAGGGGGGTGCTCATGACGAACACGGTGGGGGCCACCTTGGCCGGGAAGGCGTGGTCCCGCACCGGCGCCACGCCGCGGCTGACGTGGAGGTAGAGGGACTGGTCGTCGCCGTCGTTGGAAGCGATAAGCTTGCCCAGGATTTCCTCCCACTCGGCCACGGTGTGGGGGTTTTTCAGGCGGATGGCGTCCAGGCTGTGCTGGAGCCGCTCCAGGTGCTCGTGGAGGCGGAACAGGCGGCGGGAATAGGCGGGGATCACCTCGTATACGCCGTCGCCGAACAGGAAGCCCCGGTCCATCACCGGGATGACGGCTTCCTCCAGGGGTTGGTATTTGCCGTTGAGGTAGATCATTGGCCGATCATCAGGCGCAGGCTGTGCCAGCCGCGGACGAACATGTTGGCCACGGAGACGCTTTCCAGGGCCGCCAGGGGGCGCTCGCTCAGCACCTTGCCGCCCAGGGCCAGTTTCAGGATGCCCACCGATTGGCCGGCGCTCACCGGCGCCAGCAGGGGCTGCTGGCTCACCATGCTGGCGGCGATGTGGGGGTATTGGCCCCGGGGGACGGTGATGTACATGTCTTCCGTCAGCCCGGCCTTGAGGGTGCGGCTGCTTCCCTTCCACATGGGCAGCTTGGCCAGGACCTGGCCCTTCCGGTAGGGACGGAAGGTCTCGAAGAACTGGAAGCCGTAGTTGAGCAGCTTCTGGCTTTCCGAGGTGCGCAGGTTGTCGGAGGCGGTGCCCACCACCACCGAAATCAGGCGCATGTTCTGGCGCTTGGCGGTGGAGATCAGGCAGAAGCCCGCGGCCTCGGTGTGGCCGGTCTTCATGCCGTCCACCGAGGGGTCCCGCCACAGGAGCTGGTTGCGGTTGGGCTGGGTGATGTTGTTGTAGCGGTATTCCTTGATGGAATAGAGCTTGAAGAAGTCGGGGAAGTCCCGAATGATGGCCCGCGCCAGCACCGACAGGTCGTAGGGGGTGGAGTAGTGCTGGGCGTCGGGCAGCCCGGTGGCGTTCACGAAGTGGGTGTTCTTCATCCCCAGGCGCTGGGCTTCCTTGTTCATCAGGGCGGCGAAGGCGTCCTCGCCGCCGGCGATGTTCTCCGCCAGGGTGATGGAGGCGTCGTTGCCGGACTGGACGATCATGCCGTGGAGCAGCTCGTCCACCGTCACCGGCATGTCGGGCTGGATGAACATGCGGGAGCCTTCCGCCTTCCAAGCCTTCTCCGACACCGGCAGGGTCTGGCCCAGGGACAGGCGGCCCTGCTTGACGGCGGTGAAGGCGATGTAGGCGGTCATCAGCTTGGTCAGGGAGGCGGGTTCGACCCGCTCGCTGCCGTTGCGGCTGGCCAGCTCCTGGCCGCTGTAGTAGTCCACCAGGACGTAGCCCTTGGCGTCGATGGCGGGGGCCGGCGGCGGGGGCAGCAGGGGCTGGGGGGTGGCGCCGAAGGCCAGGGAGTGGGCGAGCAGCAGGGCGGGAGCAAGCAGGGATTTGAGTTTCATAAGTCTTCTTATGTTCGGGGTTAGGGGGCAAACGCCCGATTAGTAGGCTTTGAGCCGGGGAAGTTCCTCACCGCACCACCACCACCGGCTTGAGGGCCAGGTTTTCCTGCACCTTGGCCGCCGCGGTGCGGGCTTCCTCCTGGCTGGCGTAGGGGCCCAGATGGACCCGGAACAGGCCGTTTTTGGCGTGGACATGCAGGGTGCTTCCCTGCTGGCCCAGCTGGTCGCGGATGCGGGCGCCGAAGCTCTCCGCGTTCTGCTGGGCGCTGAAGGCGCCGAGCTGGAGGAAGTAGCCGGTTTTTTCCGCATCCAGGGGGATGGCGGTGTCCGCCGCGGGCGCGGGGGCCGGAGCGGGCTGGGCCTCGGCGACGATGGGGGCCGCAGGGGCGGCATTGGGGTCGATCAGTTCCACCTCCACCAGGCCGCTGCCGTTCTGCAGCAGCCCCAGCTTGTAGGCGGCGGTGTAGGAAAGGTCGATCAGGCGGCTGCTGAGAAAGGGGCCCCGGTCGTTGACCCGCACCACCACCGCCTTGCCGTTGGCCGGGTTGGTCACCCGCACGTAGCTGGGGATGGGCAGGGTGGGATGGGCGGCGGTCATGGCGTACATGTCGTACAGTTCGCCGGAGGAGGTGTTCTTGCCGTTGTACTTGCGGCCGTACCAGGAGGCGTGGCCCCGCTCCTTGTAGGGCGTGAAACGGGTGTCCGGGACGAAGGTCTGGCCCAGCACGGTGTAGGGCCGATTGGCGAAGCGGTGCAGGGGTTCGGCCCGGGGAACGGCGTCGGGAACGGCTTCCAGGTTGGGGGGCGGGTTGTCGCCGGGGCCGTCGTCCTGGTAATAGCCGCCGCCGTACTGGGGGGTGGGCGCCTTGGTGACGGTGGACGTGGGGCGCGAAACGCCACCGGCGCAGCCGCCGAGGAACAGCAGGACGACGAGGATTAGCGTGTATCGGGTGCCCATGGACCATCCGCCTGGAGAGACGGACCTGATTATAACACTCAAGTCTGGATCAGCTTCCGGTGGGTGTGGATGCTCATCAGGATGCCGAAGCCCAGCAGCAGGGTCACCATGGAGGTGCCGCCGTAGCTGATGAGGGGCAGGGGAACCCCCACCACCGGCAGGATGCCGCTCACCATGCCGATGTTGACGAAGGCATAGGTGGCGAAGGTAAGGGTGATGCTGCCCGCCAGCAGCCGGGTGGCCAGGGTGGGCGCGCTGGCGGTGATGAGCAGGCCGCGGCCGATGATGATGGAGAACAGCACCAGCAGCACGATGCCGCCGAGAAGGCCGAACTCCTCCGCCAGCACGGCGAAGATGAAGTCGGTGTGGCGCTCGGGGAGGAAGTCCAGGTGGGCCTGGGTGCCGTTGAGCCAGCCCTTGCCGAAAAGCCCGCCGGAGCCGATGGCGATGGTGGACTGGATGATGTGGTAGCCGGCGCCCAGGGGGTCCGAGGTGGGGTCGATCAGCGTCATGATGCGCGTACGCTGGTAGTCGTGGAGCAGGTGCCACAGCACCGGGGCGCTGGCCATGGCCGTTACGGCGAGGCCGAGGATCACGCGCCAGGCCAGGCCGGCGAGGAACAGGACGTAGAAGCCGGAGGCAAGGATCATCAGGGAGGTGCCCAGGTCCGGCTGCTTGGCGATCAGCCCTACCGGCACGAAGAGGATCAGGGCGCCCCAGGCGAAATCCCGCAGGCGCAGGGTGGCCTGGCGGTAGTCGAAGTACCAGGCCAGCATCAGGGGCACGGCGATGCGCATCAGTTCCGACGGCTGGATGCGGGTGACGCCGATGTGCAGCCAGCGCCGCGCCCCGTGGCTGACTTCGCCGAACAGGGCGACGCCGAGGAGCAGCACGATGCCGGCCACGTACATGGGGATGGCCAGCCGCAACAGGTGCTGGGGGGGGATGTTGGCCACCGCCCACATCACCACCAGGGCGACGCCGATGTTGACCATTTGGCCCACCAGGCGGTCGGCGCTTTGGGCCGAGGCGCTATACAGCACCATCAGGCCGAGGAGCAGCACCAGGGACAGGGAGGCCAGCAGGAAGCTGTCCAGGTGGACCACCAGCCGGGTCAGCAGGCGTCTAATCATGGCCGTCCTCCTCCGCGCTTTGTTCCGCCGCAGGTTTTGCCGGCACTTTGCCCAGCAGGTAGTAGTCCATCACCATCCGGGTGATGGGCGCCGCGGACTGGGCGCCGAAGCCGGCGTTCTCGGCGATCACCGCCACCGCGATGCGGGGTTGCTCCACCGGGGCGAAGGCGATGAACAGGCCGTGGTCCCGGTGGTATTCCTTGACCCGGGACTCGACGTACTTCTCGTTCTGCTTGATGGCGATCACCTGGGCGGTGCCGGTCTTGCCGGCGGAGGTGTATTCGGCACCGGCGAACGAGCGGGCGCCGGTGCCTTCCCGGTTCACGCCGGCCATGGCTTCCTTGATGATGGCGATGTTCTCCGGCTTCAGGGGCAGGGTCTTTTCCATTTTGGGCCGGGTGGTGATGCGGGCGCCGTCGCGGGCGTTCTCGATGGTCTTCACCACCCGGGGGCGGTGCATCACGCCGTCGGCGGCCAGGGTGGCCATGGCGTTGGCCAGCTGGACCGGGGTGTAGGAGTTGTAGCCCTGGCCGATGCCGATGCTGATGGTTTCGCCGGCGTACCACTTCTGCTTGAAGCGTTTCTGCTTCCACTCCTGGGACGGCAGCACCCCCGTCGATTCGCCCTCGATGTCGATGCCGGTGGGCTGGCCGAAGCCGAACAGGCGCATGAACCTGGAAATGTTGTCGATGCCCATGTCGTTGGCCAGCATGTAATAGTAGGTGTCGCAGGACACCACGATGGACTTGTACATGTCCACCGAGCCGTGGCCGCCGGGCTTGTCGTCGCGGAAGCGGTGGCCGCCGAAGTTGAAGAAGCCGGGGTCGGAAATGGCCTGGGACGGCGTGCGCTTGCCCAGTTCCAGGGCGGCCAGGGCCATGTAGGGCTTGAAGGTGGAGCCGGGGGGATAGACGCCGCGGATGGCCCGGTTGGTGAGGGGCTTGTCCGGGGAGGTGTTGAGCAGGTCCCAGTTGGTGGGGTCGATGCCGTCCACGAACAGGTTGGGGTCGAAGCTGGGCCGGCTGAGGAGGGCCAGCACTTCCCCGTTGGCGGGGTCGATCGCCACCAGGGCGCCGCGCCGCTCGCCGAAGGCCCGGGCAGCCACTTCGTGGAGCTTGGCGTCCAGGGACAGGAACAGGCTGTCGCCCGAAACCGGGGGGGTGCTGGACAGGGTGCGCACCGCCCGCCCCCCGGCGTCGGTTTCCACGTGCTCGAAGCCGGTGACGCCGTGGAGTTGCTTCTCGTAGCTCTGTTCGACCCCGGTCTTGCCGATGTGGTCGGTGCCCCGGTAGTTGGCGATGTCGCCCCGTTCCTCCAGCTGTTCCAGGTCGGCGTCGTTGATGCGGCCGATGTAGCCCACCGCATGGGCGGCCAGTTCCCCCAGGGGGTAGTGGCGGAACAGGCGCGCCTTGATTTCCACCCCGGGGAAGCGGTAGCGGTTGACGGCGAAGCGCGCCACCTCCAGGTCGTTGAGGCGGGTGCGGATGGGCAGGCTTTCGAAGTTGTGGCTTTCGTCCAGCAGCTTCTTGAAGCGCCGCCGGTCCTTGGGGGAAATTTCGACGAGCTGCGCCAGCTCGTTGATGACGTCCTCCACGTTCTTGACCTTGCCCGGCGTGATTTCCAGCGTGTAGGCGGAATAGTTGTGGGCCAGCACGATGCCGTTGCGGTCGTAGATGACGCCCCGGTTGGGGACGATGGGGACGATGGAAATGCGGTTCTGTTCCGCCAGGGTGGTGTAGTAGTCGTGCCGCCATACCTGGACATAGACGAAGCGGACCGCGAGGATCAGGAACAGGGCCAGGACGAAGCCTGCCCCGATGGCAAGCCGGGTGCGGAAGTGGTACAGCTCGCGCTGATGGTCTCGAAGTTCCGCTTTGGGGCTCATTGCGGGTCAGGGTTGGGTTGCTTACGCTGGGGAATTTGCAGCAGCGGCGGCAGCCACAGCCACAGCACGGCGCCGAAGGCGGAGGACAGGTAAAGGATCGGGCCGGGCCAGGGGGCGCCGCTGGAGAGCTTGATCAGCAGCACGATGGTCTGGGCCAGCAGCAGCAGGGGCAGGATGTGGAACGTCTGCTGCCACAGGGGGAACATCAGCACCCGGCGCCGCAGCGCGAGGCAGACGAAGGCGGTGAGGGCGTAGGCCAGGGCGTACTGGCCGAGGAGGTTGCCGTAGGCCACGTCCACCACCAGCCCCATCAGCCAGGCGGCGCCGATGTTGACCCGCATGGGGTGGTAGACGATCCAGTACAGCAGCACCAGCAGCAGGAAATCCGGCCGCAGCAGCACCAGTAGTTCGGGCAGGGGCAGCAGGTTCAGGGTCAGCCCCGCCAGGATGGTGAAGAGGATGAAGCCGCCCTTCACCGGCAGCAGGAGTTCGGGGCCCTGGGCGAAACGCGGCATGTCAGTTCTTCCCATTTTCCGCCGTCTCCGGGGGGGCTGCCGGCACCGAGGGGGGGGCGGGTTCCAGCGGCTTGGGTTGGGGCGGGGTGGTGAGGATCAGCAGTTGTTTGTGGTGGTGCACGCCGCCGGTGGGGGTGCCGGTGATCTTGGCGAAGGAGGTGCCGGAATTGCGGTCCACCTTGGACACCACCGCCACCGGCAGGCCGGCGGGGTAGGTGCCGTCGATGCCGGAGGTCACCAGCACGTCGCCGGCGACGATGTCGGTGTTGGTGGAGAAGAACGGCAGGTTCAGCGTGCCGTCCTGCCCGTTGCCGAACACCACCGCCCGCAGGCCGTTGCGCACCACTTCCACCGGCACGGCCTGGCCCTTGTCGGTGATGAGGGTGATTTCGCTGGTGAAGGGATTCACCCGGGTGACCTGGCCGACGACGCCGACCTTGTCCACCACCGCCAGGCCGGGGGTGATTTTCTGCGTGGCGCCCTTGGCCACCAGGATCTTGCGCGAGAAGGGGTCGTGGCTGGTGGACAGGACTTCCGCCACCACCCCCTGGGGATCGACGCGGCTGCGGGTTTCCGTCAGTTTGCGCAGGTAGGCGTTCTCCGCCTCCAGGGCCTGGATGTGCTGGAGCTGGATGCTGTGGCGCAGCTGCTCGCTGCGCAGGGCCGCGTTTTGCTGGCGCAGGGTGGTCTGGGTGGTGAAGAAGTCGTCGAGGCCGTGGTAGATGGCGAAGGGGGCGTCGGCCAGCCGCTGCAACGGGTAGAGGACGATGTTCACCCCCTGGCGGATGACTTCCAGGTAGTTCTGGCGGGCGTCGATCACCATGAACAGGGTGGAGAACAAGGTGAAGACGACGATGCGGACGAAGGGGCTGGGCCCGCGGTTGAAAAAAGGTGGTGGCGTGTTGTCCATAGCCCCTCAAAAACGACAAGGGTGCGCTAGGCGCACCCCGAACGTGTTGTCCGACGGCCCGACGAACATCAGTCGTTGGTGAACACGCTGCCCAGTCGGTCCATCTCTTCCAGCGCCCGCCCGGTGCCCCGCACCACGCAAGTGAGGGGGTCGTCGGCGACGATCACCGGCAGCCCGGTTTCCTCCATCAGCAGGCGGTCCAGATCCCGCAGCAGGGCGCCGCCGCCGGTGAGGACCATGCCCTTTTCGGCGATGTCCGCGCCCAGTTCCGGGGGGGTCTGCTCCAGGGCCGACTTGACCGCGGAGACGATGCTGTTGAGGGGGTCCGCCAGGGCTTCCAGGATTTCGTTGCTGGAAATGGTGAAGCTGCGGGGAATGCCTTCCGCCAGGTTGCGGCCCTTCACTTCCATCTCCCGCACTTCGGAGCCGGGGAAGGCGGAGCCGATCTGCTTCTTGATGATCTCGGCGGTGGACTCGCCGATCAGCATGCCGTAGTTGCGGCGGATGTAGTTGATGATGGCTTCGTCGAACTTGTCGCCGCCCACCCGCTGGGAGGCGGAATAGACGATGCCGCCGAGGGAGATCACGCCCACTTCCGTGGTGCCGCCGCCGATGTCCACCACCATGGAGCCGGTGGCTTCGGCTACCGGCAGGTCGGCGCCGATGGCGGCCGCCATCGGCTCCTCGATCAGAAACACCTGCCGTGCGCCGGCGCCGACGGCCGATTCGCGGATGGCGCGCCGCTCCACCTGGGTGGAGCCGCAGGGCACGCAGATGATGATGCGCGGGCTGGGGCTCAGGAGGCGGGAGTCGTGCACCTTCTTGATGAACTGCTTGAGCATTTGCTCGGTGATGGTGAAATCGGCGATCACCCCGTCCTTCATCGGACGGATGGCGGTGATGTTGCCGGGGGTGCGGCCGAGCATCTGCTTGGCCTCCACGCCGACCGCCTGGATGGTCTTCTTGGCGGAGGGGCCCCCTTCCTGGCGGATGGCGACCACGGAGGGCTCGTCGAGGACGATGCCTCTGCCGCGTACGTAGATCAGGGTGTTGGCAGTACCGAGGTCGATGGCGAGGTCGGTGGAGAAATAGCCGCGAAAAAATCCAAACATAGACAAATATCCGCTTACCGGGGTGGGTCGTAGAAATGAGGTATGATAACCTATTACGCTTTCGTGTTTAAGCGCTTTTAGGTGAGATTATGACATTGGCCTTAGACGATGTGAAACGCATCGCCCACTTGGCCCGCATCGAGGTTTCCGACCAGGAGGCGGAGGGTTATCTGAAGCAGCTTTCCGGCATTTTCGCCCTGGTGGAGGAGATGCAGGCGGTGGATACCACCGGGGTCGAACCCATGGCCCACGCCCAGGAAGTGACCCAGCGCCTGCGGGACGATGCGGTCACCGAAACCGACCTCCACGCCGCCTTCCAGGCCGTGGCCCCCCAGACCGAAGACGGCCTGTATCTCGTTCCCAAAGTCATCGAATAACATGCTGAACGCCAGTCTCAAACAACTTTCGGCCCTGCTGGCCGAAGGCAAGCTTTCCAGCGTCGAATTGACGCAATCCTTCCTCGACCGCATCGGGCAGCTGAACCCCAGCCTCAACGCCTTCATCACCGTGGACCGGGAGAAGAGCCTGGCCCAGGCCCAGGCCGCCGACGAACTCCGCGCCAAGGGCGGTGCCGGCGCCCTGACCGGCATCCCGGTGGCCCAGAAGGACATCTTCTGCGCCCAGGGCTGGCTCACCACCTGCGGTTCCAAGATGCTGCACAATTTCGTCTCGCCCTATGACGCCCATGTGATCGAACAGTTCCATCGGGCCGGCGCGGTGAACCTGGGCAAGACCAACATGGACGAGTTCGCCATGGGGTCAAGCAACGAGACCTCCTATTACGGCAAGGTGAAAAACCCCTGGAACCTGGACGCGGTGCCCGGCGGCAGTTCCGGCGGTTCCGCCGCGGCGGTGGCGGCCCGCCTTGCCCCGGCGGCCACCGGCACCGACACCGGTGGCTCCATCCGCCAGCCCGCGGCCTTGACCGGCATCACCGGCCTCAAGCCCACCTACGGCGTGGTGTCCCGCTACGGCATGATCGCCTTCGCCTCCTCCCTCGACCAGGGCGGCCCCATGGCCAGGAGCGCCGAGGATTGCGCCCTGCTGCTGAACACCATGGCCGGCTTCGACCGCCGGGACTCCACCAGCCTGGAGCGGGAGAAAGAGGATTACGCCCGTGACCTGGACCAACCCCTGAAGGGCCTGAAAATCGGCCTGCCCAAGGAGTTCTTCGCCGAGGGCCTGTCGGATGACGTGGCCAAGGCCGTCGAGGCGGCCATCGCCGAATACCGCAAGCTGGGCGCCGAGACGGTGGAAGTGAGCCTGCCCAACTCCAAGCTCGCCATCCCGGTCTATTATGTCCTCGCCCCGGCGGAAGCCAGTTCCAACCTGTCCCGCTTCGACGGCGTGCGCTACGGCCACCGCGCCCTCGAGTACACCGACCTGCTGGACATGTATTGCAAGAGCCGCGCCCAGGGCTTCGGCTCCGAGGTGAAGCGCCGCATCATGATCGGCACCTACGTGCTGTCCCACGGCTACTACGACGCCTACTACCTCCAGGCCCAGAAGCTGCGCCGCCTGATCGCCCAGGATTTCGTCGAGGCCTTCAAGCAGTGCGACGTCATCATGGGCCCCACCGCGCCCTCCACCGCCTTCAGCATCGGCGAGAAAAGCGACGACCCGGTGTCCATGTACCTGTCCGACATCTACACCATCGCCGTCAACCTGGCCGGCCTGCCCGGCATGTCCGTGCCCTGCGGCTTCGGCGGCAACGGCCTGCCGGTGGGCTTGCAGATCATCGGTAACTATTTTTCCGAAGCCCGGATGCTCAACGTCGCCCACCAATACCAGCAGGCGACGGACTGGCATAAGCGGCTGCCGCCGCTAGTGAAGGGTGAGGGGTGAGGCGCATGACTGCCCGTTTTTCTCCCCTCACGCCTAACCCCTCTCGCCTCACGAGGTCTTGACCATGCAATGGGAAGTCGTCATCGGGCTGGAAACCCACGCCCAACTCAGCACCAATTCCAAGATTTTCTCCGGCGCGTCCACCGCCTTCGGTGCCGCGCCCAATGCCCAGGCCTGTGCCGTGGACCTGGCCCTGCCCGGCGTGCTGCCGGTATTGAACAGGGGCGCGGTGGAAAAGGCGGTGAAGTTCGGCTTGGCCATCGGCGCCAAGATCAACCGCAAGTCCATCTTCGCCCGCAAGAATTACTTCTACCCCGACCTGCCCAAGGGCTACCAGATCAGCCAGTTCGAGCTGCCCATCGTGGCCGAGGGTGAGTTGACGGTCCAATTGCCCCCTTCGACAAGCTCAGGGCAGGGTTATGAAAAGTTGGTGCGCATCACCCGCGCCCACCTGGAAGAGGACGCCGGCAAGTCCCTCCACGAGGACTTCCACGGCATGACCGGCATCGACCTCAACCGGGCCGGCACCCCCCTGCTGGAAATCGTCTCCGAGCCCGACATGCGCTCCGCCGCCGAGGCGGTGGCCTACGCCAAGGCGCTCCACTCCCTGGTGCGCTGGATCGGCATCTGCGACGGCAACATGCAGGAAGGCTCCTTCCGCTGCGACGCCAACGTTTCCGTGCGCCCCCTGGGGGTGGACAAGCTCGGCACCCGCTGCGAGATCAAGAACCTCAACTCCTTCAAGTTCCTGGAAAAGGCGATCGAGTTCGAAGTCCGGCGCCAAATCGAGCTGATCGAGGACGGCGGCAGGGTGGTGCAGGAAACCCGCCTCTACGACCCGGACCGGGACGAGACCCGCTCCATGCGCTCCAAGGAAGAGGCCAACGACTACCGCTACTTCCCCGACCCGGACCTGCTGCCCCTGGTGGTGGACGAGGCGTTTTTTGACCGCGCCCGCACCGGGCTGCCGGAACTGCCCCAGGCCATGCGGGAGCGCTTCATGGGCGACTACGGCCTGCCCGCCTACGACGCCGGGGTACTCACCTCCTCCCGGGAGATGGCTGCCTACTTCGAGGAAACCGCCAAGGCTTTCGGCGGCGAAGCGAAAATCGCCGCCAACTGGATCATGGGCGACCTTTCCGCCGCCCTCAACAAGGACGGCAAGGACATCGCCGACAGCCCCATTTCCAGCGCCCAGCTGGCGGGTCTGCTGAAGCGCATCGCCGACGGCACCATCTCGGGCAAGATCGCCAAGGAAGTCTTCGCCGCCATGGGGGCCGGCGAAGGCGACGCCGACGCCGACGCCATCATCGAAGCCAAGGGGCTGAAGCAGGTGTCCGACGTGGGGGCGATTGAAAAAATCGTGGATGAAATCCTCGCCGCCAACCCGGGCCAGGTGGCCGAGTACCGCTCCGGCAAGGACAAGGTGTTCGGCTTCTTCGTCGGCCAGGCCATGAAGGCCAGCAAGGGCAAGGCCAACCCGGCCCAGTTGAACGAGATCCTGAAAAAGAAGCTGGCGGGATAAGCCGGGCGCGGCAAATGAAAACGGGGGCCGCGGCCCCCGTTTTTTTCGTCCGGCGGATTACTGGGCCGGCTTGGGCGCGACGATGGGCGCCCCCTTGGGCGGCGCCGGGGGCGTGGTGCCGGTCAGTTCGCGGAAGCGCGCCTTGTCGGCCTCGAAGCGCTGGCGTACCGCTTCCCGCTCCAGCTTCTTCTGGTCGATCTGGGACTGGATGCGCTGGATGTTGTCACCCTTGGCCTTTTTCAGATCGTCCTGCAGGGTCTGGACCTGCAGGTCCAGGGGTTTGAGGTTGCGGTCCCGGGTGAGGTCGATTTCCTTCTCGTTGATATAGGTGTTGAGCAGGGCCTTGTCCTTGCGCTTCTGGTCGAGTTCCTTCTGCTGGTCGGCTTTCTTCTGGGTGGCCGCCTGCTCCTGGGCCTTGCGTTCCTCTCCGGTGAGGTATTCGGTCTTCTTCTTTTCCATGCCCTTGCTGGACAACTCGCTCAGGTTCTTGCACTTGGGCAGCAGGTCGGGGGGAATGGTGTCGCCGTAGTAGAGCGTCTTGCCGCTGGCGTCCACGCATTTCTTCATGGCGCCGGCCTGGGCGCCGGTGGCGGCGAAAATCAGGGCGAAAATCAGGGAGGTCTTCTTAGCGAAACGCGCGGTGCTCGTGCTCACGGTATTCTCCAGTCAGTGGGTGCCGTACTGCTTGCGGTATTCCAGGACCGCAGCCCGATGTTGCGCCAGTCCCGGGTCCCCGTCCAGCAGGGCGAGAATGTGGTCCAGGTCGGCGATGCTGATCACCGGGATGCCCGTTACCCGTTCGACTTCCTGCACCGCCGACAGTTCGCCGCTGCCCCGCTCCATGCGGTCCAGGGCGATGGCCACGCCGCAGGGAGCGGCGCCGGCGCCCTTGATGATGTCCACCGATTCCCGCACCGAGGTGCCGGCGGAAATCACGTCGTCCACGATCAGCACCCGGCCCTGGAGGGGGGCGCCGACGATGATGCCGCCCTCGCCGTGGTCCTTGGCTTCCTTGCGGTTGAAGGCGAAGGGCTTGTTGACGCCCTGCTCCGCCAGGGCGATGGCCACCCCCGCCGCCAGGGGAATGCCCTTGTAGGCGGGGCCGAACAGCATGTCGAACTCCACCCCGGCGGCCAGGATGGCTTTGGCGTAAAATTGCGACAGCCGGCGCAGGGAGTCGCCGTCGTTGAACAGGCCGGTGTTGAAGAAATAAGGCGACAGCCGCCCGGATTTGAGTTTGAATTCGCCGAAGCGCAGCACGCCGCGCTCCAGGGCGAAGCGAAGGAATTCCTGCCTAAAGTCGGACATCGCTTTCTCTCACAAAACAAAGGATAACTTCGTTGCGCATTATATCCGCAAATCTGAACGGCATCCGGTCGGCCTCCACCAAGGGCTTCTTCGACTGGATGGCCAAGCAGGACGCCGACGTGGTCTGCGTCCAGGAGCTCAAGGCCCAGGCCGCCGACATGGCGCCCGCCATGCTCAACCCCGACGGCTACCACGGCTACTTCCACTACGCGGAAAAGAAGGGCTACAGCGGCGTCGGCCTCTACGCCCGCCAGGCGCCCGACCGGGTGATCGAAGGCATCGGCCACCCCGGCTTCGACGCCGAGGGGCGCTTTGTCCGGGCAGATTTCGGCAGCCTGTCCGTGGTCTCGGTCTACGTCCCCTCCGGCTCCAGCTCCCCCGAGCGCCAGGCCGCCAAGTTCGCCTTCATGGACGAGTTCTACCCCCAGCTGGCGGAACTGCGGAAATCCGGGCGGGAAATCGTCATCTGCGGCGACTGGAACATCGCCCACCAGGAAATCGACCTCAAGAACTGGAAGAGCAACCAGAAGAACTCCGGCTTTCTCCCCGAGGAGCGGGCCTGGATGACCAAGGTGCTGGACGAGGCGGGCTGGGTGGACGTCCACCGCCGCCTGTGCCCCGACGCCACCGGCGACGCCTACACCTGGTGGTCAAACCGGGGCCAGGCCTGGGCCAAGAACGTGGGCTGGCGCATCGACTACCAGCTCGCCACCCCCGGCGTGGCCGCCACCGCCAAGCAGGCGGCAGTGTGGAAGGACTCCCGTTTCAGCGACCACGCGCCCCTGACGGTCGATTACGACTGGAACATCTGAGCAGGGCAGACCGATCGTTGCCGCCCATCGACGCGCTAAGGACCCTGCAGAACCTGCGACGGCGCCGGAAAGAAGCCCTTCGCCTCCACTAGCGTCCTCGCCCGCAATTGCCCACAGCCGCCCTCCACATCCTGCCCGGCAGAGTGGCGCAATTTGGTGAGGATGCCGCGCCGGTGCAAGCTGCGCGCCATCTCGGCAGCCCGCTCCCAGCTGGGGCGCCGATAGTCGAAGCCGTCGACACTGTTGTAGGGAATCAGATTCATCACCGCGTATTTGCCGGCCAGCAGACGCGCAATACCTTCCAGCTCTGCATCCGTGTCATTGATCCCTTCGAGCAGGGTCCACTGGTACTGAATTGGGTAGCCGGTGCTGCGGGCGTAGGCCTCGCCCAGTTCGACCAGTTCCGTTGGCGTGATGTCCGATGCCTTGGGGAGCAGACGCCGGCGCAGAACGGCGTCGGTAGTGTGCAAGGAGAGGGCCAGGGCGGGCTTCACCGTGGCCTGGGGCAGCCGCTCGAACACGCGCCGGTCGCCGACGGTGGAAAAAACCAAGTTTTTGTGGCCGATGCCGCCCTCCGTGCCGAGCAGGTCGATGGCCTCCAGCACATTGTCCAGGTTGTGGGCCGGTTCCCCCATGCCCATGAACACGACCTTTTTCACTGGCCGACGGCGGCGGGCCAGGACCACCTGAGCGACGATTTCGGCGCTGCCCAGTTGGCGCAGCAGGCCGTTGCGGCCGGTCATGCAGAACACGCAACCCACGGCACAGCCGATCTGAGTGGAAACGCACAGCCCCTCCCGGGGCAGCAATATGCTTTCCACCGTCTGGCCGTCGGCCAGCTCCACCAGCAGGCGGGCCGAGCCATCCTCACCGGGGTGCTCGGAATGCAGCCGCGCCAACCCCTGCAACTCGGCGAGGAGGTCGGGCATGGCATTGCGCAAGGCTAGGGGAAGAAAGTCCTCGGCGCGCAGCCTTTTGGTGCCCAGGGATAGGCCCTGAGTCCAGACCCGCAGTACGCGCCCCTCATGGCAAGGCAGGGCTCCCAGGTCGCGCAGACGTTGTCGGACGTGTTGGATACGCATGGATGGGGGCGGATGATAGCACGGGAGGGGAATGCCGTTGCCTTGCCCCCTGTGCGGAAAATCCGTCATTCGCCGCAACGCTTCCAAGCGGCCACGCACCCCTGACGGTGGATTACGACTGTACCTTCTGATCCTCGTTCCACGGCGCCACCTTGAGCAGCAGCACCATCCCCGGCACCGCCAGGACGAAGCACAGCAGGAAGAAGGCATACCAGCCCATCTGTTCCACCAGCCAGCCGGTGGTGGCGTTGGTGAAGGTGCGGGGCACCGCCATCAGGCTGGTGAAGAGGGCGAACTGGGTGGCGGTGTAGGCCGGGTGGGTGGTGCGGGCGATATAGGCGACGAAGGCGGTGGTGCCCAGGCCCACGCCCAGGGCCTCGATGCCGATCACCACCGCCAGGGCGGTGAGGTGGCTGGCGGTGGTTTCCACCTGGGGCCCCATCTGGGCCAGCCAGGCGAAGCCGAGGATGGCCACCATCTGCACCACGCCGAAAATCCACAGGGCCCGGTTGATCCCCAGGCGCACCATCCAGATTCCCCCCAGCAGGCCGCCGATGACGCTGGGCCACAGGCCGGCGTTTTTTGCCACCAGGCCGATCTCGGTCTTGGAAAAGCCCATGTCCAGGTAGAACGGCGTGGCCAGGGCGGTGGCCATGCTGTCCCCCAGCTTGTAGAGGAAGATGAAGGCCAGCACCCACACGGCGCTGCGCCAGCCGTGGCGGGTGAGGAATTCGTGGAAGGGTTCCACCACCGCCTCCCGCAGGGTCCGGGGGCGGCCGGCCGCCAGGGTGGGCTCCTTCACCAGCAGGGTCATGGCCATGCCCGGCAGCATGAACAGGGCGGTGATGAGGTAGACCTGGGACCAGGGCAGGTGGTCGGCCAGGATCAGGGACAGGGCTCCCGGCACCAGCCCGGCCACCTTGTAGGCGTTGACGTGGATGGCGTTGCCCAGGCCCAGTTCGCTTTCCTGCAGCAGTTCCCGGCGGTAGGCGTCGAGGACGATGTCCTGGGTGGCGGAGAGGAAGGCCAGCAGCACCGACAGCAGCACGATCAGGTCCAGGTCGTCCTTGGGGGACAGGCCGCCCAGGGCGGCGATGGCGGCCAGCAGGCCGATCTGGGTCGCCAGTATCCAGCCCCGCCGCCGCCCCAGCCAGGGCAGGGCGTAGTGGTCGAGGAAGGGCGACCAGACGAATTTCCAGGTGTAGGGAAACTGGATCAGGGCGAACAGGCCGATGGCCTTGAGGCTGATGCCTTCGGTGCGCAGCCAGGCGGGCAGCAGGTTGATGAGGATGAACAGGGGCAGGCCGGAGCTGAAACCGGTGAGGATGCAGATCAGCATGCGCCGGTTGAGGATGGCCTGGCTCAGGGAAGGGGGCATTGGGCTCATGGGCCCGAACCTTACCGGAAAAAGGCTTTGCGGACAAAGGCGATTTGGGGGAAAGCCCGGCCCTATGCCACAATGAGAGCCCGTTTCAGTCGATTTCATGCCGAATAGGCGTTAACTATCTTGGTCGAACTCTCCTACATCAGCGCCTTCCTCGTCGGCCTCCTGGGTGGCACCCACTGCGTAGCCATGTGCGGGGGCATCGTCGGCGCCCTGTCCATGCAGCTGCCGGGACAGTCCGCTCCCTGGCGCTTTCTCCTCGGCTACAACGCGGGCCGCGTCGTCAGCTATACCGGCGGCGGCGTCCTGGCCGGGGCGGTGGGGTCGGGGGGCTATCTGCTGGCGGGGGTGCTGCCGGTGCAGCAGCTGCTGTACGGTTTCGCCAGCCTGCTGCTGGTGGCCCTGGGGCTCTATCTGGCGGGAATCTGGCACGCGGTGGTGTACATCGAGCGCGCCGGGGGCTGGCTGTGGAAGCGGCTTCAGCCCTATACCAAGCGCTTCCTGCCGGTGCAGTCGGTATCCCAGGCCTTTTCCCTCGGCCTGTTGTGGGGCTGGCTGCCTTGCGGCCTGGTCTACAGCGTGCTGGTGCTGGCCCTGGCCAGCGGCGGCGCGGTGCAGGGGGGAACGCTGATGCTGGCCTTCGGCCTCGGCACCCTGCCCAACCTCCTGGCCATGGGCCTGTTCGCCCGCCAGCTCAAGGGCTTCATGCAGAAGAAGGGTGTGCGCACCGCCGCCGGCCTGGTGGTGGCGGGCTTCGGCGTGTGGGGGCTGGCCCGGCTGGCGGGAGCCTTGTAGCCGACTCGCCTGCAACGGGCCGTAGGCCCGCCTCCCGGCGGGCATGCAGGCGAGGTCGCCTGCGCTACCCTACGGCAGCAGCGACTGCTGGAATTCCAGCTTGTTCGCCTCTTTTTGTCCCTCGGCGGTGACATCCACGGTGAAGCGCAGAACCTCCTGGGGCGCCACGCTGAACTCGCCGATGTAGTAGATCGCCGTCCCTTCCCGGATTTCCCGCATCGAGATGTTGCGCAACTGTTCCGACAGGTTCACCGCATAGGCCTTGATCTTGGCCGGCACCGGCTGCACCATGCCCAGCTTGTTGGGCTTCAGCACGGAAACGGTGAGCAGGCCCCGGTACTTGCTGCGGGTGATGTCGTAGGCCCTGGCCACGTCCGGGGTCAGGGTGTCGGTGGTGATGGCGTTGTAGTGGACGGTGACGGCGCCGAAGGCCTGGGACCGTTCCGCCAGGGCGGGGCCCGCCGCCAACAGCAGCAACGGCAGGACAAACTTGATTAGGGTTTTCATTGCGCTGCCCTCCTATCCGGCTTGGTAAGTTGAGTATAGGACTCAACTTTGGTCCGGGCCAGGAATCAGGGGAGACGGGAGAGGCGGTAGACGGCCAGGCTGCCCAGGAAATTGGGCAGGAATTCCACCGGGCGGCCGTGGGTCATCACCGCCCGCTCCAGCACGCGGATGCTGCGGCCTTCGCAGAAGGCGTCGAAGTCCTTGACCGTGCACAGGTGGATGTTGGGGGTGTTGAACCACTGGTAGGGCAGGTCTTCCGACACCGGCATGTGGCCCATCAGGATTTGCCAGCGGCGGTGCCAGTAGCTGAAATTGGGGAAGGTGACGATGCCCTGGCGGCCCACCCGCAGGATTTCCTGGATCAGCCCTTCCACGTGCATCACGGTCTGGAGGGTCTGGGACAGGATGACGTAGTCGAAGGAGTCGTCGCCGAAAATCGACAGGCCCTCTTCCAGGTTCATCTGTACCGCGTTGATGCCTTTTTGGGCGCAGGCCAGGATGTCGGCGTCGCTGATGTCCACGCCGTAGCCGTGGGTGCCGCGGACGTCCCGCAGGTAGGCCAGCAGGGAGCCGTCGCCGCAGCCCAGGTCCAGCACCCGGGTGCCGGGGGCGATCCAGCGGGCGATGAAGGCGAAATCCGCGCGCTGCCCGTTGCCGTTGTGGTGGGGCGCCGTCATGCCGAAGCTCCCTGGGAGATGTTGTCCATGTAGGCCCGCACCAGGCCGTGGTAATAGTCGTCCACCATGAGGAAGGCGTCGTGGCCGTGGCTGGAGGTGACTTCGGCGTAGCTCACGTTGCGGTTGTTCTCCAGCAGGGCCTGGACGATCTCGTGGGAGCGCTCGGGGGAGAAGCGCCAGTCGGTGGTGAAGGACACCACCAGGAAGTCCGCCGTGGCGGGCTTCAGGGCCTCGGCCAGGGTGCACTTGTGATGGTGGGTGGGGTCGAAATAGTCCAGGGCCTTGGTCATCAACAGGTAGGTGTTGGCGTCGAAGCTCTCGGCGAACTTGTCGCCCTGGTAGCGCAGGTAGGACTCGATCTCGAACTCCACGCCGAAGCCGAAGCCGAAATCCTCGGTGCGCAGGGTGCGGCCGAACTTGGTGCCCATCACGTCGTCGGACAGGTAGGTGATGTGGCCCAGCATCCGCGCCAGGCGCAGGCCGCGCCGGGGCACCACGCCGTGCTCGTAGAAGTTGCCGCCGTGGAAGTCCGGGTCGGTCAATATCGCCTGCCGGGCCACGTCGTTGAAGGCGATGTTCTGGGCGGTGAGGCCGGGGGCGGCGGCGATCACCAGGGCGTGGCGCACCCGCTCGGGGAAGGCGAGGGTCCATTGCAGGGCCTGCATCCCCCCCAAGCTGCCGCCGACGATGGCGGCGAAGCGCCGGATGCCCAGCCGGTCGGCCAGTTGCGCCTGGGTCCGGACCCAATCCTCCACCGTCACCACCGGGAAATCGGCGCCGTAGGGCTTGCCGGTGTGGGGGTTGGTGCTGGCGGGGCCGGTGGAGCCGTGACAGCCCCCCAGGTTGTTGACGCCGATGACGAAGAAGCGCTCGGTGTCGATGGGCTTGCCCGGCCCCACCATGTTGTCCCACCAGCCCGGCCGCTTGTCCTGTTCCGAGTAATAGCCCGCCACGTGGTGGGTGCCGGAGAGGGCGTGGCAGATCAGGATGGCGTTGGAGCGGTCGGCGTTGAGGCTGCCGTAGGTTTCGTACACCAGCTCGAAGCCGGGCAACACGGCCCCGCTGCGTAGCGTCAGGGGCTGGTCGAAGCGGGCGGTCTGGGGGGTGACGATGCCGACGGAGTTGGGCTGTTGCATGAAGGCCATTATATCCCGAAGATGGTCCTGTGCTACGTGTCCGGCGCCTTCTCAGGCCTCGTTCAGCTTGGCCAGCAGCAGCAGGATCTTCTCCGGCTCCCAGGCCCTGAGCACCTTGTGGGCCAGGGTTTCGGCGGTGGGCAGGCTGGTATTGAGGACCTGTTTCTTCACCGACAGCAGGTGCGCCGGGTGCATGGAGAATTCCTTCAGGCCGAAGCCCAGCAGCAGCCGGGTGAGGCTGGGATCGCCGGCCATTTCGCCGCACACCGCCACCGGGATGCCGAGCATGCGCCCGGCGTGGATGGTGCCCGCCACCAGTTGCAGCACGGCGGGGTGCAGGGGGTCGTAGAGCTGGGCCACGGTTTCGTCGGCGCGGTCGATGGCCAGGGTGTACTGGATCAGATCGTTGGTGCCGATGGAGAGGAAGTCCAGCCGCTTGGCGAACTGCTTGACGGTGAGGGCCGCCGCCGGCACTTCGATCATGCCGCCCACCTGGATGTTCTCGTCGAAGGGCAGATTCTCGTCCCGCAGGCTCTGCTTGGCGCGGGCGATGAGGTTGAGGGTCTGGCCCAGCTCACCCAGGGAAGTGAGCATGGGCACCAGCATCTTGATGCTGCCGTAATGGGAGGCGCGCAGGATGGCCCGCAGCTGGGTGAGGAACATCTGGGGCTCCGCCAGGCACAGGCGGATGGCCCGCAGTCCCAGGGCCGGGTTGTCGCTGGTTTGGGCGGAGAAGAAGCGGGGCTGCTTGTCGGCCCCCAGGTCCAGGGTGCGGACGGTGACCGGCATCCCTTTCATGGCCTTGGCCACCTTGCGGTAGGCCTCGAACTGCTCGTCCTCCGAAGGCAGGTCGTCCCGGTTCATGAACAGGAATTCGCTGCGGAACAGGCCGATGCCGGTGGCGCCGTATTCCCGTACGTGCTCGATGTCCTCCGGCAGTTCGATGTTGGCGTGAAGCTCGATGGCGGAGCCGTCCAGGGTGGTGGCCTTGGCGGTCTTGAGGCGTTTGAGCTTCTGCCGTTCCAGTTCGAACTGTTCCTGGCGGAGCTTGTATTCCTCCAGAATCTGGCGGTCGGGGTTGACGATCACCACGCCCTGGTTGCCGTCGACGATGATCAGTTCGTGTTCGTTGACCAGCTGGCGGCCGTTGTGCAGGGCCACCACCGAGGGGATGTTGAGGCTGCGGGCAAGGATGGCGGTGTGGGAGGTGGCGCCCCCCACGTCGGTGATGAAGGCGGCGAACTGGTTCTGCTTGAACAGGATCATGTCCGCCGGGGACAGGTCGTGGGCCACCAGGATGCTGTTTTCCTTCGCCTTGCCGGTCTCGAAGGGGGCTTGGCCGGGGTGGCCGAGGAGGGTTTTCATCACCCGCTCCACCACCTGCACCACGTCGTGGCGGCGTTCCTTCAGGTAGGCGTCCTCGAAGCTGTCGAACTGGGCCAGCAGGGCGTCCATCTGCTGCTTCAGGGCCCACTCGGCGTTGCAGCGCTGCTCCTCGATCATTTTGCGCGGCGCCACGGAGAGGGTGGAATCCCCCAGGATCATCAGGTGCAGGTCGAGGAAGGCCCCCAGTTCGGCGGGGGCATTGGCGGGAACGCTGGCCCGCAGGCTTTCCAGTTGGGTGCGGGTGGCGGCGATGGCCTGGTCGAAGCGCTCCACCTCCTGGGGAATGAGAAAGCTGGGCAGGACGAAATACAGCACGTCCAGGGTTTCATGGGAAACCAGGTGGGCATGGCCGATGGCGATGCCGCCGCCGACCCCGACGCCGTGGAGAGTGAAGCTCATTCGCCCTCCCCGAAGCGGTCGACGATCAGTTCCCGCAGGGCCGTCATGGCGTCCCCCTCGTCCGGGCCGTCGATTTCGATGCCGATGACGCTGCCCTTGCTGGCCGCCAGCATCATCACGCCCATGATGCTCTTGGCGTTGACCCGCTTGCCGTTGCGGGACAGCCACACTTCGCTCTGGTATTTGCCGGCGGTCTGGGTCAGCTTGGCCGAGGCCCGGGCGTGGAGGCCGAGCTTGTTGACGATTTCGATCTCCTCATGCAACACGGCACACCTCGCTGGTGATGTGCACCACCCCTTCCAGGCCGCCGGAAATGGCTTTCTGCACCATGGTCGGCAGGGGTTCGTTGCGGTAGGTGAGGGCGCGGATCAGCATCGGCAGGTTGACCCCCGCCACGCCCTCTACCTTGCCCGGCTCCAGCAGGCGGCAGACGATGTTGGTGGGCGTGGCGCCGTAAATGTCGCTCAGGATCAGCACCCCGTCCCCCTGGTTCAGCCGGGCCACCATTTCCTGGAGCATGGGCAACACCTGGTTGGGGTCGTCCTTGGCGGCGACGTTGAGTTGCTCCAGCAGCGGCACCGGGCCCCCCAGCACATGGGCCGCGCAGTGCAGCAGGCTTTCCCCCAGGGTGCCGTGGGAGACGATCAATACCCCGATCATGTTGGAAACCTTTTGTTTAAGTTCGCCGAATTATACCCGTCCCTACGGGACTTCGTGGATTATCAGCCCCGGCTCCAGGAACCTGAGCCGTTTCCTCAGGGCGGAAGAGATGTATATCTCGCCTTTGTCGTCGATCAGCATCGCCTCCTCCACCCCCATCTTGCGCACCGCCCCCCGCCATCCGGCCACGCCGGCGATGAAGGCGGGCTTGGACGCCACGTCGGACAGCACCCCCGCGCCCTTGCCGGGGGGAATCAGCACCGTCACCGCCTGCACCCCGGTAGCCGGCCAGCCGGTGCGGGGGTCGATGACGTGGCAGTAGCGTTTGCCGTCCAGTTCGAAATAGCGCTGGTAGTCGCCGGAGGTACCGATGGCCTCCCCGTCGCGCAGTTCCAGGGTGGCCAGGGGTCCGGGCTTGCGCGGATGCTGGATCGCCACCTGCCAGGGACGTTCCCCCCGCCGGCCGATGGCCAGGATGTTGCCGCCGATGTTGATCAGGGCGCTTTTCACCCCCTGGCCCCGCAGGTAAGCCGATGCCACGTCCAGGGCGTAGCCCTTGCCGTAGCCCCCCAGGTCCAGCTTCACCGCCGGGTTCTTGCTGTAGAACTGGATGCCGTCGATGACGATGTCGGACATCTGCGGGTTGGCTTTCACCAGTTCCGCGATTTTCGCCGGGTCCGGCCGCACCGGCTTGAATTCGTCGTTCTGGAAGCCCCATAGCTGGATCAGATGGCCGATGGCGGGGTTGAACCGGCCGCCGGACTGCTCGGAGAGCCGGGCGGCGTCCCGGAGGATGGGAATCATGCCCGGGGCGATGGCCGCCCGGGCCGGGCTGGCGGCGAACACTTCGTTCATCCGCGCCAGGGTGCCCGGCTTCCAGGCGTGGAGGGTGCGGTGGAGCTGGTCGAAATCCGCCAGCACCTGGGCCTCCAGCTGCTTGGCCCGCTCCTCCTGCTCGCCGTAGAGCGTGATTTCGACGATGGTGCCGAAAACGTAGCTCTGCTGCTGGTAAACCGGGTCCTTGGCGCAACCGGCGAGGAAAAATAGCATCAACCACAGAGACACGGAGATACGGAGAAAACCAGAAAAAACTCGGTACCTCTGTGTCTCCGTGGTGAACAAGGAAGGTGCTACGAACATCGTTTTTCCAGGGCGTCCATGAACAGGGCTGCCGGCCGGCAGTCGGTCTGGGCGGCAATTTCCACCATGCCGGTGGGGCTGGTGACGTTGATTTCGGTGAGCCAGTCGCCGATCACGTCCAGGCCGACGAAAAACAGGCCCTGCGCCTTCAGCGCCGGCCCCAGGGCGGCGGCGATTTCCCGGTCCCGCGCCGACAGGGGCTGGGCCACGCCCTTGCCGCCGGCGGCAAGGTTGCCCCGGGTCTCCCCTTCCCTGGGGATGCGCGCCAGGGCGTAGGGCACCGGCTCGCCGTCGATCAGCAGGATGCGCTTGTCTCCCTGGGCGATTTCCGGAATGTAGCGCTGGGCCATGATGGTGCGGGTTCCCAGGCGGGTGAGGGTTTCGATGATGACGTTGAGGTTGGGGTCGTCCCGCCTCACCCGGAATACTTCGCTGCCCCCCATGGCGTCCAGGGGTTTGAGGATGATGTCATCGTGGTCGGCGAGGAACTCCCGGATCCGTTCCGGCTTCCGCGCCACCAGGGTGGGGGCGGTGAACTGGGGAAAGCGGGCGATGGCCAGCTTCTCGTTGAAGTCCCGCAGGGAGGCGGGGCGGTTGAACACTTTCGCCCCCTGGCCCTCGGCCAGCTCCAGCAGCAGGGTGCTGTAGAGGTATTCGGCGTCGAAGGGCGGGTCCTTGCGCATCAGCACTGCGTCGAAGGCTTCCAGGGGCGTTTCCGCCGCCTCGCCGGCCCGGTGCCAGTCGTGGTCGTCGCCGGTGAGGGCCAGGGGCGCCGCGTAGCCCACTACCCGGCCGTTTTTCAATGCCAGGTCTTCCTGCATCAGGGCGTAAAGGGTATGGCCCCGGGCCTGGGCCTCGGCCATGATGGCGACGCTGGTGTCCTTGTAGGCTTTCAGGCTGTCCAGAGGGTCGAGGACCAGGGCAAGCTTCATGGGCCGGTCTGCTCCAGTTCCCTGGAAGCGGCCAGCAGGGCCAGCCGCGCCACCACGCCGTAGGCGTAGAAGCGGTTGGGGGCCGCATCCGGGGCGGCTTTGCAGTCGGGTAGGGAGCAGCTGGTTTCGAAGGCCAGGGGGACGAAGCTCATGCCCGGGGCGTTGAGGTTCTCGTCCTGGCCCCGCCCGGTGTGGACCCGGTAGAAACCGCCCACCACGTAATGGTCCACCATGTACACCACCGGCTCGGCCACCGCATTGTCGATGCTCTCGAAGGTGTACACCCCTTCCTGGATCATCACCTCGGAAACCTGCTGGCCTTCCTTGATCACCGCCATCTTGTTGCGCTGCTTGCGGTTGAGGTCCCGCACCTCGGAGCCGTCCCGCACCGTCATGATGCCCATGCCGTAGGTGCCGGCGTCGGCCTTGACGATGACGAAGGGCTGCTGGTCGATGCCGTACTGGCGGTACTTTTCGCCGATGCGGTGCAGTAGGGAGTCCACCTGCTCCGCCAGGCATTCCTCCCCCTGGCGTTCCTGGAAATCGATCTTGCCGCAGGAGGCGAACAGGGGGTCGATCAGCCAGGGGTCGAACTGCATCAGCTCGGCGAACTCCTTGGCCACCTGGCTGTAGGCGGCGAAGTGGGCGGTCTTGCGGCGGGAGGCCCAGCCGGCGTGGAGGGGGGGAATGACCGGCTGCTCCAGGCCCTTCAGCACCTCCGGCACGCCGGCGGAGAGGTCGTTGTTGAGCAGGATGGCGCAGGGCTCGTAATCGGCGAGGCAGAGCTGGTTTCCCCGCCGCACCACCGGCTCCAGCACCAGATGGTCGCCGCTGGGCAGGTCGATGCGGGTGGGTTCGGCGATGTCCGGAATCAGGGTGCCGATGCGCACTTCCAGCCCCGCCTGGCGCAGGATGTATTGCAGGGCGGCGACGTTCTGCAGGTAGAAGGTGTTGCGGGTGTGGTTCTCCGGGATGACCAGGAAGCGGCGGGCGTCCGGGCACACCTTTTCCACCGCCGTCATGGCCGCCTGGACGCACAGGGGCAGGAAATCCGGATTGAGGTTGTTGAAGCCGCCGGGAAACAGGTTGGTGTCCACCGGCGCCAGCTTGAAGCCGGCGTTGCGCAGGTCCACCGACGCGTAGAAGGGAGCGGAATGTTCGCGCCATTGGGCGCGGAACCAGTGTTCGGCTTCCGGCATGGCGTCCAGGATATGGCGTTCCAGCTCCAGCAGGGGGCCGGAAAGGGCGGTGGTCAAATGGGGAACCATCGGTATTGTGGTCGAGTGGGGAAGTAGGAATTGTAGCCCAGGAACGGCGCGGAGTCAGGATAGGCGGGGCGGGCTGCTAAAATCGGGGAACGATCCGGAGCAAGGAATGGAACATGGGGAATACGGTGGTGGTCATCGGGCTGGGACAACTGGGGCGGGTATTCGCCGGCGGACTGCTGCGGGCCGGGCACCCGGTGGTGCCGGTGAATCGGGGCGACGACCTGGCCCGGGCGGCGGAACTGAACCCGATGCCGGAAGCGGTGGTCGTGGCGGTGGCCGAAGGCGATCTGGCTTCCCTGCTGGCGGGAATGCCCGAGAACTGGCGGGATCGCCTGGTGCTGCTGCAAAATGAACTGCTGCCCCGGGATTGGCGGCCTTTCGCGGCGGCAACGCCGACGGTGATCTCGGTCTGGTTCGAAAAGAAAAAGGGCATGGACGCCAAGCCCATCCTCCCCTCCCCCGTCTTCGGGCCCGCCGCGGCGCTGGTATGCGGCGCCCTGGGGGCGGTGGAATTGCCCTGCCGCATCCTGGAAACGGAACCGGAACTGCTGTTCGAGCTGGTGCGCAAGAACCTTTACATCCTCACCAGCAACATCGCCGGGCTGCGCGCCGGCGGCACGGTGGGCATGCTGTGGACGGGCCACCGGGAACTGGCGGAGGCGGTGGCGGACGAGGTGCTGGCGGTCCAGTCCTGGCTGACCGGGGAAACCCTGGAGCGGGAGCGCTTGCTGGCGGGAATGGTGGAGGCTTTCGATGCCGACCCGGCGCATCTGTGCACCGGGCGCAGCGCGCCGGCGCGGCTGGCGCGGGCCCTGGCCTTCGCCGACCAGGCCGGGCTGAAGGTGCCCACCCTGAGCGCCATCCGCGAACATTTGCCCTGACCCGGAAACCTAGCCGTTGCATCGCCGTCAAAAGCTTACGCTGCCTTCCGGCAGAAAGACCGAAGGAGGTGCAACATGGATAGCTTGGAATTCGACCAGGACGGCTTTATCACCGATCCCGCCTGCTGGGACGAAGCGGTGGCCGAGCGCTTGGCCCGGGAGGACGGGCTGGGCGAACTGAAGGAAGAGCAATGGGCGATTCTCCGCGCCTTGCGCAGCCACTACCTGAAATCCGGCGGGGTGCCGGCCCTGCCCCACATCTGCCACGCCAACCAGTTCGACCCCTGGTGCATGAACGAGTATTTCCCCGATGCCAAGGAGGCTTGGCGTCTGGCCGGTCTGCCCAATCCGGGGGAAGAGGCGAAAGCCTACATGTAAGAAGTTGTTCCAAAAACTACTGCGCGGCCGTGATCCGGGGTTGGGCGGTGCTCGGAATCCTCATGTACTTTGAGTACATTCCGGTTCCTGCGCTCCGTCCGCCCCCGGCTGACAGCCGCTCGCTACGTTTTTGGAACAACTTCTAAGCGGAAAGAAAAAAGGGCGGCTTGCGCCGCCCCGAGGTCCGCTTAACGGAGGAGAGAAGAGGGTCGGTTGAAATCCGCTGGACTCCCACCGACCACGCTGGATAGTTAGCAGTCTTCGTGCCAGGGCGTGAATTGCATGTGGAATCAGGCCGATACGATCAAGCGCTGGAATTCTGCCGACGGCCCGGGGTTGAGGGGGTGCCCGATTTGCAGCCACGGGCACCAAGCCGGTGCATTTTCCCTCCGGAGGAATTCGGACGGAACAATAAAAAAGGGCGGCTTGCGCCGCCCTTGAGTTCCTTGCGGAAAGAGGGGGATTATTCCACCCGCTCGCCGTGGAGGGAGATGTCCAAGCCCTCGCGCTCTTCTTCTTCACTCACGCGCAGGCCGATCACCAGGTCGATCACCTTGAGGATGACGAAGGTCATCACGCCGCAGAAGACGATGGTGATGGCCGTGCCTTCCAGTTGGGTGATGAACTGGCCGAAGCTGCCATCCACGCCACCGATTTCCTTCACCGCGAAAAAGCCGGTGAGCAGTGCGCCGACGACGCCGCCGACGCCGTGTACGCCGAAGGCGTCCAGGGAGTCGTCGTAACCCATCATCCGCTTGAGGGAGGTGGCGCCCCAGAAGCACACCACGCCCGCGACCAGACCGATGATGAGGGCGCCCGTCGGAGCCACGAAGCCGGAAGCCGGGGTGATGGCCACCAGGCCGGCGACGGCGCCGGAGGCGATGCCCAGGACCGAGGGTTTGCCCTTGGCCAGCCATTCGGCGAACATCCAGGCCAGGGCGGCGGCGGCGGTGGCGATCTGAGTGACCGCCATGGCCATGCCGGCACGTCCGTCGGCCGCGACGGCGGAGCCGGCGTTGAAGCCGAACCAGCCCACCCACAGCATGGCTGCGCCCATGATGGTCAGGGTCAGGTTGTGGGGTGCCATGGGTTCCTTGCCGTAGCCGATGCGCTTGCCGAGCACCAGGGCTGCCACCAGGCCGGCCACGCCGGCGTTGATGTGCACCACGGTACCGCCGGCGAAGTCGAGCACGCCCATATCCCAGAAGAAGCCGCCGTCACCGCTCCACACCATGTGGGCGATGGGGGCGTACACCAGCAGGGACCACAGGGCGGTGAACACCAGCATGGCGGAGAACTTCATCCGATCGGCGAAGGCGCCGGTGATCAACGCCGGGGTGATGATGGCGAAGGTCATCTGGAAGGTCATGAACACGGTTTCAGGCACCGTCAGGGTCAGGCTGTCCATCGCCACTCCCGCCAGGAAGGCCTTGGAAAGCCCGCCCACGAAGGAGTTGAAGTTGGTCACGCCCTTTTCCATCCCCGTGGTGTCGAACGCCAAGCTGTAGCCCACCACCATCCACAGCACCGAGATCAGTGCGGTGATGGCGAAGCTCTGCATCATCACGGCCAGGACATTCTTCTTGCGCACCATGCCGCCGTAGAACAGGGCCAGGCCGGGGATGGTCATGAACAGCACCAAAGCGGTGGAGGTCAGCATCCAGGCGGTGTTGCCGGTGTCGAGCTTGGGCGCCTCGGCGGCGGGAGCTTCGGCAGCGGGGGCCGCTTCGGCCGCCGGGGCGGCGGCAGGAGCCGCCGCCTCAGACGCCATCGCGGCGGGAGCGGGAGCTTCCGTCGGCTTGTCTTCCGCCTGCGCAATACCGGCCAGGCCGAAGCCGGCCACCATCGCCAGGGCAATCAACAGTTTCTTCATGGCGCTCTCCTTACAGGGCGTCCGCGCCGGTTTCACCGGTGCGGATGCGGACCACTTGTTCAAGGTCGTAGACGAAGATCTTGCCGTCGCCGATCTTGCCGGTCTTGGCGGAGTTCTCGATGGCCTCGATCACCTGGTCGAGCATGTCCGCCTTGACGGCGGCCTCGATCTTGACCTTGGGCAGGAAATCCACCACGTATTCGGCACCCCGGTACAGCTCGGTATGCCCCTTCTGCCGGCCGAAGCCCTTGACCTCGGTGACCGTGATGCCCTGCACGCCGATGGCGGACAGGGCCTCGCGCACCTCGTCAAGCTTGAACGGCTTGATGATTGCGGTTACCAGTTTCATGACCGTTTCCTTTATGAAAAAAGCCGATTAGAAGGTCTTGCTGAAGGTGATGACGCCGCGGCCGGAGCCCAGGTCTTTGCCGTAGGCGTTGCAGTAAGGCTCGGCCTTGGAGCAGTCGCCCTGGGCGTTGGTGTCGATGTAGGCCAGGCCGACGGTGCCGAAGCCGACGTCCTTGGTCACGCCGATTTTCCAGTCGGTGTAGGAGGCGGCGGAGAAATTCTTCACTTTCTGATGGCCCACATGGCCGTTGATACCCCAGCCGTTGCCCAGGTCATAGCTGGCGGAAAGGTCGAGGTAGCCGCTGCCCTTGGTGTCCTGATTGGTGGGGCTTCTCCAGCCGAACAGGTCGGTGGTGCTGTGGGAGTACTTGAGGCTGACCCATTTCCAGCCGATGGCGCCGTACACCTCGGTGGTGTCGGGACTGTAGAAGCCGGCGGGATAGGTGCCGGGATAGTAGTACTGCAGCACGCCGACGTCGTAGCTCCAGTCGTCATTGAACGCGCCCTTGAAGCCGCCGTAGACGTCCCATTCCAGGCTGTTGCTCAGGCCCGGGGTGCCGGGGTCGGTGAGCCAGCTCACGTTGGACGCCCAGGTGCCGAGGTAGAAACCGCTGGAGTGGGAGTAGTCGAAACCGCCCTGGATGGCGGGCTTCCGGTTGGTCTGGCCGATGCCGCGATAGATGTATTCGGAGGCAAGGGTCACGTTGCCGGTGAAGGTGTGGGGGGAGGCCGCTTCTTCAGCTTGGGCGCTGTGAGCAACCATCACGCCGGGGAGTCCGGCGATGCCGGCGAGAACCAGGGCATGGGTCAGTTTGCGCATTTGTTGGTTTCCTTCCTATGAGCAGGTTGTTGAAAAAATGTTGTGCGCCCTCCCCTATGCACATACCGTGCCAGAAAATAAACACCGTTAAAACAAGGTTCTATGCGGGTATGCGCTATGCCATCGCAAGCTGCGGCACGCTAATGAAGCGGGGGCACCGGATTGGTGCACCGGGGTGGTGCAATGGTCTGGTTATAGACGCGGGGCCCGCAAAAGCATAACTTTGATAGAATTTTTCTTTTTAATGCGAAACTCGCAAAGCGAGACGCCGTCCCCCTCTCCCGCCCCGTCTTGGTCGCCGTTTCGCGGCGGGCCCCTGGCGAGGACGGGAGAGGGCAGGGGTGAGGGAAACGGTTATGGCGAATGGTCGTTTCCTCATCCTGGGCGGCGATTCGCCATAACCGTTAGGGGGACCCCATGGTAGCCAACAGGATTCTGGACGAAATCAGCGGCAAGCTGTCCCAGGTGTTTTCAGACAGCCCGGCGGGAGAGGTGGAAAAGAACGTGCGTGCCGCGCTGCAAAGCGCCTTTTCCCGGCTGGACCTGGTGACCCGGGAGGAGTTCGACGTCCAGCAGCAGGTGCTGCTGCGCACCCGGGAAAAACTGGAGCGGCTGGAGGCGGTGGTGGCCGGGCTGGAGAAACAGGCCGGCGTGGGAGGCGGGCAGACGCCCCCCGCCGCGTAAGCGCAGCGAGCCGGGGTCGTGTCCCTCGCCGTCCTCTTCAGCCGCGCCGCCAGCGGCATGGAAGCGCCCCTGGTGACGGTGGAGGTGCATCTTTCCAACGGCCTGCCGTCCTTCACCATCGTCGGCCTGCCCGAAACCGAGGTGAAGGAGAGCAAGGACCGGGTGCGTTCCGCCCTGCTCAATTCCCACTACGAATTTCCCAACCGCCGCATCACCGTCAACCTGGCGCCGGCGGACCTGCCCAAGGAAGGGGGGCGCTTCGATCTGCCCATCGCCTTGGGGATACTCGCCGCCTCGGGCCAAATGCCGGCGAATGAGCTGGCGTCCTACGAGTTCGCCGGGGAGTTGGCCCTCACCGGGGAGTTGCGGCCGGTGCGCGGCGCCCTGGCGATCACTCTCAAGGCCAGCCGGGACGGCCGGGCTTTTGTCCTGCCCAAAGAAAACGCCGCCGAGGCGGCGCTGGTGGGGGGCGCCGAAGTCTACCCCGCCTCGTCGCTGTTGGCGGTCTGTGCCCACTTTTCACGGGGAGAGCCTTTGGAGCGGCAACGGAGCAAGCCGGCAGCCGAGGCGGTTCCTTACCCGGATTTCAGCGAGGTGAAGGGCCAATCCCAGGCCAAGCGTGCCCTGGAAATCGCCGCCGCCGGTGGCCACAGCGTGCTCATGTCCGGCCCGCCCGGTACCGGGAAATCCATGCTGGCGGCCCGCTTTCCCGGCATCCTTCCCGCCATGAGCGAGGAGGAGGCACTGGAGGCCGCAGCGGTGCAGTCCCTCAATGGCAGCTTCAACCTCGATGTCTGGGGCCGGCGCCCGTTCCGCACCCCCCATCATTCGGCGTCCAGCGTCGCCCTGGTGGGAGGCGGGAGCACTCCCCGGCCGGGGGAGATTTCCCTGGCCCATAACGGCGTGCTGTTCCTGGATGAGCTGCCGGAGTTTCCCCGGGCCGTGCTGGAGGCGCTGCGGGAGCCTCTGGAAAGCGGGCGCGTCACCATTTCCCGCGCCGCCCGCCAGGCGGATTTCCCGGCCCGGTTCCAACTGGTGGCGGCGATGAACCCCTGCCCCTGCGGCTACCTGGGCCACCCGGCGAACAAGTGTCGCTGCACGCCGGACCAGGTGAGCCGCTACCGGGGGCGCATTTCCGGCCCGCTGCTGGACCGGATCGACATCCAGATCGAGGTGCCGGCTCTGCCCCAGGAGGAATTGCTGGGGGCCGCTGCCGGCGAATCCAGCGGGACCATCCGCCAGCGGGTGGCGGCGGCTCGGGCCTTGGCCGTGGCGCGCCAGGGCAAGTCCAACGCCGACCTGTCCCCGAAGGAAATCGACCTGCATTGCGCCCCGGAAGCCGACGCCGAAGATCTGCTGCGCCAGGCCATGGCGCGCTTGAACCTGTCTGCCCGGGCCTACCACCGCATTCTCAAGGTGGCCCGCACCATCGCCGACCTGGCCGGGGCGGAGGGAGTGGGGAGGGGGCACGTGGCGGAGGCGGTGCATTACCGCCGCTTTGACCGGGAGGGTTAAGACCTTGTCTCAGGATTTTCCGAGGCAGGCTCTAAGGCCAGTAATGGATGCCCCAGCGGGGGCGATAGCCCCAGGGGTGGAAAGGATCGTCATGCCACCAGGACGGCGCCGGGTAGACCAGGGTGGTGCGCTCGACGAAGGCGGCGGCGATCAGGGGGCCGTTGAAGGTTTCAACGCCGAGCTTCCGTTCCCGCGCCTCCCCCAGGTTTCCTTTCACTTTCAGCGCTTGCCCCGGGGCGAACAGCACCCCGTCGAAAGCCCCTGGGTTGCAGGCGGCGAAGGGCTCGCCACCGAAGGCCCGCTGCAACAGGAAGCAGGTGTAGTCCTCGTCGCGGATGGCTTTCACGATGATGCCGGTCCAGGTCACGGCGGGGCCGTGCAGGTCCTGCTCCAAAGTGGTGCGCCAGGAGGGCGGGGCGCCGTCGCCGAAAGCCTGGGCGGCCAGCGCCCATAGGCCCAGGGCCAACCAGCGGCGGAGGGCCGCGGCGGTCAAATCTTGTCCAGGTCGCCCAGGTTGAGGGTGAAGGTGCTGAGGTCGTCGGGGGATTCGGTTTTCTTGATGGCTTCGGTGCTGAGGCTTTCCTCTTCCACCGGCGGCGCGTTGTTGACCAGCCAGGACAGGTTGGTGGCCGAATCGGAGTTGGCCATCGCCTCTTCCAGGGTGATCCTGCCGCTCTTGTAGAGCTTGTAGAGGGACTGCTCGAAGGTCTGGGAGCCGGGGGTCAGGCTCTTTTCCATCGCCTCCTTGATCTGGTCCACGTCGCCGTTCTTGATCAGTTCGGAGATGTGGGTGGTGTTCATCAGCACTTCCACCGCCGGCACCCGCTTGCCGTCCACCCCCCGCACCAGGCGCTGGGACACCACGCACTTCAGGCTGATGGACAGGTCCAGCAGCAGGCTGGGCCGCGCCTCGTGGGGGAAGAAGTTGATGATGCGGTTCATGGCGTGGTAGCTGTTGTTGGCGTGCAGCGTGGACAGGCACAGGTGGCCGGTCTGGGCGTAGGTCATGGCGTGCTGCATGGACTCCTTGTCGCGGATTTCGCCGATCAGGATCATGTCCGGCGCTTCCCGCATGGCGTTGACCAGGGCGTTGCCGAAGGACTGGGTGTCCAGGCCCACCTCCCGCTGGTTGACGATGGATTTCTTGTGCTGGTAGACGAATTCGATCGGGTCCTCGATGGTAAGGATGTGGCCGCTCTTGCTGCTGTTGCGGTGGTCGATCATGGCCGCCAGGGTGGTGGACTTGCCCGAGCCGGTGGCGCCGACGATGAGCACCAGGCCGCGCTTTTCCATCGCCATGTCCTTCATCACCGGCGGCACGCCCAGTTCGTCGATGTTGGGGATGATGCTGGGGATGTAGCGGATCACCATGGCCACCGCCCCCCGCTGGCGGAAGACGTTGACCCGGAAGTTGCCCACGTCCGGGATGCCATAGCCGAAGTTCATCTCGCTGGTGGCCTCGAACGTCTTGATCTGCTCCTCGTTCATCAGGCTGTAGGCGATCTGCTTGGACGAGGCGGCGTCCAGGTCGGGCATGTTGATCGGACGGCATACCCCCTCGAGCTTGATGTTGATGCGGGTGCCGGCGGAGAAGAACAGGTCCGAGGCCCGCTTTTCCGCCATCATTTTCAGGAGGGGGAGGATGTCCACTATTTGTCCTTGGTGAAAAGGGATTTGAAGGCGCCGAGGAGCGTGCTTCCCTGGCTGGCCTGAGCGGAAGCGTCTTCGTCGTGGATCGCGTACTGGGCGTCCGCTTTCTTCCCGGTGCGGGCCTTGATCAGGGCCGCCTGGGCACGGCCCAGGGTGCGGAAGACGTTGGGCTTGCCCAGCAGGGCCTTGCCGAACTCGTCCAGCAGGGCCTCGTCGATCTCCTCTGCATCGTAGACGAATTCGCTGACCCCCAGGAGCTCGAAGTTGCGGCTCGCGATCTTGATTTTTGCCTGGTCGAAATCGGCGCTGATCTGGAAGCTGACCAGGAGGGTATTGGACAGGGTGAAGTCCCCCCTTTCCACGTAGCCCCGGGGGTTGCGGATTTCGTGGCAGTCGAATTTCAGATTGTTCCGCCACAGGTAGTCGCGGAACTGCTCCACGGCAGCCTCGGATTCCTTGGTCACCTGGAGTTTCTTGTCGGTGACGCATTTGAAGCGCAGCAGGATCTCCTTGATGAAGTCCCGGTTGTCCAGGGTGACGTTCTTGGTGGCCACCGCATAATCGGTCTGCCGCAGGCCGTCCACCTGGCCGAAGCTGCCGATGTAGTAGGAGCGCACCACCGGCAGCTGGACCACGTTCAACTGGTTGACCAGTTCGTGGAGAAAACGGTAGATCTGGGCGAGCTTGCCCTGGACCAGGACGAAATTCTGGTTCAGGGATTGGATTTTGTTCTGGGTTTCCTCCAGCTGCTTGCGCTTGAGTTCTTCCGCTTCTTTTTTCAGGTCGTCCAGCAAACCCATGGGTATTCCTTAAAAGCCGATTTAAACCATTGATGGATGGTTTTGAAGTTTATGCAAAATTGATAGAGAGATAAAGCGCGCGGGGCCGGGATTAGCGGCCGGCGAGGTCCAGGGCGGATTCGAACCGGGGCGGGGTGTCGGTGAGGCCGGCCAGGGCGAAGGCCGCCGTGGGCTGCATGCTGATGCATACCATGCGCACGTTGATCGACTTGCAGGCCAGCGCCAGGCGGTTGAGCCAGCCGTAGTAGACGGTGTCGATCAGAGGCATTTCGGACAGGTCGTAATACAGCAGAGTGGCCCGCCGCTCCTGCAGACGGCGGACGATCTCCTCCAGCAACTCTTCCGGATGGCCCACGTCCATGCCGTGGGTCGGCTCCAGAAGCGCGTTGCCGGGCCCCAGGTGGGTGAGATGGAAGCCCGCCGTGCTCATCCGTCAGTGTTGCTGGTGGGTGACCTGGATGTTCATGCGCCGGAACGCCTCCTTGAGGCCGTCCGACAGGCTGGCGCGGGTGGTGACGCCGCCCAGGTCGATATTGAGGCTGGTCAGGGCCCGGGCGATTTCCGGCCGGATGCCGGTGAGGATGGCGTCGGAGCCCATCAACTGCACCGCCCGCACCATCTGGATCAGGTGGTGGGACACCTGGGAGTCGATGTTCTTCACCCCGGTGAGGTCCATCACCACCGCCTGGGCCCGGTCCTGGGCGATGCGGTTGAGCAGGGCTTCCATCACCAGCATGGTGCGGCTGGAATCCAGGGTGCCGATGATGGGCAGGGTCAGCACCCCGTCCCAAATCTGGGTGATGGGGGTGGCGGTTTCCCGCAGTTCGGCCTCCTGGGCGTAGATGGTGCGCTCCTTCTCCTCCAGGTAGGCCTGGAATACGGCCAGGTCCAGCTCGTTGAAAGTGCCGGAAAGGAACAGCAGGATTTCCTTCAACTCCTGGAAGTCCTGGCGCACCGCCTGCTTGCCGCCCTTGGCCAGGGACTGGTCCTCTTTTTCCAGGGTTTCGATCAGGGTGCGCTGCATGAATTGGTTGAAGCGCACCAGGTCCTCCACCCGCCCGCCCCGCACCAGAATCTGCTTGGACAGGTTGTTGAAGAACATTTCCAGGGCGTGGAACTGGGGGGAGGTGTCGTCGGTGGGGTCCTTGGACTCCAGCAGGGCGATCAGGAGTTGCAGGAATTCCAGGCAGAAATCGGTGATTTCCTCGTTGGCCAGCAGGTTGTTGCTGCCGCCGAAAATGGTGCGGCCTTCGCGCTCGATGGTCTCGGAAAGGTTGCCGATCTGCAATTTGAGCAGGTCTTTCAGGCGTGTGCCGATATGGGTCATTTTATTTTCCTCCTTGGGCGGTGCGCAGCGTCAGCCGAAACTGGCGACGCAGAGTGATTGGTCGTCGGAAATCCTGCCCATGATATTCCCCACCATATAGGCAATCAACTGGGAATTCTGGGTGAACAGCCCGGGAAAATTGGCATGGTCCCAGTTGCGGCGGATGCCGTCGCTGGCGGTGATGACCAGGGCCCGGCGCTCGAACTGGGCCAGGAAGGCGGAGGGGCTCTTGTGTTCCCGCCCCAGCACGCCGGGGGCGAAGGCCAAGTTCTGGGTGTCGCTGTTGGCCACCACGTGGGCGTGCATATCGCCGACACCGAACAGCGTGACGGACCGGGTTCCGTAGACGATCTCTCCCGCCACCCCCACGGCGCCCCGGGTGGTTTGCAACTGATGGTCCACCGCCGCCAGGATTTTTTCCGGCGAGGCGTCCGGCGACAGGTGCAGGGAAAGGTTGGCGGTGCTCTTCTGGGCTTCTTCCCCGTGGCCCAGGCCGTCCAGGTGCAGCCAGCGCAGGGTGTCGCTGCCGGCGTGAAGGTAGATGCGGTCGCCGTTGTAGCGCTCGTCGGCCAGGGAACGGCTGAACAGCCCGATCTCCGCTCGGACCTGCTGGGGCGCGTCGGCGTGGGGCGCCTTGGGGTGGCGCAGCCGGAAGCGGGCGAGGAAGCCGCAGCCGGTCCAGCGCTTGGCCGTGCCGGCGCCCTCGGCCTGGGTGTAGACGTAGGCTTCGTCGGCCAGGCGCTGGATGCTGCCCAGTCCCTTGCCCAGGGTGTTGACCGAGGAAAAGCCGTCTTCCTGGGCCTGGGACAAGTTGGGAATGCCGGGGCCGAAGTCCAGGGCGAAGATGTCCAGGGTGGGGCCGGGCTGCTGCCAGATCTGGATCATGCCCCGTCCGCCGGCGTGCTTGATCTGGTTGGTCACCATTTCCGACATCACCAGGGCCATGTTCTCGCGCCGCATTTCTGGAAAGCCCAGGCGCTGGGCCACGGCCAGCAGCTTTGAGCGCAGCAGGATGATGGCGCTCTCGCTCTGCACCGGATTGCTGTACAGGAGCTTGCAGTCCCGGGCGCTGTCGATCAGGCCGGTCATTGATCGTTCGCGGCCAGGCAGTGGATGTTGCATCCGTTACCGTTGACGGGAACGCACTGGTCCGCAATCACCCGGCCGCGGCCGGCGCGCTTGGCGGCATAGAGGGCCTCGTCGGCCCGCCGGATGAAGGTCTCCAGGTCGATGTCGTCGGCCCGGGAGGCGACGGAGGTGATGCCGATGCTCACCTTGTGGTCCATGGCAGACAGGATTTTCATGCTGCGGGAGCAGGCGGTGCTGACGTCGGCGAAAATCAGCATGGCGAACTCGTCGCCGCCGGTGCGGAAAGCCAGGTCCACATCGGTGCGGATCACGTCGCGCATGGCGTGGGCCATCTTGTTGAGGTAGGCATCGCCGAAGGGATGGCCGAATTCGTCGTTGATCTGCTTGAAGAAATCCAGGTCCAGGAATACCAGGGACAGGGCCTCGTTCTTCTGCCGCAGGGTACGGCGGAAGGCCTTTTCGATCCGGTCGTCGAAGGCGCGGCGGTTGAGAAGGCCGGTGAGGGGGTCGGTTTCCGCCTGGCGGACGCTGTTCCATAGTTCCGCCTGCCGCTGCTCCAGGGCCTGCTGCATGTCGTGCAGCTGCTGTTCCGTGCGCTGGCGGGTTTCGTCCAGATAGCGCGCCATCTCCAGGTTGCGCCGCAACAGCAGGGTGGGGTCCGACATCTCGGTGGAGTGTTGCAGCTTTTGGAACAGGGTGCTGACTTCCTTGATGTCCGGTTGTTTGCGCAGGGCGGAGATGACGGCCTGGTTGCTGTCCCCCCAGGCTACCGTCAGGGTCTGCTTGTCCAGCAGCAGTCGCGCGGGCAGGGGATAGCCCGAGGCGGCGCCCGAGGCGCGCAACTGCTGCACGATGCCCAAAGCGGCCCGCGAGGCGGCAAAGGCATTGCCGCCCAATTGTTTGACTGCCGTCAGGGCGAGCCCGATGAAATTCTGGAGATCGGGCTCGATGGGCAGGTTCAGTTTCAGCAGTTCAATGGTGGCCACGGGGGTCTCTGGATAAACTCCGTCGAGGGGAACGCAATGCTTGAAACGGCGTAAGCACGGATGGGCAGCCTGTCGCCCTCCGCGCAAACGATGTTGTCATTATGCGCCCAATTCTGCCCTGAATAAACCGGTGCTATCCTGGGGACATTGCAGCGGGAGGAAGGAAGCAAGCCCCATGATCGAGTTGGAAAGTTGGAGCGAGGAGAAGCGTTCGGCCTACCTCTACCGGGTGGTGTCCGATGCCGAAAGCGGCACGCCGCGGCAGGTGCTGTTTCTGGAGTTGGCCGCGGCGGCGGACCGGCAGGCCGAAATCTGGGAAGCGGCCATGGCGGCCAAGAGCATGGCGCCGCCAACCGCCTTCCGCCCCGATCTGCGCAGCCGGATGGTGGCCGCCCTGGTGCGGCGCCTGGGGCCCCGGCGTCTGCGGGGGGTGCTGGCGGCCATGAAGGTGCGGGGCATGTCGCTATACACCAAGGCCGACCCCGGCCACGGCAGCGGCGCCTCCATGGACAAGGAAGATCTGCGCCACAAGGCGGTGAACGGCGGCGGCAACCTGCGGGCGACGGTGTTCGGCGCTAACGACGGCCTGGTGTCCAACGCCAGCCTGATCCTGGGGGTGGCCGGCGCCACTGCCGACGGCGGCGTGATTTTGCTGTCGGGCATCGCCGGCCTGCTGGCGGGGGCCTTTTCCATGGCGGCGGGGGAATATGTCTCGGTGCGCTCCCAGCGGGAGATGTACGAATACCAGATCGGTCTGGAGCGGGACGAACTGGAGCAATACCCGGCCGAGGAGGCGGCGGAACTGGCGCTGATTTTCGAAGGGCGGGGAATGGGGGCGGAGGAGGCCCGGACCCTGGCCGACCGCCTCATTGCCGACCCGGACAAGGCCCTGGATACCCTGGCCCGGGAGGAACTGGGCCTCAACCCGGACGAGCTGGGTTCCCCTTGGGAGGCGGCGTTGTCATCCTTCTTCGCCTTTTCCGTCGGTGCCCTGGTGCCCCTGTTGCCGTTCTTTTTCAGCGTCGGAAATACAGGCCTCGCCGTTTCCGTCGGCCTGACGGCCCTGGCCCTGTTCGGCGTGGGGGTGGCCATCAGCCTGTTCACCGGGCGTCATGCTTGGCTCGGCGGGTTGCGGATGCTGGTGATCGGGGCGGCGGCGGGGGGGGCGACTTACCTGATCGGCAAGTTGCTGGGGGTGGTGGTGGGGTAGTCCGGGATTGTAGCGCAGGCGACCTCGCCTGCTCTTAGTTTTGTTTTGTCGCGCTTCGCGCGGAATGGTTTGGGTGTCGGGGGTAGCCCGACAGCTAGTTACTTTCTTTTGCGTCGCCAAAAGAAAGTAACGGCGGTTTCAAGGACCAAGTGCAACAGAGGGGTCGAGTGTAATGCCCTGGTTAGCACAATGCTCGCAGAAGACTTCGGCCGGCGTGCGAAAGCCCAGAGACTTCCGCGGTCGAGTGTTGAGAGACCA